>JACCDM011893499.1_pt1 | contig 33031 bp, 21 predicted proteins | sample 7445851 | NCBI WGS metagenome assembly JACCDM01 (sample SAMN15323438, study PRJNA562643) | freshwater metagenome | isolation source: river surface water | place: USA:Blue River Watershed | collected 2017-08-16
GGTTAGCCTTGTAGTCGGCATAAATTTCATCGCGAAACGTAGGGCCCTTCGGGTCAAAGACACAGGCAACATAGGCCGAAGGCCACTCTGCACGCACCCGGCGCAGCATATTGACCATACCGGTCAACGCACCCGTGGGCAGCCCAGAGCGCGTACGCAAATCGGGAAGCGCATGAAACGCCCGATAGAGGAAACTCGAGGCGTCAATCAAGAGCAGCCGATGGGCGGGTGCAGCAGTGTGAGGATCGGTGCTCACCAGAGGTATCCAGGGTTTAAACGCAAGGGATGAATGAGATTGTAGGCGGGTCGTGATCAAGCGCGAGTGTAGCTAAAATTAGGGTTTCCTCCGCCGCGCACCCCATGACAAACACACCCACCCCCGCCCCGGTCAACTTTATTCGCCATATCGTCGATGCCGACCTTGCGGCAGGCCGTGTTCAAGGGGTCGTCACCCGCTTTCCTCCGGAGCCCAATGGCTACCTGCACTTTGGCCACGCAAAATCGATTTGCCTAAACTTTGGCTTAGCACGGGATTACAACGGCCGATGCCATCTGCGCTTGGACGACACCAACCCCACCAAAGAAGAGCAAGAGTACGTTGATGCCATTGAGCAGGCCGTGCGGTGGCTCGGCTTTGATTGGGGCAGCCACCATTATTTTGCAAGCGATTACTTCGAGAAGCTTTACGCGTTTGCCGAGGCCTTGATTTCAGCAGGCTGGGCTTACGTGGATTCACAGTCAGCCGAGGAGATGCGCAGCAACCGCGGCACGCTGACACGGCCGGGAAGCGACTCTCCGTTTCGCAATCGCAGCAGCGATGAAAACCTGAAACTCTTTCGCGACATGCGCGCCGGGAAACACCCTGACGGCAGCCATGTGTTGCGGGCCAAGATCGATATGGGTTCGCCCAACATGAATATGCGTGATCCGGTGCTCTACCGGATTCGGCACGCCGAACATCATCGCACCGGCAATGCATGGTGCATTTATCCGATGTACGACTATGCCCATCCACTGTCGGACGCCATTGAGTCGATCACCCACTCGATCTGCACCCTGGAATTCGAAGACCACCGGCCGCTTTACGACTGGTTATTGGAAAAAGTCGCCGCCTGCGGACAACTCGATCCAAACGCCCTGCCGCATCAATACGAGTTCGCACGCTTGAACCTGACCTACGTGGTGCTCTCCAAACGCAAACTCGTGGATCTGATCAACGCCAAGGCTGTTCAGGGCTGGGACGATCCCCGCATGCCGACCCTGATGGCTGCACGCCGACGCGGCTACACGCCTGAAGGCTTTCGCCGCTTTGCCGAAATGATCGGCGTATCGAAGTCTGATGGCTGGATTGATTACAGCGTGCTCGAAGAGTGCATGCGCGATCACTTAAATGACACCGCGCTACGCAAAGTGGCCGTACTTGACCCACTCAAGCTTGTTCTCGAAAACGTGCCTGAAGGCCACTCAGAGGATTGCTTTGCGCCCAACCATCCCCAGCAGCCGGACACAGGCAAGCGGGCCATTCCCTTTGGGCGCGAACTCTGGATTGAACGCGAGGATTTCCAAGAAGAGCCTGTGAAAGGCTTTTTTCGACTCAGCCCCGGCACCCAGGTGCGTCTGCGCTACGCCTATGTGGTGGAATGCACTGGGTTTAAAAAAGACAGCGCCGGGAAGGTTACGGAAGTGCATGCCAAGATCTTCCCCGACAGCAAAAGCGGTACGCCGGGCGCAGACCAGTACAAGGTAAAAGGCAATATCCACTGGGTAGCGTGCGCCCATGCCTACATGGGCGAAGTGCGACTCTACGATCGGCTGTTTTCTCATCCCACCCCGGGCGCTCGACGCGAAGGCGACCCGCCTGAGCTTGAGCGCAACTTTCTGGATGACCTCAATCCCCAGTCACTCACCGTCATTCAAGCAGCGATGGAGCCTAGCCTGCGTGACGCAAAACCCGAAGATCGTTTTCAATTTGAACGGCATGGCTACTTTGTGGCCGACATGAAAGACTCCACAGCCGGCCAGCCGGTGTTCAATCGCACGGTCACACTCAAAGACGCCTGGAAATAAGCCATGCGGGTCATTGCCCATGATGTCGCCACGCAGGCCATGACGCTTGCTGAATGCCCCATACCAACCCCCTCCGCCGGCGAGGTGTTGATACGCGTGGCATACGCGGGCGTGAATCGTCCCGACTTGCTGCAGCGTAAAGGGCTCTATCCGCCGCCTGCAGGCGCAAGCCCAACCCTCGGCCTCGAAGTCAGCGGCACCATCGCGGGGCTTGGTCCCGGTGTTGATGCATTTAAAGTCGGGCAATCGGTGTGCGCATTAACGCCGGGCGGTGGTTATGCAGAGTACGTGATCGCGCCGGCAGGCCACTGCGCCCAGATACCCACTGGGCTGGATTTTTTGCATGCGGCCGCCGTTCCGGAGACCTACCTCACGGTCTGGGCAAATCTGATTGAACGGGCCAAGTTAACAGCTGGCGAATCGGTGTTGATCCACGGCGGGTCCAGCGGCATCGGTGTGACGGCCATTCAGCTCGCAAAATTCTGGGGTGCCAAGGTCTTCACCACCGTTGGCAGCGATGAAAAGGCGAATGCCTGCAAACGACTGGGTGCCGATATCGCCATCAACTACAACACCCACGATTGGGCGGCCGAGATCAAGGCGCAGACCCAGGGCAAGGGCGTGAACGTGATTTTGGATATGGTGGGCGGCCCGTACATCGAAAAAAATATCAAGAGCCTTGCCGTGGAGGGCCGATTGGTTCAGATCGCATTCCTGCAAGGAAGCCGGGTCGACATGGATTGGATGCCGCTCATGATGAAACGGCTTACCTTCACCGGTACAACGCTTCGGGCCCGCCCCGACCATGAAAAAGCCCGCCTGATGCGCTCACTGGAGCTGACCATCTGGCCAGAACTGGCGAAGGGCCGGCTGCTGCCGGTGATTCATTCGGTATTTCCCTTGGCGCAAGCTGGTGACGCCCATGATCTAATGGAGTCTTCACGCCATATCGGCAAAATCATGCTGAAAGTCTCTGATGAATCTGCCCTCACCTAGCGCCGGTGCACGCACAAAACTGCACGTTTACACATCAAACTCCCCAGCACTGTTGCTGCGCGTCGTTCGGTTTTTGACACAACGTCAAGTGCCTGTCGAGGTAGGGAATAATTTTGTAAAGTTTCCTCGGGCCGAGACAGTAGCCGACCAAGCTGCCGCCGACCTGAAGGCGATGGGATTTCGGGTGCTCACCAGCATGGATCAGTTCACGGCCGACACCGACCACAATATGGCCGAGAGCTCTGCGGCGTTACTCGCCCAGGAAAATACCCCCAAAGGCCACGTGCACGGGCCAGGCTGTGGACACGATCATGCACACGGTGAAGCTTGTGATCACGATCATCACCACGATCACGACCATGACCACGGCCACCACCATCACCACGACCACAAGCATTAACCCATGGGTTCGCCCAAGGATCAGGTCCGTCGTGTAACGGGCCACGGCGCTATTCGTATTCGCGGCGCCCGGCAAAACAATCTCAAAAACATCGACGTCGATCTGCCTCTGGGCGAGCTGATCGTTGTCACAGGCGTGTCGGGGTCAGGCAAAAGCTCCCTGGTATTTGACACGCTGTATGCCGAAGGCCAACGACGTTACGTCGAGACGTTCTCGGCCTATGCCCGACAGTTCTTGGATCGGATGGACAAGCCGCAGGTCGACCGTATTGAAGGCGTACCACCGGCGATTGCGATCGACCAGACCAACCCGGTACGTACATCACGCTCCACGGTGGGCACGATGACCGAACTCACCGACCACTTCAAGGTGATGTTTGCTCGGCTGGCAGAACTGCACTGCAAGCAATGCAAAAAGCCCGTCCGTCGTCATACAGCCCAAGGCGTTGCCTTGTTGATTCAATCCAGCCCTGCAGACACTCGGATTGAAGTCAGTTTTCCTATCCATACACCCGAGTCATTGCCCGACGAGCAGGTGGCTGACTGGCTCTCTGCCCAAGGCTTCACCAAAATTCAATCCCGCGAGGGTGACACGCTGCATGTGATTCAAGACCGCTGGATGCAACGCGCCGATACCCCGACCACACGCGCCAGCGAGGCCGTGGAATCGGCGATGCGATTGGGTCACGGCCGATGCCGAGTAAAACTGGGCGAGGCCACGCACGACTTCACCAGCGCACTCACCTGCGCCGAATGCACGATCCACTACGCCGAGCCGCGGCCTGCGCTGTTTTCATTTAATTCCCCTATCGGCGCCTGCGAAACCTGCCGCGGATTTGGCCGAGTGATTGGGATTGACCCCGGTCTCGTCATTCCCGATGAGCAAAAAAGCCTGGCTGCCGGGGCAGTCAAGCCGTGGCAGACCAACGCCTATCACGACTGCCAAAAAGAGTTACTGAAATTTGCCGCCAAACGTGGTGTGCCCACAGACATTCCGTTTCAACGTCTTTCGCAGGCAGACAAAGACTGGATCTTTGATGGCGATGCCGACTGGTCGGGGGACTGGAATCGACAGTGGTACGGGATCTACCGATTCTTCGAGTATCTGGAAAGCAAGGCCTACAAAATGCATGTGCGGGTCTTGCTGTCCCGTTACCGCAGCTATACCGAATGCCACCAATGCAAAGGCACCCGTCTCAAACCCGAGGCCCTGCAGTGGACCATTCTGGGTAAAACGATTCACGACATCATGCTGCTGCCCATTGACAGGGTGCTGGCATGGGTCCACTCGGCCTTTGATGCCAAGATCAACAAAACCGCCGCCCAGGTTGCTGCGGGCGACATGGTCGCCAAGGAAATTCAGTCACGGCTCGGATTTCTGGTTGATGTGGGGCTTGGCTATCTGACCCTGGATCGTCAGTCGCGCACGCTCTCGGGTGGCGAAGTCCAACGGATCAATCTGACCACTGCGCTCGGCACCTCACTGGTCAATACACTGTTTGTCTTGGATGAGCCATCGATTGGACTCCACCCGCGTGATCTGCATCGGATCGTGCAGGTCATGCATAAGCTGCGCGACGCAGGCAATACGCTGGTCGTGGTCGAACATGACCCCCTGGTCATGCAGCACGCCGACCGCATCATAGACCTGGGCCCGGGGCCTGGTGAACACGGCGGATCAATTCTCTTTAACGGCCCCTACAGAGCACTGCTCAATGCCGATACGCTGACCGCCCGCTATCTGAACGGGCAGCTTACGGTTCACGAGGGCAGCCCAGGCACGTCGATCATCGCCGAGAAGAGACTTCGACTGGCCGATGTGCACGCGAACAACCTCAAGCACATCGATATTGACCTGCCACTGCAGCGGCTGGTCTGCATCACCGGCGTGTCAGGAAGCGGGAAATCCACACTCGTGCAAGACGTGCTCTACCCCGCTCTCTGCAAAGCGAGGGGCAAGCCCACGGAAAGTCCGGGTGCGTTTGGAGCACTTACGGGTGCAGAGCTGATTCACGATGTGATCTTGGTGGATCAATCCCCCATCGGAAAAACCACGCGCTCCAATCCGGTGGTCTATGTCGGCGCCTTTGATGCAATCCGCGCCCGATTTGCGGCCCTGCCCGAGGCGAAACAGCGCCAGTACACCGCCGGCACGTTTAGCTTTAATGCGGGCGATGGGCGCTGCCCCAGCTGTGGTGGCAATGGATTTGAGCATGTGGAGATGCAATTTCTTTCCGATGTCTACCTGCGCTGCCCCGACTGCGATGGAAAGCGGTTCCGCAAAGAAATTCTGGAAGTCACACTCAACGGCAAATCCATCGCCGATGTCTTGGATCTGACCATCAGCCAGGCCTTAACATTTTTCGCTGACGACAACGCCATAGCGCAGCGGCTCCAGCCCCTGGTCGACGTCGGGTTGAGCTACCTAACCTGCGGCCAGCCCGTGCCCACTCTTTCAGGCGGTGAGGCCCAACGTTTGAAGATCGCTGGCCATCTGGCCGAAGCGCTTGATAAAAAAATCAAAGGCGCTCTGCTGATCTTTGATGAGCCCACCACGGGGCTCCACTTTGATGACATTGCAAAGCTCTTAAAAGCGCTTCAGGCACTTAAAGCAGCAGGCCACAGCCTCTTGGTGGTCGAGCACAACGTGGACGTTATGGCCTGCGCCGACTGGATCATCGATCTCGGTCCCGAGGCGGGCGACGCCGGTGGACACATCGTTGCCCAAGGCACGGTGGGAGACATCATGAATGCTCCCGCATCCCACACCGGGCGCGCATTGCGCGATGCGCTAAGCGCCGCCCAACACCCCTATCAGGTCGCCGAGCCGCGAATGGGCAACGAGGATGGGCAGACGGCATCGAAGTCGACGAATGTTGAATGCTACGCAGACATCGAGATTCATGGGGCCCGCGAACACAACCTCAAGAATATTGATGTCGTTATCCCACGCGAGCAGATGACCGTGATTACTGGGGTGTCGGGCAGTGGCAAATCCACCCTGGCCTTTGACATCTTGTTTGCCGAAGGCCAACGCCGCTACCTGGAATCACTGAACGCCTATGCCCGGCAGTTTGTTCAACCGGCCAGCAGGCCCGATGTGGATGCTGTCTTTGGCATTCCACCCACGGTTGCCATTGAACAGCGCACCAGCCGTGGCGGCCGAAAAAGCACGGTAGGCACGCTGACCGAGATTCACCATTTTCTGCGGTTGTTGTTTGTCAAAACCGGCACGCAGTACTGCCCCGACTGCAACGTGGCGATCGCACCGCAGAGTCTGGAATCCATTGTTCAAACGCTCTTTACACGTTACCGAGGCAAACGCATTGGTGTGTTGGCCCCACTGGTGGTCAACCGTAAAGGCATTTACCAAGACCTGGCCAAATGGGCCTCAGGCAAGGGCCACACCCATCTGCGAGTGGACGGCGCATTTGTGACCACCGCCGCATTTCCCAAACTTGATCGCTTCAAAGAACACAACATTGAACTGCCGGTCGGCGACACTGTAGTCAAGCCTGAGAATGAACCGACACTAAAGCACCTGTTGGAGCAGGCGCTCAATTACGGCCAAGGTGTGGTGCAGATCTTGGCGCCGCTCGACAGCGCCTCCCCGGCACTTACGGTGCTCTCGACCAAGCGGGCCTGTCCATCGTGCGGTACCGGCTTTTCCGAACCCGACCCCCGATTGTTCTCGTACAACTCAAAACATGGCTGGTGCCATTCCTGCTTCGGCACAGGGCTTGAATTGCCGCAGTTTGATGAGGAACAGACGGGTGAAGAAGATGTTTGGCAGGCCGCGGCCGACGAAGATGCCGAGGCCCCTGAAGAGCATATCTGCAGCGCCTGTGATGGTGCGCGCTTGAATCCAACCGCGCTTGCAGTTCGTCTAAACAGCCGGAACATCGCCGAGGTCTCATCGACGGCCGTGAATGAGCTACCAACGTGGCTCACGCAACTTGATCGGGCACTACCGGCCCGCGAGAAGGCGATTGCACAGGACCTGATTACAGAGATTCGTGCTCGGCTTAATTTTCTGGCCGAGGTCGGACTGGGCTATCTATCCCTTGATCGTGCGGCGCCCACATTGTCGGGAGGCGAGGCTCAGCGCATTCGGCTGGCAGCGCAGCTCGGCTCGAACCTGCAGGGCGTCTGCTACATCCTGGATGAGCCCACTATCGGACTTCATCCACGTGACAATCAGGCACTGCTTCGGCTACTGGGCGCCCTCAAAGAGAAGGGCAACACACTGGTGGTGGTTGAGCACGACGAGGACACCATCCGCCTGGCCGACCATGTGATTGACATTGGGCCTGGTGCCGGCACGCGAGGTGGCCGCCTGATTGCTCAGGGCACCCAGGCCGATATCTGCGCAGCGTCGGACTCGACCACTGGCCACTACCTGCGGACTCCCCTTCAACACCCCAAGCAGGCGGTACGGCCGGTGGCGAACGAACACCTGTCGATTCATGGTGCAAGCCTCCACAACCTAAAATCCATCGACGTACAGATTCCCCTGCATCGCCTAACTGTAGTCACCGGTGTATCGGGCTCTGGAAAATCAAGCCTGGCTCGCGATGTGCTTCTGGCAAACCTGCGCCATGCGGTTCGTGAACAACGCACTGCAAAACGCACAGGTAAAAATAGTTCTTGGCTTGGATGCAAATCAATCCGTGGCTGGGAAGCCATTGATCGCGTGCTCGAAGTCGATCAGACCCCGATCGGGAAAACGCCTCGCTCAACGCCTTCCACATACATCGGCTTTTGGGACACTATTCGAAAGCTGTTGACCGAAAGCGAAGAAGCACGCATGCGTGGCTGGAAGGCCAACCGATTCTCGTTCAATACCGGCGATGGGCGATGCAGCCTGTGCGAGGGCCAGGGCTGGCAGAAAATTGAAATGAACTTCTTGCCCGATGTCCGCGTGCTGTGCGACGGCTGTGGCGGAACCCGGTTTAACAGCGAGACGCGATCCGTTTTATGGCGCGGCAAGAACGTGGCAGACATTTTGGCCATGAACGTGGATGACGCCATTGAATTTTTTGAGAATCATCCGTCTGTTCAGCGGCCGTTAAAGCTTCTGCAAGACGTGGGTCTCGGCTACCTCACGCTCGGGCAGCCAAGTCCGACGCTGTCGGGCGGCGAGGCCCAGCGTATCAAGCTGGTCACGGAACTGGTCAAGGCCTCTGCTGTCTCAGGCAAGACATCGCAACACACCCTGTATGTCTTGGATGAGCCCACTGTAGGCCTGCACATGGCCGACATTGAGAAACTGATTCATGTGCTGCATCGCCTGGTCGAGGCAGGCAATACCGTTGTAGTGATTGAGCATCAACTCGACATCTGGGCCCAGGCCGACTGGATCATTGATCTTGGGCCCGAGGGCGGCGCCGGCGGCGGAACAATTGTGGGCCAGGGTGCGCCGCAGGACATCGTGAAATTAAAGACGCATACCGGCGCGGCGCTCAAAGCGTTCTTGCGGGAACGCGGCAAAGGTTAAGCACCTCGCATCTATCGACTATGCCGGTCTAGCGTCGGCCACAAACTCGAGGGGAGAGCGCTGGGGCTATTGTGAGGAGCGTTGGAGCCGATGGGGTATTCGGCGACCGCGACGAGCGATGGCACCAGTGCTGGACCCCGAGCCTACGAGAGCACCGACGCTAGGCCGGCGCCACCGACGCTCACTTTTTGGCGAGGTCCGCCGCAGTCGTAAACGCGTCGGCGAAGAACTCTTCCTCTGGTAATCCACACGTCGCCACGAAATCTTGCTTCGCCGACTGAACCACGATCGGCGCACCGCAGGCATAAACCTGATGACCTGAAAGATCGGGGAAGTCTTCCATCACAGCCCGATGGACGAAGCCCGTGCGCCCTGACCAGTGATCTTCCGGCATGGCATCGCTGACCACTGGCACGAAACGGAAGTTTGCGAGTGTCTTCTCCCACTGATGGGCGAGATCGGTCTGGTACAGATCGTGAGGCCGACGGCCACCCCAATACAGCACCATGGGGCGCTGTGTGTTCTTGGAAGCAGCGTACTCAATCACCGCCTTGATGGGCGCAAACCCCGTTCCACTGGCCAAAAGAATCATGGGCTTTGCACTGTCTTCGCGCAAGAAGAAGGTGCCTTGAGGGCCCTCGAAACGCAGGATATCTTTTTCCTTCACCGCATTCGCTGACGGCGTGCCGGTACCAAAAATCGCATCGGTAAACGCACCGCCCGGCGTATGCCGAATGTGCAGCTCCACCACGTTATCTTGGTGGGGGGCGCTGGCCATGGAATAGCTGCGACGCTTGCCGTCTTTAAGCAGGATATCGATGTATTGGCCCGCGAGGTAATCGAATTTTTCATTGGCCGGCAGCTGCAGCTTGACAATCGCCACATCAGGCGCTGCACGGGCAATGCTCTGCACGCGGCATGGCATTTTGCGTACAGCGATCATGCCCTCGGCCGCCACCACACGGGCCTTGACCACCACATCGGTCTTCGCGGTCGCGCAGCAAATCAGCACTCCACCTTGTTCCCGCTCAGCATCCGACAGCGCCTTGCGTTGATATGTGCCGTAATCCACCTCGCCTTCGACCAGCTGAGATTTGCACGAGCCGCAGGCGCCGTCTTTGCAGCCATAGGGTAGAACGACGCCCGCGCGCAACGCCGCCTGCAGAATGGTTTCGCCATCATCAACCGGAAATTGGCGACCCGAGGGAACGAGAGAACACTGATGCGTCAAGATAATTGCCTTCCTAAAAACCGGCAGTTTACCGGTACTGAACCCAGACGAAAAAGAAGCCTGCGGCGAACAATGCCACCAGGCTCGGGAACAACGCCATCACGGGAGCAGGCCACGTGTTTAACACCCCAAGATGAGAAAAAAGACTGTTGAGCATGTGGAACCCGACACCCACCAGAATGCCCGCAAAAACCCTTGCGCCCACTGCGCCCGCTCGGGCCTGCAAAAATGCTGCGGGCAGCGCCAGAAGCATCATGACCCAGATCACAAACGGATACACAATCCGCTTCCAAAGTGCAATTTCATAGCGATCTGCCTGCTGTTTGTTTTGCCTCAAGTATTGAACATACCGAAAGAGATCCAGAGACGACATACGGTCTGGATTGACCACCAATGCGGTCAATGTCGTGGGCGACAGCTGAGAGATCATCTTGAACCGCTCGAACTGTTGTTCACTTACGCTCCCATTTTCGGAAAAAATAATTTGACGAACGCCACGAAGCTCCCAGATGTACTCCTCCCGTGACTGCCCAACAAACCTCGCGGACTCTGCCTCCATGCTCATCACGAGCCTCTGGCTCTGGTCAAACTCATAGATTTGAGGCCGCTCAAGCACCCGCTCAGAGGCAAATCGGCCGGCATTGATAAAACGGGATCCGCCAGTTGCACCGGCATCACGCGAAGACGAAACATCGCGCACCCATAAGCCTGAACGCATTTGGCCTGAGGATGCACCCTCCCGAAGCCCCACACGGTAGTCCTCGGATAACGGCACCATGAGCTCAGAGAAGAAAGCCGTCAAGATGACCATGGGCACGCCCACACGAAGAATCGCCTTGATCGAGGCGCTCGGCAACAGCCCAGACACGCGAAACACTGTGAACTCGGAATTGGCAGCGCTCTGCGAGAGCGCCCACAGAGTGCCAATCAATGCGGCAATTGGCGCAAGCTCTACGAGACGACTCGGGAGTCCGAGCACGACAAAAACAATGGCGTGTTGGATTCTGTAGCCGCCCACACCGATCTCATCGAGCTCCCACAACAAATCCAAAAAAAGAAACATCGCCAAAAAACCAGCCAACACAAATGTGGTGGCCGCCCAGATGCCCCTGCTCAAGTAGCGCTCAAAGATAGTGAACCGCAGCCCCATGCTTAGGCTCCTCTCGCCCGCAGCCAACGCATCCTGACCCATGAGAGCAACTCTGAAGGCCCGGGAGGCTGGGTCGTTCGCCACCAAAACATCACAGCAGTGATTCCAAGAACAGCTGTGGGAATGATGCCGAGCGCCAGTGCAACATGCATTTTGTCCTGCGTGACTGCGCCTTTTGCTGCGCCAAACAAATTACTGGCAATCACGTAAATCAACAACGCCAAAAGAAGGTTCACTGCCCGGCCGGATCGCACGTTAGTAAATGACAACGGGATCGCTAAGAATGCCAGCGTCAGCGTGAGCAACGGCAACCCGACACGAATTACCAGTTCACCCTGTGCGGATGGATCTGTACGTTGAGCCAAGTCCATGATTGGCATCGACCGAACAGTCTCCTGTGACCGACCCACCGGCGCACCCTGATCAAGCCGAATTCGATACACGTCAAATGCCGTGGAACGTGATTCCAATGTTCCTGGTACGAGGTCATTTCGATACCCCCGCTCAAGCACCTCCCAAGGGTGGCCCTCTGCATCCTGCTCAAAGCGGCCCGTTGAAGACAACAGAAGCACGCGGCGGCCATCGCCCTCGTCTGACCTCACAAATACTGTCCCGATCCTGCCGTTCTCGTCGTCTGGGTTCTCCACAAAAAATACCCGTTTCCCCGACAAGGACTCTCGAAACTGCCCAGGGCTAACGCGTTGGGCATCTCCACGGTTTTTAATTTCGTCCTCAAACGCCGTGATCTGCTGCCTAGCCCACGGGGCCACCACGGTCGAAACGATCGTAATCAGCACAAGCATGGGCCAAAGAAAGCGCCACACCGGCCGTATCAGATCGGTCAGACTCCGGCCCGAGGTAAGCCAGATCACCATCTCAGAATCTCGCCACCACCGGGAGAGCACCATCAACACCGAGATGTACACGGTCAGCATCAGGACCGTGCTCATCAAGGCGACCGTGTTGAACACAATCAACGGCACCACAAGCTCCCCGTCCACCCGGCCCGACGCCGCACGTCCCAACGCCCGGATCAGAATCACGGTCAAAAGGGTCGTCATCAGAACGGCCAAAACCCCGCCGGCAGTGGATCGGAGCTCCCTGAGCAGGGATTTTTGAAAGAGCATTTTCTTTATAATGACGGGTTTCTGGATTTAGGCATTTTGTCATGACTGCACCCGTCGCCCCCAAGGATACGAAGGAAGTGAAGGACCCCGGCGAACACCGGGAGGCCGCCCAATTTATCGCCAGCAACAAACCCGTGGACCGGGCATCGGCCGACTGCGTCTGGGTCGGCGTGTTCGCCACCAGCACGGGTGCCGTGGAGCTCTCCAACGCCGCCAAGGTACTGGACAAGGTCTCCAATGGCGCGGTCGCGCGGGCCATCAAGGCCGGTGATATCGACGGCAAAGTGGGCAACAACCTGCTGCTGCGTGACCTCACCGGCATCCCCTCGCCCCGCGCCCTGCTGGTGGGCTTGGGTAAACGTGACGACCTGAATGAGAAAGTGTTCACCGATGCCCTTCGCGGTGCCGTAAAGGCCGTAAGCAGCTCCAAAGGCATCAAGCGTATTGCATCGTTTTTGACCGATGTTCCCGTGAAGTCCAAAACTGGAGAACGTTCAGGCAGCTGGCGTGTTAGCGCCCATGTCACGACGATTCGTGAATGCGGCTATCGGTTCGAGCGCTTCAAAACCAAAAAAGACGACGCCAACACAGATACGCCAAAGACCAAAACAACGGCAAAGCCCAGTGCCGAGGGCATCACGCATGTCGAGATGCTGCTGCCCGGTGATATGCGCCCCACAGAAGCGCCCAAGATCATCGAAGATGCACAGGCACTGGCCAACGGCCTGGAACTCACCAAGGATCTGGCAAACCTGCCGCCCAATATCTGCACGCCAACGTACTTGGCCAATCAGGCCAAGACCTTGGCACGCGAATTCCGGCTCAAGATCGAAGTGCTCGATCGCGCTGCCATGGAAAAGCTCGGCATGAACGCACTGCTCGCTGTTGCGCAGGGGTCGGCCCAGCCGCCGCAATTCATCGTGCTGCAGCATCAAGGCGGCACCGCCAAAGATGCACCCCATGTGTTGGTAGGCAAGGGCATCACTTTCGATACCGGCGGCATCTCGCTCAAACCCCCCGCCGATATGGACGAAATGAAGTACGACATGTCGGGTGCGGCCACGGTGCTAGGCGTAATGCGCGCCGTTGCCGAAATGGGCCTTAAGCGCAACGTGGTCGGCGTGATCCCCACGTGCGAAAACATGCCCAGCGGTACCGCGACGCGCCCTGGCGATATCGTCACCTCGATGTCCGGCCAGACGGTTGAAATTCTCAACACCGATGCCGAAGGCCGCCTGATCCTCTGCGATGCGCTCACCTATGTCGAGCGCTTCAAGCCCGCATGCGTGGTGGATATCGCGACCCTGACCGGTGCCTGCGTGATTGCACTGGGTGGCGTCAATTCAGGCCTTTTCAGCGCAGACGATGCCTTGGCAGAGGCACTTTCCAAAGCCGGTCACGATGCTCTTGACACAGCCTGGCGTATGCCGCTGCAAGAGGAGTACCAAGAGCTCCTGAAATCTCCGTTTGCCGATATGGCCAACGTCGGTGGCCGCGCCGCCGGCAGCGTGACAGCAGCCTGCTTCCTATGGCGCTTTACAAAAGCCTACCGCTGGGCACATCTGGATATCGCGGGAACCGCATGGAAGTCTGGGGCCGCCAAAGGCGCTACTGGCCGCCCTGTGCCGCTGCTCGTGGAATTCCTGAAAAACGGCCTGGAGTAAATCCCATGCTCCCAGGCCATGACGTCGATTGATTTTCATTTCAACACGCCGCATCGACTTGAATACGCCTGCCGGCTGTCCCGAAAAATCCTAAATGCCGGGCAGGCACTGCCCGAGGCGCCACTCGTGGTCTATTGCTCGGACCGCAAGCGTCTTGATGAGTACGACGATCTGCTCTGGAGTTTATGGCCAGAAGAATTTCTGCCCCACGCCCATAGTGAACTGCCCGAGGCCAGTGAGTCGCCGATTGTGCTGATTCACGAGGATGTAAAGCTTGCCAGCCACACACTGCTTTTAAATCTCGACGACGAGCCTCCATCGTTTTTCGCCCGATTTGTCCGGCTCTTTGAAGTCGTATCGACCGATGATGACGACCGCCAAAAGGCCCGTGCACGATTTAGCTTTTACCGCGATCGCGGATATGCCATCAACAATTACGACTTATCCAAAAAATCATCATGAACGAACCGGCCAAATCCGAACTCGCCAAATCATTTGAGCCCGCCGACATCGAGCGCCGCTGGGGACCGGTCTGGGAATCTAAGGGGCTGTATCGCGCCGGGAAGGCCAGCGATCGGCCGGCCTTCTCCATTCAGCTCCCCCCGCCCAATGTCACGGGCACGCTGCACATGGGCCATGCGTTTAATCAGACGCTGATGGACACCCTGACCCGCTGGCATCGCATGAAAGGCAACAACACGCTATGGCTACCCGGCACTGACCACGCCGGCATTGCCACACAGATTGTGGTGGAACGGCAGCTCGATGCCAAAGGCGTATCGCGTCACGACCTGGGCCGTGATGCCTTTGTTGAGCGTGTCTGGGAATGGAAAGAAGAATCTGGCTCCACCATCACGCGGCAGATGCGACGCCTGGCAGCGAGCTGCGACTGGGATCTGGAGTACTTCACCATGAACCCCCAGTGCTCCGAGGTCGTAAAAGAAGTCTTCGTCGCACTCTTCGAGCAAGGCTTGATTTACCGCGGTAAACGGCTGGTCAATTGGGACCCACAGCTGCTGACCGCCGTATCCGACTTAGAGGTGGTCAGCGAGGAAGAAGACGGCCATCTGTGGTCGATTCACTACCCGATGTCCGATGGCAGCCAGGGCCTGGTGGTCGCCACCACCCGGCCGGAGACGATGCTGGGCGACGTGGCCGTGGCCGTGAATCCCACCGATCCCCGTTATCAACATCTGATTGGAAAGAGCCTTAGGCTGCCTCTGGTGGGCCGAGAGATTCCAATCATTGCCGATGACTATGTTGACGCCGCCTTTGGCACAGGCTGCGTCAAGATCACACCCGCCCACGATTTCAACGACTACGCGATGGGCGAGCGTCATGGGCTCGAGAAAATCAACATCCTCACACTCGATGCACGGATCAATGAGCACGCACCCGCCCAGTACCAGGGACTCGATCGCTTCGACGCACGCAAAAAAATCCTCTCAGATCTCGAATCCCTTGGGCTGCTGGTCGAGACTAAAAAACACAAACTGATGGTGCCCCGTGGCGATCGCACCAATGCCGTGATTGAGCCGATGCTGACCGATCAGTGGTTTGTGGCGATGAGTAAGCCCGCCCCGGCGGGCACGCACACACCCGGCAAAAGCATTGCGGGCCGTGCACTGGAGGTCGTGGACAGTGGCGAAGTGAAATTTATTCCTGAGAACTGGACATCCACCTACCGTCATTGGCTCGACAACATTCAAGACTGGTGCATCTCGCGGCAGCTCTGGTGGGGCCATCAAATCCCCGCCTGGTACAAAGCCGATGCGCAAGGACAGCCCATTCACGACGGCGATGTTTTTGTGGCCCGCACCGAAGATGACGCCCGGGAACAAGCCAAGCAACAGGGCTGGTCGGGGCCGCTGGTGCGCGATCCGGATGTGCTGGATACCTGGTTCTCATCGGCACTGGTGCCGTTCTCCACGCTTGTCGACCCCAAGGCGGTCTGGGACCATGAAAAAGGAATGCCTAACCTTCAGGCAAGCCTTCAACAGTTCCTTCCCTCAAGCGTGCTTGTGACCGGCTTTGACATCATTTTCTTCTGGGTCGCCCGAATGATCATGATGACCTGCCACTTCACAGGCAAGGTGCCTTTTCATCATGTCTATGTGCATGCCCTGGTGCGCGATGCCGAAGGCCAGAAGATGAGCAAATCCAAAGGCAATACGCTCGACCCGATTGATCTGATCGACGGGATCGCACTCGATGCGTTGATTGCGAAGCGGACCACTGGGCTCATGAACCCTAAACAGGCCGCCCAGATCGAAAAGAAAACCCGGGCCGAGTACCCCAACGGCATTGCGGCATTTGGCACCGATGCCCTGCGCTTCACATTTGCAAGCCTGGCCACACCCGGCCGCAACATCAACTTTGATCTACAACGCTGCGAGGGCTATCGGAACTTCTGCAACAAACTCTGGAACGCAACACGATTTGTGCTGATGAACTGCGAGGGGCAAGACAACGGCTTAGACGTCTGCGCCGGCGACTGCGGCCCCGATGGGGTGCTGAACTTTACGTTTGTCGACCGCTGGATTGTCTCGCAGCTCCAGCGGACCGAAGCCTTGGTCGACCAGCACCTCACCGACTATCGCTTCGATTTGGCTGCGCGTGAAATCTACGAATTTGTATGGAACGAATTCTGCGATTGGTACCTAGAGCTTGCCAAAGTGCAGATCGCCACGGGCAAACCGAACGCGCAGAAAGCGGCCCGACGCACATTGCTGCGTGTGTTGGAGGCAACACTCCGTTTGGCCCACCCCATCATTCCGTTTATCACGGAAGAGCTCTGGCAGACCGTAGCAAAAGAAGCCAAGCGCTCGACCAAACTGGAATCTGGTACGTTCGATTCCATCGTGACCGCCGTGTACCCCGTATCGGAGCCGGGCAAGATCGATACGCTTGCCGAGGCGCGTATCGCACAATTGAAAGACATGGTGGGGGCCATTCGCGCTCTGCGATCCGAGATGGCGCTCTCACCGGCCGAGAAGGTACCCCTGCGCATAAGCCTTGAGAACATCGCAGCCATCAACCCCGCCACGAAGATTGATCTGCGGCTCGACGGGCCCGAGCGCCAACAGATTGCAGCAAGCCTGAAAGCGCTGGCGAAGCTTAGCGATGTGACCTTTGAAAAATCACTGGGCGAGGATGCCAAACGGGCCCCGGTGCAGATCGTGGGTGATCTCAAACTGATGTTGGTGGTCCAAATCGATGTCGAGGCCGAGCGGGCCCGGCTCTCAAAAGAAGTCGCCCGCCTCGAGAATGAGATTGCAAAGGCGAAAGGTAAGCTTGCCAACGAGAGTTTCGTCGCTCGCGCTCCGGAGGCGGTCGTCGCGCAGGAAAAGCAGCGGCTTGCCGACTTTGAGACCTCGCTTAAGCGGATCAATGATCAGCTGTTGAATTTGTAAACACACAAAAGAAAAGGGCGCTGAACTTCAGCGCCCCAAATGATCGTCACTCCCTCAAATGACGATCCCTCCTCCTCAGCCCGCAGTCTAATCCTTTCTGCGGACCATAAAAACAAATTCCCCTTCCAACTCAGTAGTTTCCATGAGCGTATGGCCGGTGTGCTTGCAGAAATATTCAAAATCCCGCACTGCACCAGGATCGGTGGCCAACACCTTCAACACCTGAGCAGGCGCCATGTCATTGAGGGCCTTCTTGGCCTTCAGTATCGGCATGGGGCAATTTAATCCTCGCGTATCGAGCATCCGATCGACGCCAGTTTCCTCACTCATCCGAGTTTTTGCTCCACGAATGTCTTCACGCTTTGCAGTGCAGCAGGAAGTGCTGCGGGGTCGGTGCCCCCGGCCTGCGCCATATCGGGCCGCCCACCGCCCTTGCCCCCGACCTGTGTGGCCACATGATTCACCAGCTCTCCGGCTTTTACTTTGGCCGTGAGATCCGCGGTCACACCCGCAATCAGTGACACTTTGCCGCCGTCCACAGATGCCAAAACAATCGCGGCTGACTTCAGCGCATTTTTTAACTTATCCAGGGTTTCACGCATGGACGCAACGTCGGCACCATCAAGCGTACATGCCAAGACCTTCGCGCCGGCCACATCGATCGCTTGCGCGGCCAGGTCATCGCCCGCCGAGGCCGCAAGCTTGGACTTCAGCCGAGCAATCTCTTTTTCCATCGACTTCACGTTGTCCATGATCTGCGCAAGACGCGCCGGCAACTCAGAGACAGGGGCCTTCACCAACGCAGCAGCCTGCGTGACCCGACTCTCTAATGTCTGCAGCAACGCCAAGGCATTTTCGCCAGTCACGGCCTCGATACGGCGAATGCCCGCCGCCACACCGGATTCGGCTACCACTTTAAACAATCCAATATCGCCGGTTCGGCTGACATGGGTACCACCGCAGAGTTCGCACGACGAGCCGATATCAAGCACGCGCACCTGATCACCGTATTTCTCACCAAAAAGTGCCATGGCGCCGTGGGCAATAGCGTCATCAAAGGCCATGACCTGGGCCTTTGTTGCCTGATTGGCCAACACCTCGGCATTCACGATCTCTTCGATGCGACGGATTTCGTCATCGGTGACGGGCTGGTTATGCGAAAAGTCAAAGCGTGTCTTGTCTGCGTCGACCAGCGAGCCCTTTTGCTGAACATGAGCGCCCAACACCTCGCGCAACGCCTTGTGCAGAAGGTGTGTTGCAGAATGGTTGCGGACCGTATGCGCGCGACGAACGGTGTCGACGGCGGCCGTGACGGGATCCCCAACCGAGATCTCACCCGTGAGGACCATACCATGATGGCCAAACACATCGGCCGAAATTTTCTGTGTGTCTTCAACGGCAAAGGCCATGTTCTCGGCGCGCAGGGCCCCCGCATCGCCAACCTGTCCGCCCGACTCGGCATAAAAAGGTGTGGTGTTGAGTACCACCACTGCCTGATCGCCTGCCTTGACCTTGGTCACCGCAATGCCATCACGGTAGAGCGCAGTCACGATGGCCTTCTCCTCTAAACGCTCATAGCCCACAAACACCGTCGAGGCTCCGGAGTACTCAAGGGTATCGGCCGCCTTGAATTTGCCGGCGGCACGGGCCTGCTCACGCTGACGCGCCATGGCAGCCTCAAATCCCGACTCGTCAACATCCACACCGCGTTCACGGCAGACATCGGCGGTAAGGTCCAGCGGAAACCCAAACGTGTCATAGAGCGTGAATGCCGTTTGGCCGTCTAACTTCCCGCCCTTGGCAAGGCCAGCCAACGCTGTGTTCAGGATGCCCATGCCTTTTTCCAGCGTCTCACCGAAACGCTCTTCTTCTTGCTTGAGTGTTGCAGCCACACGCTCAGCATGTTTGGCAAGCTCAGGGTATGCGGCGCCCATCTCCTTCACGAGGTCAGCAACTAAGTTGTAGAAGAAGGGTTGTGCCTGGCCGAGTTTATGGCCATGCCGCAAGGCCCGCCGAATGATCCGACGCAGCACATAGCCACGGCCCTCATTGCCAGGAATGACACCGTCAACAATTAAAAACGAGCATGCACGAATGTGGTCGGCAATCACGCGCAAGGAGGGATTCGCAAGATCCTTGCAGCCCGTCTCGCGGGCCACTGCCTTGATCAGGCTCTGAAAGAGATCAATTTCATAGTTGCTGTGAACATGCTGAAGCACCGCTGCGATCCGCTCCAATCCCATGCCGGTATCCACGCAGGGTTTTGGCAGTGGGGTGAGCGTGCCCGACTCGTCACGCTCGAATTGCATGAACACAAGATTCCAGATCTCAATGTAACGGTCACCGTCAGCCTCGGGGCTTCCAGGAGGGCCACCCCAGACATCGGGACCATGGTCATAGAAGATCTCGCTGCAGGGGCCGCAGGGGCCCGTATCGGCCATCTGCCAGAAGTTATCGCTCGCATAGCGCGCACCCTTGTTATCACCAATGCGCACGATGCGTTCCTTTGGCACCTTGATCTCATTGGCCCAGATATCAAAGGCCTCGTCATCGTCTTGGTAGACCGTCACCCACAAGCGGTCAGCGGGCAGTTTGTAGACCTGGGTCAGGAGCTCCCAGGCATGCTGTATTGCTTCTCGTTTGAAATAATCACCAAAGGAAAAATTTCCCAGCATTTCGAAAAATGTGTGGTGCCGTGCGGTATACCCGACATTTTCAAGATCGTTGTGCTTGCCGCCCGCCCTTACGCTGCGCTGCGACGAGGTTGCGCGCTTGTACGGCCGTTGCTCTCGACCCAGAAATACATCTTTGAACTGGACCATGCCGCTGTTGGTGAACAATAAGGTGGGATCGTTCGCCGGCACCAGGGGGCTTGATGGCACAATGGTGTGCTGTTTGGATTCGAAAAAACGAAGGAATTTTTCGCGAATTTCAGAGACATTCATGGTCGGTACAGGTCACGCTCGGTTGAGGGGAAGTCAATAGAAACCTAGGAATCCCCTTAGTTTACCGGGGATACCGGCTGTGAAAGAATCCAGAGGTTTTACGCAGTCCCAGAGGAGGGGTTTTTATGCGGATCTACAACCGCCGGGATTTCAATGCCGGGCTCTTATTTATGGCAATTGGGGCGTACTTTGCCATCTATGCCCAGGAATACTCTCTTGGCACGGCCAACCGCATGGGCCCGGGTTATTTCCCCACCCTGCTCGCTGTGATCATGCTGGCGCTTGGCTTGATCGTATTTGTCATGGCCTTTTTAAAGGTCGAAGAGCAAGAGCCCCCAGAGGCCACCGACTGGCGCGGCATATTGCTCGTTCTTGGTGCGGTGCTGTCATTCGCAATGCTTTTGCCCATCGCGGGATTTCTCATCTCCGTATTAGTGCTGGTCGGCCTCGCCGGCGCCGCGAGCAAAGAATCCAAGCCGAAGGAAACGGCAATCCTCGCCGTCGCGCTGGTGATCTTTGCAATCGCCGTGTTTGGATACGGACTTGAACTCCAGTTCCCAATTATTCCTCCGATATTGGCGAACTAAACGCAGCCAGCCCGAAAGGTGTTCTGAATCATGGATCTATTAGCAAATCTCGCGCTGGGCGCAGCCACCGCCTTTACGCTGGACAATCTCTTTTATTGTTTTATCGGTGTCTTGTTAGGCACGCTGATTGGGGTGCTGCCGGGCATCGGGCCCCTGGCCACGATCGCCATGCTGCTGCCGATCACCTACAAAATGACCGACCCCTCCACGGCACTGATCAGGCTGGCCGGCAGCTACTACGGGTCGCAGTACGGGGGCTCCACCACCGCGATTCTGGTGAACCTTCCGGGTGAATCGTCATCTGTCGTCACGACATTGGACGGGTACCAGATGGCGCGCCGTGGCCGGGCTGGCGTGGCACTCGCCACCGCAGCGTTGGCGTCGTTTTTTGCAGGCACGGTCGCAACGTTTCTGATTGCCGCCTTTGCACCGCCACTTGCGGAAGTCGCCTTCAAGTTTGGTCCTGCCGAATACTTTTCGCTCATGGTGCTGGGCCTGATTGCCGCCGTGGTACTGGCCCACGGCTCGATCATCAAAGCACTGGGCATGGTGGTGATCGGCTTGCTGCTGGGCATGATCGGAACCGATGTGAACTCCGGCTCGGCTCGGTTTACCTTGGGCATCCCGGAGCTCTCCGATGGCATTGAATTTGCCGTGATTGCCATGGGCATGTTTGGCTTTGCCGAGATTATTTTTAATCTAAAACAGGCTGAGGCCCGCGACCTTCTGAAAGAAAAGGTCACCAACTACATGCCCAACAAGGAAGACTGGAAGCGCGGCAGCCCTGCTGCGGTCCGAGGCACCGTGTTGGGGTCGTTCCTGGGCATCCTGCCCGGAGGCGGCGCTATTTTGTCGTCGTTTTCCTCGTACGCCATTGAGAAAAAGCTCTCGAAAAAACCGCAGGAATTTGGCAAGGGAGCCATCGAAGGCGTGGCCGGCCCCGAAGCAGCCAACAACGCCGGTGCACAGACATCGTTTATCCCAATGCTCACGCTGGGCATTCCCACCACACCTGTCATGGCGCTGATGATCGCGGCCATGATGATTCACAACATTCAGCCTGGCCCCCAGGTGATGACCAGCAACCCCACACTCTTCTGGGGCCTGATTGTCTCAATGTGGGTGGGCAATCTTATGCTGGTGATTCTGAACCTGCCACTGATTGGCCTGTGGATCAAACTGCTGCAGGTTCCGTATCGCTTTCTGTATCCCGCGATTTTGCTGTTCTGCTGCATCGGTGCCTACAGCCTGAACAACAATCCTTGGGATGTGCTGATGACCATTCCGTTTGCCATCCTGGGCTACTACTTTAAGAAGTGGCATTGCGAACCCGCGCCACTGCTGATGGGCTTCATTCTTGGCGAACTCATGGAAGAGTACCTGCGGCGAGCGCTCACGATTTCGCGTGGCGATTGGATGGTGTTTATCGACCGTCCCCTGTCAGCGACCCTGCTGGGCATCGCAGTACTTCTGCTGATTATTGTGGCCTTGCCGTTCATTCGTAAGAAGCGTGACGAGGCCTTCCAGGGCGAAGATTGATGTCGGTAGCACGTGTTGCATTTCTCGGGCTTGGCGTGATGGGCGGCCCCATGGCGGGCCACCTCGCCAAAGCAGGCCACCATGTCACGGTCTACAACCGTACCCGCTCCAAGGCCGAGCAATGGTGTAAAGAACACGCCACCGGCCAAGTGACTGTGGCTGACACGCCGAAACAGGCTGCCCAGAACGCGGAACTGGTGTTCTCGTGCGTCGGCAATGATCACGACCTTCGTGACATCACCATCGGCGAACACGGCGCCTTCCAGGCGATGCAGCCCGGCACGGTCTTCGTGGATCACACCACGGCATCTGCACAGATTGCCCGTGAATTAGGGCAGGCTGCCCGCGAGCGCGGTTTTGAATTTCTGGATGCGCCGGTCTCGGGTGGCCAGGTGGGCGCTATCAATGGCGCCCTCACCGTCATGGTCGGAGGGGATGCCGCCGCGTTTGAGAAGGCCAAACCGTTTGCGCTAGCGTTCTCGAAAGCGTTCACCCATGTAGGGGACCACGGCTATGGGCAACTCGCCAAAATGGTCAACCAGATCTGCGTGGCCAGTGTCATCCAGGGCCTGGCCGAGGGCGTGAATTTTGGCCAGAAGGCAGGGCTCGACATGAGGCTCGTGCTGGAGATTATCAGCAAGGGGGCGGCACAGTCGTGGCAGATGGAGCACCGTGGCCCCACCATGATCGAGAATGTGTTTGACTTTGGATTTGCGGTCGATTGGATGCGCAAAGACCTGGGGCTATGCCTCGAGGAATCCAAGCGTAACGGGGCGGCGTTGCCAGTGACCGCCCTGATCGACCAGTTTTACAGCGATATTCAACGCGCCGGGGGCCAACGATGGGATACTTCGAGTCTGATTAAACGACTCCAGTAATTCCATGGCGGTTTTTACCCCCGTTTCTGAAGACCGACTCAACGCGCTGCTTACCCGATTCGATCTTGGCGAACTCGTCGCCTTCGAAGGGATCGCATCGGGTATTGAAAACACCAACTACTTTGTCGACACCACAACGGGCCGGTTTGTACTCACACTTTTTGAAAAGCTCTCGGCCCAGGAGCTTCCGTTTTATCTGGAGCTCATGCGGCACCTGGCCGACCGCAGTGTGGCCTGCCCACGGCCGATGGCCGACCGCCACGGCCAGCTACTGCAAACCTGCGAAAACAAGCCCGCCTCGCTCGCCACGCGTCTGAAGGGCAGCTGGCAGCCCGACCCCAGCCCCCGGCATTGCGAACTGCTTGGGGCCGCCATCGCCAGCGCACATCTGGCCGTGGTCGATTACACCGGCACGCAACCCAATATGCGCGGCCTGCCGTGGTGGACGCAGACCATTCCGCTGCTTCTGCCCTATGTCACGCCCGAACAGTCCAACGTACTTCAAGATGAGCTTGCCCATCAGCAGCGCTTTGCGCAGACTGCACTGGCGCAAGGCCTCCCACGCGGCGCCGTTCATGCCGATATTTTTCGGGATAACGTGTTGTTCGAAGAAACACCGAATGGTCCAGTGCTGGGCGGGTTCATCGACTTCTATTTTGCCGGGGTCGATACCTTTGTGTTCGATCTCGCGGTCGCCGTGAATGACTGGTGCATTCGCTTTGATGCGCACGACACCGGAGAACTCGTGAACGAAAAATACGATGCCATGATGAAGGGCTACGCCTCGGTTCGGCCGCTCTCAGCCCAGGAACATACCGCGTGGCCCATCGCCCTACGGGCCGCCGCACTACGCTTCTGGGTCTCTCGGCTCTACGACTGGCATCTGCCACGTAAGGCCGCCATGCTCACCCCCAAAGACCCAAGCCATTTCGAACGCCTGCTCATGGCGCGGCGTGCAAGCGCATGAAGCTTTTGTCGCAGCCCCGCCTGTTGGAATCGCGTGTCGGCCATCGCTGGCTCAGCGCAGGGTTTCGCCTCTTTCATCGGCAGCCCCTGGCCTGGACCATGATTTTGTTCATGTACTGGGCGGCTATGCTGATGATGGCATTTATTCCGTTTGCCGGCAGCATTCTTCCCCTGATTCTTGCGCCCGGCTTATCGCTCGGATTCATTGAGATTGCACGTGCGATTGATGAACGCCGAAGCCCCTCACCTCCGCTCCTGATCAGTGCATTCCGCTCGCCACAGGCAAAGGCCGTGCTGATGTTAGGCGGCTGGTACCTGGCCGAGATCCTTGTGATTCTGCTGATCAGCATGGTCATCGATGGCGGAGCCATGTTCGCCTGGATCACCACCGGTGCCGTGCCCACTAAAGAACAACTCGACAGTGTGCAGATGGCCGGATTTGTATCGGCTGCACTCTATATCCCCGTCATGATGGCCTTCTGGTTTGCACCACAGCTGGTGGTCTGGTCAGGATTTAGTCCGATGAAGGCGCTGTTTTTTAGCTTTTTTGCGGTCTGGCGTAACAAAGGTGCATTCCTGCGTTATGCCATCACCTGGATTGCACTGACGCTATTTCTTGGCGCAGTCATGGCCTTGATCAACGAGAGCCTTCAACTCGGCCCCAACACCATGACCGCTTTTCTGTTCCCCATCACGTTGATTCTGATGTCGGTCGCCCACGGATCGTTTTACGAGAGCACCAAGGCCGTATTTGGCGATCCCGAGATGGATACGGCAACACCCGAAAACCTTAGCGAGGACGAAGACGACGGCCCTCGTTAGACCAGTCGTCGTTTCAATCTGTTTCTTAGGTCGTTGTCTCAGGCTGCGCGCTACACCGGCTCTATCTTGGCAATCGCCAAGGCGAGCCACTTCACGCCGTCGCGTTTGAAATGAATCTGCGCCCGGGCATCTTCACCCGAGCCCTCGAGACCCACAATCACACCCTGACCGAATCGCGCGTGCGATACCGTCTGGCCGATCCGAAATCCACTGTCGTGGGCCCCGAGCGCAGTGGCGCGCCCCGCGCCACCTGGGCCACTCGGTGACGAGGCTTCGCGCGATCGCGAGCCCCAGGCAGTGCCCCCACGGGCACCACCATAGGATGTGCCACCGGTTCGGCCGTACGAACTGCCGCCTTCGTAGTTCATGAATCCGCCGCCCATGGCGCCACGGGCATCCAGACGCGGTGTTAACCAGCGCACATGGTTCTCGGGGAGTTCATCAAGAAAGCGGCTGCGCATGTTGTAGCGGGTCTGGCCGTGCAGCATACGGGTCTGGGCGAGCGACAGATACAGCTTTTGTCGGGCACGGGTGATCGCGACGTACATGAGGCGCCGTTCTTCCTCCAGGCCATTGGGTTCGGTCACGGAGTTTTCGTGGGGAAAGAGGCCCTCTTCCAGACCCGTGATAAACACCACATGAAACTCCAGGCCCTTGGCCGAGTGCACGGTCATCAGCTGTACCGCCTCTTGACCCTCTTGGGCCTGGTTATCACCAGCTTCAAGCGATGCGTGGGATAAGAACGCCACCAAGGGGGGCATGGTGATCTCGCCGTCATCCGAGACCCGCTCTCCCTCTTCCGAGATAAAGGCTGCGGCAGCGTTGATCAGTTCTTCAAGGTTCTCGACACGATCACGGCCGTCACGTTCCGACTGGTAGTGGGCCATCAGCCCAGACTTCTCATTGACCAGCGCCACCAACTCGTTGAGCTTTGCGCCCTGGCCATCAAACCGCATGGATTCGATCAGCCGGACAAACCCGGCCAACAGTGTGCCCGCCTTGCCCTCGAGATGGGGCACCGCGGAATAAAGGCTGCACCGCAAGGCCATGGCCTTGTCTTGCAACTGCTCAATGCTTCGAGCACCAATCCCACGGGCCGGAAAATTCACCACGCGCAAAAACGAGGTGTCGTCGTGGGGGTTCTCCATCAACCGCAGATAGGCCAGCGCATGCTTGATCTCGGCCCGCTCAAAAAATCGCAGGCCGCCGAACACACGGTAAGGAATGCCGGCATTAAACAGGCTGTGCTCAATCACCCGTGACTGGGCATTGCTGCGGTAAAGAATCGCAATCTCGCTGCGGGCGTAGCCCTCATTGATCAACAACCGAATCTCGTCGATCAGCCACTGGGCCTCGAGGCCATCACTGGCGGCCTCCATGATGCGCAGCTGCTCGCCCTCACCGGCATCCGTCCAGAGATTTTTACCGAGTCGTTGGGCATTGTGCCGAATCATGGCATTGGCCGACTCCAGGATATGGCCGCTGGAGCGGTAATTCTGTTCGAGCTTGATCAAGTGCGGCACACGGAATTCCCGCTCGAAATGCTGCATGTTGGCCACATCCGCACCACGAAACGCATAGATCGACTGATCATCGTCGCCCACGGCAAAGACCGCCGTCGAGCCTCCCGAGAGCTGCTTGATCCATGCATACTGCAAGGGGTTGGTGTCTTGAAACTCGTCGATCAGAATATGCCGAAAGCGCATCTGATAGTGGCTGCGCAAAGCTTCATTGCGCTTGAGAAGTTCGACCGAGCGCAGCAACAGCTCACCGAAATCCACTACCCCCTCGCGCTGGCATTGCTCGTCGTAGGCCTGATAGAACTCAATAAATTTCTTGTTGTAACCATCGCTATCGTCGATATCCGCCGCCCGAAGGCCTTGTTCTTTAGCGCTGTTGATAAACGACTGGAGTTGCCGCGGCGGAAATTTTTCATCATCCCAGTTCAACGCCTTGAGCAGGCGCTTGACTGCCGACAGCTGGTCTTGGCTGTCCAGAATCTGAAAGGTGGCCGGCAGACCTGCGTCGCGGTGATGGGCCCGCAGCAATCGATTGCACAGGCCGTGAAAAGTGCCAATCCACATGCCACGCACGTTCACCGGCAACATAGCCCCGATCCGGCTCAGCATCTCTTTGGCGGCCTTGTTGGTAAAGGTCACGGCCAACAGACCTTGGGGGCTGACCTGGCCCGTTGAAATCAGCCAGGCAATGCGGGTGGTAAGGACTCGGGTTTTGCCGCTTCCGGCACCCGCAAGAATCAGCGCCGACTCCGCCGGAAGGGTCACCGCAGCCCGTTGCTCGGGGTTTAAATTGCTCAAAAGATCTGCCATGGGGCCATTGTACGGTTCATCGTTTCGGGGGATCGGCTTGATAAAATCCGAAGATTCCAAATCCCATACACACATCCCCTCTCATGTCATCCGCTGTAGGTCAAACGGGCGAATCCGCCTACTCCCCAAAACGCATCGAATCCCAGGCCCAACAGGACTGGGCAGCCCGCGATGCCTATCGGGCCATCGAACACGATGCACGCTTCCCGAAAGGTAAGTACTACGCCTGTTCGATGCTGCCTTATCCGTCTGGGAAGCTGCACATGGGCCATGTGCGCAACTACACCATCAACGACGTGATGGCCCGCGCCCTGCGCATGCAGGGCTACAACGTGCTGATGCCTATGGGCTGGGACGCCTTCGGACTGCCGGCGGAAAACGCCGCGATGGCCAACAACGTAGCGCCTGCACGATGGACCTACGACAACATCGCCTACATGAAAAAACAGATGCAGTCGATGGGACTGGCCATCGACTGGTCACGCGAAGTCGCCACCTGCGCACCCGATTACTACAAGTGGAACCAGTGGCTCTTTCTCAAAATGCGCGAGAAAGGCATTGCCTATCTGAAAACCGGAACAGTGAACTGGGATCCGATCGACCAGACCGTGCTGGCCAACGAACAGGTGGTCGATGGCCGCGGCTGGCGAAGTGGCGCTGTGGTCGAAAAACGCGAGATCCCGATGTATTACCTTGGCATCACGCAATACGCCGAGGAACTGCTGGGCGACCTGTCACCGCTGGGCTGGCCCGAGCGGGTCAAAACCATGCAGGAAAACTGGATTGGAAAATCCACCGGTGTGCGCTTTGCATTTCCTCACGACATCAAAGATGCCCAAGGCAGCCTGATTCACGACGGCAAGCTCTTCGTATTCACCACACGCGCCGATACCATCATGGGTGTGAGCTTTGTGGCGGTGGCGCCCGAGCATCCCATGGCGACAGCTGCGGCCGCGGGAAACCCCTCGCTGTCTGCCTTCATCGAACACTGCAAAGCCGGGGGTGTGGCCGAGGCCGACATGGCCACCCGCGAAAAAGAAGGCATGCCCACCGGATTGTTTGTGACGCATCCCCTCACCCAGCAGCAGGTGCCGGTATGGGTCGGCAACTACGTGCTGATGACGTATGGCGATGGCGCGGTGATGGGTGTTCCCGCGCATGACGAACGTGACTTTGCATTTGCCAAGAAATACCAACTACCGATTCGACAGGTCATCGCGAAAGCAGAAACTAAGGGATCCAGCTCAGGATTGTTTTCAGATGCAGCCTGGCAGGAGTGGTATGCCGACAAAGACAATGTCGTGTGCGTGCATTCGGGCGCCTACGATGGCCTTAACCACAGCCAAGCCGTCGATGCCGTCGCCCGCGACCTGGCCGCGATGGGGCTAGGTGAGAAGCGTGTGCAGTTCCGCCTTCGGGATTGGGGTATCTCGCGCCAGCGTTACTGGGGCACCCCCATTCCGATCATTCACTGCGATAACTGCGGCGAAGTGCCCGTGCCCGAAAACGACCTGCCGGTGGTCTTGCCCGAGGATCTGGTGCCCGATGGCAGCGGCAACCCGCTTAACAAAGATGAGCGATTCCTAAAGGTGTCCTGCCCCACCTGCGGCAAACCCGCCCGCAGGGAGACCGACACCATGGACACCTTTATCGACTCGAGCTGGTACTACATGCGCTACTGCTCGCCCGATGCCGCCGCCTCGATGGTGGATGCACGCAACGACTACTGGATGCCCATGGACCAGTACATCGGCGGTATTGAGCATGCGGTGCTCCACCTGCTGTATGCCCGTTTCTGGACCAAGGTCATGCGCGATATCGGGCTCGTTGCATTTAACGAACCCTTTTCGAATCTGCTCACCCAGGGCATGGTGCTCAACGAAACCTACTACCGCGACGATGCTTCAGGCCGAAAAACCTGGTTTAACCCTGCCGATGTCGATGTCCAGTTCGACGATAAGGGCCGCCCGACAAGCGCTATTCTGAAAACCGACGGCCAGCCGGTCATGATGGGCGGCACGGAAAAAATGGCCAAGTCGAAAAACAACGGTATCGATCCGCAGGCCCTGATTGACCGTTACGGCGCCGATACGGCCCGCCTATTCACCATGTTTGCCTCACCCCCGGAGCAAACGCTGGAGTGGTCCGATGCGGGTGTGGAGGGTGCGTTTCGTTTCTTGCGTCGCTTGTGGAGCTTTGCGCACAGCGTTCAGCCCCGATTGGTGGCCGATGGCCTTCAGGCTGGGGGCATCACCGATGCCAAGGCCAAGGACCTTCGTCGGGAGATGCACAGCCTGCTCAAGCAAGCCGACTTCGACATGCAGCGCCGGCAGTACAACACCGTGGTCTCGGCCTGCATGAAAATGTTGAACACCCTAGAAGACGCGGCAAAAGCAGGTAACGCAAGTGATGCAGCCCAAAGCAGCGCCGCTCAGGAGATGAATCAGGCCCTCACCGAAGGGCTCTCCATCGTGCTGCGTGTGCTCTACCCTGTGGTGCCGCACATTGGCTGGACGCTATGGCGTGATCTTGGCTTCGCAGACATCCACGGCGATATGCTCGATGCCGCATGGCCAGTGGTCGACGAGGCCGCGCTGACCCGAGATGCCATCGAGCTTGTGCTCCAGATCAACGGAAAAGTGCGCGGCAGCGTATCGGTCGCATCAAGCGCCTCGCAAGAGGATATTCAGGCGGCGGCGCTGGCCACCGAGGCGTTTACTAAATTTGCCGATGGCAAGTCACCCAAAAAAGTGATTGTCGTGGCCGGCCGGTTGGTCAATATTGTGGTCTGAAGCCATCATGAAAAAAACATTGTCCAGCCGTATCACCCCACACGTTTTGTCACTGGCTGTGGTTTTTTTGCTCAGTGCATCACTGTCGGCGTGCGGATTTCAAATGCGTGACACGATGGGCTGGAAGATACCGTACAACCGAATCAAGCTGATCAGTTACAAGGTCAACGAGCTTGAAGAGGCCAACCGGAAACTTCGAGATCGATCGCGATTTGCATCACAAACATTTGAATACGAAGTCGAGAGCCAGCTTCTGATGCAACCCGGCATGGAGCTCGTAGAAAAAATTACCGATGCCCAAATTGTGCTGTATATCCTTGAGCAGAAAACTGAGCGTCAAGTCTTAGCTTTTAGTAGCGCAGGGCGCCCACGCGAGATTCAAATTGAAATGTTTGTTCGGTTGCGCATCACCGATCACCTCGGCGTAGAGCTTCTTCCCCCGCAATGGATCAGCCAAACGCGCGAACTCACCGTCAACGAAGCCGAGGTGCTCTCCATGACGGCCGGTGAAACCACACTCAGGGATGATATGCAACGTGAACTTGCGTACCAGATTCTTCGCCGACTACGGGCAGTCAAACTGCCGCAATAAGGCATGCAGACACGAATGGATCTGCGCGCGCCCGATGGCCTAAAGCGCACGCTGTCCGCCCACGCAACAGCTTCGATTTGGGTAATCACCGGCGATGACCCCTTGCTCACGGGTGAGGCCGCCGACCAATGCCGCGAGCACTTTCGCAGCCTCGGCGTAACGGAGCGCCAGGTCGAAGTACCCGATCGCAGTTTCGACTGGAAAGGATGGCTCGCCGCAAGCGGCACCGGTTCTCTTTTTTCAGAAAAACGTCTGATGGATGTGCGGCTGCCCACCGGTAAGCCAGGGATTGAAGGCAGCAAAGCAATTCAGGCCTGGTGTGCCCATCCCCCTGAAGATGTGATCTTGCTGGTCAACCTCCCCCGGGCTGACCGGGCTCTGTTGGGTTCATCGTGGTTCTCAGCGTTGGATCAGGCAGGAGTGGTGATCGTGGTGCCCGAACTCTACCGCTCTGATCTGCCGTCATGGGTCAGCCAACGGCTACGCGCCCAGGGCCTCACGGCAACGCCCGATGCGATCGCCTTCATTTGCGATCAGTGCGAGGGCAACCTGATTGCCGCCCACCAAGAGATTCTGAAACTTGCACTGCATGGCGAGAATCACGGCGCTGCACTCGATGTGCATGACATCAGGGATCATGTCGCCAATGTGGCCCGCTTTAATGCGTTTACTTTGGGAGAGGCCGCACTCGGCCTGGATCGGCCTCGGGCCATTCGCATTCTGCGTGGCCTGAAATCCGAGGCTGAACCTATCCCCTTGGTGCTGTGGGCGCTGACGGAAGACCTGCGCATGCTGGCCCGAACGCAATCGGCGATGGCTAGAGGCCGTACTGCAGACATGGCCATTCGTGAGGCGCGCGTACCGCGCCACCGGGAACGGCTGATTGCCAATGCCTGCCGGTCCATTCAGCCGATGAAAACCTGGCGGGCCCTGCGGCAGGCCGCCGAGGTCGATACAATCGTAAAGGGCTTGAAATCAGACGATCCGTGGGTGGCCTTGGAGCGTCTGGTGCTGGATCTTGCCTAACGCCGCGACCAACGCACCCCAAGGGCGTTGATCGCCGCACGTGTTCAACAAAGTCGTTAACCCACTATCGGAATTCGCATGTCGCAGGCTCAGAGTTCAATTCGTCTTGCCGTGGCCCAGATTGGTCAGCGGGCGCGCAGCGCAAGCCGTCAGATGGCCGTGGCCGGAACGCGCGAAAAGAACAATGCGCTTACCGAATTGGCCAGCCGAATTTCCGCCCAGCGCTCTGCGCTCAAAGCTGCCAATGCAGCAGATATTGCCCGAGCAACCTCTGCGGGGTTTGACGCTGCGTTTATCGATCGCCTGACACTGTCCGATAAATCGATCGACACCATGATTGAGGGCCTGCATCAGATCGTGGCCCTTGGCGACCCGATCGGAGAAATCAACGACATGCGTCGGCAGCCCACCGGCATCACGGTGGGGAAAATGCGGGTCCCACTGGGCGTGATCGGCATCATTTATGAATCCCGGCCCAATGTCACCATTGATGCTGCTGCGCTATGCATCAAGGCCGGTAACGCCACGGTGCTGCGCGGGGGCTCCGAAGCAATCGAAAGCAACCGGGCGTTGTCTGAACTGATTCAACAGGCACTGGCGGCCTGCGGGCTTCCGCAAGACGGCGTACAGGTGTTACCGATGACCGATCGTGAGGCCGTTTCCTGCATGATCACGATGCCGGAATACATTGATGTCATCGTGCCGCGCGGCGGAAAGTCACTGATTGAGCGTATTGCTCACGAGGCCCGTGTGCCGGTCATCAAACATCTGGATGGTATTTGCCACGTCTACATTGACAGCCAGGCAGATCCGGAAAAAGCAGTCCGTATTGCCGACAACGCCAAGACCCACCGCTTTGGCACCTGCAACACCATGGAAACACTTCTACTGGCGAGTGACACGCCTGCGCAGATTCTCCGAGACCTGGTTGCCGTCTACCGCGCCAAATCGATCGAGCTGCGTATTTGTGCCGAGACCCGAACGTTACTGGCCAGCGCAGGATTGGATAC
>JACCDM010137918.1_pt1 | contig 33029 bp, 31 predicted proteins | sample 7445851 | NCBI WGS metagenome assembly JACCDM01 (sample SAMN15323438, study PRJNA562643) | freshwater metagenome | isolation source: river surface water | place: USA:Blue River Watershed | collected 2017-08-16
GGCTGCCCGAAATGGCCGACCTCGACTGCGAGGTGCTCGGCGTAGACTGGACGGTCAACCTCGCCCAAGCCCGCGCACAAGTGGGCGGCTCAGTAGGCGGCCCCGGCAAAGCCTTGCAGGGCAACCTCGACCCCAATGCCTTGTTTGCGCCTTCAGACGCCTTGGCTGCCGAAGCCCGCCGCGTGTTGGATGCGTTTGGCAAGCCACACACCGACCCCCAAACCACCGGCCCCACGCAGATTTTCAACCTCGGCCATGGCATCAGCCAATTCACGCCACCCGAGAATGTGGGCGTGTTGGTCGAGACGGTGCATAGCCACTCGCGTGCGATGCGTCAGGCGGATGCCGCTGCGCGTTGATGCCATCTCTGCCAGCCATTCAAACAAGGTTCTATTTATGTGGCAACTGTTGATCGGACTTCTGCTCTTTTTGGGCATCCACTCATGGCAAAGCCTTGCACCACAGCTACGCCAAAACGCGCTGGAACGCTTTGGCACTTGGCCCTACAAAGGCATGTATGCGAGCCTTTCTGGGCTGGGGTTTTACATGCTCGTGCAAGGCTATGGCCAAGCGCGTGCAGAGGCAATTGCCATCTGGACACCGCCCGCAGGGATGCAACACGGCACCTTGCTGTTGATGTGGTTGGCCATGGTGCTCTTGGTTGCTAGCTATGTGCCTCACAACACCCTCAAAGCCAAAGTCAGACATCCCATGACCTTGTCTGTCAAAGTCTGGGCGCTGGCGCATCTGCTGGCCAATGGCAACTTGGCCGACCTGCTGCTGTTTGGTGGTTTTCTGTTGTGGTCGGTCGTGGTCTTTCGCGCCGCTCGGCAGCGGGATCGCATGCACGAAATCGACGTGGTGCCCACCCGCAAATCGCGCACCTTACTGACGTTGTTGATCGGCACCGGGTTGTGGGGTGCCTTTGTATTCGGCGAATTACACCTGTGGCTGATCGGCGTGAGCCCCTTGGTTCTCTCAAGCTGAAGAGAGTCACGCTGTGCCAGTGTCTTCCCATCAGGATGTCAGCCCGTTAAGAAAACTCTGCACAGACTGCGGCCTGTCACGCACCGACGATCCCAAGCGTTGTGGCCAAGCTTGCCAATTCATCCAGCCCGACTACCCGGGGCTGGAGCAGCGGGTGCATGGACGTACGCGCCAACAAGCCACATCCGCGCAAGCACTGCAGCCAGACGAATTATTTTTTGGCCCCTACCAACAAATGTTGAGTGCCCGCATGGACACGCCCGTCGAAGGCGCGCAATGGACAGGCATCACCACTCGGCTGGCTGAAGTGCTCTTGGAGCAAGGCCTGGTCGATGCGGTGATCGCCATGGCGGGTGACCCACACGATCGCTGGCGGCCTCGTCCCGTGATGGTCACCCGCGCTGCTGACATGCAGCAGTGCCGAGGCATGCGCATGGGGTATGCCCCCTTACTCAGCCTGGTCGAGCCGGCTTTGGCGCAAGGACACAAGCGACTCGCCGTGATTGGTATTCCATGTCAAATTTACGCCTTGCGCGCGATACAACCCCAACTCGAACGCGAACAGGGTTTGCAAGCGCTGTATGTGATTGGCACGCCTTGTTCAGACAACACCACGACCGAAAATTTTCACCATTTCCTCCGTCTGATTTCAGATCGCCCCGAAGACATCTCATACCTTGAGTTCAGAGCCGACTACAAAGTCGAGGTGCGCACCACACACGGTGAAACACAGCTGATTCCCTTCTTGAACTTGCCTCTGTCAACTCTGCCCTCTGACTTCTTTCCGCTGACGTGCCGCACCTGTGTCGATTACACCAACGTGTTGTCAGACATCACGGTGGGCTACATGGGTGGCCATGGTCAACAGTGGTTGCTGGTGCGTAACCCACGCGGCCAAGCCATGCTCGATGGCCTCAAAGACCAACTGATCACCAGCCAACCTGTGAGCCAGGGTCGCCGCGAGGGCGCGGTCAAAGGCTTCAAAGCCAACACCGAACGCGCGGCAGGCGGCTTGCCTTTGCGACGCATGCCAGTTTGGCTCAAGCCCTTGGTGAACTGGCTGATGCCCCGCGTGGGCCCTCGCGGTTTGGAATTTGCGCGCGCCCGTGTGGAAATGAAAGCCATCGAGTCGATCTTGCACCTGCGCCGTGAGGCTCCGGCGCGCATGAAGAACATGTTGCCCGCCCATGTTTGGGAAATGGCCGCTCGATACGGGCTCACGCCAGGTTCAGAAACGCCCGAAATCCAGCCGTCTGAAAACCCAGCCCATAAAAAACTGTAAATTTAACTTGACACTTTGAGTTGTATTTTGCATCATGAACTGAGATTTGTTTTGTGGAACGCCCTATGGCTTTGACTTTTCCTTTTGCAGCAATCGTGGGTCAAGATGAAATGACCCTCGCCATTCAAGTGGTCGCGGTAGACCCCACCATCGGCGGGGTGCTGGTTTTAGGCGACCGTGGCACGGGCAAGTCCACGGCGGTTCGGGCCCTGGCAGATTTGTTACCGCCCATTCAGGTGGTCAAAGGCTGCCCTTACCGGTGTGATCCTTCGCAACCTGCGCAAGCTTGCTCGGTGTGCCAAAGCAAAGAAAAAAACGCAAAGAGCAAACTGGCAGTCGAGCGCCAACCCGTGGCCGTGGTGGATTTACCGCTGGGCGCAACAGAGGACCGGGTTGTTGGCGCGCTGGACTTGGAAAAAGCGCTCTCGCAAGGCATCAAACAGTTTTCTCCCGGCCTGTTGGCGCAAGCTCACCGCGGTTTTTTGTACATCGACGAGGTCAACCTGCTGGATGACCACTTGGTCGACTTGCTGATTGATGTCGCCGCCTCGGGTGAAAACTTGGTCGAACGTGAAGGGCTGAGTGTTCGCCATCCCGCCAAATTTGTGTTGGTGGGCAGCGGCAATCCCGAAGAAGGCGAACTGCGCCCGCAGTTGCTCGACCGCTTTGGCTTGTCTGTGCATGTGCGCACCCCGCAAGATTTGGCGGTACGGGTGGAGATCATCAAACGCCGCGACAGTTTTGAAAAAGATCCCAACGCCTTCAAAGCAGCTTGGCACAAGGACAACCAAAAGCTGCAAAAACGCATTCTGAAAGCACGCGAGAAATTGGCCCACGTGAGCGTCAGCGACGACATGTTGATGCTGTGCGCGCAACTGTGTCAGCAACTGGGCACCGACGGACTTCGTGCGGAACTGACCCTCCTGCGCGCCACCCGCGCCTTTGCGGCCTTGCAAGGTCACGCCACAGTGCAAGCCCCACATCTGCAAACCATGGCGCCTCTGGCGTTACGCCACCGACTCCGTCGCAACCCATTGGATGACACCGACTCAGGCACCCGGGTTCAACGCAGCCTGCAAGAAGTGTTGGCCACCTGAGTCGGCGGGCTGGACGTGACAAGCGACGCCATTCACCCAAGCAGCGGCCTGGACACTTGGCACGATGCACTCACCTGCCTGCAACTGCTGCAGTTAGACCCGCACGGATTCGGCGGTGTCTGTTTGCGCGCACCGCATGGGCCTGTGCGTGAGTATTGGCTGAGTGCATTGGCCAGCTTGGGCATGCCTGTGGTCAAAGTGCCAGGCTCAGTGGATGTCGAACGCCTGCTGGGCGGCATGGATCTCGCCCACACATTGCAAACGGGCCAACTGCGCATGCAACCCGGCCTGTTGCAACAAGCAAACCAAGGCCTGATTTGTTTACCCATGGCTGAACGCTTGCGGCCCGAATTGTTGGCCCCCTTGCTACAGGTGTTTGACTCAGGCCAGGTCCACGCGATGCATCACCAGACCGAGCCCCATGCCACCCGCTTTGGTGTGGTGGCCCTGGACGAATCAACCCCCGAAGAGCCCGGCACATCGGTGGCGTTGCAAGATCGTTTGGCGGTTTGGCTTGACCTGCAAACACTGTCTCCATCTGATATCGCCTTAGGACTCAGCGACGCTGCAGACTTACAGCTTCAGCTGAGCCCACAGGCGCTCCAACAGGCACGCGAACGCATGCAACACATGCAAGCCAGCGATGTCCAACTGCACGCACTGTGCGCCAGCGCCATGGGCTTAGGCATCCCATCGCTGCGTGCGCCGACTCTGGCTTTGCGGGTGGCTTATGGACATGCCGCCTTGAATGGGCGCACCCTTCTGAGCGACGAAGACCTGGCATTCGCTGCCCGATGTGTGCTGGCTCCCCGCGCCACCCAATGGCCAGCCGAGGCGGCATCCGAGCCAAACAATGCCGAGCCTCACAATACCGAGGCTGATCACCCCCCTGAGGCGCCCGCTGAGGCACCCTCAGACCCGCCAGCAGAGCCCGACACGCCCTCCTCCGAACCCCATGCGGAGGACTTGCAAGAGATGATGGTCGCTGCCGCATTGGCCAGCTTACCGCCCCACATGCTGGACGCACTGGCCACGCAATCGGGGGCACCACGCAGCAACTCCTCGGGTCGCAGTGGTCAGACACGTGCTGGGAAGCAACGCGGCCGGCCGCTGCCCCCTCGCCCTGGACGACCTGGCGGCCATGCACGCCTGCACGTGCTCGCTACTTTGCGAGCTGCCGCACCGAAACAACGTTTGCGCCAAGTTCGACACGATACCCGTGAACCGGCGGCAACCACAACGCCTACTCGCAGCTGCGTACAAATCCGAGCCGAGGACTTTCACATCCAGCGCTACCAACAGCGGTCTTCGAGCTGTCTGATCTTGGCGCTCGATGCCTCCGGTTCTGCCGCCTTGCAACGCCTGGCCGAGGCCAAGGGTGCCGTGGAATTGCTGCTGCAACAGTCGTATGCGCGGCGGGACAGTGTCTGCATCGTCTCCTTCCGAGGCGCCCAGGCACAACTGCTATTGCCCGCCACACGTTCATTGGTCAGAGCCAAACGCGCCATGACGGGGCTGGCCGGAGGCGGCGGCACGCCTCTGGCACTGGCCCTAAAAATGGCGCATGAACAGGCGTCTCAGTTGCAACGCCAAGGCGTAACACCGATCCTCGTGGTCCTCAGCGATGGCCGTGCCAACGTCACACTGCAAGGCTTGGGTGGACGCGCCACAGCCCATGCCGATGCCCAGCAATGGGGCCAACAATGGCGACAAAGCGGGCACGCCGCTCTGTGGATTGACACCAGCGTGCAACCCGACACACAAGCGCAAACACTCGCGACCACCATGGGCGCTCAGTATCTGCCGATGCCGCAAGTGCAATCGCAACGCATGGCCAGTGCGATGAGCCGTTTGCGAACTGAAGCATCACCAGGTTGAGCCCTCGCATGTTTGATCGCTTTTATCCAGCCATGTCTTGGTCCGAGCACCGCGCACACTGGCCGCACGCACAGCACAGCCAATTTGTGAACGCAGGCGCCATTCAATGGCATGTCCAAATCATGGGCCAAGGCCCTTGCATGCTGCTCTTGCATGGCACCGGTTCAGCCAACTTCAGCTGGCGAGGTCTCATGCCTTTGTTGGCCCATCACTTCACGGTGGTTGCGCCCGATCTACCCGGTCATGCCTTTACCAGTCGAGGGCCTGAGGGGACGTTGTCGCTGCTAGGCATGAGTGAGGGGATGCGTGCCCTGATGCTGCAACTGAACCTACATCCACAGGTCATCGTGGGGCACTCTGCCGGTGCAGCCATTGCGGCACAGATGGTGTTGTCTCAGAACGAAAGCCTGCGTGACACCACCCTGATCGGACTCAACCCCGCGTGGCTGCCTTTACCGGGAATGGCCTCCTGGTTGTTTGGTCCGGCTGCCAAACTGGCACAGCTCAACCCTTTGTCTGCGTGGGTCACCTCCAAACTCGCCAGACAACCTGAAACCGTGAGTCGACTGTTGCAAAGCACGGGCTCGACACTGGACACGCAAGGGGTTGACTTGTACACCCGAGTGCTCAGCGACTCTGGTCACGTTCAAGGGGTGTTGTCGATGATGGCGGCTTGGCGCCTAAAACCCTTGGCCACGCAACTGCAAGAGATTCGAAACCCCGTGTTCATGGCCATTGGCGCGAACGATCAAACCGTTCCTCCCGCGATGGCAGAAGAAGCCTGCCTGCACATGCCGCACGCCCAGATGGCGATGCAGAATGGACTAGGACATTTGGCTCACGAGCAAGATCCTGAAAACACGGTGCAACAAATTTTGCAGTGGTGCGAGTCCACCTGCGCCGCGGCAGCACATTGAATCCATGCTGGATCAAGAAGCGCGCACCAAATGCTTGAGCGCACGAACCGCGTCTTGAGCATCTGTGAAGATCGCATCGGCTCCAAGTGTTGCAGGGCTGATTTCTTGGAGCACAAAAATCGGCCCTCCCAACACCACCCTCACTTTGGGATTGCCCGAACTGTGGCGCAAGTTTTGAATCAAGGAAGGCAGCGTCTGCAACTGGGCCTCTAGCGCGACAGAAATTCCAACCACGTCAAACCACTCGTTGGCGATCGCGCGTTGCAACTCTGATTCGGTAGAAGAAATTTCCAACACAACTTCTGCACCCGCCTTTCGAAAAAAGTCTGCGACGATCGTCAGACCCAAAAAGTGCTGCGAACCAGGGGCACACGCCAACATGACCCGCTCATGCTGCCCCTCCAGACGCGCGCCAGCTGGCGACTCGTAGCCCAACCGATAAATCGTCTGATGCATGATCGCCAAACCACACGTGACTTGCGTGAAGTCACACAGGTCTTGCTCCCACCAAACACCCAACTGACGCGCGGCGGGGGTCACGATCGACAAAAAAACCTGTTCGGTAGTCAAGCCCTTGGCCATCAACGCATGGACGATGCGGTTCGCCTCACGCGCATCGCCTTGCATGCAAGCTTGGGTGAAGACTTCGAATTCGGGATGCTCAACCACCCCCTCTGATGGCGAACGGTCTGGGGGCTTAGCGGAAAAGAATTGCTGCACATTGAGCAACCGCGGAATGATCTGTTTCTCGATCACCGACAGGAGCGATTCCTTGCAATCCTCCTCCAAGCCGCGGGTTGGCCGAAAACCATTGGACTGCCCACCCATGCCATTGAACTCAGACATATGCGTTCCTTGCAGCACGTGCGCATCACCTTGGGGAAGGTGAAAACCGGGGCGTTGATCCGCCAGCGACATAGCATGCCGATCCGCTAGCTGCCCTAGATTTATAAATATTTAACGCTTGTCAATCAAGTATGCAAACCCTAGACGACGCCCAACCCTGTCTATACCGGGACTGGCGCTTAGAGCCCCTTATCCCATCAGGGGCATTGACCGGTGTCTCAGGGCAGTCCCACAAAAGGCCCATTGAGCACGACGGTTTCAAAATTCAGCACCGCTGCGATAGAAACCCAGACCCAGTAGGGCACGAGCAGCAAGCTGGCCCAGCGCGACAAGCGCCATAAGCCCAGCAGCAGCGCCACGATCGAAAGCCATAAAAAAACAACTTCGATCAAGGCCCAATCGGGACGCTGAAGCGTGAAATAAAGCGCACTCCAAACAACATTGCACACCGCGTTGATGCCAAATAAAACCGCCACGCGAAGTCGCAGCGCGCGTGAATCCGCAGCCTGCCACGCCAACCCAGCGCTGACAGCGCACAAGGTAAAGATGGTTGACCAAATGACGCCAAACGCGGCATCGGGTGGTTTCCATTCCGGGTGTCGCAGTGAGAAATACCAAGGCCCTAAATCAGTCAGGGCCCCGCCAATGCCGGCCGTGGTGTAACTCAACACCAAGGCCCACACAAAACGAGTGATGGCTTGTCTGTTCATGCCAGCCATTGTGGCCTGAATGACCTGCGCTTGAGTGCTTGCACGCTGCGATAGACGCTCACGTTCGAGCCAAACCCAACAAATGCGCCATGTCCTTCAGGAAGATACGCACATGCGCCATGGGATCTTTGCGAGCCAGCTCCTTGTTCATATAGGACTCAAAAGTCAGACGCTGTACATCCTTGTCTTCGCAAATCTTGACGAATTTTTCACGGCGTCGATCGTTTTGATACCAAAAATATTGCATCACCCCCAGTATCCAGAACACGCGTCCATGTTGCTTCATGAAGCTTTTCCGACCTTGCTTGAGACAGGCGCTGTTGCCGGTTTTCAAGGCCTGGTCTGCGGCATGGGCCACGCGTCTGGCGCAATCCATCGCGTAGTAAATACCTTCCCCTGACGACGGCGCGACCACTCCCGCGGCATCGCCCACCACCACCACATCACGACCGTTGTCCCATTGCGGTAAGGGCTTGAGAGGAATCGGTGCGCCTTCACGTCGCAACGTGGCCGCTTGGGTCAAGCCTGCGATCTCGCGCAACCGCGCTGTGGCACTGCGAAGTGAATAGCCTTTGTCAGCACTTCCCATACCCACACTCATGGTCTTACCGTGGGGGAAGACCCACCCGTAAAAATCGGGTGACACCTCACCTTGGTAATACACATCGCAACGCGCAGCGTCATACCCTGGCTGTCCCACCGGGGATGCAATGATCTCGTGATACGCGAACACATATTTGGTTTTGTGTGCGTTGGGAATGGCCTGGCGTGCAACTTCTGAGCGAGCGCCGTCGGCTCCCACCACCATGCGTGTGCTCACCTTCACGGGCTGAGCCTGGGCCGTGGCAGCATGATGTTTGGAGGAGACCGGGGTGTAATGCACCCACAGCAGACCACTGGCATCACGTTCTACCTTGTCAAACATCGCTTGACAGCGCTGAGCCCCTGACTGGGCTGCGCGCTCGCGTAAGAACTCGTCAAACTCATCACGGTCCACCATGCCCACAAATCCGTTGTCGATGGGAATGTCCACCTTGTTGTCCGCAGGAGAAATCATCCGAGCGCAGCGCACCTTGGCCACCAACAAGTGGTCAGGGATGTCAAAGTCTTTGATCAATCTGGGCGGTATTGCGCCGCCGCAAGGTTTGGTTCGACCCTGGCGGTCAAGCAGCAAAACACGCCAGCCTTGGCGCACCAAATCGTGTGCAGCGGTAGCGCCAGCGGGCCCCCCGCCCACCACCACAAAATCGTAGTTGGTTTGGTTCATGAGCGTGACCCACCTTTCATCAATAAAACGGACGTCAAGGGCCAAGCCTCTTGTTGTTCCTTGCTGCGATTCAAGCGCACGGCCAATGACGCAGACACACCAAACATGAGCGCTTGAATGCCAAACACAGCGGCATACGCCGTGCGTTGTTCGCCCAACACCGCATGCGCCAAGTCACTGGCCGCAGTGCCCAACAAACCGCCCAATCCAAAAGCGGCTGCTTGGGCTGCACCCCAGACACCCATACGGGTTCCCTCTCGACCCGCGCCACCCTCACCTGCCAAGCGCATCATGGTGGCAATGGCAGCGATTGAAAATGCACCGTTGGCCACCCCCAAAAACACCACATTGGCTTGCAGTGGCCACACGGCGGACAAGGCCGAGCTGCACAAACCCACGGTGGCCAGTCCAGACATCCAACATCCCCCCACCATCCAAGCTTGCACCGACCCCAGCCGGCCAGACACCCAACGGGACCCTGCACCTGCCACAGCCAACATGCCCATCAGCACCCCCATGTGATGCCAACCCGACAGTTGCGTGGTCTGCCCCGGCGAAAAGCCATGCACCGCGCCTGCAAAGGGTTCCAAAATCAGATCCTGGGCGCTGTAGGCCAGCATGGAGGTGAACACAAACACCGTGAACGTTCGGGCAGTCGGCTCGGACAAGACGTCCTTCAAAGCAGCTTTGAAATCTTGTGTGGGCGCAGTGGCTGGGGTGTCCACAGATGTCTCGGTCAACGCGGACTCTGTGTTGGGCTCCAAGCGCCACAAGCAGGTGGCGGTGATCACAGCAGTCAACACGCTGAGCCCGGTTGAGACTTTCAGCAACACCTCTGGGCTATAGGGATCGATCAGCTTGCCCACCACACCCGCCGTCACAGCAAAGCCCAAAATCATCATCATCCACACGGTGGTGGCTGCTGGCGCGCGACGGTCTTCAGAGACTTGCTTGGCCATCAGTGCCAACAGGGAAGTGCCACAAGCACTGACCCCCAAACCGATGAGACTGAAAGACAGCAAGGCAAGCAAAGTGCCATAGGCAGGCTGTGTGGCCATCCACACGGTGGCCCAGGCGGACAGCACGCCGCCCGTTCCCAACACCAGCATGCCGCCCATCATCCAAGGCGTGCAACGGCGACCTTTGTCGGCACCAAACCCCATGCGAGGGCGCACCATTTGAACGGCATAGTGCCAGGCAACCAAAAATCCGGGCAGCAACGCGGGCAAGGCCAATTCGACCACCATGATGCGATTCAACGTCGAGGTCGTGACCACCACCACAGCGCCCAAGCAGGCCTGAATCAAGCCCAAGCGGATGATCTGAACCCAACCAAAAAACTCTTTTGTCATGACACCCCCAAGAGCGGTTGCAAAGTTTGTAAGTGACGCAGTCCCCACGCGCTGACCATCATCCCGCTGACGAACAAGGGCACACCAAAGGCGCTGACATGCAGCGCGCGTTCGATCGGTTGTTTGAGAAATTTCGCCATCAACGGACACTGCGCAACGGCCAAAACCAACACGGCAGTGGCATGCCAAGACAAGTGCCAGGTCATCAACAAGCCAGCGACCGCCACTTGTGACCACAGCATCAGGGCACACGCAACCACCGCCGCGCGACGCGCCCCCAGCTGGACGGGTAAGGACGCAACGCCCATGCGGCGATCGCCCTCGATGGCCTTGAAATCGTTGAGGGTCATGATTCCGTGGGCACCCACGCTATAAAGCAGTGCCAGTGCCAAAGAGTGCGTCCCTGGCCACGCCCCACCTAGCATCACCGCGGTGCCTGTCAACCACGCCAGTCCTTCGTAGCTCAGTGCGCACGCGGCATTGCCCCACCACCCATTGTTTTTAAAACGCACGGGGGGTGCGCTATAGCCCCAGGACAACGCGATGGCCAAGCCACAGGCGGCAAATCCCCAGGGGCCCATCAGCGTTGCCCACAGCAAAGACAACGCGGTCCAACCCACCGCAATGCCCAGGCCCCAGCGACCGGGCATGCGGCCCGACGGAATCGGGCGATGTGGTTCATTGATGGCATCGACATGGCGGTCAAACCAGTCATTGACCGCTTGGCTGCTGGCACACACCAAAGGCCCTGTGAGTACCAAACCCAGAACCAGCAAGCCCCAGTTGGCCTCGAGGTCCTGGCCAGACGCCACCACGCCGCAAGCGAACGCCCACATGGGAGGGAACCAAGTGATGGGTTTGAGCAGCTCTGCCACTGTCATCAGTGAAGGCCGCGTGAGAGGGGCTGTCAGTGCGAGAGGCGATGTGTCCATGCCCCCATTGTGATGAATGCGCCCAAAATGTCAACAAGGGTTGACACTTACAGTCAACCAAAACTAACAGTTAGCCAGGATTTTCTGTATCGGCCTCGGCCACCATGTCAAAACGGCGCAGCTTGACATACAAACTCTGGCGCGAGAGACCCAACATTTCGGCCGCTGAGGCGCGGTTGTTGTGCGTCAACTCCAGGGCCGCCTCGATGCACATGCGCTCGATCGTGTCGACGGTTTCACCCACGATGTCTTTGATTGGCCGGCGTCCCACAAGCTGAGACAACTCAGCAAATGGATGCACTTGACTCTGCGTCAGGGTCGAGGTGCTTTGCATTCTTCGGTCCATGTCGCGAACGAAGAAAGCGTACATGGGCTCAGGACGTTCCAGGTACACCGCAGAGACTTCGACGGGGAGCGTCATGCCCGAGAGGGTTCGTACCTCTGTGGCGAAATTGCGTACCGTCCTTTGTTGTCGCAAGCTGGTATTGAGTACGCCCCAATCGACTGCACCACGTAAGAGCCAACGCTCCATGTTCTGACCCAGCACTTGTGAAGAGGCGGTCAAGCCCAACAAGGCCATCCCTTCTTCATTGACACTTTTGATCAAGCCCGAGGTATCGGTCAACAACCATCCATCTGGGAAATGCGCCATGGCCTCGCTCAGAACGGACGAAGAATGCGCGTCATGTTGCGCGTCGGAAGCCGTCTCACGCGAGACCAAGCGCACCAAAAACTGCGCACCGCCCTCTTGGCGAAACACCGTAGCCGACACAGTCCACTCAGGCACCAGACCTGCAACGCGCGCTGCACACAACTCTACGCGACCGGTGGCCAATGCCATGCGCAGCAACGACTGGACTTCACCTTGACTCTCTGTCTCAAAACATTCGCGGATCTCGCGCCCTACCAAACGCTTGCCCGCATCTTTGAGCAACGATTGCGCCCCCAAATTCGCCTCGAGCACGCGTTGCGTCGTGGCATCGACCATCAGCACAGCGTCTGACGTGGTGTCAAACAAAATACGGTAACGGGCTTCGATGTGACGCAGTCGCAAGTAGTCACGCTCCATCGACTGCTGGGTCTCGACCAATCGTCGCTGCAACTCGGCTAGGCTTTCCAGGTCACGACCTATCGCCATCAATTGCCCCGCCCCCAAGGGCAACACCACGTACTGCAAAGCCACTTCATTGCCGACGGCCGTGATGTGGTTGACATGCCGCCAACGCATCAGATCGGGCGAGCCTTTGGACTCCAACATTTCTTGAATCTTGATGCGGCTCTCGCTGGTCACGGTGTCCATCCAGCGTCGGCCAATCCAGGCCTGACACCCCAAAGTAGCTAATTTGTCGCGCGCGGTGGACACATCTTGAATCACACCTTGTCCATCCATCACCAAAGTGACATCCGACACTAACCCCAACAACTGGGAAAAGGCCGAGGGATCCAATGCGGGAAGCTTCATGTTGTAAACCAAGAATGATGGTGCTGAGTGGGGTTGACGCCGGAATTTGTCATGTAATTATAGGCATCGAACTGGGCTTCATACTGAAAAAGTGTTCGCAATGAGAAGAATTTCAGGGTATCACAGGACAAGCGTTTCTCGCGTCCCGGCTGCCAACTCGGGCAGGCGTTTGGTGAGCCATTGAACCGTCGCAGGCGCCTCTTGTGCAACCACTTCGGCTGGAATCACTTGAAGTCGTGCGGGCTCCAACATCGCCATAGGGCCACCTAAAAAGAGGCACAGGTTCGAATTCGCTGAGCTCTCTTTGAGTCGAGGCAGCAGCGTGGCCAAGTTGTCGAGGTGCCGATCGGTGCTGATCGACACGCCCACCGCATCAAACCAATCGCTGTGACAGAGGTGGTTGAATTCCGAAACGTCTTGAGGCACACCCACCGTCACGAGCCAACCTGCTTGTTTGAAAAATTCACTCAGCATGAACAACCCCATGCTGTGCTGGGCACCTGGCTCGGTCACCAAGAGCAAGCTCCAGCCATTGCTGACTTGTGGCGCCTCCTGCAAAAACTCAGGACTGAAGTCATGCAAGAGTTGTTGCAAGTGGCTGGACACGATGGTGGTCGTCGCGAAATCAAGTTTGTCTGCACTCCACCACTCACCAAATAAACGCGCACAGGGTGCAATGCCCTGCACGTAGATGTCGGCCAGTGTCTGCCCTTGACGTTGCCAGCTAAAGATCACCTGTCGCGCGGCTTCAACACCCTGCAGGCACGCCTGCGCCAGGATTTGAACTTGCGCTGCGTCAAGCGCCGACTTCCCAATGAAGTCGGTGCCCCCAACCAAACGAGGACCGAGTGACCCATTGCGCTGCGCCGGGTGAAGCGCATCAGCCACCCGCCCTACCCCTGGCGGGAAGGCGGTGTGATCATCAAGATTGAATTGCGCCATGGCGAGCACCGATCATCAAAGAGAGACATCAACGACCCCCCAAACAATTCAGAGGTTTGCCGCAGGCGCTGCATACAGCATGACCAACCATGCCACTGAACAACACCCGGATAGTGTGATTTGATTCTTGGAAAGATCCTTCAGTGTAAACCCTAGATGCCATAATAAATGTCAGTTTTAGTTGACACAGTGTATTTCTAGCCTTACATTCATTTCAAACACCACCCACAGCCAAGGTCCACATGCCCGAGTCAGCTTCACAGGTTTTGTACACACCCGCGCAGCGCGAGCGACGGGATGCGACAGCCTGGACGCTGGTGCAAGGGGTGTTGGCACCGGTTCAGTTCTTGGTTTTTTTGATCAGTCTGGGACTGGTGACGCAAAGTCTTCGCACCGGCGAACACACTGATTGGGCGTTGGTGTCGGTCGTGATCAAGACGATCGTCCTCTACATCATCATGATCACCGGCGCCATATGGGAGAAAGTGGTGTTTGGCCAGTACCTCTTCGCCCGGGCGTTCTTCTGGGAGGACGTGGTCAGCATGGGGGTGCTGGCTCTGCACACCGCTTACCTTTGGGTCTGGTGGGAAGGGCTTTGGAATGCCAACGATCAACTGCTGTTGGCCCTGGTGGCCTATCTGAGTTACGGCGTCAATGCAGCGCAATACATCCGCAAGCTGCGCATGGCCAGACAGCAAAAAACCGAAGCCAATTTGCCCTTCGAGGGCGCACAGGTCAGCCCATGAGCACCGTCATCCCCATCCGAAACGAAGCCACGGGCTGCAGCGATGTCACGCCGTTGGTGCAACGCGGTCAGCGCGAAGTGTTTTGCGGGCTCACTGGCATCATCTGGCTGCACCGCAAAATTCAAGACGCTTTCTTTTTGGTTGTCGGCTCTCGCACCTGCGCCCATTTGATTCAGTCTGCCGCAGGCGTGATGATTTTTGCTGAGCCTCGGTTTGGCACCGCCATCATTGATGAACGCGATCTGGCCGGTTTGGCCGATGTGCACGAGGAACTCGACCGAGTGGTGAGTCAACTGCTCGCACGTCGTCCCGACATCCGTTTGCTCTTTCTCGTGGGCTCATGCCCATCAGAAGTCATCAAGCTTGATCTGTCTCGAGCCGCAGAACGTCAAAACCAAATCCACCACCCTGCTGTGCGCGTGCTCAACTACTCCGGCAGTGGCATTGAAACCACCTTCACGCAAGGTGAAGACGCGTGCTTAGCGGCCATGGTGCCCAACCTGCCGACCTCCACGACATCTGCACCCGAGCTGATGGTGGTGGGCACTTTGGCCGACGTGGTGGAAGACCAGTTGCAACTCTTGCTGAACAAGATGGGATTGCAGGTCAGCTTTTTCCCACCCCGCAACAGCCAGTCCATGCCAGCAGTGGGCCCCAACACCCGCTTTTTGTTGGCTCAGCCCTTTTTGGCGGACACCGCTCGTGCCTTGCAATCGCGTGGGGCTCAGCACTTGATCGCACCGTTTCCGCTGGGCGTAGAGGGCACCACCGCATGGTTGCACGCAGCTGCCACCGAATTCAAGGTCTCCGCGGAAGTATTTGAAAAGGCCACGGCCCCTGCGCGTCAGCGGGCGGAAAAAGCACTTCAGACACAACGCGAACTGCTGCAAGGGCAACGTATCTTTTTCTTTCCCGACTCACAGCTTGAAATTCCACTGGCGCGCTTTGTGCACCGCGAGCTGGGCATGGACTTGGTCGAAGTCGGCACACCCTACCTCCATCGTCAGCACATGACGCCCGAGTTGGCTTGGTTACCCAAAGGGACACGCATCAGCGAAGGCCAAGACGTGGATTTGCAACTCGAACGTTGCATGGCCGACGCGCCCGACCTGGTGGTCTGCGGCCTCGGACTCGCGAACCCATTGGAGGCGCAAGGCATCACCACCAAATGGGCCATCGAATTGGTCTTCACGCCGATCCAAGGCTATGAGCAGGCAGCCGATTTGGCTGGGCTGTTTAGCCGTCCCCTCAAACGCCGTCTCAAGCTGGCGGCCTGAAAGCGCAGGAACACACCATGCAACTGACGCTCTGGACTTACGAAGGCCCACCCCATGTGGGTGCCATGCGCGTCGCCACAGCCATGCGCGATGTGCACTACGTGTTGCATGCCCCGCAAGGCGACACCTACGCGGATTTGCTGTTCACCATGATTGAGCGTTTGCCGCGACGTCCGCCCGTCACCTACACCACCTTTCAGGCGCGTGATTTAGGAGGCGACACCGCGGAGCTATTCAAGGAGGCCGCGCGTCAAGCGATCGAGCGCTTCCAACCTGCCGCCATGTTGGTGGGCTCGTCTTGCACCGCTGAGTTGATCCAAGACGATCCGGGTGGATTAGCGCAAGCACTGCAACTGCCGATTCCTGTGGTCGCACTTGAATTGCCCTCTTACCAGCGCAAGGAAAACTGGGGCGCCAGCGAAACCTTCTACCAACTCTGCCGTCACTTGGTTCACAAGCCAGTGGCCCCTACCCCCAAGGCGCGCCCCAGCTGCAATATCTTGGGTCCTACCGCTTTGGGTTTTCGTCATCGTGACGATGTCAAAGAGATCACCCAACTGCTCAACCAACTCGGCGTGGACGTGGCCGTGGTGGCCCCGCTGCATGCCAGCGTGGCCGACATTCAAAAGTTGGCCGATGCCGATTTCAACGTGGTGCTCTACCCTGAAATCGGCCTCAGTGCCGCGCAGTGGTTGCAACGACAGTTTGATCAACCCTTCACCAAGGTGGTGCCGCTCGGGAGCCATGCCACGCGTGACTTCATTGTCGAAGTCTGCACCCTGGCCGGCTTGCCTATCCCGGCACAAGACCCCGAACACGCCCATGCGCCGTGGTATGCCAAGTCGGTCGACTCCACCTACCTGACCGGCAAACGCGTTTACATCTTTGGCGATGCCACGCACGTCGTGGCCGCCGCCCGCGTTGCCCACCAAGAAATGGGGTTTGACGTGGTGGGGCTTGGCACCTACAGCCGCGAATTTGCTCGCGAAGTGCGGGACTGCGCCAAGCAACTGGGGCTCGAAGCCCTGATCACCGATGACTACCTTGAAGTTGAAAACCAAATTCAAGCGCTGCAACCGGAGTTGATCTTGGGCACGCAAATGGAACGCCACATTGCCAAACGCCAAGGCATCCCCTGCGCCGTGATTTCAGCCCCCGTGCATGTGCAAGACTTCCCCGCGCGTTACGCACCGCAAATGGGGTTTGAGGGGGCCAATGTGCTGTTCGACACATGGGTCCACCCGCTGATGATGGGGCTCGAGGAACACCTGATCGGCATGTTCCGTGAAGACTTCGAATTTCACGCTGGTGCCGCCCCGTCTCACTTGGGAAGCAATCGCCCCATGGGCGAAGCCAAAGAGCCTGCGCCCGCACCAACCACCCCCACCGCTGTCGCCTCCAACTCAGCGAGTTGGAGTGTTGAAGCTGAAAAGGAGCTTGGAAAAATTCCGTTCTTTGTGCGCGGTAAAGCACGTCGCAACACCGAACGATTTGCCCTGGATCAGGGTGTGATGACCATCACCGTGGAGACGCTCTACGATGCCAAAGCCCATTTCAGTCGGTAAAAAATCCAACGCGCCAGACACGCGCATGAGCGTCGTGTTGCTGACCATGGACGGCCATCTGACCACGGCCGCCAACAATGCCGCAGCACGATTGGCAACAGACCTCCCAGGCTTGCAACTGCAAATCCACAGTGCATCCGTCTGGCGTGACAACGACAACGCCTTGTCCGCCTGCATCGCTGCGGTGGCACAAGCTGACATCGTGATTGTCACCATGCTTTTCATGGAAGATCATTTCTTACCCGTGCTGGATGCTCTACAGGCGCGCCGGGCGAATTGCGATGCCATGGTCTGCATCATGTCGGCACCGCAGGTGACACAGCTCACGCGCATGGGCAAGTTGATCATGGGGGGCGAGTCCAGCGGCTTGATGGCCTTGCTCAAAAAGCTACGTCCCAGCGCCAAGAACAAGGACCACGAAGACGCCAAAGGTGCACCGTCCAGCGCAGGGGCCAAGCAGATGGCCATGCTGCGACGTCTACCTAAATTGCTTCGCTTCATCCCGGGGACTGCGCAAGATTTACGGTTGTACTTTTTGACCATGCGCTACTGGTTAGCCGGTTCACAGCACAACATTGAGCACTTGGTCAAAAGTTTGGTGCACCGCTATGCCCAAGGACCACACGAACCACTGCGCGCGTTGGCCAAACCCGAAGATCCAATTGAATATCCCGAGGTGGGGCTCTACCACCCGCAAATGAAACATCGCATCAGCGAGGACTTGCGTGACTTGCCCGGACACGCCCATCCCGATCAACCCGCCGTGGGACTGCTGCTGCTGCGCTCTTACCTTTTGGCAGGCAACACCGCGCACTACGACGCGGTGATCCATTCATTGCAAGCCCGAGGGCTGCGCGTCATCCCTGCTTTCGCCAGCGGCTTAGATGCGCGTCCCGCCATGGATCGATTTTTCAAACCGAACCCCAACTCAGGGACCGCAGTTCGCATTCAGTCCTTGGTGTCGCTGACAGGTTTTTCACTCGTCGGCGGTCCTGCCTACAACGACGCGTCGGCTGCCGAAGTGGCCCTCACCGAACTGGATGTGCCCTACATCGCCGCGCATCCCCTCGAGTTTCAATCGATTGAGCAATGGAGTGACTCCACGCGCGGCCTCCTGCCCGTGGAGAACACCATCATGGTGGCCATTCCTGAGCTCGATGGATCGATCTTGCCAATGGTGTACGGCGGACGCCCGGGCCCGGCTGGGCAAACTTGCACCGGTTGCGACAAACACTGCACCTTCCCCAGTGCGGCCAACAGCCAAGACATGTTTACCTGCGCAGAGCGGACGGACATGCTCAGCGCGCGTGTGTCGCGTTGGGTGCAACTGCGCGACAAGCCTCGCACGGAACGCAAGCTGGCCATCGTGCTCTTCAATTTCCCACCCAATGCGGGCAGCGTAGGCACAGCTGCCTATTTGTCGGTGTTTCAGTCCCTCTTCAACACCCTGCAGCGCTTGTCCCAAGAGGGCTACCGTGTGGACATGCCCGAGAGTGTGGACGACTTGCGTGAACGGCTGCTTCACGGCAATGCCAGCCAATACGGAACACAAGCCAATGTGTTGCACACCATCGACACAGCCCACCATGTGCAACACGAAAAGTGGTTGACAGAGATTGAGGCGCAATGGGGTCCAGCGCCCGGCAAGCACCTGACCAATGGACAGTCTTTGTTCGTTTTGGGGGCTGCATTTGGTCAAGTGGTGGTCACCGTTCAGCCAGGCTTTGGCTATGAAGGTGACCCGATGCGTTTGTTGTTTGAAACAGGTTGCGCACCGACCCATGCCTTCAGTGCTTTTTATCGTTACCTGCGTGATGACTACGCGGCCGATGCCGTGCTGCACTTTGGCACCCATGGCGCACTCGAGTTCATGCCTGGCAAACAAACAGGCTTGTCAGCCCAATGCTGGCCCGATCGTCTGATTGGTGCGCTGCCCAATGTATATCTCTATGCAGCCAACAACCCGTCAGAGGGCGCATTGGCCAAACGGCGCGGCGCTGCCACGTTGGTCAGTTATCTCACACCCGCACTGACCCATTCTGGCCTTTACAAAGAACTGGTGAGCCTGCAACAGTCGATCGAACGGTGGTTGCAAATGGGCCCAGATCAGGCGCAAGACCGTCTCAGCCTGGCTGCATTGATCCATGAGCAAGCCCTCGGCATGGATCTGCGGGTTCCCGAAGCACTCCACCCAGACGATGCGACTGACCACGCCAGTTGGATTGAGTCACTCCAAAATCAATTGCTCGAACTGGAGTACGCACTCATTCCCGAAGGTCTGCACGTCATGGGCCAAACGCCCACGCGTTCGCAACGCTTGCAAACCCTTCAGGTCATGGCCGATGCCATGGGGCTGACACAACACGCAGACACCCCCGACCTCATGGAAGCCTTGGTCGATGGCGCCAGCGAAGCACAACTCAGCGCGAGCCTGAGCGCACACAGCGACAGCGACACGCAAGCAGAGTCCTTGCGACAGTTGGTCCGCACCAATCGCTTGTTGGGTGAAGACCATGAGATGGAAGGTCTGGTGCGCGCCTTGGACGGCCGCTACTTGCCCCCGGCTCCCGGCGGCGACTTGATTCGCAACCCTGATGTGTTGCCAACCGGCCGCAACCTGCATGGTCTTGATCCGTTTCGCATGCCCTCCGCGTTTGCCGTCAAAGACGGGCAACAGCAAGCTGAAAAACTATTGGCACGCTACGCACAAGATCACCACGCCTTGCCAGAGACGGTGGCGATGGTGCTGTGGGGCACGGACAACTTGAAAACAGAAGGTGGCCCCCTGGCCCAAGCCCTCGCACTGATGGGTGCCATCCCGCGCTTTGACAACTATGGCCGTTTGGCCGGTGCCTCCTTGTTGCCACTGGAAACCTTGGGACGGCCGCGCATTGACGTGGTCATCACCCTGTCAGGCATCTTCCGCGACCTCTTGCCCATGCAGATTCGCTTGCTCGCAGAGGCCTCCTTCTTGGCAGCCAGCGCGGAAGAACCTGTTGAACACAACTTCATCCGCAAACATGCCTTGGAATTTTTAGCCGCACATGAAGGCAGCACCATGGAATGTGCCGCGCTGCGCGTGTTTGGCAACACCGAAGGCGCTTACGGGGCCAACATCAACCACCTGATCGACAACAGTTGCTGGGAAAACGAAAACGAGTTGGGGGATGCGTTCACCCAACGCAAAGGTTTTGCCTACGGCCGCGAAGGACGCCCCGTGCGTAACGCCGCCGTGCTGCAAAGTGCATTGGCCAGTGTGTCGCTCACCTACCAAAACTTGGACTCGGTGGAGCTGGGCGTGACCAGCATCGACACCTACTTTGACACGCTCGGTGGCATCAGTCGCGCGGTCTTACAAGCCAAACACCAGCGAGATGGCAATGACGCCAAAGCCCCTCCGGTTTTCATTGGTGACCAAACCCAAGGGGATGGCATCGTGCGCAGCTTGACAGAGCAAGTGGCCTTGGAAACTCGCACCCGCATGCTCAATCCCAAATGGCACGAGAGCATGCTGCAACACGGCTATGAGGGGGTGCGACAAATCGAAGCACACCTCACCAACACCATGGGTTGGTCTGCCACCACTGGCCAAGTTCAACCCTGGGTCTACCAACAGCTGGCGCAGACCTTTGTGCTCGATCCCGCGATGCGCGAACGTCTGGCCCAACTCAACCCCACCGCCTCGGCCAAATTGGCCAACCGTCTGGTGGAAGCAACCCGACGCCAGTACTGGCAACCCGACGCCGAAACGATGTCAGCCCTCCTCAGAGCGGGTGAAGAACTGGAAGACCGCCTCGAAGGCATACAAGAAGGACTACCCGCATGATTGAAACCACCAGCATTCCGGTGCAAAGCATTCAACGCAGTCGCAACGCCGACGGCGAAGGCAGCGTGCAGGTTCAGATGGATCCCTCCATCAAGATCGGCAACGCCAAGGTATTTGCCATCTACGGCAAAGGCGGCATTGGCAAAAGCACCACCTCGTCCAACCTGTCTGTGGCCTTCAGCAAACTGGGCAAGCGCGTGTTGCAAATCGGGTGTGACCCCAAACACGACTCGACCTTCACGCTGACCAAAAAGCTCATGCCCACGGTCATCGATGCCTTAGAAACCGTGGACTTTCACGCTGAAGAATTGCGGCTCGATGACTTTGTGTTCAAAGGCTACAACGGCGTGATGTGCGTCGAAGCGGGCGGTCCGCCCGCCGGCACGGGATGCGGTGGCTATGTGGTCGGTCAGACCGTCAAACTGCTGAAAGAACACCACCTCCTCGAAGACACCGACGTGGTGATTTTTGATGTGCTGGGTGACGTGGTCTGCGGTGGCTTTGCGGCCCCGCTGCAACACGCCGACCGTGCCTTGATCGTGACGGCCAACGACTTCGATTCGATCTTTGCCATGAACCGGATCGTTCAAGCGATTGGCGCCAAAGCCAAAAACTACAACGTGCGTTTGGGTGGCGTGATCGCCAACCGCAGCGACGCCACCGACCAGATTGACAAGTACAACGCCGTGGTGGGCCTGAAGACCATGGCGCATTTCCCCCTGCTGGACGAAATTCGCAAGAGCCGTTTGAAAAAGTGCACGCTGTTTGAGCTGGAGTCGTCGCCTGCCGTTCAAGCCGTGCAAGAAGAATACCTGCGCTTGGCTGCTGCGTTGTGGCTGGGCGCAGACCCTCTGCCCTCGGTTCCCATGAAAGACCGTGACATTTTTGACCTGTTGGGTTTTGACTGAACACGCCCCTTGAAAGCCAAGCCATGAATACCACCGCCTACGAACAACGCCGCAGCCAGATCGAACACTACTTCGACCGCACTGCCGCCGATGCTTGGGCTCGTCTGACCTCCAACGAACCCGTGGGACGCATTCGCGCCACGGTTCGCGCGGGTCGCGACACCATGCGCGAGACCTTGCTGTCGTGGTTGCCCCAAGACATGCGCGGACTCCGCTTGCTCGACGCCGGATGTGGCACCGGTGCGTTGGCGCTGCAAGCCGCGTTGCGAGGCGCTGAGGTGGTCGCCATTGACCTGTCACCCACATTGGTGAATTTGGCTGCTGAACGCATGGCGGCCGAGCACCCCAGCTTGCCGGGATCGGTGCAATTTTTATCCGGCGATATGTTGAGCCCAGATCTGGGGCAGTTTGATCATGTGGTGTGCATGGACTCCCTCATCCATTACGACAGCGATCAGATTGCACACGCGTTGGCGGGACTGTCCCAACGCACGCGTGCCTCGATGGTCTTCACCTTTGCGCCACGCACCCCTTTGTTGGCCTTGATGCACAGCGCAGGCCGGTTGTTCCCTCGCAGCGATCGCTCGCCCTCCCTGTCACCGGTGGCCCATGCCGACTTGCACCAGCGCATGCAAAACCACGACGATCTGAAATCTTGGCAAGGCGCGCGCATGCAACGCGTGGCCCGAGGCTTTTACACCTCACAAGCGTGGGAGTGGACGCGCACATGAAGCTGCATATCCCGGTCCCCCGCTGGCTGACAGCCTATGGCACACGCTTCATGCCGTTTGCCGACGCGGCCTCGCCTGAAATGCCCATGGCGCGTTTGCTGCGCCTGTCGCTGTTTCAAGTGGTGATCGGGATGGTGACCGCGTTGCTGGTGGGCACACTCAACCGCGTGATGATCGTGGAGTTGCAGGTGCCCGCGTGGTGGGTGGCAGTGGCAGTGGCCATCCCCATGGTGTTTGCACCACTGCGCACATTGATTGGCTACCGAAGCGACACCCACCCTTCAGAGTTGGGCTTGCGCCGCATTCCTTACCTGTGGACAGGCACCTTGATGTTGTTTGGTGGCTTGTCCATCATGCCGTTTGCCCTGCTCCTGTTGTCAGAACCTGAACACCACAACCTGTGGGTCGGTCAAGTTGGCGCATGCCTGGCATTTGTGCTGGTCGGCACAGGCATACAAATCACACAAACCGCGGGCATGGCCCTGGCGAACGACTTGTCCACGCCTGAGAAACAACCCCGCGTGGTGGCCTTGCTCTACAGCATGTTGCTGGTGGGCATGATTGTGAGCAGCACCTTATTTGGGTTGATCCTGCAGGGCTTCAGTCCACAAAAACTGATTCAAATGATTCAAGGCTGCGCCGTGTTGGTCGCCGTGATGAACTTGGCCGCGCTCTGGAAGCAAGAAGCACGGCAAACCAAACGTGGCCGTCGTGAAGCCGGTGGCTTTGCGATGAGCTGGCGCACCTTGATGACACAACCGCAAATGCGCCGTTTCCTGTGGACCTTGGGTCTCGGCACGTTTGCATTCAACATGCAAGACATCGTGCTCGAGCCTTATGCGGCAGACATTCTCCAGCTCGACGTGGGCATGACCAGCGTACTCACAGCGCTCAGCGCAGGAGGCGCCTTGTTGGCCTTCATGCTGGCGGCCCGTTGGTTGTCTGGCGGATTACACGCCTGCCGCTTGGCCAGCTTGGGCGTTCTGCTCGGCCTGCCTGCGTTTGCCTTGGTGATTTTTTCTGGGCCCCTGGAAGCCGCTTGGTTATTTCGCACCGGCGTGGTCCTGATTGGTTTCAGTGGTGGCTTGTTTTCAGTGGGCATGTTGGTGACTGCCATGCACTTGAGCCAACACGTTGAGGAGGGTCGACTGAGTGGTCTGGTCGTGGGCACCTGGGGAGCTGTGCAAGCCACCAGCGCTGGCGCGGCCATGGCGCTAGGCGGTGCACTCCGCGATGGCGTGTCCGTGTTGGCGATGTCGGGCGCGATGGGTGAAGCCTTGGTGACGCCTATCACCGCTTATAGCTTTGTCTACCACCTCGAAATTTATTTGTTGTTTGTCGTGCTGGTCGCACTGGGCCCGATGGTGCGCGCCAGTCGCTTGCAGGCCTCGGTCAACCCCACCCCCTCTAACCGCTTTGGTTTGGCACAACTGCCGAGCTGAACTTTGATGATTTTTTGAAGGAGCACTGCCATGGAAACAGGCGCAATCACACAGTACATCGATGTCGCCCAAATCGTGCTGTATATGTTCTGGGCATTCTTCGCCGGACTCATTTATTACCTCTTGCGAGAAAACCATCGCGAAGGCTACCCCATGGATTCGGGACGTGAAAACGGCCCCAAGATCGAGGGCTGGCCTCCGGTCCCCGAGCCCAAGGTGTTCAAAACACAAGACGGTCACACCTATCTGTCACCGGATCTCGCACGACCCGATGGCACCTACAGCGGACAACCAACACACGGTTGGAACGGAGCCCCGCTCGAACCCGTCGGCGATCCTTTGCTGGCAGGTGTGGGACCCGGTGCTTGGGCCATGCGGGCTGACGTACCGGATATGGATCCCCACGGCCACCCCAAGATCGTTCCCTTGCGCGTGGCCGCAGATCACGCGGTGGCACATCAAGACGTTGACCCGCGTGGATTGCCCGTGTGGGGGGCAGACAAACAAATAGCCGGCACTGTTTGCGATTTGTGGGTGGACCGCATGGAAATGTTGTTCCGCTACGCCGAAGTGCAATTGGCGGGCTCCGACAAGCGCGTGTTGTTGCCCATGACGTTTGCCCGTGTCAAAAAAGATGGCGCCCATGTGCAAGCGTTGTTGGCCCATCAATTTGTCAACGTGCCGTTGACCAAATCCCCCGACACCATCACGCTGCTCGAAGAAGAAAAAATCACCGCCTATTACGGCGCGGGCACCCTGTATGCGACCCCTGAGCGTCAGGAGCCGATCATATGAAAGCCACCCACGAACACGAGTGGGAGGCCGCGCCCGGTTTACCCAGCGCCCTGCCCGCAGGCGAACGTGTGGTCTGGCAGGGGGCTCCCAATTGGCGCTCTTTGGCGATCCATGCGTTTCATGTGCCCAAGGTCGCGATGTACTTCAGCTTGATGCTCGCGTTGCAAGCGATCAACCTGACCACGCCCTCCAATGACCTGGATTGGAAACCCTTGCTGGTGGCTGCCAGTCTGTACATCGTGGCGCTGGGCTTGCTCATGGGAACCGCATGGATGTCTGCCCACAGCACGCTTTACACCTTGACCAACAAACGTGTGGTCATGCGCATCGGCATTGTGCTGACACTGACTTTTAACTTGCCCTTCAAGCGCCTCGCAGGCGCGTCTTTGAAACCGTATGCCAAAGGCATGGGTGACATCGCACTTGCGCTGCAACCAGAGGATCGCATTGGCTGGGCCCACCTGTGGCCACACCAACGCGCGTGGTACATCAACCATCCCCAACCCACCTTGCGTTGTGTGCCTGACGCAGACCAAGTGGGCCAGTTGTTGCAGTCCTTGTGGCGTGACGCATGCGCCAATGAGGGCTTGCGCTTGACTGATGGCGCGACAGAGCCAGACGCTGCTTCTCACTCTCAACCCGGTGTGATTGCATGAACACCCTGAACCACACACACTGGTCTCAGAAAAACCAGGGACTCAACCGTCCCATGGCTTGGATCGGCGTGGTGTTGCTGGCAATCTTGGTCGCGGTCGGTTTGGCCCGATGGTCTGGACTCAACCCACGCACACCGGATGCTGCCGTGCAGTGGCAACGCGCACTGCACTTTACAGATTTACCGAATGGGGACATCACCGTCCTCGATGCGACGACCCAACAAGCCGTGGCAAATTTTTCGGGGGAACAAGGATTTTTACGCAGCACGCTGCGTGCGTTGGTGCGCGAACGTCACCGCGAAAAAATTGGCGCGGATGCCCCCTTCATCTTGATTGGCCGCACCGATGGCCGACTGACCTTGTTGGACCCCAGCACGCAGCAACGCATTGATCTGGAGTCGTTTGGACCCAGCAACGCGGCAGTTTTTGCCGGCTTGCGTTCGGCAGGTCAATGAGACTCTTTTCAATAAAAACTTCACCGAATTCACCGGAGATTCCTATGCAAGCCTCTGCCACCCACACCATCGAAACCGCAGACGATGCGAACAAAAAAGCCGTCCACAGCGACATGATCAGTCCGCGGTTCTACACCACCGACTTTGCTGCCATGGACCGCATCAGCATCGAACCCGTGCGTGCCGAGTGGGACAAGATGATGGCCGAGTACGAGGGTGACAACAACCACGACCACTTTCAACGCGATGCTGCGTTTGCCGACGAAGTGGCGGCAGGCATGGCCACCCTCTCGCCCGAATTGCGCCAAGAATTCATGGACTTTTTGGTCAGCTCCCTCACCTCCGAATTTTCGGGTTGTGTGCTCTACAACGAGATCCGCAAAAACGTCAGCAATCCAGACATCAAGCAACTGATGACCTATTTGGCGCGTGACGAATCTCGCCATGCCGGCTTCATCAATTTGTCGTTGCGTGACTTCAATTTGGGCATTGACTTGGGCAACCTCAAGCGCACCAAGAAATACACATTCTTCAAACCCAAGTACATCTACTACGCCACATATTTGTCAGAAAAAATTGGCTACGCACGGTACATCACGATTTATCGTCAACTCGAAAAGCATCCAGAGAAACGCTTTCATCCGATCTTTCGCTGGTTTGAAAGATGGTGCAACGACGAGTTCCGTCATGGCGAATCCTTTGCACTGATCATGCGCGCCAACCCGCACCTGCTGCGCGGAGGCAACAAACTGTGGATTCGCTTTTTCCTGCTCGCCGTCTATGCCACCATGTACGTGCGCGACCACATGCGCCCCATGTTGCACGAGGCCATGGGCTTGGAATCCAGTGAATACGACTACCAAGTCTTCCGCATCACCACCGCGATCACGCAGCAAGTCTTCCCATTGGCGTTGGACACAGACAACCCCAATTTCCGCCGCGGTCTCGAACGCCTGTTTGAAATTTCACAGGCCATGGAGAAAGCCAAAGCACGCGGAGGTGTGATCGGCAAACTTCAGCAAGGTGTGTGCGCCGTGCAAGCCGCGTTCACCTTTGGTCGTCTGTTCATGATGCCGGTGATTGAGCAAGACCTGTCACCGCAAGTTCGAATGGACCCCGCATGGTGAACGAAGTCGTTTGGGCCTGTTTGTTCACTGCCCTGTGCTGGTGGGTCGGCACGGGCGTGATCTTATGGCTCGACCGACTCAACCCGCGCAGCTTTCGTTTCAGTCTTGCGGGTTGGACGCTGCTGCTGGCTCTGAGTTTTTGGGGTGTCGCACACAGCATGCGCGAAGTGAGTGTCTTCAACGCTTACCTCGCTTTTGGCAGTGTCATCGTGATGTGGGGATGGCATGAACTGACCTTTCTCACCGGGTGGATCACCGGGCCTCGTAAAACACCACTGGATGTGGGCGCCCAGGGATGGGTGCGGTTTATTCAGTCGGTGCAGGTCATGCTGTATCACGAGCTGGCGTTGCTGGCCAACTTCGCTCTGCTGTGGTGGATGCAAGAAGGTCAGCACAACCATGTGGCAATTTGCACTTATGCGCTGTTGTGGTTCATGCGTCTATCAGCCAAGTTGAATTTGTATTTCGGTGTTCCGCAAAACGGTGCGCAATATTTGCCGACGCACTTGCAATATTTGGCCAGTTATTTCCGCACCCGCCAGATGACCTTGTGGTTTGTGATCTCCATGGGGGTGGCCATGGGCACCTGGTTCTGGTTGGTGTGGTTAGCACAACAAGGCGCAGTGGCCATCACCACTGGTTGGGTCATGTTGGCCACCTTGCTGGGGCTGGCCATCGTGGAACACCTGATCATGATTTTTCCTTGGCCCCTCGAGCGGCTCTGGGGCTGGGCCATGGGCCAGACCTCTAAGCCTGCGCTCACACTTCCTCCTTGAGAGCGCCTATGAACGCCTACCGCACCGAAGAGTTTGGGCACGTCGTTGCCTCCCAACGTGACCCGCGTCCAGTGGCCGTCGTCATTGGCAGTGGCTTTGGTGGATTGGCTGCGGCCATTCGGCTGAGCGTCAAGGGCTACCAAGTCAAGGTTCTCGAAAAGCTGGATGCCCCCGGCGGTCGCGCCTATGTGCATCGCCAAGACGGCTTCACATTCGACGCGGGCCCAACCATCATCACCGCACCCTTTTTGTTGGAAGAGCTCTGGGCCTTGTGTGGCCAGCGTTTTGCAGACGATGTGACCCTGGTGCCGATGGATCCGTTCTACCGCGTTCGCTTCGCAGATGGCACCTGGTTTGACTACAACGGCGATGCAGAACACATGCGTGCCGAGGTGGCCCGTTTTGATCCCGATGACCTGCCCGGTTACGAACGTTTTCTAGAGGAAGCAGAACGCTGCAAAACCCTGGGCTTTGAAGGCATGGGGGACATGGCGTTCGACAAAATCAGCGACTTGCTGGCAGCCATTCCCGACTTCATGCGCATGGGTGCTTGGCGCAGTCTCTACAGCTTGGTCGCCAAACATATCCGCAATGACAAGTTGCGCATCGTCATGAGCTTTCACCCCCTGCTCATTGGCGGTAACCCTTTTGCCGTCACCTGTGCCTACGCACTCATCAATTCACTCGAACGCACCTGGGGTGTGCACTCGGCCATGGGCGGCACCGGTGCCATTGTTCGCGGCTTGGTGGGGCTGCTAGAAGCGCGGGGCGTGCCAGTCCGATGCAATGCCCCCGTGACGCAGATTTGCATTGACAACGGCCGCGCCTGTGGCGTGAAGCTTGAGAACGGTGAGTACATCGCCGCCGACATTGTGGTCAGCAACGCAGATACGGCCTGGACCTACAAATACCTGGTTGCCCCCGAGCACCGTCGGGTCTGGAGCGACCGCAAGATCGACCAGGGACATTACTCCATGGGCTTGTTCGTTTGGTACTTTGGCACCTCACGTCAATACGCCGATGTGCCGCACCACATGATGGTCTTGGGTCCACGCTACCAAGGTCTGCTTGAGGACATTTTCAAGCGGCATCATTTGGCCAAAGACTTCAGCTTGTATTTGCACCGTCCCACGGCCACCGACCCCTCGCTGGCCCCTGAGGGCTGTGACACGTTTTATGTGCTGTCACCGGTGCCCCATCTCGACAGTGGCACCGATTGGGCCCGGGTGTCTGAAAGCTACCGAGCAGCCATTGCAGAAGCTTTGGAGGCCTCAGTTCTGCCGGGCTTACAAGACTGCATCGTGACATCCAAAGTCACCACACCGCAAGACTTTCAAGACCGCCTTTGGTCCTACAAAGGCGCGGGCTTTGGACTGGAGCCCTTGCTGCTGCAAAGCGCATGGTTTCGTCCACACAACCGCAGCGAAGACATTCCTGGCCTCTACGTCGTCGGTGCCAGCACCCATCCAGGCGCGGGCGTGCCCGGTGTGCTCATGTCAGCCAAAGCCTTAGAAACGGTGGTCCCGCATGTTGAACTCTGAATTACCACCTGCCAACGACCCCGTCGTTGTAGAGACAGACCCTGCGCCGCAAAGTTTGAACTTCGACTCGCAAGATCTGCAAGCCTGCGTCGCCATGATGCAAGGCGGTTCGAAAACTTTTTTTGCAGCCAGTCGGTTGCTGCCACCCCGGGTGCGCACGGCCGCCATTGCGCTTTATGCATTCTGCCGAGTGGCAGACGATTTGGTCGACGAGGCACACGCCGGCGACATGCCACTCGAAGTTCTCAATCATCGACTGGACGCGATTTACGCCAGCACCCCACACGACCATGTCGAAGACCACGCGTTGAGTTTGGTGGTCCAGCAATACAAGCTGCCCAGACATTTGCTAGATGCTTTGATCGAGGGATTTGCTTGGGATGCCCACGGGCGTCGCTATCACAGCATCGAAGATTTGCATGCCTACGGTGCCCGCGTGGCCGGCAGCGTCGGTGCCATGATGAGTTGGATCATGGGACCTCAAAGCATCGACACCCTGGCGCGTGCCTGTGAGCTGGGCGTCGCCATGCAACTCACCAACATTGCACGCGATGTGGGTCATGACGCCAGCATTGGTCGTCTCTATCTGCCCCGGGAATGGTTGATCCTCGAAGGCATCGATCCTGACGCTTGGTTGGCCCAACCGTCCTTTACGCCAGCCCTTGCACGCGTGGTCACTCGCTTGTTAGATGAAGCAGATCGACTGTACAAACAAGCGAACTCAGGCATTGCAGCCCTCCCCCCCGATTGCCGCGCCGCCATATGTGCAGCCAGCATGATCTATGCAGAAATTGGCCACCAACTGCGGCGTGAAGGCTTGGACTCGGTCACCAAACGCACGGTGGTGGGAACGACGCGCAAGCTGATGTTGCTCGCCAGTGCTTGGACCCAAGTTCACTGGATTCGGGTGTCTGATCACACGCCCGCTCCCTTGTCGGCCATTTTGTATTTGGTGCAAGGGTGCCAAACCGCGACACAACAATCTGGCAGTCCCAGCTATTTTCCAAATCGCACCATGCCGCAGCGTGTGTCTTGGATGCTCGAATTGTTTGAGCGCCGAGAGACCGAGCGTCTCGACCGCAACGCCTTGCGACAAACCGTATGACCGATCGGAACCGCTCCGTCACTGTGCGACTTCTGTATGTCAGTCGAGCCAAAGCCCCACAAACCACAACCGTCACCACGTCGATCTTGATGCAAGCGCGCGTGCACAACCAGGTGTCGGGGATCACCGGCCTGTTATGCCAGGGGCAAGGTTTTTTCTTTCAGGTTCTCGAAGGCGGACGCCACGAAGTCAATGCACTGTACCGACGCATATGTCTGGATTCGCGGCACAAAGATGTGGAGTTGCTCAGCTACGAGGAAATTTCACAACGCCGTTTCAGTCAATGGTCCATGGCGTTGGTCAAACTGTCAGCAGATGACCCGCGGGTGCAAATGCAGCATCCAAATTTCGATCCCTATTCGGCATCGGGTGAGCAGATGATGCAACTGCTCAACGACTTGATGCAATCGGGCCAACCGATCACAGCGTCTTAGATGACGCCAAGATCTGGCCGACTTACTTGATTTGTTTTTTGGGACGGTTCAACCAGTTCGCCAAAACGAAGATACAAAAAACGACATACATGAGGATGAGGACGTATTTGATTTCCATGGAATGCCTTCTTTAACGTGGGATGGGGATTAAAAGTGTTTTCATTATGATGAAATTTGACCGCTCTGCACAGGGTGCCCCATCAATGGTCTCATCGCCCAGAGGGTCATGACAAGCAACACCATTTCAATCAAGTAGACGGTCGAGTAGCCCATGAATGAATTGCTCGCGATGGCCATGCCATCGCGGAGCATGCCGCCCAGGGCCATCCCCACGCCGGCGGCAGTCGCCTGCACCGCACCCCAAGCCCCCATGGCAAGCCCGGTTTGCTCAGCTGAGGCAAGCTGCATGGTGGCAGTCAAGGTGCCGTGCGCAAACATGCCGCCGCCCATGCCAATCAAAAAAATGCCCCCCGCAAAGACCGCAGGCGATGACAGCACAGGCGCAAGGATGACGGCCACAAAAGCAGGCAAACCAACCCATGCCCCCCAGCTGGCCATGCGGTAAGCGTCGCCCCCTTTAGACAACACGCGCGAAGCCCAAGCAAAGCCCATGAAGCCTCCTAAGGCCAACGTGGCCGTGAGCGTGGTGGTGGCAGAGACGCTGAGATTCAACATCTCGCCGCCATAGGGCTCAAGCAAAACGTCTTCCATGGTGAACGCCATCGTCCCGCAACCCACGACCAACAAACGTCGCAGGGTGTGCGGACCTTGACAAAACGTTTGCCACGCTTCTTGAAAACTTTGTTCAACCGGGGTCCCGGGTTTACGCAAACGACTGCGGGGTTCTTGTTTCCACAAAGCGATCACATTCAACACCAAGGTCAACACGGCAACCGCTTGCACCACGCGAATGAGTTGCCCATGGCTGTAGTCTTGCAACAGATAACCAAGCATCAAGGCGCTGCCCATCATGCCCACCAGTTGCATGACATACATCAGCCCCACGACCTTGGGTTGACTCTCGACCGGCGCCAAATCAGTGGCCAATGCCAAGCCTGCCGTTTGCACAGTGTGCATGCCAATGCCCACCAAGACAAAAGCGACCGCAGCACCGAGCTGCCCCACCCAAGCAGGGGCCTGGCTCGATTGACCCGCACCGGCCAGCACCAAGAGTGCAAACGGCATGATGGAAAAACCGCCAAATTGCAGCAAGCTTCCCATCCATAAATAAGGAACGCGACGCCAGCCCAACTGGGACCGATGGTTGTCCGAACGAAAACCAATCAAGGCGCGAAACGGCGCCACCAGCAATGGCAACGCCACCATCAAAGACACCAGTGTGGCAGGCACTTTGAGCTCAACAATCATCACGCGATTGAGTGTGCCCACCAGCATGACCATCGCCATGGCCACAGAAATTTGAAACAGCGACAAGCGCAACAAACGCGACAGCGGCAAATCATCGCTGGCGGCGTCTGCAAAGGGCAAAAACCTCGGAGCCATGCTGCTCAGAGATTGGACCCACGTGGTATTCGATTTATTCATAGAGGAAAGGCCAAGCGCTAACGCGCTTGGCCGTTCTTTGGTTTTCACCGACTACTTCTTCACCGTACTTTCGGCAGCAGGCGCTGCAGCGACGACTTTGGCATTGCCATTGAGGAAGTTTTTCACCCAGGTGGTGTTGAGGGTCAGTGCCAGGTGCACGCTGAAGGACGCGATGGCCACAGCAGCAATGAACACTGGAATACCGACCGACGGTTTCACCACACACCACATTTTCGAATAGATCATGTTGTGTCTCCTTTACTTGAGCCAGGGTGAATATATATAGGCCAGCAGATGGGCTAACGCGGCAATCATGCCGAATATCTGCGTGCCCTGGATGAGATTGCGGTGAATCTCTTCCGACTCGGCCTCGGTCAGTCCCGTTGGCCAGACTTTGTCTGAGTTAGACATAGTTTTCTCCTTGCAGA
>JACCDM011511690.1_pt1 | contig 33023 bp, 60 predicted proteins | sample 7445851 | NCBI WGS metagenome assembly JACCDM01 (sample SAMN15323438, study PRJNA562643) | freshwater metagenome | isolation source: river surface water | place: USA:Blue River Watershed | collected 2017-08-16
GTGAGCAATTACTTCAGTTCCTACAAGTACTACTAAGTTAGTACCATTAAATACGCCTGTTGTTGCCATTTTATTTTATTTTAGCTTTTTTATAATATTTGTGTTACAAAATGTTCCATTGTTATTACTCTTCTAAATACATAAGCTTCATCTATGTAATCAAACGTAGCAAAGTTAGTACCTATTTTACGAGTAACTATTCTAAAGTCAGGAGAAGCATCTGGGTAATCTGGTACATTAACGCCTATGATCCCTAACAATTCGTTAGCCCACTGGTCTACCGACTTCTGCCCTACTTCACCTGACTTATTTGTTTTATAAACTATGTCAAACTGTATAGTAACATCAAAGTTATAGCTTTGTTTATCACTATTTTCTACTGAAGTTTGACTGCTTATAATCAAGAATGGAGGGTTAACTGAATCAGGAGCAATAGTATCATAAGCCCCTAAAGAAAAACTCTCTGAGACAAACTTATCTATATAAGCCTTTCTTATAGCTAATCCGCAATCTTTCATTAAGCTTCTGTTTCTGCTTTTACTTCCTCAGGATTTTGCTCTTGAGCAAGTTTTGATAAGAACTGAGTTAAAGGTAAACCAAACTTAGTCGGCATTTCTTGAATAAATGCGTCTAATTGTTTTAACTGCTCATCATTTAATGTAATTGTCATGGTATTGATTTTGTACAAATTTAATGAAATATATTTATATCCTTATCTTCTTAATCCTATTTACCATTTTGCCTATTAGCTCATCAGTTGAGTTAAACAAATATGGTCTTGCTTGTTTGACAATCTTCTTGATACCCATACGCTTAAACTCAGCCGCATAGGACAATAATTGTGTATTATTCAAGTTTTTATATGCTAGATTAGGCTTTCTACCTGTACCAAATTCTATAAATGAAGCATAGTTTATTAAACGACCTTTAGAATTGCTAACATTTGATAATCCTGCCTTTATCATAGATGAACCATCAGTTAGCTTTGTAGCTCTAATGGATGACCTCAAAGCACCAGTATCTACAGCAACCCTCGTTTTAGCCTTATTTTCAATCTCCACAGCGGTTTCGTATATAATCTTAGAAGACTCTAAAGCCATTACCTGAGGGGCTAATTTAAACTTCTTTATTATAGCATCACTGCCAGTTACGGTCATTCTAAATCTTGCCATTATTTAAGTGTTGAACAGCCTATTAAGAAATATCTATTATTGTCACCTTCATCAATAATAGAATTTATGTTATAAAGGTTTGATTTATAAGATATTACAAGAGCATTAGTAAATACTTTAGATGTAGTATATCTAATTCTAAATGTAATATCATCATTTAAGTTGTCTTTACCAGCTATGTCTGATCTGTCATTAGTATTTCTTGACATCTGAGCCCAACAAGTATAATAATCTACCAAAGTAGTGACTATACCACCTGCACCATCAGAAGTATTAGACTGACTTTTAAAAGTGATCCTATTGTGTAATTTGCCTATCATTAGATAATTACGTTTATGCGTTTAAATGGCTTCATAAGCTCGTATGCGGTCATCAAATTAGCTGATGGCTTAGTTGCTTCAACTGAAGATTCTCTGTACTCATATAGGTCTGAAACCATCTTTAAAAGAGCAGTCTTCATTGTCTGAGGAGTCGTAGCATAGCCGCAAGTGTAAGTGAATCTAAACTCGTTATCAAATATGCTAGTTAAGTACACCTTTTTAGTAGTGTCACCTAAAACATAATAACCCCCAACCTGCATTTCAACCCATGCGTTATTATCCCAATATTCTACTTTAGAAATAGTGTTAGTAGGCGTGTAAGGAAGCTCTATAAAAGCATCTACATAAGCTACAACTTTAAGTGTCCTAGCAGTCATAGCAACACCTGCGTATTGCTCAAGCCTAGTTTGAGCTGTATTGATTAAAGCCGTAATTAAATCATCATCCTCGTTGTAATCAACTCTAAGGTAATTTTTAGCTTCAGCTAAAGTAACTACAACTGCCGTTGGAGCTACTGTGGTTGTTATATCTCTTACTATTTGCATTATGCCATTATTTCTACAAAAATAACTAAAATATAGCGGACATAAAAAAGGGGCAGCTTTTTAGGCTACCCCTTATATAAAGATTAATCTAAGATTAAGCTCCGAAAGTTCCTGTTACAAACGCACCAGCGTAGTAGATAGGGAATGCGATACGAGCTTCAACTCTTACAGTGATCAAGTTCTTTTGGAAGTTGTCGCTATCCATTTCAGAGAACTGAACACCGATTCCTTGATTCTGCATGATTTGAGCACCCATAGACCAGTCACCTACTAAGAAAGTACCAGCAGCGATAGCTGTAGACTTAAATACAGGGATACCAGCGATAGACAAGCTACCATCAGGAGATACTACTGTAGCACCAGGTAAAGAGTAAGGAGAGTTAGTATTTTGAGTTAACAAAATAGAAGCCCAATCTGTAGGGTTGATTAAGATACCATTTGCGCTATAGTTAGCAGCTTCAACTTGAGCAGCAGCTTCAACTAATTGAGCAACGTATACAGTAGATGTTCCAGAGTAAGCAGAAGCTACACCTAAGATACCTTGTAAATCTGGAGCAGATCCGTCACCGCTTAACAATTGAGTATCTTCAGCTACTAAGTACTTCTCAATCAAACGAGATTGTAAGAAAGAAGTCATAGCAGGAACGTCATCTAACATTTGACGAGAGATTCTTACGAAACCAGCGATGTACTGAGCAGCAGCATCAGTCATTGTAATATCGAAATCAACTTGTGCTTTAGCACTACCTTGAGTTTGTACAGTTGGAGCACCTTCACCACCAGTTTCCTTAGGGAAAGTGAATAAACCTGTAGAGATTGTACCTACTGGTAACAAACTTCTAACGTGTACTTTACGAGCAGGAAGAGCATAAACTTGTGGAGCATATTGTCTTGGAATATCACCAGTTAAGTTAACTGCTTCAGTCATGTTACCTACTGCCTTAGTGTCTAAGATGAAGCTTGTACGCTTTTGCTCACCACGACCTAATTTTGCGATGCCGTCAGCATTCTTCTCGATTGCTTCAGCAAGAGTTGCATTGAACCCTTTTACTTGATTTTCGTTCATTGTCTTACGATTGTTTTTTGCCTCTAATTTGTCAGCAGCATCTTTTACTACAGCAACTTGAGATTTTAATTCTTCTAATTCTGATTTTAAGCCTTCTACCGCAACTGCGTTATCAGCTTTTAGTGTGTCGATAGCACCGTTTACTTCGGTCTTTACGCCTTCGAAAGCACTTTTGATTTCTTCTACCATTAGTTGAAAATTTTAAATGATTGTAAATATTTGTTTATCTCGATTTCAATAGAAACCATCGGGTCTTCCTCTTCTGTCAATGCTTCTTCTTCTGGCGTTTCTGTTTCGCCTTCTAAAGATGGTTGCGGTTGCTGTTCAGAGTCGACTGATTCTTCGTCTTCCATTTCGGCAAGATATTGTTGTAATTGCTTAAGTTTAAGTTCTAACAATTCGAATGTTTCATCAGTAAAGTGACCGTTTCTTAAAGACTTGATAGTTTTACCCATCTCATCTACAAGAACAGACTTAACTTGACTCTTCACTCCAATCGTAGGCGTATTTGCGTTTGCACCCCACAATACTGAACTACCCTCAAACAATTTTATTTCATTGATTTCATTATAGCCTGACTTCGCTTGTGACTTGATAGTCTGAAAGCCAATGCTATGTTCTGTGATATGACCTTCTTTATACAACTCGTAAGTATCGTTACCTAATGTTGTATTAGGCATCTTTACTCTAGCCTTTAAACCAAATCCATCTTCCATCATTTCGAATGGCTTAGCGATTGGCTTTTCAGTTGAGTGGTTAAATAAATGCCAGATTCTATTCTTAGCATTAGGTCCGTTTTCTTTTAGGGTTTTAGTGAATGCACCCGGTACGATAACATCTCCATCGCTGTCGACATTACCAAACGCAGAATAATAGACAGTAATAATCCTGCCATTGTCCTCCATATCTACTGGAGCGCCACTTACCGCTTTCTTGTTATAAAAGTTACTCATATTTGTTTATTTAAGCTATATACACTGTGCAGCATCTACAGTTACAGTTATTAACTGCTAACCCTGTTGCGTCATGAGCATATTGCATCTCTATTACACCATAGTCAGGAGTATTTACTAGGAATGGTTGGTTAACAGGGATTCTTACACCTTTATTATCAGGGTTCGTTTGTCTATCTAAATCTCTGTGCCATAATCTAGGCTTACCACTCTTAGCCGGATATTCAGCAGCTATCCATTGTTTTAATACTGGAACACCTGCCATCCTAACCGCACCCATAGCACCTGTACTTAATGCCTGATGGCTTTCAGTCCTTGCTATAAGCAAACTCCTTGCGTTATTAATCTTTCCTTCTCTTAGAGCTTGAATTGCCAATGCGTTTACTTCATTTTGTGACAATCCATTCTCTTGACCATACTTTGTTGCACTCGCTAAGATACGAGCTATTTCGTTTTCAGTAGTATTTTCTATGCCTCTCATCTTAGACCCGCTAATTGCAGTCCAATAGGATAACATATAAAGCAACCATTCATCGAAAATATTTAAAGGGTCAAGGTCGATCTCTTCCGCTTTCTTAGTTGTTTCAAACATCTGTTGGTATCTCATGGCAGTATAACCACCAGTTGATTCATACAAAGTTCGTAAAATATTATTAATCTTATCGCCAGTAAAAAATCCGACACGATTATTAGCCGTTTGCTCTACTCCTAATACCTCAACCATTTGAGCAGCTTTATCAAAGTCAGCTTGTAAAGCCTCTTTTATTTTAGGCTGAAACTCTCTGATTGATTTCCTTGCAATCTTTTGTTGCAAAGCAAACTGTTGTGATGGGTAAAGTATTTTCGGCATTATTTAGACGGATCGTAAGCCCAATTTTTAAGTGATATATCTCTTTTTGAAGGACAACCTTCTGCTGCCGGTTCACCTTGCTCAGCTCCTCTCATTCTGCTTACAAAGCTTATAGTTCTGTTTGCATCTTCTGCATCCTTAGTAGTCCAATCTTCTTTTTTCTTAGACAATAGTCTTAGGTTTCTAGTGATAGGGCTTCTGTCAAGTGATGCTTTCTTAGAACACTCTGTATTTGACCAAGCTTCTAATTCTGAGTAGCTCATGTTAACTGTAGCCTTGTACTTTGTAAATACTTCATCTACTTGTTCATTCTTACTCAAAAAAAAACCTTCACTTTTTACAGGTGGCAAATTATAGTCGCTTTGTTGTTGAGCATCTCTAGGATCTTGCAACATAGTTAATTCATCAATAGGCAAGTAACCTGCAGGGATAAATATTTCATCCATCTCAGTTCCTTCCATAGTGTCATAACGCATAGCTGCTCTCTTTTCGTTTGGAGTAATCCACCAAGATTGTGAAAGAATAGCACTAAGCTCTTTCATGTCCTCTTGTAATTCTGGGAATACTGTCAAATCGAAATCGATATAGTAACCTTGACCAATCTCGGTAGAGAAGAATCTATTGAACGCATCACGAAGAGCTACTAATTCAGGAAGGACTACTTGAGTCAACATTTCTTTCTTAGCTTCCTTCATGTTGTTATAAGTCTTGTTATCAGGATCGTTAAACAACGCAGAGTTCACTCCGTAAACATTACAAAGTTCTCTAAGTGTAATTTTCTCTGATTCTAACAACTGTAAATCCACAGGACTTAATCCCATGTTAATCCAGTTAAGTTTTGCACCAGCAATCAAGATTCTACCTGCATTCTTTACAATACCTGCTTGTGTCTTAGTTCCGTATTGATTGTAGAAATCTTCTTTAAGCTTTCCTGCTGCTTCTGGTCCGAAGTCATTTGATTCGTCAGCAGATAAGATACCTTTAGGTCCTTGATTCTGCAACATACCTACAGATGTATCTTTAGCATCGTTAGAACGCTGAACAGTTCTGTAAGCAGCTTGTAATGGACTTAAGCCGTATAGTTGATTACCATTAGTGTCAAAGTAAGGGTTGAAGTATTTTAGATGGATTACGTCTTTCGCATCTAATTGATCCCATCCAACTAGCGTAAAAGAATAACCTTCAACCCCATTTATAGTACCATCAGAGATGATAGCAACGTATTGAGATGGGAGTGTAACAAGTTCAGCAACCTTACCATTATTAAGTCTGTTCGCCCAGATGTAAGTGTTACCAGTAATTAGTTTATACCCTACAGCACTCTCGATAAACTCAGAGAATGACTGGTATTCGTTTGGTTTTTCTAATAAGTCGTTTAGTGGTGATTGAGCAATCTCTGCAACTGCCTTTACACGAACTAACTCTGCCTTAGCAATATCTGCTGTTGAAGTAGCGTTAGCCAACATAGACTTATATCTAGCCAACTCTTTCTTATTCCTTACTTGATAAACATAGAAAGGAACTGTAGAAATAGTCTTAGAGATACGTTTGATGATAGCATATACCTCACTATTGTTTTTATAGTCAAGTACAAATTTTTCTTGGTCTAATTCTGGGTAAAGTGTTCTACCGCCAATTAATCCACCAAAGTCTGCAAATGGATTATTAGGCGTGTTAAAAGTCACTTTTGGAGCTGCCTTCTTCTGAAAAGGGTTAGCTGCCTTTAGTATGTCCGTTAAATTCACGCTATATATTATTTTTACAAAAGTAACAAATTTTTATGCTATACCACCCATCCTCTTTTAGCTTTAGCATATTTTGTGTATATGGCATACCTCATGGCATCCATTAAGTGATCTCGAAACTTCACAGGTTCATCAAGTGTATTGCCATCTGTATCGGTCTTCCACTTGTAGTTTTTAATCTCATCAAGCAAATCTAAAGACTCTGACTTGATATGTAGTGGGAATGACTTAACCTTGTTAATTCCGGCATAAACATCTTTAACAGCACTCTTTAAGTTAAATCCTGCCTTATTCACCTCCGAGATGGTTTTGGGTTCAGCAGGGTCGGCATATATCTCTGAGTTTCTATCAAGACCTAAAGAACGCATCCTATCGATTAGTAAAGCTGTCGACATTTTCGTATCGTAGATTAACTGATCCACAAACAACTCTCCGTCAAAGTTCTTAACCCTAACAAGGGCTGTTTGGTTGTTAAATCCAAAGTCAAGTCCGTAAAACACATCTCCACCATCAGGGAAGTTGCGTCTACGCTTCCAGTGCGTATAAATGGTCGCTTGGGATATTGCTCTCTCTCCTAAACCATAAACACGCCAATATTCATGGTCGGCTGATTTAAGCCTTTCAATCTCTTCAATAATGCCCTTTTCTAAAAATGGGTTGTCTAGGTAAGTAGTAATCGTAAAGTCGGCATCTTCTCTCGGAACTACCTTATCGTAAATCCAGGAGTAGTAATCTGAAGGGTTATAGTCGATTACAATCTTCTCGGTCGTTCTTAGGGATAACTGCATCCAAGATTCATAGTTTACCTCATTCGCCTCGTTTATAAACAGGTAATTACGCTTTCGACCTCTAATCTTCTGCGGTTGGTCGGTAGAAACGAACTCAACCACATTATTTCCCAAAAAGTAGATGTTATCGGTCTTGTTGTGCTTCTCTTCGCTATATAGCCCATATTTAGACAATATCTCAACAAAGTCACGCATTACCGAACCCTTGATGGATGGTAAGGAGCTACGACATATTGTCAGCGTCTTCCCCTTCTCTTGAAGTAGCTTAACGATAAACCAGGTAATTACATTGTATGTTTTGCCGGATCTTGTTCCACCTTGCATGATGGATATTCTCTTTTGTGAGTTCTGTAGGACTTCGAATACTACGTTTGTGGTGACGTTCATAGAAAAAATTTTAAAAAATTGGATGTAAGTTTACCATTAGAAAACTTTTCGTTTTATAGGAAGGTAGGGGGGTCTATACTATTTGCTATTTTAAGCCCCATTTAAGCCAATCAATGCTAAAGTGAACACATAGTACTACACATAAGGTTAAAAGCCTTAAAATCGCCTTAAAATGCGAAATAAAGCTATTCTTACTACTCTTCATACTCACCTTCTTCGTTAATGTCTAATAATTCACCTGAATCATGGTTATAAAGTGGGATTTCATCACTCTCTCCAGCTTTGTATGCCGGAACAATCATTCCTGGTTCAGTCTGCGTATCAAAATTGATTATCTCGCCTTCAGGCAACGCCTTGTGCTCATCTCCATCTATCTGCTTCATGACATTATCAATTTGGTTCGGTTTAATAACATTCACTGTAATCTGCTTCACCACATCTCCTTCATGGCTAACCTCAGTCTTCTCGATATATCCTCTTCTCTTGCCCCTAGTCTTAAGCAAGAACATGGTCGCTAAGGTATCACCCCTAGCAATCCTCTCCATTAACTTCTGCTCTCCAAAGTCAAGCATAATCTCCTCAGGCTCTATCTCAGCTAGTCTACGAGCAAAGTCAGGATCATCCTTGAGCCAAGTCTTATACTGAGTCCTTCCAATACCAGAAGCCTCACAACTAATCGTAATATTCCCAAAGTTCTCCTTATAGGCTATGATAAAAGCCTCTTTAGCTATCTCTTTAAACTGTGCATTCATCTTATCTATTTTTGGTTGGTGTGCGTATCGAAATAATGCTAGTGACCTTCTTCTGACTCAAATCATCATATCCAAGCCATTTGCCACATTTAGTACATTCAAACTGAGTAGTCTTGATCTGACTTAACCAAACAAAGCCTTCAGTTACTGTACCACATTTACAGGTGTATTCCTTTTTACCAAACGTATCTCTCATTAGTATCCTATTTTAAGTGTACGACATATCCTACGAAATCCATAAACCATATTACGCCTAGTAAGGTTTCTTTTACCTCGCTTAATCTGTTTAAGTGCAAAAGCTAATGTAACGTAGTAATTCATGTCAAATGTTTAAAAATGTTAAAATCTTTGTTTTATATCAGAAAATTGGGGGGCACGGGGCGTATATATACAAACCCCTGCTAAAAATTAGTGTAGGGGGTAGGGTAGGGGAGGAGCTGAAATACTCACTTAACATAATATATATTATTAGCTCTCTCCTCTCTCCTATTCGGTTAATCATTTTGCGTGGTTTGGTGGTCAAAGTTAGTAAGTATTATTTAATGATTGGATAGTGACTCAAACGGCAAAAGTAAAACCCACTAACCTTATTATATTAATATACTACTTATACTATAATAGTATAAGAACATTATAATAGTATATACTTAATACAATATAGTATATTCTATTAAATATTAAATTAGCTATTAAACATTGGATAATTATATACTATATACTTATATATCAACCTTAACAAAATATTAACAAAATAATTTTAAAATATTTATAATTATTTGCAATTGTTTCAAAATGTTTACTTATCTTCGATGTATTAAATAACCAAACAAATATTTATTCATGCAAACATTATCAACAATCCTTTTCATTGCTCAATTAGTTTTATTCATTATTGTCTTGTCTAATATGGCAAGATTAGTTGTCAATTATCTATTAACTAAAATAAAATAATATGAACACACACGTAACAATTATTGAAGTGGCGTTATTATCTATTGCGTCCGTTTTAATTTATACCTTAATCAAAACAATATTTCAAGATCTAACAAAATATAAATAACATGCAAAACATTAAAAAACAATATTCTAAACTTTATGGCTATATGCCAACTGATCAGGAAATTTTAAGCCTTTATTTACAAGGTGACCTTGTTTTAACTGATAAGCAAGAAAATGAAATCATTAAATACTTTAATTTATAACAACCTTTAAATATTAAAAAATGTCAAACACAATAACACAGCAAGAAAAAAAGACTTATAATGGGTGGACTAATTACGCTACATGGAGGATTTCTTTAGAGTGGTTTAGCGATGGTTTTAATCCTGATGAAAACGAAACGGACGTTTATGGTCTATCTAAAACACTAGAAGCCTACGTAACGGAAACATTAGAAGAAACTGCAAACGGCTCTTCCTTAGTACTTGATTATGCACTATCCTTTGTTTCAGATGTTAATTGGTACGAAATTGCCCAACACTTAATCGACGATCAAAACAATTAATAAACTACTAAAACTACAAACAACATGAAAAAATTACATTTAACAACAGGGAAAGATGATTTTAGACTAGCTCAACAATATATACAAGTAAAGGATGGATATGTTTTAACAACAAATAGCCATGTATTAGTTAAATTTCCTCTAAATGAAGTATTCGGTGAAAATAGCCGCATAACTGAGACAGACGAATTTTACATATTAGGCACTGACTGGAAGAAACAAGGTTTTGATAAAGGTTGCAGTTTCTCAAAAATAGATAATCATATAGAAGCTTATGATAAAAAACATAATTTAATAGGCATTATTAAGATCATAACAGCCGAAGATCTAAAAAATAAAGGTGGTGGAAGATACCCGGACATTAATGCTGTTATACCAACATTTGAACCTATAGAAGTTAATACTATTGGACTAAATCCAAACCTATTAAAAGATGTTTGCGACTGCATTGGCGCAGTTTCTTATAAACTAGAATTTAGGGGCTCAAATAAAATTGTCATGATTAAGGCTAAAGACTCAAACGTAATTGCCGGGATTATGCCGATGATGACAGAATGGTAAAATTAGGTTAACTGATGAGGGTTTAATACCCGAAATAAGAGCCCATTTATTGGGCTTTTATCTTAACCAAACAAAACAAAATGAGCTATAAAATTACATCTTACAGCGGCTTTTTTTATGTAATTGATAAAATTACAGGGAAACTATTGATTGAGCAATCTTTTAAAAGCTACGAAGACGCAAAAAGGGAGGCTAAAAGATGGGTCGAATATTTAGCAAAATAAAGCGAAATAAGACACTAAAATTTTGAAATAATGTAATACTATTACTAACATATTTAACAGGCTAGAAACGCCTTAAAATAGGCAAAGAATTGATTTTAGTCAATTAGTAAGCATATTGCGTAAAATATCCATGTTGAAACATTGATGTTTAACCATTAGTTGATTATGCAACTAACAATCAGTTACTGGCAAAAAACCCCCAAAAAACCTCTGCAAAAACCCCTGTAAAAATCCCAAAAACCCCACCAAAAAATCTTTTTTAACCAACCAAAAAACTTTTATGAACGAAGATTTATTTGACCAGTACGAAACCCTGCCAAAAAACTTGCAAGATATTTTGAATAAATATCAAGCTTATGAAGATCTAAACTATATTACAATAGATCAAATGTTAAAAGAAGTTAATGCAGTTGGCTATACTTTCGAATATTATTTAGATTGTATACCATATAACTTGCAAAAACTTTAATAAACCTTTAACAATATTTTAACAAAAAACTTTTAAAGATATCCAAAAATCTACTAATTTTACAAAACAATTACAAACAAAACAAAAAACCATGCACGAATTAATTACACTCACCTACAAAATGCGTTGCTGTATTACCGGCACAATCATAGAGAAAGGTGAACAAGCTTATTACAACCACCAAACAAAAACTTGCATTCATCCTGTTGAATACGAAAAAGGAATGAGTTTAGCTAAAATTGGTGATCCAAAAACTTACTTCACTAGACTTCAAAAACTAAATAAATAAAATATGAAAACAGCAATGGAAGAAATGTTAGATTGGGTAAGGAAAACCTTTCCAATGGATTTAGATACACCTAGAATGATTGAAGATAAAATTGAATTATTGATAAAAAAAGAAAAAGAACAAATAATAAAAGCATATAATCAAGGAACTTTAGATGGCGAGTCAGGTATGATATTTTATCCTGATTACTATTTCAAAACATATAACCAAAACAAATAACTATGAACCAAGAATTTTTACCTTATCAAGAAGCGTTAGAACTTAAAGAATTAGGCTTTAAAGATGAATGTGCAGCACATTATTTGGATTATGACGATTTAGAATTAAAATGGAAAATCTATCGTAATTTATCTATTAACACTAATGACTGCTTACAAGCACCTACATATAGACAAGCATTTAAGTTTTTTAGGGATAAATACAACTTCCTTTATTCAATAGGTAAAACAAATATTAGCGTATATCATATACCAGTTGCAAATTATCATTCAACTTTTATGCTTCAAGATAATGCTTCTTATGAAATGGCTGAACTTGAAACGATCAAGGCATTTATTGAACACGCTAAATCAATTAACCTTTAACTAAAACAAAAAACTATGAAATTTGAATTTATACAAGAAACTGATGACTTATTAGGTGATACGGTTTATTTTACTAGACAAGAAGGAGTATTCATATCTGGATCATTAAGTAGTAATAAACAAAAAGCCTATAATATTTTTACCTTGTTAAGTAATAATAAAGATAGGATAACAACAACCATATTAGAAACAAAAATTTATCAAAAACCCTCAAACGAGGACTAAAAACCATATCTCTTACGAGATCTAAAACCAATCAACAATGCTAAAACTAACCCTTGAACAAAAGAAAAAAGGAATTAAAGAAGAGTTTACCTATGTAAACAGTAACGGAAGAATGTCAAAACAATATACATATAAAGGAATGTATATTACTTGGGATAACCAAATACTACATGGCAAATGGTATTACTGGCGAAGTAGTTATTACTCTTCATTAGATGCTTGTATCGAGGCAATAGATAGGCACAATAAATTATTTAATAAATTAAAATAAATATGGAAAAAGACATTCAAGGATTTGAAAATTATACTATTAATACTATAGGTGAAGTATATAGTAAAAGAAGTCAAAAAACCCTTAAACCATCTATTGATAAAGATGGCTACCTATTGGTTTCATTATCACATAGTGGTAAAAAGAAAAAAATATCTATTCATAGATTAGTAGCTTTAAATTTCATAGCAAACCCTGATAAAAAACCACAAGTAAACCATATAAACGGAATTAAGTCCGATAATAGATTAGAGAATTTAGAATGGGTTACTGCTAGTGAAAATATTGTTCATTCTTGGACTATTGGATTAAGTGATAAATGCAGAAAGGTATTATCTACAATTCACAATAGGTCACTAATTAACATGGAGAATGGAATATTTTACGGATCAATAAAAGAAGCTGCGGAAAAAGAAAATATAAACTACTCAACACTAAAAGCTATGTTGACTGGACAAAATAAAAATAAAACAAGCTTACAATATAGATAGACACATCAATCATTTTAAAAACACAAACAAATGCTAGAAATTACAGACTACAAGAGCCTATTTAAGTATGGCGACATGAAGAAGATTATGGAAATTACAGGCTATAGCCGATATGTAATTGAGACAAGACTAAAGAACAATGATTACGAAATGACAGAGTTAATCAAGACATTCTACTCCAAAAAACTTGAAATACTTAAAAACCAAATATGGGAGCAACAAAAATAAGCTATTACGTTATGCCAGGACTAAAACATAGAGAAGTAAAATTTGAGCAGGTTATCAGAAAGGTCTGCGATGTAATGAAGGTAGATAGGTATAAGATATTAACACCTGTAAGGACTAAGGAGTTAGTATTTGCTAGAAATATGTGTTATTTCATTTTTAGACGTTATTTTTCGATGACACTAAAAGAAATAGGACAAGTATTCGAAAGGGATCACACTACCGTTATTCATGGCATTACAACCTTCGAGAATGACTTAGGCTTTATGAAGCTTTATAAGGCTCAATACGAGCAAGTTAAACAAGAATTAGGCTTAAACATGGCTAATAAAAACCTTTTAACATTATCATCAAACTAAACAATTATGCTATCAACATTCGCACACATGAACGAAGTAGACAAAAAAATCTTTGTCGCTAAAATCATCCACAACATGAACTACAGCCAGTCAAGTTATGAAACTATGGAGGCTATGGTTAAAATGTGGGAAGAATACCCAAAAAGACAAGCAACATTTTTTACACAATCAAATCAAATAACAAATGGAATTACAAACAACTAACAATCAGATTCAAGCTCCTAGTTACCACATGGTAAACAAGGACTCAATGCTTTCTTTATCTAATGAACTAAAAAGGTTCGTAAAGGATGCACATTTGGTATCAAACATTAAAGGCAAAGACTATTGTAACGTAGAAGCATGGCAGATGGCAGGAGCTTCATTAGGTTTATTTCCTATTATTACAAGCGTTCAAGACTTATCTAGTGAGAACGAGATTAAGTACATGGCTACTTGTGAGGTTAGATCCTACCAAGACAATAAGTTAGTGTCAGTAGGTATAGCAATATGTTCTAACAAAGAGGGTAGCAAAAAATTCTTTGATGAGTATGCTATCTTATCTATGGCACAAACTAGAGCAGTAGGTAAGGCTTTCCGTAATCAGTTAGCATGGTTGATGAAAGCTGCAGGATTCGAGGCAACACCTGCTGAGGAAATGGACTTCGTAGAAGAGCCAAAAAAACCTTCCAAACCAGTTAATGAAGTAGTAGCTGAAATCATTGACGATGTACCAAGCAGAGAAGATATAATGATGGAAGTAGCTAAGTGTACTAAGGTTAAGCAATTAACTGACATTTACTTTGCTTATAAGCAGTCATTTGACTCTGATGAAACATTAATGAAGGTATTAAAAATGAAAAAAGAAAATATAAAATAATATGAGCCAAGCATTACTACCAAAAATAGAACTAGCTTCTATTGAGCCTAACAAATTTGCTATTGAGTTAATAAAATCGCAGATAGTAGATCATTTTACACAAACTGGTGAGTCACCATTAGAGTTACTTGTTAAATCTGAGGCTGTTGTTCAGCTTTTAGAAGGCATTAGAGCCGATTTAAAGGAGTTGGTACTAGATGAGCTTAGTAAATATCCTGGAGGCAAAGCTGAGGTATTAGGAAGCGAAATGGCTAAGTTTGAGTCAGGTGTAAAGTATATCTATGATCAAGACCATACATGGAGCAAGATGAATGACCAATTAGAGTCTATGAAGTTTGCTATCAAGGAGAGAGAAAAGATGCTAAGAAGCTTACCAACAGCTATGGTTGATCCTGAATCAGGTGAAGTTATTCATCCAGCTCCTAGAATTAGCACAACAACATTTAAGATTAATTTAAAGAAATAAAAACCTTATACCACCTCAGGATATTAATATTTTTAACCAAAATAGTAATTCGGGAACTTGGGGTGGTTTTTTAAACTACAATCTATGAAAAAATGTATTAAATGCCATGTTAATAAGCCATTAGACTGCTATCATGTTAGTAGAAGCAATAGAGATGGTAGAAAACATGAGTGTAAAGAATGTAAAAGCAAAAAAAACAGAAAATTGCCAATAGATGAAATTGTAGCTTATGACTTTTATGAATAATATTAAAGAAGCAATAATTTTTATCTATGAACTACTATTTTTTACGTTCATATCAGTTCCATTAGCAATTTTTTTATACTTAACAGCTACAATCATTAGTAAATTCAAGAATATATGATGGAAATTGCAGGATTAGAGAACTCAGTGCCAGTAAGGATGATATATGTAGATGACAAATCTGAAGTGTTATTTAAATCATTGGCTCATGCTTCTAGGACAACAAGAATTACACAAGACGCAATAAAAAAGTCACTTAGTCCGTTATTGAAGCGTAGATTTAAACATAATAACAGAGATGTTATTTTTAGGATAGTAAAGGATAAATAGTATATTTGTCAATGCAAACCGTACTTTGCAGTTAAAACTTATTGCCCGAGGAGGCGTGGGGGTGTACGGACTCCTGCAAATCTGAGGGCTTTTTTATTTTTATGGCTCAATTTTATACAACGATTATTCATCCAGTAAGGAAGGCTTTTCACTTGTCTTGTAATGAGTATTGTGTATTAGATACGATACTTAGGATGCAGAATAACGACTCTCATTGGTGTTATATGAGCAGAGAAACTATGGCAGATGATCTTGACCTATCTAAGCAGTCTATTTTAAACATAATTAAGGGCTTAATTTTAAAAGGATTGGTTATTAAGCATGATAAGACTAACCACCTTAGATGCTCAGGTCAATATAAGGATGCTATAGATGATTATAGGAGTTTTGGGATAGCTGATGACCACTTTACCATTGGTAAAGAAAGTTTACCAAAGGGGTCAAAAAAGTTTACCTCAGACGGTAAAGAAACTTTACCCAACAATACAATTAACAATAATAAGACATTTATTAAGCCAACGCCTTTAGAGGTTAGTAGTTATGCTAAGGAAATAGACTTTGTTTTAGATGGTGAATATTTCTGTGATCACTATGAAGCTAGAGGATGGAAACTTAACTCAGGAACTATGAAAGATTGGAAGGCTACTGTAAGAACTTGGAAAAGGAACAATGCCAAATTTAATACTCAATCAAACATACCTACTAACAAAATAACTACACAAATTAAACTTAAATGATAGCTATAAACCTTCCAAAAGCCATAGAGATTGAATCTAACATACTTGGTGCACTACTTTTAGACAAAAGGACTATCCCATTGGTTATAGGACATCTAAAAACTGATATTTTCTACGATATTAAGCACCAAAAAATCTTTAATGCCATTAAGGATATGTATGATGCCAATATATCTATAGACCTTACTACTATAGCTCAAAAACTATCACAAGACAAGGACATTCAAGAAGTTGGTGGAGCTTATTACCTATCTAAACTAACTGATAACGTAGTTTCTAGTCATCATATCAACTCACATATTGAGATTGTGATTGAAATGTATAAAAAGCGTGAAGCTTATAAAGTCCTTAAAATAGCTGAAAACGAGTGTTTAAATAATGATAGTGAATCTATAGCTTTACTTTCTGAGCTAAATCATCAGCTAATTGCCTTGCAAGAATTTGGTAATATCTATGAAAAAAGCATAACTGATGTAGTTATGGCTATAAACTATGCTAGAGACTTAGCAAGTAGCGGTGAACTTTTAGGATTTAACACAGGATTTAACGAACTAAACCAAACTATAGCAGGTTGGTGTAAACCTGACCTATGTATAATAGCTGCTAGACCGGGAGCAGGTAAGACAGCAATGATGCTTTCTAGTGTTTATCACCTAGCTATCTTAAATAACGTTCCTACGGCTATTTTTAGCCTCGAAATGAGCTCTGAACAGCTAGTTGAAAGGTTAGAGTCAATAACGAGTCAAGTGCCCTTAAAACGCCTTAGAACGAATAATTTGAACGACTACGAAAGAAAGCTACTTTTAAAGACTGATGACAAAATAATCCAATCCCCCATCTACATAGAAGATACTGGTGGTATCAGTATCTCACAACTCAGAGCTAAGGCTACTATTCTTAAGCAGAAGTATGGTATTAAGGTAATATTCCTAGACTATCTTCAGCTAATGAGTGGACAAGGCAAATCAAACCAAAACCGAGAGCAGGAAGTAAGTTTAATAAGCAGAAGCCTTAAAGCCTTAGCCAAAGAGTTGGAAGTACCAATCATTGCCTTATCTCAGTTAAGCCGTAAGGTAGAGGAAAGAGCTGATAAGCTACCAATGTTATCAGATCTTAGAGAATCAGGAAGCATTGAGCAAGACGCTGACATTGTTATAATGCTTATGAGACCATCTTACTACGAAATGAAAGAACCTGTAGAAATAGGTGGCAAGGAATACAATCCTGATGACCTAGTTATTGTTAAAGTAGAAAAGAATAGACATGGTAGGACAGGTAATATACCAGTTAGATTTATTGGAGAAACAACCACATTTGAAGACTATAAACATTAAAAACATGAAAAACGTAATTGAAAGTATGAGTAATGGTAAATATGAATTTATACCAGTGCCTCCAGTAGATATTTTGATTATAGAAATACCATATAGGTATAATGAGGAGGAGATTAATAAGATTAAAAAAGATGTAGTAGATCCTTATTTAATATTTATTTATAATCCTAATATATCAGAACTAAAAACTCACTATATTAAAACAAAATAACATGGAATCAAACATCACACTTATTAACCAAAAATTCCCTGAAGTGGAATATGTACAAGGCGAAGACCTTAATATCGAAAATATGAAAGAACGTATCGTGACTAAAGCATGGTACGACACTGCTAGATTTAACGACATAACAGATATAGCAGTTGGTATCGGTATGGGAACTAGAACACTTTACTTTTACGCTAAGAAGCTAAAACTACCAAAGAGAAGTGGACTTAAATAGGAACTATAAGAATACTCGTAAGTTCGATATTGAACAAGCTAAGGCTAAAGATGGCACTTACCAGGCATTGTTATTGTTTGCTAGAAACACTAAGGTATTAGTTATTCAACAGCCAAAAGCCTTAAAACAAAAGTATATGTGGCTTGAATACGAGGATAATGGTAAACCTAGTGGTATAGCAGATCAAAGAGTAGAGTTCTTTGCTATCAACTTTGACCTTAAAGATAGAATCTACTTTATAAGAGCTGAGATGCTTAGAATAAAGGCAAGAAGATACTTTAAATGGGGTAAAACTAAGATAGTTGAGGGCATAAGATATGTAAAAGTACCAACTCAAGAAATGATCCGTTTCGATTAAATACATTAATTTCGTTTATATGACATACAAAACCGCAAGTGACTTAACCAAGATGATGATAGATTATTTAGATAGTTTAGGTTATGAAGTATGGAGGAATAACAACCTAGCTGTCAAAGGGAGGTCGTTTATAGGTAAAAAGGGATTGCCTGACATCATTGGCTATCATAGAAACTATGGTCAGTTTATTGCTTGTGAGATTAAGGCTATTGGAGATAGATTAAGCGTACATCAGATGGAGTTTTTAACTTCATTAGGTATGTCTAATGGCACATCTTTAGTATGTCAACAAGTATCAGACGGAACAATTAACTTAACAATATTTTTAGACAATGGCGAAAGCAAAATCAGCATCTGGAACGAGTACGAAGGTCGTTTCAAAGAAAGCGGTGTATCTGATAATTGAGAAACTAGGCTCTAATAGATACTATGTTGGTTCATCTATTGATATTAATAGGAGATTTAGGTCTTATAATAATAAACAGAGAGGCAATAGAATGATTGATTATAGTTTAAATAAATATGGATTTTCAAATTTTATTAAATATATATTTGAACTTCCAGACGATATAACAAAGCACGAAATGATGTTGTGGGAAGGTTTTTATATTAGGTTATTCAATTCATATCATTATAAAAATGAATTAGGTATGAATTTAATGGAAACTCCATTAGAAGTGCCATCACACGATGAAAATGCTAGAAATAAAATATCTTTAGCAAATAAAGGAGCAAAAAAACAATGGTTATCAATAAATAATCTTAATAATAAATATGCTTTAGGTAGAACAGGTGCAAAACACCCAAACTCTAAAAAAATATTATTTGTACCACAAAATAAAATATATGATTCTATAAAAGATTTGTCTGATTATCTTCGTGTATCAAGACAAGCAATAAGATATAGATTAAACTTAAATCATAAAGATTATAAATTAATATAATGGCAAAGGCATTAGGTAATAATAACAAAAAATCGTTCGGGAAGCGTAAGGAAGGTAAACCAAAGAAATCTTATAACAAACATAGTCCGAAACCAAAAGCATATCGAGGTCAAGGGCGTTAAAAAACAAACATGGAAAATCAAGAATTAGAAAACAAAGGAGAAAAGGTATCTAAGACTACCAAAAGAGAAGTTAAGGTAACTGTAGTTCCTAAAGAAAAGCAATTTGTTAGTGCTGAAACTATTAAGTTAGTAGAAGACATCTTAAACGATGGAACAGTAGACATTAAATGGAGAGCTCAACTTAAAGAACAAGTAAGAAAATACAAAGCAGATGGAGAATAAGTTAGATAGTATAGTTGAATCAGTGATTAGTAAGTATAAAGATAGAGCTAACATAGGCTTTACGAAATACGGAACTAACCTAGATAGAACTGACTTAAACACAAAAGAATGGGCTGAACATTTGCAGCAAGAGCTTATGGATGCAGTGCTGTATTTAGAGAAGCTTAAGGAAGGATTAAAAAATAGTTTATAAACCAAAACAAAAATAACATGGCAACACAAAAAGAAAACTTCTTAGGAAGATGTTTTACACTTAGATCAGCTTACGGATCATTCAGAAAGGTATCATTTGGTCCAGAGGACTTAAAGAAACTTAATGAGTTTGCAGCATCAAACAAAGGATGGTGTTCTATCCTAATCAAAGACAAAAAGAACGCAGGACCAGAACAAAGTGATTTCTATTGCGAAATGGACACTTTCAAAGCTGGTGATTACAAACCAACGGACAAAAAACTTCCGTTTTAATATATTTTTATGAAAATTTATAAAGATATTTTAATCAACTTAACACTTTTATTAGTAGGTTTGTACCTGCCATTCGCTTTCATCATCAATAAGTACAATCCTTTAGGATGGGAGTGGTATGAAAGAGCATTATACGTTATAGCTGTGGTAATCACTATTGGTTACGGAACAGCTCAGTATAATAAGAAATAGTATGTTTTGTTTGTAGTTAAATAGAAGGTTAGACCTCATTATTCTTAATGGGGTCTTTTTTTGTGCATTAAAAAACCCCCAGATTTTACCTGAGGGTCTTAACCAAAACATACACACAATCACACACCACACATGAGAGCTATTTTAATTATGACTATTTCTAGTGTCATAAAACTTAGTCAATACTGAACCATAAAGTATACCTTGATACCTTGTAATAAAGCTTTCTACTGATTCATTCACATAGAAGTAATCCTCGTTAGCCATATATACAAAACATCTATCACTGTTTTCTTCGTCACCTGTTACACTCGCCACCTGATAGATATTGATATAAGCATCTGACTCCTCAGTATTATCCTGGAAATCATAGCTTTCATCTTCCTCTTCGGTCAGTTGTATGATGTGCATTAACATTTGTGATACTATTTTTTAATACAGTTAATCTTAGTTCCCTTACAATTAAATCTAATTTAGCCTCTAAATGAGCCTTTTCTTTCATTAATTGATTGATCTTAACGTCAGTTTCTCTGTTCATACAAATTTACGATTTAATTCTAATGGAAATAAAAAGTGCATACCTTATTGATTTTCAATATGATACACACTTTGTTATATTTACTAGACTATAGTTACTTTTTTGGCAACCTGATAATCTTACTGCCTAGAGGCATCGGAACAAATATAGCAACTCTTCCGCCATCTAAAACAACTCCACAACCTAATGTGGGTCTTTTGGGGAAAGGTCGTGAATACTCCATAGCATAGGCATCAATATCGATACCACAGCCTACGTTCATTCCAAATATCATGTCTTTATCTGATGAGCTATATAATACACCTCCAAATGAGTGTATATGACCTATGACAGTTGATTGCCTAGCATCTCTTGCTCTATTGATTGCTCCTGCTTGTCCTGATGATCCAGTACCATGAGTGTATAGAACACCGTCTATTTCCCATTCTAAAGCCCATTTCCAGCCTCTAGGAGCATCCCAAGCCTGTTCATAGGATTTAATAAAACGATCTGGTAAACCGCTTGTTTGAGCCTTTCTTTTATGAAGGGCTGAGTGGTTACCAATACATACTTTAACGTTAGGGAATTGTTTGTACCATTTATACATAGCAGCTTGTGCTAAGTCAGATTCTCTACCTGCACTATGACCATCAGGTTTAGATTCATGGTAACTGATTGCGTGATTGTCTACCTCATCCCCAATATGAACAACCTCACTACATTGAAACTTGTTAGCTACTTCATAGCAAAAGTTCTTGTACTGAGGATGACAAAATGGTTCATGAGTATCGCCTATTACTAGGACATTTTTTTTGCTCATTATGTGGTGGTTTTGGTTAGTCTATTTGTAAGGTGAGTAAGCAGTTTTGCCATTCACCTTAATTGCTTTCAATATCTGCTTTCTATTTTTACCTGCATTATAAGAAACATGAACCCAGTCTGGTTTATTATTATCACCAAACTCCCAAATTAACTGATCAAAGTCTAAGCTATCTTTAATGTAGTTAAAAATCTCAGTATTAGATGCTCCTCCCATTCCATCCATATCAATATCAGCAGCCTTACCTTCACAATGCTGAGAGCTTAAACTTCCACCGATATAATGATTAAGTACTTTACTTCTATAGCCACTAGATAAGTTTAAAGGACCAAACTTAGCTCTAATAGGCTCTAATACTTTTTCACAAAGTACTTTGATGTTTTCTAAATGATCAGGAGTTGGTTCGTTAGATACTCCATGTCTCTTTGCTGATTCACTACGAGTAAACTCTGCTAGTGCGAAATGTGCTGTTAATTTCATCTTAAATTATTTGTATTGCAAAATATGCTAATGCTGACAACCAAAATAGGAAGCCAATAGTTAATATTATTTTCTCGCTTTTAGGCATCTTTCTTAAATATTTTCTCTACGGAAGTTAAACCTAAACAACCGAATGCTAACAAAGCTACTGATTCTACAAGTATTGCACTTGGAGCAGTATGCTCTTCACTAAAACTGTTGTGATACATAGTAACACATAATGCTATAACGCATAATAAACCGCATAAACGCTTCATGCTATATCTGCTATTATCTTCTTGGAAAAATTGTTTCATAATTATTGTAATTGACTAAATTGGAAAATGACTAGGAATATTAAGATTATTTTTTGCCAAGCATGGTATTTATCCATCTTGTCAAGTTCTCTTTCTCTTGTTTGATATGTTTCGAGATTAGCTTCGTAGCGAAACTTGTAATTTTCAAGCGCACTAGCTTTATTAATGTAGACATTGAGAATAGAATCATTTTTTATTGTTTTAGATTTTAACGAGTCCTTATAAGCGATTATTGTATCGTTATAGGACTTGTATAATAAGTTAATAGTGTCTGCCTGACCAATGGTCATTATAACAACAGAATCACCTTTAATCTTCTTAGTAATGGGATATTGCGAGTATGTTAAAACTGGAAGCTGTATCAGCATTAACGCTATCCAAAGTTTGTTTAACTTCATTTAGTTCTGTTTTTAGTGTGCTTATCTCTTTCTTAATTTCTACAAATTTGCTAACAGTAGACGTTACTATAGCTTCTTTAGCTTTATCAGCTTTTACCTGAACGGCTTTATTCTTAGTTAAAGTATTATTAAAGTCATTCATGAATTGTTCGAACTCTTTATCTTCAGTTACCGCTTTGTCTTCTTTCTTAGCAGTAACACTAATCGTTGTGGCTGTAACTGTTAAAAATCCAAATACCAAAAGAAACGATTTCATTACCTTTTATTTAACTGATGATTTAATAGCCCCCATAGCATCTAAGGTTTCAAGCTTAGTTGTAGTAGAACTTAATGCTGTTTTACACTCAATTAAAGCCTGAGTCTTCAAGCTATCCTTGTATTCTAGGTTCGTAATCCTAGCATCCTGAGAGTTGATCTGATTGTTGAAGTTACCCCTAATGTCCACATAAAGGACAGTTATGCCTATGATAACTAGGAACATAGTTCCTTTGATTGGGTCTTTACTAAACTGAGAAAAGCTAATCGGTAGAGGATTAGCACTTACATTAACATCTTTTTTTGCAGCCATTTACTTACTTTTTACCTATTTTGATATAAGCTCCAAAAGAGTAGCCTATATTATAATTTTTACTAATATTAAGATTAAGACCTATTAGAGCCTTATTTTTGGCATTAAGCATGATTCCAGGACTTAGTACTTCTAAGCCATTTGAGCCGCTTAAATCGCCTCTAAAGCCTAAATAAAGACTATTTTTAGCTTTAGCTGCCTTAGTAATGGTGGTAAGTATGGTTTTTTCGGTTATTTTAGCCTCAAATCCCCTAGATTGGATCTTATTTTGGCTTATAGTGTCGTTGATGACAAAGGTATTAGAATCTACTTTAATAGTATCAGAATAAGCGTAAGTACGCATATAATCGGTCATTATGCGTATTGTGTCATGTACGGTATATTGTACGGAATCATGTACTGTATCAGTAGCTATTATAACATAAGGAATATCTTTTCCTCGTTTCCACCTGGTTAAAACGTTTGTTTGATACACAGTGTCGGTCTTTATAGACTCAATAACAGCATCAGAGCTATGGCATGACTCATATAGCCAAACCATAGCAAAGAACGCTAGAATGATAATTAAGTAGTCTTTAATTGCCCTCATTAGGAGTAGGATTAGCCCATGGTAAAGGCAAAGTGATAATAGGCGGATTGATTATGTTCTCTATTTGAGCATCTAAATTAGCGTCTAAAGAAGCCACATCTAATGAATTGTCAAGCCATCCGCAAACAATTTCATAGGTTAAATCCTCATAAGGTATAAAATTAGTAACATCATCCTTTGAAAAAGATTGAGTGCCATATACCGAAGCAAAGTATTCTTTTCCATTAATTGTTTCTTTTGCATTACGAACCCAATGTGCAGTAACCACAAAGTCTGTTAAATCACCGTCTTGTGGTACGCAGTCTAATTGATTGATAAACCAATATTTCATATTATTTTATTTTAGCTTTTAATTCTTCTATTTGTGCTTGTTGCTCTTTTATAGAATTAATTAAAATATAAGTTAATTCGTGTCCGTTAAAATTTAATATATCAATCTCTTCTTCATCTTCTTCATTTAACTTAGCTTTTATTGAACTAACACTATCTGGCAAAATATTTATAATTTCTTGTGCTATTATTCCAACTCCTCCTTTTCCTTTTTTAAATCCACCAAGACCATTATAATCATAAGTAATTGGATTTATTAGCAATAATTCTTTTAAACCTTTATTATATGGATTTATATTTTCTTTAATTCTTTCATCGGAAGCAATAGTCCATAAAGCACTTGTAGGCTTTGCGGCACTATCAGTACTTAATTGTAATTGATAACTTGGACTACTCGTTCCGATTCCAACATTACCACCGCTTGTGATACGCATTCTTTCTGAACCTCCAGCATTAAATCTTATAATTCCTGGTGTTTGAATTAATGCACCGCTTACATTATCTTCTGGTGTCATAATTCTTGAAGTATCACCAGACCAAGCAAGTCCAGAACCAGCAGGGACTAAAATATTACCTCCAGCAGTTACACTACTTGAGAACGTAGCAGCACCAGTAGAGGCTATGCGTAGTAATTCTGCACCACTATTCGCATTCCTAATTTGTAAAAAGCCGTTTGCGTTTTCCGATAGCTTACCTATTGAGTAGTCAGTGCCTGGGCTTGAATTAAAGAATACACCACCAAATGAAGTGTTTGAGCCAGTTGCAGCATTATCTCTAATGTTAATCATTCCGCCAGTTGTAGAAGCAGGATTAAAAGCTAAAGATAATATGCCAGTAAGCGTACCACCACTTAAAGGTAGGTAAGTAGATGAAGCTGAACTTGTTGTTAGGTATGTATTTGAATCAATACTACCATCAGCCTTTAAAAATTCTGTTGATGCACCGCCGCTTTTTATTATTGAATTTGCCGTTAAACTACCGCTAAAAGTAGCCGCCCCATTTGCAGCAATCGTTAATCTATCTGTATTGCCAGTCTTAAATATTAATGGAATAGCAGTTGTTGAATATCCGGCTATTAAATATGAAGCCGTATTTGTTGCTTGTAAAGTAGCACTTGAATTATTGCCTGTTAAGTCAACCGCCTTGATTATTGTGTTAGTATCATAAACCGCCAAAGCATCAGCAGGGTTTGTTGTACCCATATCTGCACCGATAACCAATTTACCAGTAGGGCTTAATACAAAAACATTTTTACTTAATGTTTCGTTTATTATTGTAAATAAAGAATTATTAGTAGAATTGTTTGCATTACCAGAGCTTACACTCCAAATATTACCGCCTGTTGCCGTATTAGTTAACTTTAATCTGCTTGTCAAATAACTTGCAGTTGAAATAGTAACAGGTTGACTAAATGTTTTTGCCCCAGTTATTGTTTCTGTACCTGCTAAATGAACTACCAATGAATCGTTAGCTGGAGTATAACCCAAAACTTCATCTATTGTTTTATTTTCCCATAAGTCATTTGAACTATTGTAAAATATTCCGTCATTGTTTGCTACACTTGTTATAGCTACATCGTGTAACTCCTCTAACTCGTATCCGTTTTGTATTCTTATCTCAACTACCCCTTGTGTTGGATGGCTTCTTACAACTATTCCAACATAAACTAAATGAATAGGAGCAGACGGCTTTGTTGAAGTCCAAGCACCTGCCGTTGAACCACTTAAATAAAGTTGAGTGCCTACTGAATAAGCTTGTGTGTCTATATCAGTTAAAGAACCTAAAACAACTACAAAACCATTGTTCATATCTGTAATATCCGATTGAACAACACCATAAGTTTGAGCAGATGTTGAATCTCCAGTTGCTATGGCTTTAGTTATCGTAGGTAAATTACCTTGACCGCCATTGATATAAACAACAGTTCCTTTTGTTAATGTACTACCAGTTGAATTATAAACCTCTGTAATTAATCTTTTAGCTTGGTCAATCGTAGTAGGGAAAGTTGCTAATGTGCCATCTCCTTTTACATATTGAGCACCAGTACCTGCAAATCCTATGTTAATCGTTCCGCTTGTAGTAATTGGACTTCCAGTTATTGTTAAGGCATCTCCGCTTTCCGTAACCGCTACACTTGTAACAGTTCCAGTTGCACCACTTGCTCTTTCCCACGTTGTACCGCTATATAAAACTTGATCTCCTACCGCAAAGGTAATCGGTCCAGCACCGAAGTTGACTGTACCTGCTACGTTACACAAATAAACATCTCCTGCGTTACCAGTTCCATTAGCCAAAGTAGGTGTGTTAGTTGCAGCATTCCAAGTACCCTTATACTCCATTACGGAATTAGGTAATTGGCTTACTAATATTTTACCACTACCATCTAATTGAGGAATACCATCTGGAACGTTAATCCCTAAGGCATCTACTACCCCGCTAGTACCTGTTAAAACACCTTCAAGATTCCTTACTTTAGCACCACCAGTTATTTGTATTTGTTGACTCATCTATATAAAACTTAATTATTTGAAAATTGCACGAACAAACTCATCAGATTCTAGTGCCCTTGCTGATGCAAAGGTAATAGTTCCTGTAGACGAGTTAAATACCACATTCTCTCCTGAAGGAGTGCCTGATACACCTATGTTTCTTACCTCAATACCGCCTCTTGTGACAGTCACACAACTCATGCCTATAGCACCAGCCCATGTAATTGAAGTTTCTCCACCTGCGGCTGTATAGTCAAACATAACAACATTTGATCCTACGACAACAACTCCACCTGGATCTACTTGTGTACCACTTATTGTATAAGGTCCAGAGCCTTGTAAAGACACGCTATAAGATGAAGCATCTTCTACCCCTCCAACTAAATTAAGTGAGCTTAAATTGGCTGTACCGCTAAATACGGTATATCCTAATGTCTCACTACCATCTCCATTATCATTGTCTATCTGAAACTTAATTAATATCTGTGCCCTAGATAGCTGTAGATTAGCTAAGAATAAGTAAGAATAATCTCTAAGTGCAATAAAGCCATCACAATCAACCTTCCATGTAGCCATATCAGGCTTAAATACTTTAAAGTAACCACAAGACTGAGAAGAAACTTCTAATTGATCTACTGTAACCTCAAAAGAGCAGTTTGTAGCTGCTCCAAATGGTATACCCTCTTCCGTTTCAGGGTCATAATAATATAATACTATGTTAGTTCCGTTTACTACTGATGCCATTATTTAAAATATCTTTTAGGTTTTACTAAATTAATGTCTCCGATATATTCTATTGTCTCAACAGAATCGTTATCGGTATCTGTTACCTCTACTAACTGAATGCTTCCAATTTGTACTGCTTCTGCATTCAGATCCATCCTATTCATCAAAAATTTCTTCCCATTATAAGTCATTGCTCCTGTGCTTTCATCTTCTACTTCATATACTTTATCTAAGTATAAAAGCCCAGCAGTAGACTCGTATGCCCCTAAATTGCCTTCTAAGGTTGCTATGTTTCTATTGAGTAAGTTTGAATATTGTCTCATTATTAAATTAGGCAAATAATCAAATGACTCTTCAGGTTTACCATATCTATACCAATTTATAATAGGATCTCTATTTGAATCAACAAACAATCCAACATTGTTATATAGTACATTTAATGTATTAGCCTGATTGTAAACCATGCCATAAGGTATATCTAAAGACTTACCGACTGAATTAGTTTCTTCAATTTGCCTACCTATTATTACGCCTTCGATCTTAGGCGTTTTCTGAGTCATTATTATATTTCTTAGATAACCACCAGGAGCACCATCTACAGCCCAAAATTCTATATTCAAATAACCTTCATAAGCTATTTCATCAATACTATCATATCCTAAAGGTATATCTAAGGTGTATGTTTCATAGTCTAAATATGTACCACCGTTAATATCTCTGAATGTTTCTCCTGTTTGCCATTCATTGCTACTATTTAAGTAATAGGTTGTAGAGCCAGATAGTACATATACATATAATCTAAACCTGCCTCTAAGATCAACTGACAATGAAGCACCAGGTCCATACATTTTAGGCGTATACTCATAAGGGTCAACAGCAGGACCAGGGAACTTATTTGATATTTTAGCGACTCTACCAGGACCGGCAGCCATTTGGCATAAGTTAAGCTGAGCGTCATCACTTTCTACAAAAAGAACTGTACCTGGAACAAATGGAGGATTGCTAGTTCTAGTAGCAAACCAACCAGCAGCAGAAAAACTAGATGCTAAGTTTTTAAATGAGCCATTATAGATATAGTTACTAGCAGAGTCAAATGGTATTTCGGTCTCTATTATAGGATAGCCCTTTTTAACTATCTTAACTTGATCGCCACCTATAAAATGCACATTACCCTCTGCATAAGGTTCTATAGTAACATTATTTACAAAAATGCCACTACCTGCAACAGTTGGAGTGTCTGAAGTAACATATTTAGTGTAGTATAATGTTGTAGCCATTTGATTCATCGGAACTATGTACCAATCACCATTAGCTTGAAACAATCTACACCCGAAAGACTTGACTATATTATCAAGTACTGTATAATAGTCTAAACCAACATAATCTCTTTTAAATTGATATGTTTGGTTAAAAGGTTCATTAGCTGCATTATCACCCCTATCTACCATACCTTCTGCAAAATATGAGCATAAGGAATAGATATAAGGAGCATTTTCATATTGAAGCTTGTTTAAACAAGTTCCTATTGTATCTAGTAGCTTAATATCAGAATTTGTATTTTCAAACCCATCAAAAAATGAATATCTTAAAAATGATAAACCATCAATGGCAGTTACAGAAACCTGTTGAGTTCCTCCTGCAAATCCAACTTCTGCATAGTCGTTAAATAAAAAGCCTTTCCATTTTGTAACATTATCTATCACTAACTCTACATAATACTTTGTATCATCATAGTCTAATAGATCTAAGAAATTAGCGTAATCCTCTTCAGTATAAATATTAAAATTAACACTTAACTCAGAAGATATAATAGTAGCTACAGGGTCTTCCTCTGATGAATTAGGTTGTAATATTACCGATACAGCCTGATAGCTTATAGTATCACCAACATAGTCTTTTTCATAAATATCTACTACTACGTCAACGCAATCATGCGTTTTTTGAGTTATTATATATTTTTTACCGTAAGCCATTATGCTAAACTAATATTTTGTCCTTTAAGATTCGATGCCTTTTGTGCTCTGTTTGTAGCTAATAATAAGTCTTGACCTCTAAGTACGAATGTACCACCTCCATTACCTCCAATTATACTCTTTAGTTTATCTAAAGGAGCAATAACCTCTGGGTTGCTTTTAGCTCCAGGGTATTCACCAACCAATCCCATTGTAGGTCCTGATACGATACCTCCATTTGCAAATTTAGTAGCTTTCTGATCTTTCAATTTGCTTTTCAAAGCTGCACCAGCAGCAATAGCTGCTACACCAGCCCCTATTGCAATAGCCCACCCTAAAGGATTTTTTAAAGCTTCTATCGCAGCTTTTGCCATTATACCATAAGTTATTAATGCCTTACCTATACTTTGTAAAGCATCTGCCAATATTGTTCCAAGTTTAGTTGTATCAATCTGTCCTCCTGCAAGAGCTTCACCAAGAGTTTCGCCAAAAGCTACAAGTAAATCAATTTGTAAGTTATCAAAAATTCCTTGTATTGTTTGATTAAGTGTTTCTAGTGGATCAACAAGCCCTTCCATTCTTGTTTGTAGGTTAGATATGGCGTCATCATATCCAGTTGTAGCTATACCGGCTTCTTCTAATGCTTTTTTCTTTTCTTGAAGCTTTTGTATAGCCATATCATAGGCTTCCTTTTGTGCTCTATAATTTCTACCTACAGCCTTTAATGTAACCCCTAGCTCATCATTAACATTCTTGATATTATCTTTATTAATATCAGCGTTAATTTTACTTAAAGCTTCAGCCATGTCTCTCCTATTCTCTAGGATTATTTCAGCTAGTTTTCTTTCTTCTTCTTCATAAGCCTTAGTGTTTTTATCAGCTATTGCCATGATAGCTCTACCATACTCTTGTTGGTTTGCTATCATATCTGCCTGAAAACCAGCTCTGATATTCTTTATTTCTTCTGCTGACTTTTTCTCATAATTAGCTCTTTCAATAGCTAATCTTTCCTCTTCTTTAATAATAAGAGCACCATAACGATAAAATTCATCTATATCATCCTTGTAAAGCTTCTGTTCTTTCTTTAATCTCTCTAGTAAAGATGTGTCTTGCTCAAATTTACCCTTACCACCTTTTTCCTCTTTTTTGGATTCTTTAAATAAATTTGATAATAATATATTATCATCTATTATATCTTGGTATTCCTTAGCTTTAATATTTAAATTTTCTTGCTCTTGGTTTACATCATATAATAATTGAGAAGACTTCGCCATTGCGCCAAATGATTGCACAATAGGTCCAAATGGTCCATTTTTAGGCAAATCATTAAAAGTCTTTATAAACTGTTCAGAAATCGAAAGGTTATTATATAACATATAATTTACATCCGACAATCCCTTTAAATCCCTTTGTCTCTGATCAGCAAGTATTTTATTTCTCTTAATAGTTAACTCGTTCTGCTTCGCACCAAGTTCAATTAATACTCCTTCGGCAGCTTTAACCTTAGCATAAGCCCAAACGGCTGATTTTAATTTATCATAAGACTCTGCGGCTTTACCAAGGGCAATATCTTCAGCAGAATACATCCCAAGTAATGTTGGATATTGCTTTATAAGTATTTCGGCAGCACTTATCCTATCGGACATTGATACAGTTACATTCTGAGATACTCTATAAAGTGATTCTAGCTGAATTGTTTCACTAGCAAAAGTAGTAGCAGCTTCTTTAGAGTAATTAGTAGATATCTTTATGGAATTACCAAACTTGATAATACCGGCATCCCATGCTGTAAAAAGAGCAATAACAGCAGAACCAACTAAGTATAATGGTCCTGATAAAGCAGCAAAGCCTCCCATTAAGGCAGGTAAGTTGTTTTGAATACCCCTAAATCCGTAAGGTAAATCTTGTATAACCAATGCAAAGTTAGTCCATTGCATATTGGCTTTCTTTACAGTAGTTGCTGCATTTGTTGCTGATCTACTAGCTGTGTTCATAGCATCACCAGCTCTTCTAGCTGCCTGTGCTGTTTGATTCAAATTAGCATTAGCAAGTTGTATATCCCTACCCAATATATTACTTATGGTAGTTGATAGTTCTCTAGCGTGTTTATTAAACTCTGCTACGTCTAAGTCAATCTTAATTTTTATATTCTGATCAGCCATCTTACTTTATAGGTTTAGCATTTTTATACTTATTAATGACTTCATTAAGTTCTTCCTGTGTCATTACTCTTTGCTTCACAAAGTTACGATTATCGCAGTCAAGAGGTAATAGCTCCTTTGGTGTAACCTTTTTACCTTTTGGAAGCTGTATATTTATTAGCATTGTAGTCATCCACCTAGTCTTAACCCAATCTTGTTCTTCTTTATGACGGTAACCATACCATACAAAATCTAACTCAGCCATCGTCATCTCCCAAAACAAATGGGGAAGCACTTGGCACTCCCCCATTGTATATCTTTCAATATCAATCCACTCTAATTTTTTTTTACTTCGCCATCATCGCTTTTCTTTGAAATGCTTTCCTCAAGTCCACTGTTCATGCTTTCAGATAAGGCAGCCATAACTTCAGCAAATTTGCTTCCACCAATTCCTCCCATGTCATCAATCCAGTCACAAACTTCAATTTCAGTTATAGTACCTGAAGTTCCCTTAGATACATATTCATACTCAGCAGCCGACTTCAATAAGTTTACAATGGCATCAAGTGCATCATCTCCACTTAAAGCATCCCCTATTCCAGATGGTCCAATACCTTGTAACTTACAGAATCTTTTTAAAGACCAGGTACAGAAACGTAATGGTATAACCTTACCGCTAGTAAGATTTAGCTCGTAAAATCCTCTCATATTTTGGTTTTTTTGGTGTTATTATGCGTTTGTAGCCTGAGTCAATACTCCTGTTCCTGTGAAAGATGCAGAGTAAGTAACTGGGCTTTCCATGTCAGCAGTGATGTCTAAGCTTTCTACGAATGCAGATCCAGACCAGATTAAATCACCAACGATTGGAGTAGATCCATTAGCTGTAGTGAATTTAACTGTTACTGAAGTTCTACCATTTAAAGCAGAGAAAATATCTCCTACTACATAATCTGTTCCAGTTGGTTCAACTGTAGCAAGACCATCAGTAGTTAAAGACCAAGAACGCAAACCTGCAATCTCTTCAGCCCAACCACCACTTTGTTTAGTTGTTGCATCTGGTAAGTCAGCACTTACTGATAAAGAACAAGAAGTTGCGTGAGCAATTACTTCAGTTCCTACAAGTACTACTAAGTTAGTACCATTAAATACGCCTGTTGTTGCCATTTTATTTTATTTTAGCTTTTTTATAATATTTGTGTTACAAAATGTTCCATTGTTATTA
>JACCDM010177365.1_pt1 | contig 32947 bp, 24 predicted proteins | sample 7445851 | NCBI WGS metagenome assembly JACCDM01 (sample SAMN15323438, study PRJNA562643) | freshwater metagenome | isolation source: river surface water | place: USA:Blue River Watershed | collected 2017-08-16
CCTGCGCAACGCGCTGAAAAGCCTTACCTTTAGCGCGCCAAGCGCGCTGGAATCGGTGGCCTCGCTGCGGGCCGAACAGCTCCGCGTCGACCAATTCATCGCGCTGGCCCACGCCTTGCGCCATGACACCGACTACGACCCACCGCGCTGAACTACGCCGCCTGCTGGCTGACCGGCAGGATTCCGCCGTCGTAGACCTGCTCGAAGGCATGCACTCGGCCGACGTGGCCGAAATCGCCCAAGATCTCGAAACCACCGAGGTGCTGGCGATGCTGCAGCTGCTGCCGGCCGAACGCTGGACCGACATCCTCGTCTATTTTGACGACGAGGTACAGTCGGAGATTCTCGAGAACTTTACCGGTAAAGAGATCGCCGAGGTCGTCCTCGAGAACATTGATTCGGACGACGCCGCCGACCTAATGGCCGACCTGTCAGAGGAAAAAAAGCGCGAGGTCCTACAAAACATCGAAGACGTCGAGTACGCCAAAGACCTGGCCGACCTCTTAACCCATGCCGAGGGCACCGCCGGCGCCCTGATGGCCACCGAGCTCGTGCAGGTCAACGAGAACTGGACCGTCAGCCGCTGCGTGCGCGAAATGCGCCGCCAGGCCGAAGAAGTTGAGGTGGTGCACGCCGTCTACGTGGTTGACGACCACGACATTTTGCTGGGCTCGCTTTCGCTCAAAAAGCTCCTCACCACCGGAGCCCGCACGCCCATCGCCGAAGTCTACGACCGCAGCGTGCGCTCGGTGACCTCGACCACCGACGAGGTCGAAGTCGCCCGCATCATGAAAAAGTACGACCTCTTTGTGGTGCCCGTGGTCGACGACATGGGTCGCCTGCTGGGCCGCATCACCATCGACGACGTGGTCGACGTGATTCAGGAGGAGGCTGACAGCAACTACCAGCTGCTGTCGGGTCTGTCCGACGAAGTTGAGGCCGGCGACGGCCTGTTTGAAATGACTCGGGCGCGCTTGCCGTGGCTCATGGTGGGCCTTGTGGGCGGAATCTTGACCTCCACCGTCGTCGGCCGCAACGAAGGCGAGCTTTCGCTCCTGCCCCAACTGGCCTTTTTTATGCCCCTCATCGGAGCCATGGGCGGCAACGTCGGCGTTCAGTCCTCGGCCATTGTCGTTCAGGGCCTCGCCAACTCCAACATGCCCGGCACCCTGTGGTCGCGGCTGTCGCGCGAATTGGGCGTGGGGCTTTTGAACGGACTCCTTTGCGCCCTCGCCATTCTCGCCTACTCCTGGGCCGTGGGGCACGGGCTGCTCTTTGCGGTCGCAGTCGGAGTTTCGCTGCTCAGCGTGATCATTTTTGCGTCGCTCTTCGGAACCGCCGTGCCCTGGGCCCTCAACCACTACGGCATTGACCCCGCCTTGGCCACCGGCCCGTTCATTACGACGACCAACGACATCTTGGGGCTGAGCATCTACTTTGCCATCGCCAACGCGCTGCTCGGATGAGGGCCCTTCTGGTCGACACCACCCACCCTATTCTCGAAGACGGCCTCTCGGCGCTGGGTTACGTGCTGGACCGCTGCTATGCGGTGGCGTTGCCTGACTTGCCCCTGTCGTCGGCCACCGGCCTTGTGCTGCGCGGACGCCTAGCCGTCGACGCCGCCCTGCTGGACCGCGCCCCCCAGCTCAAGTGGATCGCCCGCTTCGGCAGCGGAATGGAGCACATCGACTGCGCTGCCGCCGCGGCCCGCGGAATCGCCTGCCTGTCTGCGCCCGAGGGCAACGCCCCCGCCGTCGCCGAACACGCCCTCGGCCTGCTGCTCAGCCTCACCAAGCGCGTGACCTGGTCGGCCCGCGAAGTCGCCGCCGGACAATGGAATCGCTCCAGCAACACCGGTTGGGAACTCGCCGGAGCCACCGTCGGCATTATCGGGTACGGCCACACCGGCCCGGCCTTCGCCGCCCTGCTTCGCGGCCTTGGCCTGCGCGTTTTGGCCCACGACGCCTACCGCACCGGCTTCGAGGGCGAGGCCACCCTCGCCCAAATCCAGGCAGCGTGCGACGTGATCAGCCTGCACCTACCCCTATCGCCCGAAACCAAGGGCTACGCTGACTACGCCTTTTGGCAGCAGTGTGCCCGCCAACCCTGGGTCATCAACACCAGCCGCGGCAACATTTTGCCGCTCGAAGACGCCTGGCGCGCGCTGAACGACGGCCTAATTCGCGGACTCGGACTCGACGTGGTCGACCTCGAAAAGCCCAACCTCGAGGGTTTGAACGAGGCTTCGTCGTTTTGGAGCGAACTGCTGGAACATCCTAACGTGCTGATTACGCCCCACATAGCCGGCTGGAGCACCCAAGCTTTTGCCCGAATGGCCCAAATTTTAGTGAATCGCATCGAGAATGTTGCGTAATGTTAATTTTTTGTTAACTTTGAATAACGTTAACTTAACATACGGACGCCATGAACAAGAACATCCTCTTAGTGGCGCTGTTGACATCCGGCTTGATCGCTCAAGCTCAGGACCTGCGCCCCGAACCCACCGCAACCGCGAATGAACGCGTAACCGTCGCCGATTTTGGCGACCGCACGGAGATCACGAAGTATTATTCGAACGGGCAGATTAAGGAGCGCGGGTACTACCGCGACGGCCAACGCCACGGTTCGTATGCGCTGTATACCGAAGACGGCGTGGCCGTAGTCCAAGGCCAGTACGTGCACGGCAAAAAAGTTGGCTTGTGGATGACCACCGCCGCCGACCAAAGCCAGCAGTACATGATCTTGTATGGCGCCAACGGCCAGGTTACGACCAAGTTTTTGGCCGTTAAGTAAGGGGCCCAATCCCCATTCAAGCTGAGGAGGCCGGCCCGCGTGGGCCGGTCTTTTTTTTGTGCCGGGGTCTGGTTGTGGGCGGCACTTTAGGCGGCCGAAGCCCAAGGGCGCTAAGCTTCCGCCGCAATGATTATCTTCGCTCCCATGCGCACTACCTACCTCGTTTTGGCTCTGACGTTCAGCGCCTCCGCATTTGCCCAACGTTCGTTTCAAGCCGTCAGCATTCGTGGAGGCTTTGGCAGCTCAACCTACGCGGGCGATTTTAACGGCGGATCTTTTGCCGCCGCCGCCAGCGAGGCCCGCGCCCACGCTGCGCTCAGCCTCGGCTTTCAGCTGAATTCGCGCTGGGACCTCAGCACCGGCTTGGCCTACGGCAGCGTGTATGCGCAGTCAACCGAAGGCGTAAACGGTTTTACCGGAATCGACGTGCGCTCCACCTACCTGCAGCCGAGCCTGCGAATCACCAACTTCGCCGTGCCCTACGGCCGCTACTGGAAGCGCAACCCCACAGCGCCGTACTGGTTTGCTCAGGTTTCGAGCGTGCTCAGCCAGTCGAAGTTTGCCACCAACGTTCCCTACCCCGGCGACACCGAATTTCACGAGGGCACCAACATCAGCCCCGCGCTGGGTGGCGGAATCGGCGTCACGCACCGCGTCAGCGAACACTGGTCGTGGTTTGCCGAGGGCATCCTTCAAAGCGTTACGGGCGATCGCCTCGAAGGCTTTACCCGCCCCGACCAAGAAGGCGGAGACGTCTTGCTGCAGATTCGCCTTGGAATGCTGTACTCAATCTACACCTGGGACTGAGCCGCGTCGAGCTCCTCGAGCACCGGCTTGAGCGTTTCGCTGGGCAACTCGCTCACATCCATATACATTAGGGCGTCCACGGTATTGAACTCCGGGTCGCGGTTAAACGCGATGACCTTGGCGTTTTGACCCACGTATTTTTTAATCAGCACAGGAAACCGAAGGTTGTGCGGCTCAATGTCGGCAATTAGGCGGTCAAATCGCTGAAGATCAGCGGGCTCGCTGTGGGCAATGAGCTCGCGGTCGCGCGGCCTGAGGCGAAGACGAAACCGCTTGCGGGGCAAAATATAGCGCGCCCAGTAGGCGTCCCTAAAGTGCTGGTTTAAGAATCCGAGCATCACTGCTTGGCTGTGGCGCGAATACGTGTTGGAGACCGACACCGAACCCACTACATACCGCAGCTGGCCCGGGTGGCGCAGGAGCACGTGCACGATGCCCTTCCACAAGAGGTACAGCGGCATGGGCTTGAGCTGGGCTTCGGGGACCACAAAGGCGCGGCCCATTTCGAGCGACTGGGCAAAAAAGCGGTGGGCTTCGCGCCGAATCCTGAAAAATCCGCTGAGGTAAAATGCGCGAATTCCGCCCTGGGGGTAGAGTTCAAAGCCCAATCCCAAGCGGTAGGCGCCCCAAATAGTTTGCTCGGACTCGTTCCAAAGTACCAAGTGGTGGTACTGGGCGTCAAACGGATCGAGGTCGCGGGCACGACCGCTGCCCTCGCCTACGCCGCGAAACGTGATTTCGCGAAGCCGGCCCAGTTCCTGAACCACCGCCGGAACCGCGCTGCCCTTGGCGAGGTACACCGCGAGGTCCCGGTGCCGCGTGAGCACCGCATCGGCCGGGAGCGCAGCGAGTTCGGCAACGATTTCTGGCGCGGACCCCTCTGGCGCAATCGGCTCCAGGCGCCGCAGCGCAAAGAGCTTAAACTTCCAACGGCGGGCCTTTTTGGGCTTGACGGTGCGCAGCTGGCGCCGGCGTTGGCGAATTAGGTCGGCAAAGGCTTGGGCGGACTGGTCCGCCTCGGGCTTGAGCGGCTTGCCCCAGCGCAGGTCGACGCTAAAAAACCAGCGCGGACGCACCGCTTCGATCGGTAGCAGCACGGTGCGCACCCAAGGACCGAGCAGGCCGAGGGCGTAGAAGTACCACGACAGCGAGGCCCGCACGTCGACCGGCATAACGGGAGCACCCACCTCGCGCAAAAAGCGCTGGCTGGCGCGGGGCCACGGGCGGTCGTGCACGCCCCAGCGCCCGGGCGACCACGAAGACACCTCTCCGGCGGGAAAAATAACGAGCGCTCCGCCCTCTTCGACCCATTTTTGGGCTTCGAGGAGTCCGCGGCCCGAAGCCACCGGGTTGCGGTGCGCGCCTTCAAACGGAACCACTCCAATCAGGTAGGGCCTTAACGGCGCAATGCGCTCGAGCAGGGCGTTGCCGATCAGCCGCACGTCAGGGCGCACGGCGGCTATGGTTTGGAGCAGGGCGAGGCCATCCATGGCTCCCAGGGGGTGGTTGGCAGCAAAAACGACGCCCCCCGAACGCGGAATTCGGTCCAAGTCGCTCGGAAAGTAGCGGAGTTTGATGCCGCGCGAAGCAAGCAGGGCCTGCGCAAATTCAGGCCCTTTGCGGTCGGCGTAGCGGGCGTAGACTCGATTGAGGCGGTGCCACCCGAGCAGCGCGAAGACCAGCCACAGCAGCGGTCGGGCGGCCGGGGGCCAGCCCAAGAAGCCGCGTACTTCGTCGATGGAAATCAGCGGCTTGGTCGTCATGCGGCAAAGTTAGTTCGGTGCCGTCAGCACCTGAGCGACTTCATGATTTCGTAACACCATGCGCAGCGGCCCGCCCGCGAGCAGCGTCGCCAGCGAATCCGCGTCGGGGCGGCGCACGGTGGTCAGCCGCAGTCCGTGCTCCGCGGTGGCGCGGTAGGGGCCGTTGAGGCGTTCGAGGGCGCGCGGAACGGCCACGCGGTCGTCGTTCACCGCAAACCGGGTCGACAGGGCTGTGTGCTGGGCGGCGCGCACCAGCAGCCCTTCTTCGGCAAAAATTCGGTACACCTCACTCAGGTGGCCTTCAGACAAAAAACTGAGGTCGCAGCTCGAAACGTCAATCAGCACCTGGTTTTCGTGGCGAATCCAGCACGGAACCTCCGGCGTCAGGGCAGCAAAGGGGCCCACTTCGGTTCCGGGGGCGTCGGGGTCGACGAAGGAGCGAATGCGCAGGGTGGTTCCGCCCTGCTCCAGGGGCTGAATGGTTTTGGGGTGGATGATGCTCGCGCCATAAAACGCCAGTTCGATGGCTTCGCGGTAGGGAACCTGCTCGAGGCGGACCACCGACGGAAACACCTTGGGGTCGCCACTGAGCATTCCAGGCACGTCCTTCCAAATACTCAAGCTGCTCGCCTTGAGTACGTTGGCAAAAATGGCCGCGCTGTAGTCGGAGCCTTCTCGGCCAAGGGTGGTCGTGCTGCCGTCGGGCGCGGCGCCAATAAATCCCTGGGTCACGGTGACCGCAGCGGGCTGGGCCAGCGCCTGGGCGGTGCGCGAAGCTGTTTGGGCCCAATCGACCGTGGCCCGGCGGTAGACGGCGTCGGTGGCCAAGACCTCGCGGGCGTCGAGCCAGGCCGCGTCTTGACCGTCGGCCTTCAGCGCCGCAGCGAGGATGCGCGACGAGGCCAGTTCTCCCAACGAAACGACCGCGTCGTAGCGCGGGTTGTAGGCTTGAAGTGAGTCCACGCGCTCGGCCGCAGCCCAAAGTGCGTCAAGTTGGGCCTTAAGCTCGGTGTCGAGCAGACCCAGGTCGCGCGCCATCTGGCCGTGAAAGGCTTTAATGCCGTCGAGCTCCACCGCGGCGGCCGCGGTGTCTCCCAACTCCCGTGCCTGGATGTAGCGCTCGAGGGCGTTGGTGGTTTTGCCCATCGCCGAAACGACGACAAGCAGCGGATGGGTTCCGTATTCGCGCACCAGGCGCACGGCGTTGCGCAGGGCCTCGGGGTCTTTGACCGAGGCGCCGCCGAACTTAAAAATGGACCACGTCCTCACGGAGTGCGGGGGTATCGAAAGGTGAACTGGTAAAGGGCTTCGCCCGCCAACCGGCACGGAATCCAATCGCGGTTAAGGTCGGCTCCGAGGCCCTCATAAAAGTCGATTGCGGGCTGGTTCCAGTCGAGCACCTCCCAGTGGATGCGCTGGGCCCCTAGGGATTGCGCCCAGGCTACCGCCACTTCGAGTAGGCGCCGGCCCAGTCCCTGGCCGCGGTAGGCTTCGAGCACCACCAGGTCTTCGAGGTGGGCGGTAAGGCCCTTCCAGGTCGAGTAGCGCCGGTGGCAGAGGACCAGACCCACGGCCTCGCCCTGGGGGTTCCAGGCCAACCAGGCGTCAAAGTGCTGGGCCTCCAGGTCGGCGACCATTTGAGCCTCCGTGAGCGTGACTTCGTGGGGTGCGCGCTCAAATTCCGCCAGAACGCGGACTAAGCCAAGAACCGCCGGCACGTCGGCCGCAGTGGCTTTGCGAATCATTATTTCCACGGAATGGGCCTCCACAGGGCGAAAGTACAGCGATTCCGCTATCTTTACTGCAACCCTTGATAACCACGAAATGAGTGCAGCACGCGCTATTACGCTGGGCGAATACTTGGTCGAAAACCAAGAAATGTTTCCCTACGCCAAAGGGGAGCTGACCGCCCTTCTTTCGGCCATTCGCTTGGCCGCCAAAGTCGTCAACCGCGAAATCAACCGAGCCGGAATCGCCGATATTCTCGGCGCCACCGACGACGACAACGTGCAGGGCGAGCGCCAAATGAAGCTCGACGTGTACGCCAACGACGTGTTTATCAAGGCTTTGCGCCAGCGCGGCGAGGTCGCCGGCGTCGCTTCTGAAGAGCTCGAAGACTTTATCGCCTTTACCGATCCGATTCACGCCAACGCCAAATACGTGGTGGCCATGGATCCCCTCGACGGCTCGAGCAACGTCGACGTCAACGTGTCGATCGGAACCATTTTTAGCATTTACCGTCGGGTAACCCCGGTGGGCACGCCCGTGCAGCTCGAGGACTTTTTGCAGCCGGGAAGCGCTCAGGTGGCTGCGGGCTACGTGATTTATGGCTCGTCAACGATCCTTGTCTACACCACGGGCCACGGCGTGCACGGTTTTACGCTCGACCCGTCGCTCGGAACCTTTTTGCTCAGCCACGAGAACATCCGCATGCCCGAACGCGGCGTGATTTACTCGATTAACGAGGGCAACTACGTGCACTTTCCCGACGGCGTCAAGCGCTACATCAAGTACTGCCAGGAGCTGGACCCGGCCACCGACCGGCCCTACACGTCGCGCTACATCGGTTCGCTCGTTAGCGATTTTCACCGCAACATGCTCAAGGGCGGAATCTACATCTACCCCACCGGCACGAAGAGTCCGAAGGGCAAATTGCGCCTGCTGTACGAGTGCAATCCGCTCGCTTTTATCGCCGAGCAGGCGGGCGGACGGGCAACCGACGGGTTTCAGCGCATTTTGGACCTGAAGCCCGAGGAACTTCACCAGCGGGTGCCGTACTTTGCCGGCTCCACCGCGATGGTCCTCGAAGCCGAGGGATTTCTTCGCGGCTGAAGCTATTTGTGGCCGAACCCAATTCACTGTTAAGCATTTACCGCGGCGACCGCCGCTTGAACGAGTTTCTTCGCAATTGGGCGACCGCGTCGAGCGGAACGCGCGTGGCACTTTCGGGCGTGGCGGGTTCGCTCGCATCCGTGGTTGCCGCCTCGGCAGTTCAGGAGCTCAAGCGCAGCGCGATCATCGTGCGCAGCGACAAAGAAGAGGCCGCCTACTTTTTTAACGACCTCCAAAAGCTGCTGCCGGCGGGGTCGGTCCTGTTTTTTCCGGATTCCTACCGTCGCCCCTACGCCGACCGCGACCAGGTGGACAACGCCAACATCGGCCTGCGGGCTGAAGTGCTGGACCGCCTGCGGAGCGACCGGCCCGTAGCGGTGGTCACCTACCCCGAAGCCCTGGCCGAAAAAGTTATCACGCGCGGCCAACTCGACGCACGGAGCATGGAGGTCGCCGTGGGCGCCCGCCTCGACGTGAGTTTTTTAAACGAGTACCTTTTTGAGCTCCACTTTGAGCGGGTAGACTTTGTGGAGCAACCCGGCCAGTTTGCGGTTCGGGGCGGAATCGTCGACGTGTTCTCGTTTGCCCACCCCGAACCCCACCGACTGGAGTTTTTTGGCGCTGAAGTCGAAAGCATCCGCACGTTTGACGTGGTCGACCAGCTCACGCTGGAGCGCGTGGACCGCATGACGCTGGTTCCGAACGTCGAAGACAAGTCCAGTGCCGAACGCCGCGAGTCGCTCACGGCCTATGCCGGCCCTCAGGCCCTGGTTTGGGTCGAACGGCCCGACGTGGCCCTCGAAAAGCTCGACCGGGTCTACCGCCTGGCCGAAGAGGCCTTTGTCGGACTGCACAGCGTGGTGCGGCGGCTTGAACCCCACGAACTCTACCTGCGCGGAACCGAGTGGGACCGCGAGCTGGGCAGTCGCGGCTTCGCAGTGGACGGGGCGCCGAGCGAGTCCGCCTCATGGCAAACCCTAGCCCAACCCGCTTTTGCCAAGAAGTTTGACCTGCTCGCCCAAACCCTCGACGCCCACCAAAAAGCGGGGCGCGCGCTCTGGGTGATGTGCGGACAAGAGAGCCAGCGCGAGCGGCTCAAGGCCATTCTGCAGGACCAGCACGAGGGCCTCGAGGTGAACTGGATCGACGGCGCCCTGCACCGCGGCTGGGAAGATCCTGCGGCCGGCCTTATTGCGTACGTCGACCACGATCTGTTTGAGCGCTACCAACGCTTCACGATACGCGACCAGCACGAACAGGCCCAAGCGCTAACGCTTAAAGAGCTTAACGCGCTTCAAGTGGGCGACTTTGTGGCGCACATCGACCACGGAATCGGCAAATTTGGCGGACTGCAAAAGATCGACGTCGGCGGCGTCAAGCAAGAGGCCATTAAGCTCGTGTACCGCGACAGCGACGTGCTGTACGTAAGCATCCACAGCCTGCACAAGATTTCGCCCTACGCGACCAAAGAGGGCACGGAGCCGTCGCTGAGCAAGTTGGGTTCGCCGGCGTGGCAAAACGCCAAGAGCAAGACGAAGCGCCGCGTGAAAGAGGTCGCATTTGACCTGATCAAGCTGTATGCGAAGCGGCGCGAAGCCAAGGGTTTTGCCTACAGCCCCGACAGCTACCTGCAGCACGAACTCGAAGCCTCGTTTGCCTACGAAGACACGCCCGACCAGATGAAGTGCACGGCCGACGTGAAGGCCGACATGGAATCGCCGATCCCCATGGACCGCCTGATTTGCGGCGACGTGGGTTTTGGCAAGACCGAAATTGCGGTGCGCGCCGCCTTCAAGGCCGTGGCCGACAGCAAGCAGGTGGCGGTGCTGGTTCCGACGACGTTGCTGGCGTTTCAGCACTTTCGCACGTTCTCGAAGCGGTTGGACGGGTTGCCCGCGCGGGTCGACTACCTCAACCGCTCGCGAAGCGCCAAAGAAACGAAAGCGGTACTGCAGGACCTCGAAGAAGGTAAAATCGACATCGTGATCGGTACCCACCGCATACTGGGTAAGGACCTGAAATTCAAAGACCTCGGCCTGATGATCATCGACGAGGAGCAGAAATTCGGCGTCAACGCGAAGGACAAGCTTAAAACGTTTAAAGCGAACATCGACACGCTGACGCTGTCGGCCACGCCGATTCCGCGCACCCTGCAGTTTTCGCTCATGTCGGCGCGGGACCTCAGCGTCATGACCACTCCGCCCCCCAACCGCCAGCCCGTCGACACCTACCTGATTGGGTTCAACGAGGAGCGGCTGCGGGACGCGATCAGCTACGAACTCAGCCGGGGCGGCCAGGTTTACGTGATCAGCAACCGCATCCAAAACCTGAGCGAGGTGGCCGGAATGCTGCAGCGGCTCGTGCCCTACGCCCGCATTGCCACCGGGCACGGCCAAATGAACGGCCACGAGATGGAGGACCTCATTCTCGGATTCATGGAGGCCCGCTTCGACGTGCTGGTGAGTACGACGATTGTCGAAAACGGCCTCGACGTGCCCAACGCCAACACCATCATCATTCTCGACGCGCACATGTTTGGCCTCAGCGATTTGCACCAAATGCGCGGACGGGTGGGCCGCAGCAACCGCAAAGCATTTTGCTACTTGGTTTCGCCCCCCTTAGGCGGACTACCTGAAGAAGCCCGCAAACGACTGCAAGCGCTTGAGCAGTTTAGCGACCTTGGCTCCGGGTTTAAAATCGCTCTTCGGGACCTCGAAATTCGGGGCGCCGGTGACCTTTTGGGGGCGGAACAATCGGGCTTCATCAACGATTTGGGCTTTGAAACCTACCAAAAGCTGCTTGCCGAGGCGGTGGAAGAACTCAAGCAGTCCGATTTTAAAGACCTCTATGAGGACCAACGCGGCGGCTGGTCGCAAACCAAGGAGTGCCAACTCGACACCGACTGGGAACTCCTGTTGCCCGACGCCTACGTAAACTCGGTCGAGGAACGCCTGCGCATTTACCGCGAACTCGACGCCCTAACCGGACCCGAGGCCCTCGAGGCCTACCGCCTGGGGCTGGTGGACCGCTTCGGCCCCCTGCCAACCGCGGCCGAAAACCTGCTGCGTTCGCTGCACATTCGCTGGCTCGGCCAGTCCATGGGAATGGAAAAAATCCGCATCAAATCGGGCAAACTCATGGCCTACTTTCCCGACGACGCGCAGTTCAGCATTCCGGAACATGTTTTGGGTCAGTTTTTGCGGGACCTGCAGCGCAATCCGCAGCGCTTTCAAATGAAGCAAAAAGACCAACGCAGCTACCTCGTCGTCGACGCCGTGCGCTCGGTCGACGAAGCCATCGGATTTTTAACCTCGTGGTCTGAACCGCAACCAGAAACCAGCAACCAGAAACCAGCAACTAGCTACTAGCAACTAGCAACCAGCAACCAGCAACTAGCAACGAGCAACCAGCAACCAGCAACCAGCAACCAGCAACTCGCATGAACGCCCTCACCGCCACCGGCCTGCACAAACGGTACGCGTCGCACCACGCCCTGCGCGGCCTCGACATGGAAATTCCGCACGGAAGCCTTTTTGGCCTCCTTGGACCCAACGGAGCCGGAAAAACCACCTTCATTCGCATCGCCAACCGCATTTTAGCGCCGGACGAAGGCGAAATCCTGCTCTTTGGCCAACCCCTGGGACCTGAATCGGCGCGCCGCATCGGTTACCTTCCCGAAGAGCGCGGGCTCTACAAAAGCATGAAGGTGGGCGAACAAGCCATGTACTTGGCTCAACTGCGCGGACTCTCCGCCACCGACGCCAAGCAGCGCCTGCGCAGCTGGTTTGAACGATGGGAACTGCAGAGCTGGTGGGACAAAAAAGTCAGCGACCTGTCTAAAGGAATGGCCCAAAAAGTACAGTTCATCACCACCGTGCTGCACGAGCCTGAACTCCTGATTTTTGACGAGCCCTTTTCGGGATTTGACCCCATTAACGCCCAGCTGATCCGCGAAGAAATGCTTCGGCTCAACCGCGAAGGCCGCACCATAATCTTTTCAACGCACCGCATGGAAAGCGTCGAGGAGCTCTGCAGCCACATCGCCCTGGTCAACCAAGGGCAAAACGTGCTGCACGGCAGCATTCAGGAACTCAAGGACCGCCACCGCTCCGGGCAGTTTGTGCTGCGGTACCGCAGTGCAGACGTGAAGGACGTTGTTCTACCCGAAGGCGTTGAACTCACGGACCACCGCCGCGAAGCTGAGGGAATCGTGGTGGCCCAGTTCCGCGGCGGAATCGACGACGCGTCGCGCCTTTTGACCGCGCTCGCTCCGCACGTCAACGTGTACCAATTTGAAGAGGTGGTGCCCAGCATCCACGATTTGTTTGTCCAAACCGTTCAAGGCTCATGAAACCGTTTCTCCTCGTAGCCCAGCGCGAAATCACCACGCGCATCCGCAAAAAGAGCTTTTTAGTCATGACCGTGCTCGGCCCGGTGCTGTTTGTCGGACTCATGGTGGCTCCGACCCTCATCGCAATGTCGAGCGAAGCCGAAGACCTCAACCTCATCGTTGTTGACCACAGCTACGTGCTGCCGGGAACGCCGTCCATCGAAGGCGCCCAACTCGCCTACTTCGACCCCAAAGAGGTCACCGAGGAACAGGCCCTTGCCCTAGTGCGCGAGCGCGAAGACGTCGACGGACTGCTCTACGTGCCCGAATCGGTGAACAGCGACCCCGAATTCAGCCTGAAAAACGCCAAACTCTACACCGAAACCACCGCGCCGCTGGGCATCGCGAGCGAGCTCGAGAGCCTGCTGGAGCGCTACGCCTACGAAGGCAAACTGCGGCACTTTGGCGTTGACCCGGCCGTGGTCACCCAGGCCAAGTCTGAGGCCACGGTGGAAGCTTTTGAGCTCAGCGAGGAGGGCAGCGAAGCCTCTGGCGCCGAAATCAAATCGGGAATTGGCTTTGTTGGCGGAATCTTGATCTACCTCTTCACCTTTTTGTATGCGGCCCAGATCATGCGCGGCGTCATCGAAGAAAAAACCTCGCGCATCGTCGAAGTCCTGGTCACCAGCGTGAAGCCCACCCAATTGATGCTGGGTAAAATTTTGGGCATCGCCAGCGTAGGTCTGCTCCAGTTCGCCATTTGGATCGCCCTGACGGCCGCGGCCTCGACGGCGGTGGGCGCCCTCGGGCTGCTTTCGCCCGACCCCCAGCAGGTTGCCGCCCTGGGTGCGGCGGGTCAAGCGGCTCCCGAACTCGACGGAATCCAAGCAGCCCTTGGCACCCTCGAGAGCCTCAACCTCCCCGGTTTGATCGGCATGTTCGTGTTTTATTTTCTTTCGGGTTACCTGTTTTATGGAGCGCTGTTTGCCGCCGTGGGCGCCGCCGTCGACAGCGAAACCGACACGCAGCAGTTCATGCTTCCGCTGACGCTCCCGTTGGTGCTGACGTTTGTTTTGTCTACGAGCATCATCGAAAACCCCAACGGTCCGATCGCCGTGGCGCTGTCCATGATTCCCTTCTCGGCGCCGATTGCGATGATGATTCGCCTTCCGTTTGGCGTGCCCTGGTACGAGGTGGCGGCGAGCATGTCGCTGATGGTTTTGGGCTTCTTGGGTACGGTATGGTTAGCTGGGCGGATTTACCGCGTCGGAATCTTGAGCTACGGCAAAAAACCGACCTACGCCGACCTCTGGAAGTGGATTCGCATGAAGCCTTAAGCGCATGAACGCGACCGGAGCCACGGCCATTCTCGATCTGGGAACGAATACGTTCAATCTTCTGGTGCGGAGCGCCGACGGCGCCCTCGTGTTCAGCGATAAGGTTGCGGTTCGTCTTGGCGCCGGAGGTTTGCGCGACGGCGTTATTACGCCCGAGGCCGCCCAGCGGGCGGTCGAAGCCGTCGCCCAGCACGTGCGGAGCGCCCGCGCCTACGGCGCGGCGCGGAGCTTCGCTTTTGCGACGTCGGCCATGCGCTCGACCGCCAACGGCGCCGAGCTGGCCGCGCGCATCGAGCGCGAAACGGGACAACCCGTGAACGTGATCGACGGAGACCAAGAGGCCGCGTTCATCGCCGCAGGCGTTGGCCAAGCGTGGCCCGAGCTGAGCGAGCGCCACCTCATTATGGACATCGGCGGCGGAAGCACCGAATTCATCGTTCGCGAAGCGGGCCAAAACCTGTGGGCCGCGAGCTTCGCCCTGGGGGTAACCCGGCTCAACGAACACTTTTTGCCCAACGATCCGCCCAACCCGCAGCAGTGGGCCGAGATCGACGCCCACATGGCGACCGAACTCGCTCCGCTTTGGCGCGCACTCGAGGCCTATCCCTGCGATCTGCTCGTGGGCTCAAGTGGCTCGTTTGACACCCTGTACAACGTGATGGCCCACCGCGATGGCCGGCCCGAACTGGAACTCGGTCAAGCGCGGGCGGAATTCGCCCTGGACCTATGGAACGAGACCTCCAAGGCGGTGCAGTCCGCCACGACCGAGGCACGACTTTTGATGCCTGGCATGCTCGCCATGCGGGCCGAAACGCTGCACTTCAGTGCGCGGCAAATCGACGTAGTTTTGGCCCGACTTAATGCACGCCGCATGCTCCTAAGCGGCTACGCCTTGAAAGAAGGTGTGTGGAGCAGCATTCACGAACCCAACACCCCATGGCGCGCATACTGCTGGTAGAAGACGAGAAAGCGATTCGCAACGTGCTGCGAAACATCCTACTCAACGAAGACCCCAAGCACCTAATCGACGAAGCCGAAGACGGCGACCAAGCCATTGAGGCCCTTGACGCGTCCAGTTTTGACCTCGTGCTCTGCGACATCAAGATGCCCAAACGCGACGGGCTCGAAGTACTGGCCCACGCCATGAAGCTTTATGCCGACACGCCGTTTGTGATGATCAGCGGCCACGGCGACCTGGACACCGCGGTGGGCTGCATCCGCAGCGGAGCCTACGACTACATCGCCAAGCCCCCCGACCTCAACCGCCTGATTACCACCATTCGCCAAGCGCTGGACCGCAAAAAACTGGTAGCCGAGAACCAGCGACTGCGCAAAAAAGTCGACAAGAAGTTTGAAATGGTCGGCGAATCGGCCTCCCTCGAGCAGGTGCGCGAGGTAATTGAAAAGGTTGCTCCGACCGACGCCCGCGTGCTGATTACCGGACCCAACGGCAGCGGCAAAGAGATCGTCGCCAACCAAATTCACCAGCTTTCGGCCCGATCGCGCCAAGCCTTTATCGAGGTAAACTGTGCAGCGATTCCATCTGAACTCATTGAATCTGAGCTTTTTGGACACGTTAAAGGCTCGTTCACCAGCGCCATTAAGGACCGCAAAGGCCAGTTTGAGTTGGCCGACGGCGGAACCCTTTTTCTCGACGAAATCGGCGACATGAGCCTGTCCGCTCAGGCCAAAGTGCTGCGTGCGCTTCAAGAAAACTGCATCACTCCGGTGGGCAGCGGCAAGTCCATTTTGGTGAACGTGCGGGTTTTGGCTGCCACCAACAAAGACCTCAAGGCCGAAATTGCGGCGGGGCGGTTCCGCGAAGATCTTTACCACCGCTTGAGTGTGATTGTGGTGGAGGTTCCGGCCCTCAACGACCGCCGCGACGACATTCCGTTGCTCGTGGACCACTTTCTTGGGCAGCTCGAGGGTTCCGCCAAGCGCATTTCGCCCGAAGCGCTAACCTACCTTCAGCAAATGGACTGGACCGGCAACGTACGCCAGCTGCGCAACGTAGTCGAGCGCCTGCATATTTTGGGCGGAAGCCCCATTAGCGGGGCCGACGCGGAACGCTACGCGTAACGATGGACCTACTGCTGCTTGCACTAGCTGCCCTCGCGATTTCCTTCGCGACATTTTTCACAGGTTTTGGACTGGGTACTTTACTTACTCCACTACTACTCTTTTGGGTTCCGGTAGACGTTGCCATCGGGTTAACCGCAGTGGTTCACTTGTCTAATAACCTATTTAAGTTGGCCATCTTGCCTGCCCGGCCGCCTGCAAAAATCCTTGTGGCCTTTGGCATACCCGCGGTGCTCAGCGCATTCTTTGGCGCGGCCCTTCTTACCTATTGGGGTCCAAACGAAAATATGCCGCGTATCCTAGGCGCGGTCCTGGTGGCATTGGCTGTACTTGAACTGCTGCCGGCCGTGCGTCGGTGGGAATTCCCTGCCACGGCACTCCCCTTAGGTGGTTTTCTGAGCGGATTTCTAGGCGGGCTAACTGGCAACCAAGGCGCCTTGCGCAGTGCTTTTTTAGTGCGGAGCGGACTGAGTAAAGAAGCGCTCGTAGCCAGTACGGTGGCCATTTCTCTTGGAGTGGACGTAACCCGATTGAGCATGTACGCCAGCACCTGGTCCAGCTTGCCATGGGCGGACTACGGCCTCATCCTTGGCGCTGCCGGAATCCCTGCATTAACTGGAAGCTTTATAGGTCGCAAGTACCTTCCCAAAATTCGCATGGAACGCATCGAGCTGGCCGTTTCCCTTGGTCTTCTTGCTTTGGGAATCTACCTTATAATGCACTAAGCGCTTCGCGGCTTTGCCAAAAGCTAGTGCGCAAGAACCGCCAGCCGACGGTAGAATCGGAAGGTCATAGCACCTGCCGCCACCGTCAGACCGATGGCCAGCGCAACCCAGACGCCAACGGCTCCGAGGTCAAAATAGGTACCGATAATCCACTCCAGCGGGAGCGCAAACACGTAGTAGGCCACAAACGTGAACAGGGTGGGCATTTTCACGTCCTGAATTCCGCGCAGGGCGCCCAAAGCCGTGGCCTGCATGCCGTCAGAAATCTGAAAGAGGGTGGCCACCACCAAAAGCTGGCCGGCAAGCTGCGCCACCTCGTCGCTGTCGGTGTACAGAAACGGAAAAACGTTGCGCCCGAACAAAAACAGCAGTCCGGTAAAGGTCATGAACAGGACCGTCAGCCCAAAAAGGCTCGTGGCCGCGTTTCGGGCCGAAGCATGATCGCGCTGGCCCAAGTACTGCCCGATGCGAATCGTCGCGGCGGCGCCAAGACCCGTGGCAGCCATGTAGCTGATGCTTGCCAAGCTGATCGCCACTTGGTGCGCAGCGAGGGCGGTGGCCCCATAGGTCCCGATAATCCAAGCCGAAATCGCAAAGGCCGACACCTCAAAAATGTACTGGAATCCCGTCGGAACGCCCAGCTTGAGCAGCGCCCATACCCGGTGCACGGTGATTCGCGCGGCCGCCCACACTTCGGCGTTAATTCGGCCTTTGCGCACCAAAAACCAGTACATTCCGGCTGCCATGTACAGCCGCGCAATGAGGGTGGCGATGCCCGCCCCGGTCATGCCCCATTCGGGAAACCCGAACCAGCCATAGATGAGGAGCGCATTGAGCACAATGTTTAGGCTGTTCCCGATCAGGCTCAGCCGCATCGGAATCTTGGTATCGCCCATGCCCTCGAGGTACTGCTTGCCGGCCATAAAAAGCATGAACGGAACGTAGCTGAGCGACACCACCAAAAAATACGGGCGGTAGGCCTCGACCACCCGCGGGTCCTGACCGGTCTGCTCCGCACCCCAAGCCAGTGCAAAAGCCATGACGGTCATGAGCACGGCGGCCGCGAGGTTGACCGCAAGGGCATTCTTAAAGAGCTGCTGGCCTTTGGCGGAACGGCGCTGGCCGTGGGCGTGCGCCACCAAGGGCGTGAGTCCGTAGGCCATGCCAATGCCAAACACAAGCGGAACCGACAGAATGCTGTTCGCCAGCGAAACGGCCGCCAACGGCACCGTTCCAAGTCGGCCAACCATAACCGAATCAGCGACCGACGCCGCAATGTGGCCCACCTGACCGGCGACCACAGGAAGGGCGAGCGGCGCGTTTTGACGCCACTGGAGTCGGTTCCAGAAACGCATTAAGGCTTAGTCTTCGAGGTCTTCGTAGCGGTCGACTTCGCGCTGGTAAAAAGCCTGGGCCTCACCCAAGAGCTTGGCCATTTCGTCGGTCAAGTCGCCCTCGTCTTCGCCGTCGACGTCGTCGAGCCACTCGATTTCGTCGGTGTCCAGGTCCATGACAAACCGCGGGTACTCGGTGTGAATCAGAAACACGCTGTCGGGGTGGTCGGTGTTGTCGCCTACGAGAAATTTAGGAATGGCCATGGCTTCAGGGAGTTGGTTGTTCCCCCCGAAGGTACGCCGCCGCCGCAGTACATTTAGCCCGTGAAGCTGCTTTTTTTCGCCCGAAAAAGCCTCTGGGCGCAGCCCGGCGGTGACACCGTGCACATGCAGCAAACCGCTGAAGCCTTAGGGCGTCGAGGCCACCGCGTCGAAGTGGTGACCGAGGTTTCTGAATTGCGGGCACTGCTCGCCCGCGAACGCTGGGACGTGCTTCATTCGATCAACTTGGGCCGTTGGGCGGACCAAATTCCTTGCCGAGAAGCGCGGCGCGCCTACCCGGGCATGCGCTGGGTCGTGAGCAGCGTGCTGGTGGACTACCGAGCCTACGACGCGCAGCGGGCTCCCTTCGCGGCGAAGCTGCCGCAGGGATGGGTCGAGGTAGGCAAGGCCGCCGTTCGCGCCCTTCGGGGCCAGGACCGCTGGCCGGGTTGGTCGGTACTGCGCCCCAATCGCTTAAGTGCGGAACTCGCGTGGTCCGCCGACGCCCTGGTCGCAACCACCGAAGCCGAAGCTTTGACGCTGCGCAACCGATGGGGGCTTGGGGCTAGCGTGCATACCGTCCCTCCGGGGGCGGACCACCTAACGCTGGTCTCGAGGCCCGAGGACCAACCGCGCCGCGGATGGCTGCTGCCCGCCCGCGTCGAAGGCCTGAAAAATCACGTTTTTGCAGCCGAACTGTGGGGCGCCATGGCTCAGCGTGGGTTCATCGAGCCCTTGCGGCTTTATGGCGACTGCGCGCCCAACCACCGTCGATACCGTAACCAACTTACCCAAGCGATTCGGTCGGCCCGCGCGGCGGGTGCCGACGTCGAATGGCTGCCCCGGCTTGAGCCCGAGGACCTTGCGGCGGCCTACGCTGGGGCGCGGGGGGTGCTTGTTCCGTCGCTAAGCGAAACCTACGGCCTCACCGTCGCCGAGGCGCGCCGCGCCGGATGCCAGGTGGTCGCCGCACCCGGAGTCTTGGGCGCCCCCGAGTGGGGCACCGAGGTGCAAGTGGCGCCCCTAACGCTCGAAGCCTGGGATTCCGCCGTGCGCGCCGCCGACGCAAAGGCCGACCTCGAGTTGGGCTCTGAACGGGCCCCGCTACTGACCTGGGATCGAGCCGCCGAGCAGCTCGAGCAGATTTACTCGGGGCTGCGGGGGCGCATCAGCATTACCGGGTCGCGCGGAATCCCCAACCGCTACGGCGGATACGAAGAACTCGTCGACCACCTCGCCCGCGGCCTAGCACGCGTTGGGTGGCGCGTTGACGTGGCCACCTCGTCGACCCACCCCGTGACCGAGTGGTCGCACCCCGGCGTGCGCCGCCGCGTTCACTGGGACCCCGAAGCGTGGATGGGTTCCGCCGGCCAGTTTATTTATGACCTACTGAGCCTGCGCGATACCGCGTTGCAGCGGCCCGACGTGCACCTGACCTTGGGAACCACCTCGTCCGCTCCGTGGCTTGCCCTGAAATTCTTGCGCGGAAGCGCTCCGCTCGCCGTGCACCTCGACGGACTCGAATGGATGCGCGGCAAGTACCGCCCCGCCGTGCAGCGCTACCTCAAATGGGCCGAGCGCACTGCGGCAGCGTCGGCCGACCTGCTCGTAGCCGACCACCCCGAAATGGCGCGCTACGCGTTGCGCTACGCCAAGCCTTGCGCTGAAATCGCCTACGGCGTCGATGATCCGCTGCCCGCCGGCGAACTCGACCCCTCGCTGGGCCTACAGCCCGGCGGCTACGCGCTCATAATCGCTCGATTGGTCCCTGAAAACCAAGTACTTATCGCCGCTAAAGTATTGAGCCCGGCGGTCCCCGTGGTGGTGGTTGGCCCCTTTGGCAACCCTGAAGGCCGCGCCCTTCAGCACCTGCCCAACGTGCATCTATTGGGTGGCCAATTCGACGAAAGCCTGCTTAACAGCCTTCGCGCCCACTGCGGACTCTACCTCCACGGGCATTCGGCGGGCGGAACCAATCCCGGCCTCCTTCAAGCCATGGCCGCGGGCTGTGCCATTGCCGCCCACGACAACGCCTTCAATCGCGGAATATTAGGCGATTCCGCCCACTATTTTACGGCAGAGGGCGCAGGCGAACAGCTCGCTCAGGCTTGGGCACAGCGCGCAACCCTGCCCCGCAACCACCGCGCGACCTTAGACCGCGGCTACCGTTGGCCGGTGATTGTGGATCAGTACGACACGGCACTGAAGGGGCTTTGTCGTTCGTAAGCTCACACCCAACCCCGCGCCCGAAGCAGCGTAGCCAGCATGATTTTGAGGTCAAGCGCCACCGACCAGTGCTCGACGTAGTACACGTCGGCTTTGACGCGCTCAGCCATAGAGGCTTCGTCGGTGTGGCCGTGCAGCCCGCGTGCTTGGGCCAGCCCGGTGATTCCGGGGCGCACCCAGTGGCGAATTCCGTAGCCCCGAACCGCGTCGGCGTAGCGGTGCGTGTCGCTTTCCATGTGGGGGCGCGGTCCGACCAGGCTCATGTCGCCGCGAAGCACGTTCCAGAGTTGGGGAAGCTCGTCGAGGTGGCTCGCACGCAACCAAGGGTGCAGCACCCGCGCATCGCCGGGAACCGCCTGCAGGTCAGGGTTGGCATGGGCGTCCATGCTGCGGAACTTCCAAATCGTGAAGGGATCGCCCCGGTACCCGTAGCGCAGTTGGGCAAAAAGCACGGGACCGCGGCTGCCGAGGCGCACCCAAAGGGCAATCAAGGCCATCACCGGCGCGAGCACCAGCAAGGCCAGGGCTGAACCGAGCACGTCAATGGCCCGCTTCACCGTGGGCGCCCAACCCGAAGCCAAGGGCTCGCGGCGCCAGTCCAGCAGCAACACGTTGCCCAGGGCGGACCACTGCGTGCGCGACGCGGGCAAGGCAGCCAGGTCCGGAACCACACGTAAGCGGAGCCCGCGGGTTTCGGCCGCATCGAGTTCGGCCAGCACCCGGTCCGGAGTCAACCAAAGTTCGGCGGCATCTGAATCAACCCCGTCGAGGGATTCCACGGTCCCCAGCCAGCGGTAGCCGTAGTCGGGCCGCTCCGCGAGCTCCCGGGCGATGAGGTCCCACATCGGCGAAGCGCCGAGGCCCTGAACGCCGACGAGGCCGATTCCGCGCCGAAACCGACGCCGACCCGCCTGAACGACCGCCACGCGCAGGAGCGCCCCCAAACTGAGGTAGGCCCCAAAGAGTCCGACCAAAAACACGCGCGAATACACGTAGGTTTTAAGCGAAACCACGAGCAGCGCCGTCAGCGCAAGCAGCAGGCCGGTCTGGCGCACAAAGCGAGCGAGCACGGTGCGGAGCTCTACCCCCACCGCAAGCTGATAGGGCTGGCCCACCCAACCAAGAAGGAACCAAAAAATGGCGAGCCACTGCGCCAGCCTCAGGTAGTGGTCAAAGTAGGCGGGGTTTTCGGCCTGAAGGTCGCCAAAGCGAAGGGCCACGCCGCCCCAAAATAGGACCGCAAGGAGCGCTCCATCGCAGAGGCGCAAGGCAAGTTCGCGCTGCCGGGCATTTTGGGAACGGTATTCCATAGCGACGGCGGAAGATAGCCCTATTTTTGGGTATGTCCTCGCGCTGGCTCGATACGTCCCTTGCCTACCTGAAAGGAATCGGTCCTTTGCGGGCTGAGGCCCTGGCGGGCGAATTGGGGCTGCGCACGTTTGGGGACCTGCTGGCCCACTACCCCTACCGCTACATCGACCGAAGCGTGGTGCTGCGCATTGGCGAGCTGCAGCCCGGCCCGGCTGAGGTTCAGGTGCGCGGACTCCTCACGGGCGTGCAGACGGTCGGCACCGGCCCCAAACGCCGCCTGACCGCCCGACTCGTGGACGGTCCCGACGAGCTCGAGCTGGTGTGGTTCAAGGGGTTGCGCTGGGTCGAAAAGGGCTTACCTGCGGGCGAAGAGGTCGTGGTTTTTGGCCGCGTGAACGCGTTTAAAAACGGGTTGAACATGGCGCATCCCGAGGTCGAGCGGGCCGCCAGCCGGCCGGCCGCAGCCGCCGGCCTTACCCCGATGTACTCGTCGACCGAGAAGTTGGGGTCGATGCAGCTGCACAGCCGCGGATTGGCGGCCAAGGTGAACGCACTGTTGGAGGATCCGGCCCGCGACCGAAGTGACTGGATGCCCGAGGGGCTGCGCGACGCGCAAAAATGGCCGCGCCGCGACGAGGCCGTGCGCACGATGCACCACCCGGGGTCGCCGCAAACTCTGGCCGCCGCGCGCAACCGACTCGCCTTTGAAGAGCTGTTTTTGGACCAGCTGCTCTTTGCCTACCAGCGCCTGCAGCAGGGGCGCGGACGCGCAGGGCACCGCTTTGCGAGCGTTGGAACCTACCTCACCCGATTTTATGAAGAAGTGCTGCCTTTTCCGCTGACTGAAGCTCAGAAGCGGGTGGTGCGCGAGGTCCGCCGCGACATGGGATCGGGTGCCGCCATGAACCGCTTGGTCCAGGGCGACGTAGGCTCGGGCAAGACCCTGGTGGCCTTTATGGCGATGCTCCTGGCCGTGGACAACGGATTCCAGGCGGCGCTGATGGCGCCCACCGAAATTCTGGCGCAGCAGCACGCCCGATCGCTCGAAGCTTGGGCCGAGCCGCTGGGCCTTCGCGTGGGACTGCTGACGGGAAGCGTCAAAGGATCCGCCCGCAAGCACCTGCTGGCCGATCTCGCCGACGGAAGCCTGCACCTTTTGGTTGGGACCCACGCCCTCATTGAGGATCCCGTGGTGTTTCACAACCTCGGACTCGCCGTGGTCGACGAGCAGCACCGCTTTGGGGTGGCCCAACGCGCTCGGCTGCTGGCCAAAAACCGCCCCGCGCCGCACATGCTGGTGATGACGGCGACGCCGATTCCGCGCACTTTGGCTATGAGCTTGTACGGCGACCTCGAGCAGTCGGTGATCGACGAGCTGCCGCCGGGGCGCAAACCGATTCAAACGCTGCACCGCACCGACGCCAACCGCCTGGCGCTGTGGGGCTTTCTCAAAAAAGAAATCGCGCTGGGCCGGCAGGTGTACCTGGTGTACCCGCTGATCGAGGAGTCCGAAAAACTGGACTACAAAGATTTGATGGACGGGTACGAGAGCGTGTGCCGCGATTTTCCGCAGCCCGAATACCACGTCAGCATTGTTCACGGCCGCATGCGCCCCGAAGACAAGGAATGGGAAATGGCTCGGTTTGCCCGCGGCGAAACCCACCTGATGGTCGCGACCACGGTGATTGAAGTGGGGGTTAACGTTCCCAACGCTTCGGTCATGGTCATTGAAAACGCTGAACGCTTTGGGCTCAGCCAACTTCACCAGCTGCGCGGACGGGTGGGTCGCGGGGCGGAACAATCCTACTGCGTGCTGATGACCTCGACGAAGCTCAGCGACGACGCCGTCACCCGCATCGAAACCATGGTCCGCACCAACGACGGCTTTGAAATCGCCGACGTCGACCTGCAGCTTCGCGGACCGGGCGACCTGATGGGCACCCGGCAGTCGGGCGTCATGGAATACAAGCTTGCCAACCTGGTGCACGATGGGCCCTTGGTAGAATGGGCACGCCGCGCCGCCGCCCGCATCGTCGACGAAGACCCGCAGCTCGAACGCCCCGAGCACGCCGCCCTCCGGGCCCGATTTAGCGACTACGCCCGGGGCCGCATGGCCTGGGGGCGAATTGCCTGATCCCCGTCGACCCCGCACCCCGAAGTTTGGCCCGATTCCTGCGGGGTTGCCTGGCCTATCTTTAGCCCATGAAGCCGCGTTTGCACCTGCCAAAGCCCAAGATTCGCCCTTTTTGGCGGTCGGTGCACCTCACGCACCGCTTCTACCAAATCACGGGTGGCTACAAATTTTTGTTAGAAGGTCTGCGCAAACTCGGATGGGCCATGCTGGTCATGGGCATAGGCCTATGGGCCCTTAACACCTACGTGATTGACCTTACCGACATTGCTGATTGGATCACGAACCATTTGCCGTGGTACTTGGCCGCCGCCAGCCTTTTTGTCTCAGAAATCGTCATTGGTTTTTTACCCCCCGACCTCTTTATTCTATGGTCCCAGAGCCTCCCTTATCCGTGGCTCATGGTGCTGCTCCTTTCGGTTCTTTCGTATTTAGCCGGAATCGTGAGCTACCTCATCGGCGAGCGCCTTCATCACTTGCCTAAAGTGCATGAATGGATCGACATCAAATTCGCCGAGCAGTTCACGCAAATTCGCCGTTTTGGCGGACTCCTCGTGGTGCTGGCTGCCTTAACCCCCCTACCCTTTCCCATCATTTCTACGATCGCAGGAATGGTCGGCTACCGGTTTCGCTGGTATTTATTGGCTGCCTTAACCCGGTTCCTTCGGTTCGCGCTTTATGCAGCCGTAATTTTTGGCCTCGTCTAGTGCGGAGTACTTTTGCGCCATGCGCATTTCTCTGGACTGGCTCTCAGACTACCTTCCAAACTCCCTTAGCGTCGCTGAAGTAAGCGAGCGCCTGACGGCCACGGGCCTTGAAGTTGAAAAATCCGAAGTGGTGGATGCCGTTCCGGGCGGACTCCGCGGCGTGGTGGTTGGCGAAGTGCGCGAAGTGCGCCAGCACCCCAATGCCGACCGGCTGCGCGTCACCAAGGTCGATGTCGGAGCGCCTGATTGGCTGAACATTGTGTGCGGAGCCGCCAACGTCGCCGCAGGCCAAAAGGTCGCGGTCGCCCTGGTCGGAGCCGAACTGTACCCCGCCGGCAGCGAGGCGCCCCTCGTGATTAAAAAGTCCGCCCTGCGCGGCGAAGCCTCCGAAGGCATGATTTGCGCCGAAGACGAGCTGGGCCTCGGCAGCGACCACTCCGGCATCATGGTGCTGCGGGCTGACGCTCCCGTAGGTCAGCCGATGGCCGAATACCTCGACCTTGAGAGCGACCACGTGGTCGAAGTGGGCCTCACGCCCAACCGCATGGACGCCATGAGCCACTACGGGGTTGCCCGCGACCTGCGCGCTTCGCTGCTCCGCGACGGTCGCGACGTGATGTGGACCGAACCTACGACGGCCGACCTCAGCGGAATTTCGGGCGGAGCAACCGAGCTCGAGGTGGAGAATTCCGCCGCGTGCCCACAGTACGGCGCCCTTAAAATCACCGGGGTGAACGGAAGCCAAGCTTCGGTTGAGCCCATTCAGCAACGCCTTAAGGCAATCGGCATCAACCCCATCAACGCGCTGGTCGACGCCACCAACTACGCCATGCATGCCCTCGGGCACCCCCTCCACTGCTTTGATGCTTCGGTGGTTGGCCCGCAGATCGTTGTGCGCCACGCCCGCTCCGGCGAAACCTTGACCACCCTTGACGGGGTCACCCGCACGCTGCACCCTGACGATCACGTGATTGCCAACGCCACCGAAGCGATGTGCCTCGCCGGGGTTTATGGCGGACAGACTTCGGGCGTATCGGCCGCAACCACCGCCGTAGTCGTGGAGTCGGCCTGGTTTGACCCCGTCGTGACCCGCGCCATGGCCCGCCGCCACGGACTGCACACCGACGCCAGCTTTCGCTACGAACGCGGCGTAGACCCCGCGATGGGCCTCGCCGCCCTTGAGCTCTTTTGGACGCTGATTGAGGCGCAGTTCCCCGAAGCCCGCATTGAAGGCCTCGACTGGGTGCGCGCCAAAGACGCTCGGTTCGCAGCCCCTAACCTGGAGGTATCGATGGAGCGCATTGCCCGCCTGCTCGGCGAGCGCCTTCCCGATGACGTCTGCGAGGGTATCTTGGAATCGCTCGACATCGACGTAGTGGCCCAAAAAGGCGATGTGTGGACCCTCGGGCTTCCCGTCTACCGCTGGGACGTGCGGCGCGAGGCCGACGTGGCCGAAGAGCTGCTGCGCATTTGGGGCTTTAACAACCTCGCGGAGCCCGAAGGGCTGCGCGTGCGGAGCCAGCCCGAACCCCGCCGCAATGCCGAATCCCTGCGCCGCATAGCCGCTGACTACCTGGTTGCGCACGGCCTGAACGAGGTCATGAACCTGTCGCTTACCCGCGCCGCGTGGTTCGCGCAGCACCCGTCGGTTCCGGCCGAAGAAATCGTTCACGTGCTGAATCCGCTCAGCCAGGACCTCGGAGTGATGCGTCCCACGCTGCTGTACAGCGGACTCGAAACCATCGCATACAATCTTAATCGCCAAGAAGATCGCCTGGCCATTTTTGAGTTCGGACGCCGCTACGGCCAAACTACCGAAGGACGCTACGAGTCGGGCGAACTAGGCATTTGGATTTGCGGTGCCTACCCTGACGCCCACTTTAGCCGCCCGAACACAACCGCATCCTTTGGGGTGCTTAAAGGCCTAGTTACTGGACTTTTGCAGCGCCTGGGAATTACCTTTTCGGAGCGCCCCGGCGACGACGTGGCTGGCTTTTGGTCTGGCCGACTCGATTTGCTAGGCCCCGACGGGACCGCCTTGGCCTACCTCGGCTGGCCTGATGCGCACGCCCTAGCCGATACCGACGTCGACAAGCCCGTGATTGCCGCCCTCGTTCAATGGGACGCCGTGGTTGAAGCCGCCCAAAAGCTCCGGACGGCCTATGTCGAGCCGCCGAAGTTCCCCAAAATGGTACGCGACCTCGCGCTCGTGGTACCCGTGGGCACGGCCTACGGAACCCTTGTCGAAGGACTAAAGTCCGCCCCGGTCAAAACGCTTGAAGCGATCGAACTGTTTGACGTGTACCAAGGTAAAGGTTTGCCCGAGGGCACGATGTCGTATGGCGTTCGCCTCACCTTCAGGGACTCCACCAAAACCCTTCAGGACCAGCAGGTCGAAGGTGCGGTCAAGCGCATGCTCGAGGGGGCCGAAAAGCACTGCGGGGCGAAGTTGCGATGAGCTCCAAAAAACCACGTTGGTATGCCCTTCGACGGACGTTGCTTCGGTCCCTCGTTCCCGAGTGGGTGTGGCCGACCCATGTTATCCTCGATGGCGTTCGCATTCCCGTGCGCGGAACCTCGCTGAATTTTGGTACGAAACGCTGGATCGCCAATGGTCTCTACGAATGCGACGAGCGAACCTTGATCGAACCAGTGGTAAAGCCGGGAATGACCGTGGTTGAAATGGGGGGATCGATTGGAATTCTTGCTCGAATCCTCGCCCAAAAAGTTGGACCAACCGGTAGGGTAATCAGCATTGAAGCTTCTGCCGATTTGGCGCAGAAAGCACGCACATGGTGTGAAGTTCCCCCATCGTTAACCGTGATCCAAGGATACGCATTTCCCATGTATTCCGCCCAGAACGTGGCCGTTTCAGGCTTTGAAACCGACGGGAGTGAACTCGATGGGCGGGCTACTTGGGCGATCAACGAAGAAGCCGCTTCGCAAAATTGGGATTTGTCGAGAATCGATCGTGAACTCAACGCCGTTCCGGAACTCCTCGTTGTCGACATCGAAGGAGGTGAGGGTGTCTTGCGGAGCGAAACCGCACAGCTTCCGCAAACGTTGCGGCACATAGTCATGGAATTCCATCCCCACCTTTACGGCCAACAAGGGATGGATGATTTAACGGAACGCCTGCGCAGCGAGGGATTTGTCGTAGCCGCCCGCTCAGGGATGTGCGTCCGCTTTACGCGCGACTGTTAGAATTATTTGCTGAAATTCAGCGCGTTGTCGTAGCGTTGGCGGAAGTCCGACACGCTGCCCCAATCCTCGTCGTCGATGCGAACTGAGCCTTTGGTCACGTGGCCCAAAAGGTCGAATTCCACGCCGTTGCGCATCATGATGTCCAAGAAGCGCTCCTCGTCGTCGGGGCGAACGCTCACCACAATGCGGCTCTGGGCCTCGCCAAACAAGAAGGCGTCGGGGCGAATTTCGGCGTCTGTGGTGAGGTCAAAGCCAAGTCCGCCGGCCATCGCAGATTCTAGTAGGGTAACAAAGAGTCCGCCCTCAGACACGTCGTGGGCCGAAGCCACGACGCCTTCGCGAATCAGCTCGGCCACTTGGCGCTGCACGACGTGCTCTTCATCAAGGTCGAAGTAGGGCGCGGGCGAAGCGGTGATGCCGTGCTGGTGCACCAGGTACTGGCTCGAAGCGAGGTCGTTGCGGCTGGTCCCGATCAAGTAAATCAAGTCGCCCTTAGACTTAAACCCGAGGGTGGTCACGTGCTTGACGTCGTCGATCAGACCAATCATGGCGATGGTTGGGGTCGGGAACACAGGCTCGACCTTAGTTCCGATGGCGGTCTGGTTGTAGAAACTCACGTTTCCGCCGGTAACCGGGGTCTCGAACTTCAAGCAGGCCTTGCCCATACCCTTAATGGCCCCAACGAACTGCCAGTACACCTCGGGGTTGTAGGGATTGCCAAAGTTGAGGCAGTTCGTGATGGCGCTGGGGGTTCCGCCCGAGCAGGTGATGTTGCGGGCGTTTTCGGCCACGGCGATCATCGCGCCCACCTCGGGGTCGGCGTGCACGTAGCGGCTGTTGCAGTCCACGGTCATCGCGAGGGCGCGCTGGGTTCCGCGCAAGTTCACAATCGACGCGTCGCTGGCGGCGTTGGTCGAGCGGTTGATGGTTCCGACCATCGAATCGTACTGCTCATAAATCCAGCGTTTTGAGGCGATGTTGGGCAGCGCCACCACGCGCTCGGCCACGGACTTGAGGTCGGCAGGCACGGGCACGCTGTCGATGCTAAATTTCTGGTACTCGGCGTAGTACGCCGGCTCGGACCATTCGCGGTGGTACACGGGGGCTCCACCGCCCAAAACGAGGTGCTCGGCAGGGAGGTCACCGATCAGCTCGCCGTGCCAGTAGTACTGCACGTTGGGGCCGGCGGTTACCTCGCCAATCAGGGCGCAGTGAATGTCCCACTTGCTAAAAATGGCCTCTACTTCGGCCTCGCGGCCTTTTTGCACCACCACCAGCATGCGCTCTTGCGATTCCGAAAGAAGAATTTCCCAGGGGTGCATTCCGGTCTGGCGGGTGGGTACGCGGTCGAGGTGGACCGTCATTCCGACGTTTCCGCCCGCGCTCATTTCCGTAGTCGAGCAGGTGATGCCCGCGGCACCCATGTCCTGCATGCCCATGACGGCACCGGTTTTGGCAAGCTCCATGGTCGCCTCGAGGAGCAGCTTTTCTTGGAAGGGGTCACCAACTTGTACCGACGGAATGTCGTTGGCCGAATCTTCGCTCAAGTCTTTGGAGGCAAAGGCGGCCCCGTGAATGCCGTCGCGGCCGGTGGACGATCCTACGATGTACACCGGGTTGCCTACGCCGCGCGCCTTGGCGCTGATTTGGCCGCCCACCTTGACGATTCCGGCCGAAAACGCGTTAACGAGCGGATTTTGCTCGTAGCAGTCGTCGAAGTACACCTCGCCGCCGACGGTCGGAATTCCAAAGCTGTTGCCGTAGTCGCCAATGCCCTTGACCACCCCGTTGACCAGCCACTTGGTGCGGTCCGTGTTCGGATTGCCGAAGCGCAGCGAGTTCAGTTGGGCAATCGGACGGGCGCCCATGGTGAAGATGTCGCGGTTGATTCCACCCACGCCGGTTGCCGCGCCCTGGTAGGGCTCCACTGCCGAGGGGTGGTTGTGCGATTCGATTTTAAACGCGCACGCCAAGCCGTCGCCGATGTCGACGAGCCCCGCGTTTTCCTCTCCGGCCTTGGCGAGCATATGCGGACCCTCCTTCGGTAGCGTTTTCAGCCACACAATCGAGTTTTTGTAGGAACAGTGCTCGCTCCACATTACCGAATACATGCTGAGCTCCGTGAAGTTGGGCACCCGGCCGAGGCGCGTGCAAATGGCGTCAAATTCTTCGGGCAAAAGGCCGAGCTCTTGGGCTTGGGCTACGGTGGTAAGGGCAGTTGATTCCATGCGCGTGTTTCGAGCCGCAAAGGTACGGCGGCTGCGGGCTACCTTGCGGCAATGAAGGCACTTCGCACTCCCCTTTTCGTCGGAATTTTTGGGCTCTTGGCCGCGTGCAGCACTGGAGCAGAATACGACAGCGTCCTCTCCCACGCCCACCTGGCGGAGTTTCACGGCGACCGCCTCAGCTACCGACCGGCTCACCTCGCCGTGCGGGACGGGCGGATTGCGGCAGTAGTTCCAGCGTCGGAGGCGGTTCCCGCAGCGCGCGACACCACCGACCTTGCCGGAGCCTTTGTCTACCCGGGATTCATCGACGCCCACGCCCATTTTTTAGCCCTTGGTCAAGCGCTTGAAACCGTGGACCTCGTGGGAACCCGAAGCTGGGACGAGTGCGTCAACCGAGTGCGCGACTACCTCGCCAAACACCCTGAAGTTGCCGTGGTCCGCGGGCGAGGCTGGGACCAAAACGACTGGACCGACAAAGCATGGCCCACATCCCGCGAACTTGATGCGCTCACCGACAAGCCGATCGTACTATCTCGCATCGATGGCCATGCGGTGGTCTGCAACCAAGTGGCATTGGCGCAGTCCGACATCACCGCCGCCACAAGCATCGACGGGGGCGAAATCCTGGTCGCCGATGGCCAACCCACTGGAGTGCTGGTCGACAACGCCGAAACCCTGCTACAAATCGCCGAACCGTCGCGCGACGAAAAAATTCGCTACCTGCAGTCCGCCGAGCGCTGGTGCGTGGAACTGGGGCTTACCGGCGTGCACGACGCGGGGCTCGCAACCGGCGACATTATGCTGATCGACAGTTTGCAGCAGGCGGGTGCGCTCCGCATGCCCCTGTACGTCATGGTCGGCGAAAGCCCTGAAGCTCTTGACCACTGGCTGGACCGCGGTCCGCTTGAAACCGACTGGCTGTCGGTGCGCAGCTTCAAGTTTTACAGCGACGGTGCCTTAGGCAGCCGCGGAGCCTTGCTGCGCGCCCCCTACCACGACCGCCACGACCACTTCGGATTGGCCTTGCGCGACGCATCCTACCTCAGGACGGCCGCAGCCCGAATCGCCAAGGCAGGTTGGCAGATGAACACGCACGCGATCGGAGATTCCGCCAACCACCTCATTTTAAGTATTTACCGCGAAACCCTCAGCGCACCCGGCACACCAAAAAATCTGCGTTGGCGCGTAGAGCATGCCCAAGTGGTGAGCCCAGAAGACCAAACCCAGTTTGGCGGAACCCTGGGCATCGTGCCCTCCGTGCAGCCCACCCACGCGACCAGCGACATGGACTGGGCTCCGAACCGACTCGGGCCGGACCGCCTGCCGCACGCCTACGCCTACCGCGCCCTGCGCCAGGCCAACGGCGGATGGATTCCGCTTGGAACCGACTTCCCCATCGAACACCCCAACCCGATGTACACGATTTTGGCGGCCACGGCCCGACGAGCGCTAGACGGACACCCCGCCGGGGGATTTCAGACCGAAAACGCTCTGAACCTTGCCCAAACCTTGAAGGGCATGACCGCCGACGCCGCCCGGGCCGCTTTTCAGGAGGGCGATCGCGGCGAAATCCGCATTGGAAATTGGGCGGACTTCACCATCTTTGAGGTAAACCTAAACGAAGTAACCCCCATGGCCTTGCCGCAGACTGCGCCGATTCAGGTGTGGATTCACGGCGAGCGCCGCAAGTAACCTACGAGCCTTCACGCATGAACGCACCCAAACGCCTTTTTGATTTTGCCCACTACGCGGCCGCCAAGCATCCGCGTCCCGACGCCCTGAACACCAAAGTCAACGGCCAGTGGAAGTCGATGTCGACCACCGAATTCATCGCCAAAGCCGAGAAGTTGGCCTGCGGACTCATCGACTTGGGCATGAAGCCGGGCGACCGCATTGGCATAATTTCGACAACGAACCGCACGGAGTGGAACCTCTGCGACCAAGCCATCCTTAGCGCGGGCGGGGTCGACGTTCCGATGTACCCGACGATTTCGCAGGCCGACTACACGTTCATTATGAACGACGCCGGCGTGCGCTTTTGCTTTGTGAGCGACGTCGAGCTGCGCGACAAAATAGAAGCCCTGCGCGCCGACGTGCCCAGCCTCGAGGGCGTGTTCACGTTCACGCCGACCGAAGGTTCCGCCTGCCTCGATGACGTCGTGGCCCGCGCCACCGACGCCCACAGCGCCGAACTTGAAGCCCGCAAGGCCGCCGTGCGCGAAGAAGACCTCGCCACGCTTATTTACACCTCGGGAACCACCGGCACCCCCAAAGGCGTCATGCTGAGCCACCGCAACATTGCCTCGAACGCGGTCGCGGGAGCCTCGCGCCTCCCCGTCGGCCCCACCGGTAAGGCGTTGAGCTTCTTGCCGCTGTGCCACAGCTACGAGCGCGTCTGCGTGTACGTGTACCTGACCAACGGCGTGGGCGTCTACTTCGCTGAGTCGATGGAAACCATCGGAGACAATTTGCGCGAAGTGCATCCGCAGGTGTTTACGGCGGTTCCGCGCCTGCTCGAGAAGGTGTACGACAAAATCATGGACAAGGGCAAGTCGCTCACCGGCATCAAGCGCGGACTCTTTTTCTGGGCCGTTGGCCTGGCCGAACGCTACGAGCACGCCGGCCTCAGTCCGCTCTACTACGCCCAACTCAAGCTCGCCCGCAAGCTGATTTTCAGCAAGTGGCAAGAGGCGCTGGGCGGCGAAACTCTGGCGGTCGCGAGCGGAGCTGCCGCGCTCAACCCCAAGCTTGCCCGCATCTTCGCCGGAGCCGGCATCAACGTTCAAGAGGGCTACGGCCTCACCGAAACGTCGCCCATCTTGGCCGTCAACCTGCCCACCGGCCAAGGCCACAAGCTGGGCACCGTCGGAACCGCC
>JACCDM010458640.1_pt1 | contig 32943 bp, 32 predicted proteins | sample 7445851 | NCBI WGS metagenome assembly JACCDM01 (sample SAMN15323438, study PRJNA562643) | freshwater metagenome | isolation source: river surface water | place: USA:Blue River Watershed | collected 2017-08-16
AGCTGCAGCAGAGTCTTCGGTTAGCGAGCGGGCAATCAGAGTGCCAACCTCGGGCATCTCAAAGCTGAGCGTGGTCAATGCAACCAACAAATCAGCGGCCGTTCAGGTGACCATCGGTGGCCAGACCTCGACCGTCACCCTGCAAGATGCTGCTTCGGTTGTGTTGCAAACCGCACCGGGCGATTTGGTCACAGTGAAATCAGATAAAGCAGTATCAGCAGCACTTGTTATCGATTTAGATTCAGCGGTAACTGTGTTGCCATTGACTGACTACAAAAACCAAGCATCAAAAGTCTTGGTTAGCGTTCGCTAAAACCTGTCGGCTTAGCGATAGCGCTCTGGAACAAGCTCCCAAGGGTCTTTGCCCAGAAGTTCACCGGCGGCTGCAAATACATACTCTTCGATGTGCATGCGCTCATGCAGCGCATCGGTTCGGCGATGGTGGCCAAGTCGCTCAATCGGAACTCTAAAAATGATGATGGTCATGGTGTTCTTGCGAACTGCCCATCGGCGAACATGAGAATCATCGGGGCCTAGCAGGGGAGCATCGGCGACTCGCCAGTTGAGCAACTCCAGCTCATTCGGCCAAGCGGCACGAAGGTAGTCGCAGGTGGCTGAAACAACCTGCTCAAAACTGCCCGGTTGATTGAGCTGATTTCGAATAAAGCTGCCAAAAATTTGTCGTCTAATCGAGCGGCCGTGGCGATTTCGCGATGTGCCACGAGCTTTGCTTGTCATGCTCTCATTGTAGGTATCAACGCTGGTTTGAGGCCCGTCTTGGTAAACTTGAGGCTGTTCAAAGCGCCCCAAATCATCAAGGCTGGCGCCTATTTTTAGGATCACAAATGGACCTCAATTCACTGGTCAAAACATATGACGTGCGCGGCCTGGTTGGCTCGCAGCTGACCACCGAAGTTGTTGCAGCCCTTGCAGCCGGATTCGTCGACGAACTTGGTGCTGCGGGGCAAGACGTCATCGTGGGTCACGACATGCGTGATTCATCACCAGAATTTGCTGACGCGTTTGCTGCCGGTGCAACCGCCCGCGGCGCCAATGTTGTTTCTATCGGTCTGTGCTCAACCGATGAGTCTTACTTTGCCTCTGGCTTGCTAGATGCCCCAGCTGCAATGTTTACCGCCAGCCACAACCCAGCCACCTATAACGGCATCAAGTTTTCACGCGCTGGCGCTCGCGGCATCAGCCTCGACACCGGTCTGGCCGCGATTCGAGATCGCGCAATTGTCTATCTAGAGAACGGCATCGACGAGGTCGAAACTCCGGGAACCTACCGTGAAGAGCACATCCTGAATCGCTATGCGGCCTACCTGCGCGAACTGGTTGACCTTCGCTCAATTCGCAAACTTCGCGTCGTAGTTGACGCCGGCAACGGCATGGGCGGCATGACCGTTCCAGCGGTCTTGGGTCACACCACCGACCTAGAAGCACTGCCGCTAGAAATCATCCCGATGTATTTCGAACTCGATGGCAGTTTTCCGAACCACGAGGCAAACCCGCTTGACCCAAAGAACCTAGTTGACTTGCAGAAAGCAGTAGTCGAGCACAAAGCCGACCTGGGCCTTGCTTTTGACGGTGATGCAGACCGTTGTTTCGTTGTTGACCAAAACGGCGATGCGGTCACCCCTTCTGCAGTTGCTGCCATTGTTGCTCGTCGCGAAATCGCTCGCGAGCGTGCCCAGAACCCAGGTGCACCAATCACCATTTTGCACAATCTGCTGACCTCCAAGATTGTTGAAGAAATGATTGCCGCCGATGGCGCCAAGCCGGTTCGCACCAAGGTCGGTCACTCGCTAATCAAAGATCAGATGGCTGCAACTAATGCGGTCTTCGGTGGCGAGCACTCAGCGCACTATTACTTCAGAGACTTCTGGGGTGCCGACAACGGCATGTTGGCAGCTATGCACGTGCTTGCCGAATTCGGCGCGCAAGACCAGCCAATGTCTGAGTTCGCTAAAAAATTCAACCCGTATTTCATGAGCGGCGAAATCAACTCAACCGTTGCCGACGTGCCAGCAGCCCAGCAGCGAATTCACGATACTTTCGCGGACCGCGCCAACTTTGAGAATTTCGATGGCGCAACCGCGACAGCGAAAAACTGGTCAAATGAGGCCTGGTGGTGGTTTAATGTTCGTGCATCAAACACAGAACCGCTATTGCGCCTTAACGTCGAAGCCTCGGACGAAATCACTATGCAGCGCATTCGGGATGAAGTACTTCAACTTATCCGAAAGTGATCCGAGCACATGTCAAAAATTTTGACCTCATCTGACTTTAAAGTCGCCGACCTTAACCTGGCCGAAGCCGGCCGTCACCAGATTCGCCTCGCCGAAAACGAGATGCCTGGTCTGATGTCGATTCGCGCCGAGTTCGCCAAGAGCAAGCCGCTTGCTGGCGCTCGCATTGCGGGTTCACTTCACATGACAGTGCAGACCGCAGTGTTGATCGAGACTTTGGTTGAGTTGGGTGCTCAGGTTCGCTGGGCTTCTTGCAACATTTTTTCTACGCAGGATGAAGCGGCGGCAGCCGTAGTCGTTGGTCGCAACGGCACCGTTTCAGCGCCAACCGGAACACCAGTTTTTGCTTGGAAGGGCGAAACACTCGACGAATACTGGTGGTGCACCAACCGCATTTTCGACTGGTCAACCGAAGCCAGTGAAGCCGGTGCCGACTATGTCGGTCCGAACATGATTCTTGACGATGGCGGCGACGCTACCCTCTTGGTTCACAAGGGCCGCGAGTTTGAGCTTGCCGGTGCTGTTCCGGCGACCGCAGCGACCGACAGCGAAGAATACGGTGTCATTTTGAACCTGCTTCGCGAATCGATTGCCACTAGCTCAGACCGCTTCACTCGCATCGCAGCCGAGATTCGCGGCGTCACCGAAGAGACCACCACCGGTGTTCTTCGCCTGTATGAATTCCACAAGCGCGGCGAACTGCTGTTCCCAGCTATCAACGTGAATGACTCGGTCACCAAGAGCAAGTTCGACAATAAATACGGCATTCGCCACTCACTGCCAGACGGTCTAAACCGTGCCACTGACGTTCTAATCGGCGGCAAGGTTTGCTTCGTTGCTGGCTATGGTGACGTTGGCAAGGGCTCAGCCGAGGCTCTTCGCGGCCAGGGTGCTCGAGTTATCGTCAGCGAAATTGACCCGATTTGTGCCCTTCAGGCTGCCATGGACGGATTCCAGGTTGCTCGCATTGAGTCGGTTATTGGTCAGGTAGACATCTTTGTGACCGCCACCGGAAACCAGGGCATCATCACTCCAGAGCACGTTCTTCAGATGAAGCACCAGGCTGTTATCGCCAACGTTGGTCACTTTGATGACGAAATCGACATGGCTGGCATCAACCAAATTGCCGGCGTAGAGAAGGTTGAAATCAAGCCTCAGGTGCACGAGTGGCGTCTGCCAAACGGTCGCTCGGTTTTGATTTTGAGCGAAGGCCGCCTGATGAACCTAGGCAACGCAACCGGACATCCAAGTTTTGTAATGAGCAATTCGTTCTCAAACCAGGTGCTTGCCCAGATCGAGATTTTCACCAAGCAAGACCAATACGAGCTCGGCGTGCACATTCTGCCTAAGGCGCTTGACGAAAAGGTGGCAAAACTTCACCTTGACGCATTGGGCGTTGAGTTGACACAGTTGAGTGCAGAGCAGGCTCGTTACATTGGTGTGAATCCTGAGGGCCCGTTCAAGGTAGACCACTACCGCTACTAAAATTGCATCAGCTCGTTTTTGAGCGAATGTTATTGAGCACGGAGTTGTATGGCGCACAAAATCTTGGTTGTCGAAGACGACCACGGAATTCGCGAATCACTAACCAACTGGCTTGAATCGCTCGGTTACGAACCAGCTGCCTGCGGCGACGGTTCAACCGCACTGTCTACTTTCAAAACCGTTCAGCCTGATTTGGTGCTGCTCGACGTTATGTTGCCGGGCAAAGACGGCATCGAAGTTTGCAACGAAATTCGCTCAATTGCCGGAACCCCGATCATCATGCTGACTGCCAAAGCAGAAAGTGAAGACGTGGTTCGTGGCCTAGAAGCCGGCGCTGACGACTATGTAGTAAAGCCATTTGACTCACAGGTTTTGCTAGCGCGCATCAAAGCTCGCCTTCGCCCACTCGAGTCGACCAGCTCTGAAGTCATCACCATCGGCCCGCTGACTCTTGATGTGGTTGGTCATGAAGTTAAGCGCAACGGCGAAAAGATTTCTCTGACTCCACTTGAGTTCAGCCTGCTTCACACCCTTGCGGTTAAGCCAAAGCAGGTTTTCACTCGTGAGATGCTGCTCGACACCGTTTGGGGTTACCACTACAAGGCCGACACTCGTCTGGTCAATGTTCACGTTCAGCGCCTTCGTTCAAAAATTGAAGACGACCCAGACAACCCAAAGATTGTCACCACCGTTCGCGGCATCGGCTATAAGGCCGGTCAGGGATAAGTGAAATTCCGCGGCGCCATTAGGTGGGCGCTCGGCCTATTCAGAAGTTCGCTTCAGTTTCGCGCCGCGTTTACCACTGTTGTATTGAGCGGTATTTCGTTGACGCTGGTTGGCGGATTCCTTTCATACTCAATCGGAAACGGCCTCTATAACACCCGTCTCGAGCAGGTTCTGATCGAATCAGAGCGCGCGGCGCTCGATGTGCAGAACACCTTTGCGGCTTCTAACGTGACCGACGAGGTTGGTCTGCAGTCACTTATGAACGCGGTGATTCCGAACCTTGAATCGACCACAACCTCCGACTCACGCAAAGTGGCGTTGCTGCGTTCTCCAGACCAGGGCGGAACTCTTTATCTTCAGAGCCCCATCTCTGCCGACCTAGACACCACGCTGATTCCAGATGTTTTACGAACTGCGGTTCGAAACACCCCTGATCGTCTGAGCTATCAATCAATCGGCATCCCGATGCCTGGGTCAACACATCCAGGTATCGCCGTTGGCTCACAAATTGATGTGCCTTTGGCCGGTGCCTATGAGCTCTATTTGGTTTTTGACCTCAACGGCGAGCAAGAGACTCTCGACTATGTTCAGCGAACCCTGTTTTTTGCCGGTTTGATTATCTTGGCTTTGATCGCCGCAGTTAGCTATTTTGTGACCACTTGGTTGGTCAAGCCGGTTAAGGTTGCTGCCGAGGTTTCAGAGCGTCTTGCCGATGGTGCGTTAGATGAGCGTTTGCCTGAGCGAGGCACCGACGTTATTGCCACGCTGGCCCGCTCGTTCAACCGAATGGCGCAATCGCTGCAAAGTCAGATCAACAAGTTGGCCAGCGTTTCAAAAATGCAGCAACGCTTTGTATCTGACGTTTCGCACGAACTTCGCACCCCGCTAACCACTATCAAACTTGCCGGTGACGTTATTTTTGCTCAGCGCGACAAACTAGAACCGGCAGCCAAGCGCTCTGCCGAGCTGATGCACGATCAAATTGATCGCTTTCAAGTGCTGCTCAACGACCTGCTCGAAATCTCTAGATACGACGCCGGTGCTGTTCGAGCTGACTTTGAACTCAACGACCTAAACGGTGTGGTTGGCATGGCGATTTCGGGAATTGAACCTCTGGCTAACTCAAAGGGCTCTGAAATCCAGATTGTGATTCCGTCGGGCCCAGCCGAAGCTGAATTCGACTCGCTACGTATCGAACGCTTGCTTCGAAACTTGTTGGCGAACGCCATCGAACACGGTGAGGGTCGCCCGATCCAGGTTGCTGTTGGCGTCAACGAAACAGCGGTTGCGGTTTCAGTTACCGACCAGGGCATCGGAATGTCTCGCGCAGAGGTTGACCGAGTATTTGATCGATTCTGGCGCGCTGACCCAGCTCGCAAGCGCACAACCGGCGGCACCGGTCTCGGTCTCGCAATTTCGCTCGAAGACACCCACCTGCACAATGGCTGGCTTCAGGTTTGGGCAAAGCCAAACCAGGGCGCGTCATTCCGCCTGACGCTGCCTCGTCAGCAGGGAATTGTGTTCTCTGAATCGCCACTGCCATTGCCGCCACGCGATTTCATTTTGGCCCCTGATTCGCTTGGCACCGAGACTGGCGAGGTGACTCAGCTATGAGCAAATTCTCAAATCTAAAACGAGCATTCGCAGCCGCGGTCGCTGCGGTCATCGCAGCAGCTCTGACTGCCGGGTGCGCTCAGTTGCCAACATCTGGCCTGGTTCAGCAGGGCAACGACCTATCAGCCGGTATCGCTGGCGACTACCTTTACTACTCACCGAGCGGTCCGACTTCGGGTGCCACTCAGACCGAAATTATCCGTGGTTTCTTGAATGCCGGAACAGCACCGCAAAATGATTTCTCGACAGCCCGAGAATTCTTGTCTCAGGATTTCAGGTCAAAGTGGGACCCAAGTGGTGAAACCCTGGTTCAGCGCGGACAACTGAAAATTGAAGCACTTGCCGACGAGCAGATGGTGGTTTCGGTCGGCGTGCAGTCGCAGGTAGATGCCGACGGGCAATTCTCATACTGGCCAGCCGGATACACACGACAGCTTGATTTTGTCTTGGTTCGCGAGGGCAACGAATGGCGAATCGACAGCGCACCAAACCTAATCGTGGTTATTCAGCCGGTTTTCGACGTCATCTTCTCGCCTTACTCGCTGTATTTCTATGACAACTCGTATAGCCAATTGGTGCCTGATGTGCGCTGGTTCCCGAGTCGTGCATCAACCACAACCTTGATTGTCAATGCGGTGCTCAACGGACCAGCTGAGTGGCTTCACGATGGCGTGCAGAGTGCGATTCCAGATGGCAGCAGGCTGAGCATTGACTCGGTTGCCGTCGAGAGTGGCGTTGCCAAAATTGACTTGACCGCAGCAGCCCTGAAGGCAACCGCGGCTGAGCGTCGATTGATGAAATCGCAACTTTTGGCCACTCTGAGCCAGATTCCGGGTGTTAGCGATGTGCAGGTCTTAGTTGAACGCACTCCGCAAGACATTGTCGATCTGCCTCCGGTTGATACCGCTTCAAATAACGAAACCCCGATTGGTCTGTCTAGCAACCAGCTGCGCCACATTGGTGGCTCGCGCGCCGCAATCCGCAATTCAAGCTATTCACTGAATCGGGTGTCGCCAACCGGTTTTGCACTCACACCTGACGAGTCTCGATTGGCCCTGCGTGGTCGCGGTGGCATCTGGCTTGCGCAGTTAGATTCAATCGGTCAGGCGATCAATTTGATTGACCGTCGAGCCGGTTTGCTGAATCCGGTGTTCGATGTAGATGGCACGCTCTGGTCAACCGGCAGCTCTTCTAAGTCAGCACTGTTCACCTACGCGGCTGACGGTTCTGCGCGACAAATTGATTCGCCGTGGCTGGCTTCTATAAAGCGCAAACAGTTCGCGATTAGCCCAGAGGGTTCACGAATTGCGTTCCTTGAATCTCGCAAGAGCGGCAACGTTTTGTGGGTAGCCGTGATTATTCGCAACCCTGAAGGGCAGCCGGTCGGCCTAGGCAACCCGATCGAAATCGACTCTGTTGGCGCAGCCGTCACGAGTTTTGCCTGGGCTAACGAGACCAAAATCGCAGTATTGGCCACCGATGCAACCGGCACAGTGCCGAAGTTGATGCAGGTCGGCGGATTGTCGAGATCGCTTCCGGCGGTTGAGAGCGCAGTAGAAATTGCAGCCAGCAACAAGGGCGACTCGATCTATGTCCGCAACATCGACGGCGATGCATTCCAGCTTCGTGGCAACAGCTGGAGCCTGGTGGCAAAAGACCAAGACTTTATTCAGTTTGCCGGCTAGTTTTCAACAGAATTAGCTTGTGCCAAGTGCTTTGATGTTGCCTTGGGCATCATGTTTTGGTGAATGTCTTTCGCGAACTGCTTAATTTTTTAGTGCCGGCCAAGTGTCAGCTGTGTCAAAAACCCGGATGGTCGATTTGCCAAACCTGCCGAGCCGGCTTGCCCTTCGATCCGGTTGTCACCACAAGGGGTTTTACCGAGACAGGGCCAGCGTTTCGAGGCATCAGGCTTTTTGAATATCAAGAACCCTTGCAACAGCTGATACACGCGTTCAAAGAGCGCGGTATCACCGAGCTGATCCCACGTATTTTTGGGGCGGTGCAATTGCAAAGTATCGCTGAGCTGGCCGAGTCGGCATTCGGGCAGCCCACAGCCACCGAGATTTTGCTGGTGCCGGTGCCGAGTTCAACCGCGTCATACCGGTCACGAGGTTTTTCACCGGCAATGGTGGTGGCAACTGGCTATCGCCGACTATTAACCCAATTGGGTTGGCGAGTCAGGGTGGTGCGGCTGCTCAGGCGCTCTCGACTGGTGCGCGATCAGTCGCTTTTGACCACTCAAGAGCGTTGGCAAAATCAAACCAAAAGCATGGTCGCCAGGCATCAGGTTAATGGTTCTGTGATTCTGATCGATGACATTTCAACTACCGGAGCCACTTTGCTAGAGGCTCGGCGTGCGGTCGAAGATTCGGGTGGCAAAGTCATCGGTTTCTGCACGCTCGCTGAGACTTTATTGAAACGCTCGGCAATTTATTCAAAACCGGATACCTAAAATCAAAAATGGGTATACCTTTCATTCACAGGCAAAGTTGCCTGAGACGGAGGTCACCATGGAAATCAACATCTCGGCCCGCAACCTATCGGTTTCAGACCGTTTCAAAGATTATGTTCAGGATCGCGCCCACAAGGTTGAGCAGCTGGCTCACCGCGTTGAATCCCTTGAAATCAAAGTGACCCGCCACGACCATAGCCGCAATTCAGGCCCCGAAGATCAGGTTGAATTGACTGTTTTTGAGCCTGGCCACGTGATTCGAGCCGAGGCCCACGCCGGCGACAAATTTGCCGCTTTCGATGCTGCCCTTGGCAAGCTTTCAGAGCGCCTTCGCCGCGCGGCTGATCGCCGCAAGGTGCACCACGGTCGCCACGCTTCATTGGGCGCAAGTGAACTGTCGGCACACGACTTCGCCGAACTAGACATTCGCCCAGCCGACGCTGATTTACTGCTCGGCACCGCAAAGGCAGAGAATATCGCTGATACAGAAATCGATCTAGGCGAAAGCCCAGTCGTGATTCGCCGCAAGCAATTCAAGGCCAACCCAATGACCGTTGAAGATGCGCTGTATCACATGGAGCTAGTCGGTCACGACTTTTACTTATTCCACGATTCTGAGACTGACAAACCAAGCGTGGTTTACAGCCGCAAAGGTTGGAATTACGGAGTAATTACTCTGAATTAGTCAACAGAATCTGTTCGCTTAGAGCGCTCCGGAATGAGCGCTAACCGCAGGGCCCGACCGCTTTAGGTCGGGCCCTGCGTCTAAGATTGAGACTTAGCTACACAACCGATTTGGAGCAAAATCTTGGCAACAATCATCGACAAAATCCTGCGCGCGGGCGAAGGCCGAATTTTGGCAAAACTGCGCAATTACGCAGCCGCTGTTAATGCTCTTGAAGACAACTTCACCTCATTGACAGACGATGAGCTTCGCAACGAGACCAACGTCTTGCGCGAACGCTATGCAGCGGGCGAGAGCCTTGACGAATTGCTGCCAGAAGCATTTGCCGCGGTCCGAGAGGCTTCAAAGCGCACCTTGGGTTTGCGTCACTTTGACGTTCAGCTAATGGGTGGGGCTGCTCTTCACCTTGGCAACATCGCCGAGATGCGCACCGGTGAAGGAAAAACCCTAGTTGCGACCCTTCCTGCTTACCTAAACGCAATTGCCGGTCGCGGTGTTCACGTGGTCACCGTTAACGACTTCTTGGCTTCATATCAGAGTGATCTGATGGGCCGCGTGTTCCGTGCCCTAGGCATGACTACTGGTTGCATCCTTTCTGGCCAAGAGCCAGCCGAGCGTCGCGAGCAATACCTTGCCGACATCACCTACGGAACCAACAATGAGTTTGGTTTCGACTACCTACGTGACAACATGGCCTGGCAGCAGCCAGACCTTGTGCAGCGCGGACACTTCTTTGCCGTGGTTGACGAGGTCGACTCGATCCTGATCGACGAAGCTCGAACCCCGCTAATCATCTCTGGTCCAGCTGCCGGCGACGCGAACCGTTGGTTTGGCGAGTTTGCCAAAATTGCCGATCGTCTTCAGCCGGTCATCGACTACGAAGTCGACGAAAAGAAGCGCACCGTAGGAATCCTTGAGCCAGGTATCGAGAAGGTCGAAGACTACCTTGGCATCAGCAACCTATATGAGTCAGCGAACACTCCGCTGATCTCGTTCTTGAACAACTCAATCAAGGCAAAGGCCCTGTTCAAGCGCGACAAAGACTACGTCGTTATGAATGGCGAGGTTCTGATCGTTGACGAACACACCGGCCGTATTTTGTCTGGCCGTCGCTATAACGAGGGCATTCACCAGGCCATTGAGGCCAAAGAAGGCGTTGAGGTCAAGGCTGAAAACCAGACCCTAGCAACCGTCACTCTGCAAAACTACTTCCGTCTATACAAGAAGCTTTCGGGCATGACCGGAACCGCCGAAACCGAAGCCGGCGAGTTCATGAGCACCTACAAGCTGGGCGTTGTTCCGATTCCGACCAACAAGCCAATGATTCGTATCGACCAGGCCGACCTGATTTATAAGAACGAAGAGGTCAAGTTCAACGAGGTCGTCAAAGACATCGCTGCTCGCCACAAGACCGGCCAGCCAGTTCTAGTCGGAACCACCAGCGTCGAGAAGAGCGAATACCTGTCAAAGCTGTTGGCAAAAGAGGGTGTTCGTCACGAGGTTTTGAATGCCAAGAACCACGCCCGCGAAGCGGCAATCGTCGCTCAGGCTGGACGTTTCGGTGCTGTCACGGTGGCCACCAACATGGCGGGTCGAGGCACCGACATCATGCTCGGCGGAAACGCTGAATTCTTGACTGTTGAGTCACTGGCCAAAAAGGGTCTGAACTCAGAAGAGCACCCAGCTGAATATGAAGCTGCCTGGGCTGCAGAATTTGATCGCATCAAGGCCGAGGTCGCCGTCGAGGCTGACCGCGTTCTTGAGGTTGGTGGCCTGTATGTTCTAGGCACCGAGCGTCACGAGTCACGCCGTATTGACAACCAGTTGCGTGGTCGTGCTGGTCGCCAGGGTGACCGCGGTGAATCACGTTTCTACCTGTCTCTAACCGACGACCTAATGCGCCTGTTCAACTCAAATGCTGCAGCGGCTCTAATGAACCGTCCGGGCATTCCAGACGACATGGCTATCGAGTCAAAGGTTGTTAGCCGCGCCATCGCAAGTGCGCAGAACCAGGTCGAGGGCCGCAACGCCGAGATCCGCAAGAACGTTCTCAAGTATGACGACGTTCTAAACCGTCAGCGCGAAGCAATATACAGCGACCGCCGTCACATTCTTGAGGGTGATGACATTGCCGATCGCATCCAGATATTCATCAAGGATTCAATCTCAGCGATTGTTGACCAGCACATTTCAGACACCGCAGCTAGCGACTGGAACCTAGACGCACTGTGGACCGACCTGAAGGCGCTTTATCCAATCCAGCTAGAGATTCAGACTGTGCTTTCAGAGGCCGGCAACCGCTCACGTCTAACCAAGTCATGGTTGACCAAAGAAATCGTGGCAGACACTGAGCGTGCCTACACTCTTCGAACCAATGACATCGGCGAGGCAGCAATGCGCGAACTTGAGCGCCGAGTAGCCCTTTCGGTTATCGACCGCAAGTGGCGCGACCACCTTTACGAGATGGATTACCTAAAAGAGGGAATCGGCCTTCGTGCAATGGCACAGCGTGACCCACTGGTTGAATACCAGCGCGAGGGCTTCAGCATGTTTGAGCAAATGATGGGTGCAATCAAAGAAGAGACGGTCGGTTTCTTGTTCAACATCGAAGTTCAGGTTCAAGCTGCTCCTGAAGAACATGTTCACGAGGCTGAGCTAACCTACAGCGCTCCAAACGAAGACGGACTTGCCGAAGAGACTCACCCTGGGCACGAGCCTGAGTCAAACGACAACCAGGAGCCGCCTAAGTCAGCTCCGGGCAGCTCGTTCTTTAGATAAATCTAAAAAGAATCAGGCCTCGAACTTCAGTTCGGGGCCTGATTCTTTTTGTGGTTAAAGCACGTTGACCATAGTGGCCTGCCAACGCATGTTTATGCCTTCGAGTCGAATAGCCACCGCCCTGGTGCGCTGGTCGCTGTGTAGCAGCACAACAGACTCGATCACTCCATCGCGCGGCGAACCAAATTTGACTCGACGAACTTCGATTTGAAGTCGGTTTTTAGGCTTGCCGGGCGTCGCGGCACGTTTTCTGATGTTATGCAGGGCGGCATCTCGCAATTGCAGATACAGGTCCTCGGTGACCATTCTGGCCAATTGGTCAACTTGACGTTCGCCAGCAAGCACCTGCACGATGCCAGTTGCCAATATTTTGAGCATTTCGCCCGGATCGGGCAAATCGGATGTTTTGGTGTATTGCTTGCCGAAGTATTCGGCATGTTCGAGCGGGTTTGTAACTCTGCGGATCTTTTTTGCTGGTTCTTCAGGCTTAGGCCCTGGCTTTGCTGAATCTTGCGTTTTCGCTTTTGGTTTGGCTTTAGCCTTTGGCTTTGTTTCGCCCTGAGAAATTGCCTTTCCTTTTGCCTTCACCTCACCGGTTGGCGTATCTGTGATTGGCTCAGGTTTCTGATCATCGTTGTATTTCATACCCCCTACCCTTCTCTTGTGTCGGGTGCTGGCAGTCTTGCGCTTAAAACATCAATTTGTAAAGCAATCTTTTTTAAACCTGTGGATAACTTTTTTCCTCATCTGAAATTCTTCTGATAATTCAGCGATGGATTTAAACGATTTTTTCGAAGACCTAGAGGCTGAATTCGATTCGCAGTATTCCGCACTGCAAAATCAGCAACTTTCGCCCAGCGTCTTGCCTTCAGGGCCGATACGGGTTGATTTATTTTGTCGAGATTCTATGCAGCGCAGACTGATTGCGGTCACGTTGGGCGAGAATTTTTTAGCCGGAATTGATGTCGAAAACGGTTCGGCAATCGTTTTAAATATTTCCTCCATTGCGCGTTTAATTATTACCTCAACCTCTAATCGCGAATCAATTGAGATCAAAAATTCGGGCAAAACGTTTGCGGAATTTGTCGAAATATTCGCCGAAAAGAAGTCTCTGGTGCGACTCAAGAGCCAAAATCTTCATGAGGATTCGGCGGCCAGAATTGGTTGGGTCCGGGGGAGTGCGCGAAACCTTATTTGCTTTATAGACCGATCAACTGATGTCGAAATTTTCTATCCGATGGAATCAGTTCGCTCGATAGAAGCAATCGATGTGCATAACTAGAGCGAGAGTTTTAGAACCGGGATTTACTTCGAACATGAAGAGAATCAAAGTGCTCAAATCCGCCGGCAGAGCCCGCAATCGCAACCTGATTATGTCATTGGCAATCATTGCCGCGTCGATGGCTGCGGTTTGGTTCGCAATCGCCCAAGCTGATCAGCGACAAGAATATTTGGTAGCCAAAACTGGCCTATCGGCTGGAGCAAAACTCACTGCCGATTCGGTGCAAGCAATCAAAGTGAACCTTGCTGATTCGGGTGTCAACTACCTAAAAACATTGCCCGGCGATCAGGTGGCATTTCTAATTTCGTCAGTTCGCAAGGGCGAGCTAATACCTTTAGCTCAGCTGGTGGCTAGCGCCTCTGATACCCGGGTTCCTGTTCAAATTACGCCGACAATGGGCCTCTCAAATCAGGTCAAAGTTGGCTCTGCCATCGATTTGTGGGCTTCTAGGGCTCAAACCGGGCAGGTTTGGGGTGAACCTAGAATCCTTAGCCTTGGTGCCGAGGTCGCTGACATCACCAAGCCATCCGGCATGTTCGGTGATGCAAATCCATCACTTGATCTGATGGTGCACCCCGATGATCTGCCTGCGGTGATTTATGCGGCTGCAAATGGTGACAAATTTGCCGCAATTCTCAAGCCGACCCTCAAAGACCGCTAGTCATGATGAGCACAATTGAACCCGAACTGACCGCCGAAGCCAGGCTCGAAGAAGCGACATCCGAGCTTTCTATTCAGGTGCAAACCCGAGGTCAAGTTATCGCAGTCTGGGGCCCCAATGGCTCAACCGGAAAATCCATGGTTGCAATCAATGTTGCGTTTGAGCTGGCCCACGCCGCCAATCGGGTTTTGCTAATTGATTTGGATACCTATGGTCCGAGTATCGAAACGCAGTTGAATCTGGTCGAGCATCCGGCTGGCCTAGCCGCAGCTTGCCGCCTAGCTTCACAGGATCGCCTTGACGAGTCCGAGTTGCTCAGACTCAGTCAGCCGGTTCAGGTTTCAGGTAACACAATGCAAATCATGACCGGAATAAGTAATCCGAGTAGATGGCCCGAAATCACTGGCCCGAAAATAGAACAGTTGCTCGACATCGCCGCAACCTGCTTCGACTTCATCGTTTTAGATCTTGCATCAGAACTGGCTGATTCAGCCCAGCAGCCGCAATCTGGAATCGAACGCAACTGTGCTACTCAAACCGGTTTGCAGAACGCCAACATAATTTTGTCGATTGGTCTAGCCGATCCAATCGGCATCAGGCGGTTGATACTCGCCATGCAAGACCTAAAGAATCTTCGCCTAGACGCCGACCTATACACCGTAATCAATAGAACTCGGGCAAGCGTGATTGGGCGAAAAGCCAAAGAACAGATTGCCGAAACTCTCTCTAGATTCTCAGGCCTAGAAGTTGACCTATTCATCCCAGATGAACCAGCTACGTTTGACCAGTGTTTACTCGAATCGATTCCGTTGATCACGGCAAAGCGAAAATCAGCGGCACGCGTTGCAATTGGCAAATTGACCAAACGACTGATTCTCGCCGAAACCAATTCACTCGACCAGCGGGTGGCTAAACTCAGTTAAATGGCGACATTCAGCGAGCTATCTAGGCAGTCGGGCAAATTAGATGCCGTCGACATCGACTGGCTAAATCTGCTGATGTCAGACTGGCAAATGATCGCGGATCTAGTATTTGCCGACCTGGTCCTCTGGCTTCCTGATAGCAGCGGCAGTTTCATCGCGGCCGGCCATGCTCGCCCATCTAGCTCGGCAACTATTTTTTATCGCGACATCGACGGGGAACCTATTCGCAAACAGTGGTCCAAAGAGGTTTCAGCTGCCTATGAAGCGGGCCAAATTGTCACCGCCGAGGTTCCGACTGATTTCGAGGGCGCCTCAATCCGCGTTAGCGCAATCCCTGTTCGCCGGCATGTGTCTTTGACTTCAGAAGAGCTGCACGAGGCACCCATCGCTGTCATTACTCGCCACACCAACCTCAGCGACCTTCGAACCCCAAACAAGCTTCAGCTGAACTACCTTGCTGCCGGTCACGATCTAATCGAAATGATCACCACGGCATCTTTTCCTTCGGCTGCGCACCCAGGCGGAAACCGTCGCGCGACTCCGAGAATCACCGATGGCGTCATTCGCCTTGACGAGGCAGGTGACGTCACTTTTGCTAGCCCAAATGCAGTGTCAGCTTTCGCTCGACTTGGCGTCAAGGGCGAGCTCGAAGGTCTTTCGTTGGCCAAGGTAACGCTGCCCCTGCTGTCAAAAAGCTCAGCTCTCGACGAAGGTCTCTCGCTGGTGCTAACAGGTCGCGCTCCTTGGCGCACCGATCTAGAGACTGCCAAGGTCACGCTGTCGGCCCGAGCCATTCCGATCCGAAAAGCCGGCAAACGCGTTGGTGCCATGGTTTTGGTTCGCAACGTTACCGACACTCGCAAGCAAGAGCGCGAGTTGATTACTAAAGACGCGACCATTCGTGAGGTTCACCACCGAGTTAAAAACAATCTGCAAACAGTGGCCAGTCTGCTCAGGATTCAAGCTCGCCGAAGTCAGAGTCAAGATGCCAAAGAGTCGCTTGAACAAGCCATGCGCCGCGTTTCGGCAATTGCGTTGGTGCACGACACTCTGTCTGAAGGATTGAATCAAGAGGTCAATTTTGATGAGGTCTTTGACCGAGTGATGATGCTGACCAGCGAAGTTGCTGCCAGCCACAACACAACGGTCAAAACGCTAATTGACGGCCGATTCGGTCAGCTAAAACCAGAGGTTGCCACTCCGCTAGCTGTTGCGCTAACTGAACTGGTGACCAATGCGGTTGAACACGGATTAGCCAGCCGCAGCGGAGTCGTGCACGTGAGCGCCGACCGCAAGCCTAGAAAGCTGCTCATTACTGTCTCAGACAATGGCGTAGGCCTCGGAAAAGAAGGGGTTGGCCCAGGTCTTGGAACTCAGATCATCAAAACCCTTATCGAGGGTGAACTACGCGGCAGCATCAGTTGGTTCTCACCAAAAGAGGGCGGCGCCAGAGTCTCAATCGAGATTCCGCTGTAAATGAAAAACCCGCCACAATCAGTGACGGGTTCTTTAAAAAACTCTTTAGCCAGCGCGACGAGCACGTGCATACTTGCGCTTTAGCGACTTGCGCTCATCTTCGCTTAGGCCACCCCAAACGCCGGTGTCCTGGTTCTCTTTAATTGCATACTCAAGGCAGCTGGTCGAAACAGCACACTCGCGACAAACAGCTTTTGCCTGGTCAATTTGGTCTACAGCGGGTCCTGTGTTGCCAACCGGAAAGAAGAGTTCTGGGTCTTCGTTGAGGCAACGAGCTTGGTTTAGCCACTGCATATCCATATGTTGCTGTATTCCTTTGTATCGGGCCCCGAGCGCAAAGTTTTGCTAACAAAACTGCTGTGCTGGGGTTATCTTGGGCGGCGCCTAAGCGCTCTGCACCATGTCTTACCTGAGAAAATGGTTTCACACCAACGCCTGTTTGGCAAGACCCAAATTTTTAGTCAGGACCCAAAATGAATGCCGATCAATCAAAAAAGCCCAAGGCTCTGCTGGCAATTATCGGAATTGTGGGGCTTGAGGCACTCGTTGTTTTAGGTCTTGCCGGTGTGCTTCTGGTTGAGATTCTTGCTGGGGCGAGTCGCAGCCTGACCACCGCATTAGCTCTATTTGCCATGGTCGCAGCGGCTGGCGCATTCGTTGCTTTTATCGCCGTTTCGCTTTATCGCGGCAAGCGCTGGGCGCGAAGTGCGGCACTATTTTGGCAACTGGTTCAGTTGTCTGTTGCCAGTGCCAGCTTCAGCGGTGAATTTGCAAACTGGATGATCGGCACAGCACTAATTGTTCCGTCGGTTTCCGTGCTTGCTCTGATCTTCAGAAAATCAGTGGTTGCAGCAACTATGGAGCAAGTCGATCGCGATTAGCTGATTAGGCCAAGGTCTTTCTTGAGCTTGGTGACGTGACCTGTAGCGCGCACGTTATAGCCAGCCATGGTGATCACGCCGTTCTCATCAAGCGCAAAGGTTGAGCGCAATACGCCCTTGTATAGGCGACCATAAAGTGATTTCTCGCCGAAGGCGCCATAAAGTTTGTGAACCTCTTTGTCGACGTCAGAGAGCAGCTCAAAGTTCAATGATTCTTTTTCGCGGAACTTGGCTAGCTTGTCAACGCCGTCTGGTGAGATGCCGATCACTGTGTATCCAGCTGATTTGAATGAGTTGAGGCTGTCGTTGAAGTCGCATGCCTCTTTGGTGCAACCCGGGGTCAATGCCGCCGGAAAGAAAAACAAGATTGCTTTTTGGCCCTTGAATGAGCTGATCGAAATGGACTTGCCTTTGTCGTTCAGCAGGCTGAATTCAGGAGCGGTTTGGCCGATTTCTAGTTTTGAAACTTCAGTCACTTGCGCGTCTCTTGCCTTTCGGAGTCAACCGCGACACTTCTATGAACCGCGGTTGCTACCTAGTTTAGCTCTTCAATATTTTCTAACTTTTGATTGGCGAGCCCGCCGGTATGGTGCTATTCTTTTCTCTCGTTGCGCTAATAGCGCAGCACGCACCTCTAGCTCAATCGGCAGAGCAACTGACTCTTAATCAGTGGGTTCTGGGTTCAAGTCCCAGGGGGTGCACGAAACTCCGATCCTCCACGATCGGAGTTTTTTTATGCCCAAAATACTTGCGATTTTTTGTCTAGCCCCCCTAGACTAAAAACATGACAAATCTTCTTCCAGCGGCAACCACCATGGGCGCAGTCACTCTGCGCGTTGCAAACCTCGACAAGATGATCGCCTACTATCGCGATGGCGTTGGGCTTGATGTTTTGCTGCAGAGCAAAGACAGCGCGATTCTCGGCCGCGTTGGCCAGCCGGCGCTAATTATTGAGCACAGCCCCGAGCTAAAGCACGCCAGCCAGTCGGCCGCCGGTCTGTTCCACTCGGCTTTTCTTTTCGACACTCAGGCAGAATTGGCCGCCGCAGTTATGTCGGTGGCAACCAAGTATCCGGGTTCTTTCACCGGCAGTGCTGATCACCTGGTCTCTGAGGCGTTCTATTTTGATGACCCAGAGGGCAACGGCGTTGAGCTTTATTTCGACCGCGACCGTTCAAAGTGGAGCTGGCAGCACGGCGAAGTTGACATGGGCACCTTTGGTCTCGACCCGAATGCCTATCTGGGCGAGCACCTGGGCACCGCTCCAAAGACCGTTGCTTCGCGAATCGGGCACGTGCACTTGAGCGTGGGCAGCATAGATCAGGCGCGTGATTTTTATGTAGACAAGCTCGGTTTTGAAACCACCAAGAACTGGATGGGTACCGCGCTGTTTGTTTCTGCCGGTGGCTATCACCACCACATGGCAATGAACGTCTGGAAGAGTCGTGGAGCCGGAGTGCGCGAGCAGACGCTTGGATTAGGTGATGTTGCCATTCAGCTGCCAAACGCCGACAACCTAGGGCAGATTGCTGAGCGCTTGAAGCACGTCGGAATTCAGACACGTGATGATGGTGCTGTGATCAGACTTGACGACCCATGGGGCAATCAGGTCACGCTAGAGCTTCAGAAAGCATAAAAAAATCGGGCCCAAACAGGCCCGATTTTTTCTTGGTCAGATTAGCCCCGCGACTTTGCTCAAGAAGGCATCAACGAGGTTATAGGTGCGCTGCTTGGCCTCGGCTTCAAACGCGATGGTTTGAGCCATCATGATTTCTGGATCCTGCCCATCGGCACGAATCTCATCGGCGCCATCCCATTCAAACCACGGTTGCAAAACAGTTGAAACCATTTCAGGGTGAAACTGCAGAGCCAGAGCCTTGCTGATCACGAACGCCTGAGAGGCAACTGGGTTCCGAGCGATCTCGCGAGCTCCTTCTGGCAGGGTCCAGCGATCGTAGTGATACTGAAACCACGGGCCGTTGCTAACTAGGTCAGGCTCTTCACTCCAAATCGAAGTCCAGCCAACTTCAAATTTTGGCCCCTTGGCCACGGTTCCGCCCATAGCTCGCGCAATCAATTGACCGCCAAAACAGATGCCGAAAACCGGCTTGCCAGCCTCGATAGCAGCACGAATCCAATCAAGTTCTGGCTCAAGCCAATTACCGATGCACGCGTTGTCCCAAACGCCCCATGGTGAACCCATTGGAACAATCACGTCATAGTCTTCGACGTTCGGAAACTCAAAATGCACGTTAGGGGAGTAGTAGTTCTCTTCGGAGACTACGTTTTGTTCTACGGTCTCAAATCCGTGGAATCTGAATCTTTCACCGACCGGGCCAAGCGGGCTCACGTGGTCGTGCTGGATAAATAGCGCCTTCACATTTTGAAGTTTAGCTGCCCGATTTAGCCAACCAAATGGCTATTCTTCGCCGATGTCTTCGTTCCAAAGAGCATCATTAGCTTCAATAAAGTCACCCATGATTTTGATGAGTTCCGGGTCATTCATCACGTGCAGTTCTGCACCGTGTTCGGCAACCCAATCTTGGCCGCCCATAAAGTTTTTGTCGTCGCCCACAAGCACGCGACCGATGCCAAATTGGCGAATCAGGCCCGAGCAATACCAGCAGGGCGAGAGGCTGGTGGCAAGAGTGACCTTGCGATAAGACTTTTGGCGACCCGCGTTTCTAAATGCACTGGTCTCGCCGTGCATAGATGCATCGCCGTCTTGAACTCGACGATTGCGGCCACTGCCAAGCAGTCGACCCTGTTCGTCAAATAGTGCGGCACCAATTGGAATGCCACCCTCGGCTAGACCGAGTTTGGCCTCGGCAATGGCAACCTGAAGCTTTTCTTCGTCAGTGGCGAAGATTTGTCCAACTTGAAATTCCATTGCCGAGGCCTCTCGATTAGCTATTTCTGTTTAGTTCTTTTTGTTTAGCAACTTGTATAGCAAGAAGTAAATAACTGCTGCTGACAAGCCACCAACAAGTGCGGTCCAGTCGCCGTTTTCAGCACCAGGGCCGGTCAGTGCTCCATAGAACTTCACTGTAGGCATTTCAGCCTTTGCGAATAGCAGCACCGAAGTGACGGTGGTGATAATAAAGGTGATTGGACCAGCAATGTTTGAGTGCTTAGTGCCCTCTTCGATCAGCTTGTCAATGTTTTGACCCTTGCGTAGTAAACGGTCAACGGTAAGGATGGCCACCCAAGGGGCTAGCCAGTAACCAACGGTTAGTAGGAAAAGCTCAAATAGGAAGCGGAAGTTGTCTTCAACAGCAAAGTAGGACAGCGCGCCGCCTAGAACACCTGCGATAACAACCATGATTGCGCGACGAGTCTTGAAGCCCAGCTTCACGCCAGCTGCGATGAACGACATGGTTCCCGAGTAGATGTTAAGGACGTTGGCTGAAACTGAACCTACTGCGATTCCGACCAGAGTCAGCACTGCAAGCCAGCCAGGTAGCACGGCGGTGAATGCGCTGGTTGGCAAGCCTTCGCCGACTACACCGCTCCATGCGATCGCTCCAACAGACATCAGAACAGTAGTTGCGGTGAAGTTTCCAAGTCCGGCAGCCAGTCCAACAGCACGCGGTGAGGTGTTGGCAGGCAGGTAGCGAGTGAAGTCAGCGGCGAATGGGGTCCAGCCTTGGGTGTAGCCATAGGCAAGTGCAACACCAACGCTGAACGCACCCCACTTGAAGTCTTCAGTTGGGCTCACGTCATACTTACCCTGTGAAATGACGACGAAGGTCACAATGGCGAAAACGACTGAAAGATAGAAGAACGCGTAGCGCTCAAACTTCTGAATGAAGTTGTGGCCAATAAAGGCTGCGATCACCTGCACCAAGATGATGATGGTCACCGATACTGGCACCGCAAGATTGGTTAGCGAGGTTAGCGCGAATGCACCAGAAGTGGTGTTCACAGCGAACCAGCCGATACCTGCAACCAGGGTCGAAGTTGCTGCCGGCAGAATGTTTCCGCGCAGACCGAAGGCGGTTCGACCGAGAACCATCTGCGGCACACCGTGACGAGGGCCCCAGCTGCTGAACCAACCGTGAGTGACGGCAGCTAGCGCGTTTCCAGTGGCGACGGCAAGAATTGCCTGCCATACATTAAGGCCAGCAAAGACAGCCAATGCACCGATAAAAATGGTTGCGAACTCTAGGTTCGGAGACGACCAGACAGTGAACAGGTGCCACGCCTTGCCGTGACGCTCGCCCGCAGGAATCGGAGCTACGTCGTTTGTTTCGATTGCGGTTGCCTTAGCAGAGCCGGAAGTTGAGGTAGTCATAGCGAAAGGTTAGTGGTGAACTAAAGGTAAACAGCGCAGAATTTATGCGTTTTGGTCGAGTTTTACGACATTGAAACAAAAGTTTTTCGCACTAATTTTGTAGCCCAACTACAAAAGGTATCTTTGAACCGATGAGCTTTGACGACGAACTTTTATCGAGCGTGATTTGGGATGAATCTGCCGCGATTGAACTGCTCAGCAAAATCTTTGAATCTGACCGAACCGCAGTGATCAAAACCTATTGTGCGATCGACGATCTTCCGATTCGTGCACGACTTGAAAACCTTGGCTTTGAAGCCAAACGCGAATTCACCGAGCGCGGGGTTCGCCAGCAGCGTTTCACCTGTGACCGATATGACTTCATTCGCGCGCTCGCCGAAGCCAAAATGGCAGAACACCTCGACATGGATGTTTGGCAATTCGGATTCGACAGCGCCAAAAGACGAGCCGGCCTTTGCAACTACACCGACCAGAGGATCACGATTTCACGCTATTTGGTTGACATTCATACCGTTGATGAATCAATGCAAGTGGTGCTGCACGAGGTCGCACACGCGATTGCCGGCAAAAAAGCTGGCCACACCAAAGCTTGGCTTTCGGTGGCTAAGTCGATCGGTTATCGTGCCGAGAAATTCACTGGCAAAGAGATTGCCCAAGAGACCGCCAGCTGGGTGGGCACTTGTCCGGCAGGGCACGAGCATTTTCGCTATCGCAAGCCAACTCGGCAATTGGCCTGTGGCCTCTGCGGGCGAGGATTCTCTAGGCGAAACCTAATTTCATGGACGCAACGATAACTAACATCGTCACCACGAATCCGGCAAAGAAATTCAGCCAGATAAATCGGCGCCAGCCCCGATTCGCCTCTTCGCAACTCTCATCGGTGATGTTCCAAAACTTGGCAACTATAAACAGGTATGGCACCGCAGCAAGAGCCGCGATTGACTCGAGGCCACCAGCGGGCAAAAGAACTAATCCGGCAGCCAAGTAGGCAATAAATGCGAATCGCACGGTGGCGCGCGCACCGACTGCGGTGGCTACCGAGCTGATGCCTGCCTCACGGTCGGCGTGAACATCCTGAACCGCACCAAATGCGTGCGAGGCCATGCCCCAAAGTGCGAAAGCAACAATCATGCTCAGCAGTTTTGGTTCGGTCATTTCGACACCGGCAAAGGCCAAAGCAAAAATCATCGGCCCAACAAAGTGGCTGCTCGAGGTTATTGAATCAAGAACCGGCACCTCCTTGAAGCGCAGTCCTTTAGCGCTATAAGCGATAACCATAAACAGGATGAATGCCAACCAAAGGCTTGAAAAGAGGTCACCGTAAAAAACAAAGTGCGCCACAAATGGCAAGCACGAAAGCACTGATGCCCAGAGAGTCAGACGGTGCCATTTAGGGTCGAGCAGAGCACCTTCGATGCCGCCTTTGCGAGGGTTGCGAAGGTCGCTCTCGTAGTCAAAAACATCATTTATGCCATACATCAGTAGGTTGTATGGGCCCAGAAAAAACACCGTTCCAACCAGTAGGTGAATGTCAATTTTGCCGGTCGCAAAAAGGTAGGCAACCGCAAATGGATAGGCGGTATTGATCCAAGAAACTGGCCTCGATGACCAGAACAACTGCTTGATTGCCTCAATCATTTGTTTTCCTTTGAATCTCTCTGCTTGCTGAATAGGCCCCACAAAGTCGGCACCAAGATCACTGCCGCCACGGTGTAGGCAAAGTCTTCGATTGGTGCTGCGCCAATAAGCATCCCAGATATTTTTTGTGAGTCATAAGCAACCGTGCCGCTCAAAATTATTAGGTTGTCAAACAGAGCAGTCATGGCAATCAAGACCAGCATGGTTAGCCAAAAAGACTTGGGAGTAACGTTTCGAAGCGGCCAGGCGGCAATCACCGCAAGGGTTAGCAAAACCAAAAGATTTAGCAGCGCATATGTCATCTAGGCAACCTGCGCTTTTCAAAATAGGCGAAGCAAATCAGAGTTGTGTAGTTCAACAGGGATAGAAAAAACAGTTCTTCAATCGGAAACTCTGGCGCTATGGTCAAGCCAGAAAGATAGCGACCTTCGCCTCTGAAAAAGATACCCAGGGTAATTCCGGCTAGATCCCAAATTGAGAAAAAGGCCACCGAAATAGCGATCACTGAAGTCGCTGCCAGAGGCCTATTAAAAAATGCCAATTTGAATCGATAATCAATCAGCGCCATGCCGGTCAGCGAGACCAAAAGGCCGATCAAATAAATCAGATTCAACGAAGGCCCTTCCAGGCGCTATCGCCCAAAGGTTTGATTTCGCTCTTGATTGGGCCACTGCTGCGGTCATCAACCAGGTGCTTGTAAACCAGCTCTGCTCCGATCAAGCACATCGGCAATCCGATGCCCGGGATCGTGTTGTGGCCGGCATAAAAGAGGTTGCTGACTTTTTTGCTCCGGTTTGACGGTCTAAAGAATGCGCTCTGTCGAAGAGTGTGCGCCATGCCTAGCGCGGTGCCCGACCAGGCATTCAGCTCATCGGCAAAGTTGCCTGGGCCCATGGTTCGACGAACCACAACCCTCTCAGCCAAATCAGGAATATCGCACCATTCTGCGATTTGAGCGATAACTCGATCGGCTTCAGCTTCAAACGCCGCGTCTCCGGAACGGTTGATTCCACCTTTACCTAAACGCACATCGGGCGCACACGGAACCAGCACGAATACGTTCTCATAGCCCTCAGGTGCAGTGCTTGGATCGGTTCTTGAGATCACGCTGATGTACAGCGATGCCGGGTCTGAGAATTTTGGCGCCGACTTGTCGCCTGGCTTTCTAAAGACATTGGCAAAATTTTTGTTCCAGTCATCTGCATAGAGCAGGGTGTGGTGATCTAGTTCAGGCAGTTTGCCTTTGACGCCCAGATAAAGCAGCACGGCAGAAGGACCCGGCACCTTATTGCTCCACCATTTTTCGGGCAAAGTCTGGTGCTTTGGCTCGAGAAGCTTGGTTTCAATATGGTGCAGATCGGCGGTGCCAATCACAACATCGGCGGCAAATAAAGCCTCACCAACGCGCACACCGGTCGCACGGCCATCTTCGCCAACTTCAATCTTGGTGACCGGCGAATTGGTGCGAATGTCTACGCCGTGCTTCTTGGCTAAACGCTCTATGGCTTCGATGATCGTATAAAAACCGCCCATCGGATAAAACACACCGACCTGCATATCCACGTGGGTCATCAGGTGATACATGCTCGGGGTATCAAACGGAGAGGCGCCCAAGAACACCGCCGGAAAATTCAAGATCTTTTGCAGGCGTTTGTCGGTGACGTGGCTTGCCACAAAAGAACTAAGCGAAGTCAGCAGATGCTTGATAAAGACACCGGCTCGAGCAATCACGTCAGGGTGGATAAAAGCGCGACCGTCTTTGAAATTTGTGTATAGAAAGTGCTTGATCGCCAGGTCGTAGGTCTGCTGGGCCGATTTTAGATAGCTCTGCAGTTTCTGGCTTGAGCCGGGTTCGATTTCTTCGAATAAACGCAGGTTGTCTTCGAGGCGCTCGCGAATCAAAAGCTTGTCGCCAAAGCCCTCGTTGCGGGTTTGATATGCGGGGTCAAGTCTGACCAAGTTCAGCTCTGCCGCCGCGGTGGTTCCCATCAGCTTGAAAAACTGATCAAAGGCATCTGGCATCAGATACCACGATGGCCCCATGTCGAACTTGAAGCCGTCTTTCTCCCAGATGTAGGCACGGCCACCTACCTTTTCGCGACCCTCAAGCAGAGTGACCTTCATGCCAGCTTTTGCCAAGAGCGCAGCCGAAGCTAGCCCGGCAATTCCGCCGCCGATAACAACTGCTGTTTTTTGGGTCATTTGGGCATCATTCCTAACATCGCCTTGGCGAGAATTACGATTTTTTGTGCATTCGGCACACTGATTCTTGACTCAATCAATTTCTCTGCCGGAGTATTTCTGATTCGCTCATTTAGGGCACCAAAAAACATTTGCGCCGCAGCCACCGCGCGTCGTGAATTTTTCGGAAGCATGTGCAAAGTCTCAGCCGATTTAGCTAGGTCTTCATCGATGTCAGCGACCAGGCGAGCTTTTTCGGACTCATTAAAAGTGCTCACATTGACATCAGGAAAATAGCTGCGACCGAGCTGTTTGAAGTCGGCGGCTAGGTCTCGCAAGAAGTTCACTTTTTGAAACGCGGCACCAAGTGCTCTGGCTCCCGCAACCAAGCGGCGTTCTTCTTCTGCGCTATAAACAGCTGTGCTGTCAGTCAAGAATGCCCGCAGGCACATTAGGCCAACTACCTCGGCTGAGCCATAAACATATCGGTCAAAACTTGCCTGGTCGTGTTCGCGCTGGGTTAGATCGGCACGCATTGAATAAAAGAACGGCTCGATGATTTCGCGCTCGATACTGCATTTGACGGCACTTAGGGCAAAGGCGTGAACCACCAGGTTGGCACTAAAGCCGATTTCAATTGCCCGATATGTCTCGGCTTCAAGTTCATCGAGCAGCTTCTCGGCAACATCCTTATTGGCGGCGCCATCTACGATTTCGTCGGCAACGCGAACCAGACCATAGATATTGCGAACATCTTGGCGAACTGACTCGCCCAACAATTTGGTGGCCCAACCAAATGAAGTTGAATAGGTCTCAATCACCTGGTTGGTCGACGCCTGGGCAGCCTTTGAATAAAGAGCAAGCCCAAAGGGTTTTGAATCGCGTGAATCGGCCACGCCTTCATCTTATGGTTTGCCAGCAAGGCAGGCGGCATCAAGGTTTAGGATTGACCTTATGACTGCTGACATGAAGCCAAGAAGCCGTGCCGTAACCGATGGAATTGAGCGCGCTGCCGCCAGAGGCATGCTACGTGCCGTTGGAATGGGAGATGCCGACTGGGAGAAGCCACAGATTGGTGTGGCGAGCTCTTGGAACGAGGTCACCCCTTGCAACCTTTCGCTAGATCGCTTGGCTGATGCAGCAAAGATGGGTGTTCACGCAGCACACGGATACCCGCTTGAATTTGGCACCATCTCAGTTTCTGACGGCATTTCAATGGGCCACGAGGGCATGCACTTCTCGCTGGTATCGCGCGAAGTTATCGCAGACTCTGTTGAGACCGTTATGCAGGCAGAGCGCCTAGACGGCTCAGTTCTTCTGGCCGGCTGTGACAAGTCACTGCCGGGCATGTTGATGGCTGCCGCTCGACTAGATCTTGCATCAGTATTTTTGTATGCCGGAACCATTGCTCCGGGCTGGGTAAAGCTGAGCGACGGAACCGAAAAAGAAGTGACCATCATCGACGCTTTTGAAGCAGTCGGCGCCTGCAAGGCCGGCAAGATGTCACGCGAAGACCTAGATGCCATCGAGCGCGCAATCTGCCCAGGCGAAGGCGCTTGTGGCGGCATGTATACCGCTAACACCATGGCTTCGGCTGCTGAGGCACTGGGCATGAGCTTGCCAGGATCAGCTTCACCACCATCTGCAGACCGTCGCCGCGACGCTTGGGCTCAGCGCTCAGGTGAGGCAGTGGTCAACCTGATCTCAAAGGGCATCACCGCTCGTCAGATTTTGACCAAGAAGGCGTTCGAAAACGCAATCGCTGTCACCATGGCGTTCGGTGGTTCTACCAACGCGGTTCTTCACCTATTGGCAATTGCTCGCGAAGCTGATGTCGACCTTCAGCTAGACGACTTCAACCGCATCGCTGACAAGGTGCCACACCTAGGCGACCTAAAGCCATTTGGTCAATTCGTTATGGCTGACGTCGACCGCGTCGGTGGTGTTCCAGTGGTTATGAAGGCGCTGCTTGACGCTGGTCTAATCCACGGTGACGCTCTAACCGTTACTGGCAAGACCGTTGCCGAGAACCTTGAGGGCATCAACCCACCAGACCCAGACGGCAAGATTATCCGTGCTCTTTCAAACCCAATTCACAAGACCGGCGGCATTGCTGTTCTCAAGGGTTCGCTTGCGCCAGAGGGTGCAGTTGTAAAGACTGCGGGCTTTGACCTTGAAGACTTCACCGGCCCAGCCCGTGTGTTTGAGCGTGAGGCAGCGGCTATGCAGGCGCTGACCGAAGGCAAGATCGGCAAGGGCGATGTAGTGGTAATTCGATACGAAGGCCCTAAGGGCGGACCGGGCATGCGCGAAATGCTTGCCATCACCGCTGCAATTAAGGGTGCCGGTTTGGGCAAAGATGTTCTACTATTGACAGACGGACGATTCTCAGGCGGCACAACCGGCCTTTGCATCGGACACATTGCACCAGAGGCCACCAATGGTGGACCAATTGCTCTGGTTCGCGATGGAGACTTGATTCGAGTCAACATCGCCGCTCGTTCGCTCGAACTACTCGTTGAGCCAGAAGAGCTGGTTGCCCGCAAGCAGGATTGGCAACCCCTTCCACCGCGCTACACCCGAGGCGTTCTCGCAAAGTATTCAGCACTTGTGCACTCAGCATCTGAGGGCGCAGTTACCGGATAGTTTGCTTTTCAAATTTCTTAGCTAACGAGAGAAGTACTAATGGCAGAAGTGCTAACCGGTGCTCAGACGATTGTTCGCAGTCTTGAGCTACTTGGCATCGACACCATCTTTGGCTTGCCTGGCGGAACCATCCTTCCGACCTACGACCCACTGATGGACTCACAAAAGATTCGTCACATCTTGGTTCGCCACGAGCAGGGTGCTGGTCACGCTGCCGAAGGTTATGCATCGGCAACCGGCCGCCTTGGTGTTTGCATCGCGACCTCTGGTCCGGGTGCAACTAACCTGGTCACCGCAATTGCCGATGCATACATGGATTCAGTTCCACTTTTGGCAATCACCGGTCAGGTCAACTCGCACATGATCGGAACCGACGCGTTTCAAGAGGCAGACATCGTGGGAATCACGATGCCAATCACCAAGCACTCTTTCTTGGTTACTCGACCAGAAGACATTCCAGAAACCATCGCGTCTGCAGTTTTGATTGCAACCACCGGCCGCCCTGGCCCAGTTTTGGTTGACATCACCAAAGACGCTCAGGTTAAGTCAGCTGAGTTCAACTGGCCACCAAAGGTTGACCTGCCTGGCTACAAGCCAGTCACCAAGCCACACGGCAAGCAGATTCAGGCGGCAGCGCAGCTGATCAAAGAAGCAAAGCGCCCGGTCTTGTATGTCGGCGGTGGCGTAGGCCGTGCGGGAGCACACAAGGAGCTATTCAAGCTTGCTGAAATCACTGGTGCACCAGTGGTCACCACCTTGATGGCTCGCGGCGTGTTCCCAGATTCACACCCTCAAAACCTAGGCATGCCGGGCATGCACGGCACCGTTCCTGCGGTGACCGCGCTGCAAAAGAGCGACCTGCTAATCACCCTTGGCGCTCGTTTCGACGACCGCGTTACCGGTGACGTTAAGAGCTTTGCAGTTGGCGCCAAAGTAATTCACGTTGACATTGATCCAGCAGAAATCGGCAAGATCCGTTTTGCCGACGTGCCAATCGTGGGCGATGCCAAAGAGGTAATCACCGAGCTAAACCAAGAGCTAACTGCCAGCATCAAGGGCAAGCTAGATCTTGCTGATTGGTGGCAGTTCTTGAACGGTTTGAGCGAGCGCTACCCACTTGGCTTCACTCCGGCAAACGACGGCAAGCTTTCACCACAGCACATCATCAAGCGCATTGGCGAGCTAAGTGGCCCAGAGGCTATCTACACCGCTGGCGTTGGCCAGCACCAGATGTGGGCTGCTCAGTTCATCAAATATGAGCGTCCAAACGCTTGGCTTAACTCAGGCGGCGCTGGCACCATGGGCTACTCGGTTCCTGCTGCAATGGGCGCCAAGGTTGGTCAGCCAGACCGCCTAGTTTGGGCAATCGACGGCGACGGATGTTTCCAGATGACCAACCAAGAGTTGGCTACCTGCGCGATCAACAACATCCCGATCAAGGTTGCTGTTATCAACAACTCTTCACTCGGCATGGTTCGTCAGTGGCAGACCCTCTTCTATAGCGAGCGTTATTCGAACACCGATCTGCACACCGGCACCGATGCGCTGATGATTCCAGACTTCGTCAAACTTGCCGACGCGTATGGCTGCCTTGGCATCCGTGTTGAAAAAGAAGAAGAAATCGATGCCGCAATCAAGCTAGCCATGGAGACCAACGATCGGCCAGTTGTGATCGACTTCATCGTTAGCCGCGACGCCATGGTTTGGCCGATGGTCGCTGCTGGTCTTTCAAACGACGCAGTTCAATATGCTCGCGATGCGGCACCGATCTGGGACAAAGAGGACTAATCATGACAACTCACGTTCTCTCACTTCTGGTTGAAGACAAGCCGGGTCTGCTAACTCGCGTTGCCGGCCTATTTGCTCGTCGTTCATTCAACATCGAGTCGCTTGCCGTCGGCACCAGCGAGATCCCGGGCCTTTCGCGCATCACTGTTGTGGTCAGCGTTGAGGGTGCCCCACTGGAGCAGGTCACCAAGCAGCTGAACAAATTGGTAAATGTGATCAAGATCGTTGAGCTTGAGGCAGATCAGTCAGTTCAGCGCGATCACATGCTGATAAAGGTAAAGACCGATGCCAACACTCGCTCGCAGGTGCTCGAGGCGGTAACCTTGTTCCGTGCTCGCGTTATCGACGTTGTGAGCGATGCACTGATTATCGAAGTCACCGGCGACACCGCAAAGTGCGCTGCGTTCATCAAGGTTCTTGAGCCATTCGGCATCAAGGAATTGGTTCAATCAGGCGTGTTGGCTATGGGTCGCGGCTCAAAGTCAATCACCGAAAAGGTGCTCAAATAACAAACTTCGAATGACTCAAACCGAGATCGTTCGTTAGCTTCACAGATTCAAAACTCAAGCAAACAAAAACAAAGGGATATAAAAATGGCTGAAATCTTTTATGACAAGGATGCAGACCTTTCGATCATTCAGGGTCGCAAAGTTGCCATCATTGGTTATGGTTCACAGGGTCACGCTCACGCGCTGAACCTAAAAGACAGCGGTGTTGACGTTGTTGTTGGTCTTCAGGCTGGCTCAAAGTCACGCGCTGCTGCTGAAGAGCAGGGTCTAAAGGTTGTCACTCCAGCTGAGGCTGCCGAGTGGGCAAACGTAATCATGATTCTTACTCCAGACCCAGCACAGCGTCACGTATACGCAGAGGCAATCGAGAAGAACCTTCAGGCTGGCGACGCGCTAGTTTTCGGTCACGGTTTCTCAGTTCGCTACGAACTAATCAAGCCTCCAGCCAACGTAGACGTATTCCTAGTTGCGCCAAAGGGCCCAGGCCACTTGGTTCGCCGCGAGTACCTAGCTGGCAAGGGTGTTCCAAACCTAATCGCAGTTGAGCAGGACGCAACCGGTTCAGCATTCGATCTAGCCCTGTCATACTCAAAGGCAATCGGTGGAACCCGTGCGGGCACCATCAAGACCACCTTCACCGAAGAGACCGAGACCGACCTGTTCGGTGAGCAGGCAGACCTTTGTGGTGGCGCTTCACAGCTAATCCGGTATGGCGTCGAGACTCTAACCGAAGCTGGCTACCAGCCAGAGGTTGCTTACTTCGAGGTTCTTCACGAGCTGAAGCTAATTGTTGACCTTATGTACGAGGGTGGCATCGCCAAGCAGCGCTGGTCAGTTTCAACTACCGCTGAATACGGTGACTACATCTCTGGACCACGCGTTATCGGCCCAGAAGTCAAGGAGCACATGCGCGATGTTCTAACCGACATCCAAGATGGCACTTTCGCTCGTCGTTTCATCACTGACCAGGATGCAGGTGCACCAGAGTTCCTAGCGCTACGCGCCAAGGGCGAAGCACACCCAATCGAGAAGGTTGGCCGCGAACTTCGCAAGCTGTTCTCATGGTTGCGCCAGGCAGACACCGAGAAGGACTACGTAGAAGGTTCAGCTGGTCGCTAAAGATCAAAACAAAAAACCCGTCACCGGTGGTGGCGGGTTTTTTGTTTCTCGGAACAGGGCGGTTGAAAGGGGGGTTGCAGCAGGAACCCCTTTAAGAAACAAAAACATTCAAAACCATTCACTCGAATGGTTATTCTGAATCAAAACTTTGGGCGAAAGGCGAGTGCAAATGTCAGCTAGAGAATATGTCTCTACAAAACGAGGTTCGCTAGTAGTCCTGATTGTTTTAGGTGCCATGGGCGCGGTGCCGGCGCTTTCGACAGATTTCTATCTTCCAGGTTTCCCTGCAATCGCTAGCGATCTCAGCGTGAGCCTTGAGCAAATGCAGCTGACATTGGCCGCATCGTTCTTTGGCCTCGGGGTTGGCCAATTGATTTATGGACCGATTTCAGATCGCTACGGTCGCCGTATTCCGGCGATGATCGGACTTGCCTTGTTTGTCCTAGGTTCATTCATTTGCACACTGGCACAATCATTTGAAATTCTTATGCTGGCTCGCTTGTTTCAGGGACTGGGAGGAGCCGCCGCCGTGGTGATTTCTAGGGCCATTGTTCGCGACCTTTATGAGGGCAAAGAGATGGCCCGCAAGATGTCTGCGATTCAATCAATCATCACAATTTCTCCGACCATTGCGCCGACAATCGGTGCATTAATTTTGATTTTTGCCGACTGGCGCTGGATTTTCGCTCTGCTGGCCGTACTTGGCCTGATCATCTGGATTGCAATTTGGCGCTTGCCCGAATCGCTCGCGCCAGCAAATCGAAACCAACACAATTTATCGGCTGCACTTCGGTCATATGGTCAGCTGCTGAAAGACCCTGAATATCGCACCAACACGTTGCAGGTATTTTTCAATTCGCTGCTGTTGTTCGCATACGTAGTCTCTGCGCCAGCAATTTATATGGGGCAGTTCAAACTCTCGGGCTCCGCACTTGGTGTGATCTTCGGAGCAACTGCAGTGGCTTTGTTTTTGGGTTCTCAATTCAACCGGACACTACTTAAGAAATTTTCGATTCAAGGCATTCTGAATACAGCTATCTGGATTCAAGTCGGTTTGGTCACCACATTAATGGCAGTGACTTTGTTTGCGCCAAACCTGTATGCCGTCATTTTTCTGCAAATGGCGACCATTGCTGTTTGTGCACCCATCTCGACGAATGGCATGACGCTAGCTTTGAAACACTACTCGCACAAAGCCGCGGCGGCATCTGCGGTGATCGGCACTTTGCAGCACGGGTCTGCTGCTGTCATGGGCACAATATTGACTGCGGTTGCAGCGGCACCTCTGCTTAGGATGAGCGGGGGCATGATGGCTGCGTCTATCTGCGCGATAGCAATCATGTTGATTAGGGGCATGCAAATCAAAAAACAGGAGGCTAGGGCTTGATCGACCTAAGAAGTTCATTCGGACACAAGTTTCTGCTCGGATTACTTGGCCTGCTAAGCGCGTTCCCGGCACTATCCACCGATTTATATTTGCCAGCCTTCAAGCAGATTTCTGGATCGCTAGGTGTCACTGATTCTCAACTGCAGTTGACGCTGGCCATTTC
>JACCDM010262719.1_pt1 | contig 32907 bp, 33 predicted proteins | sample 7445851 | NCBI WGS metagenome assembly JACCDM01 (sample SAMN15323438, study PRJNA562643) | freshwater metagenome | isolation source: river surface water | place: USA:Blue River Watershed | collected 2017-08-16
AACTACTTCCACCTATTCTCGTGCTCGTACATACCCCCTACCCATAGGAGAAACACTTGGACGCAATACTCATCATCGGACGCATCCTCTTCGGAGCGCTCTTCGTAACATCCGGATTAGCTCACTTTGCCAAGCTTGAGGCGATGACCGGTTATGCCAAGTACAAGAAGCTCCCAGCAGCAAAGTTCGGTGTTCTTATCTCAGGACTCCTCTTCCTCCTCGGTGGTGCCTACATCATCGCTGGATTCTGGGTTGATCTCGGAGCGCTCTTCCTTGCAGTAACGCTCATCCTTGCCGCATTTATCTTCCACAACTTCTGGAAAGAGACCGATGCGACTGCAAAGATGAATGAGCAGATTGCATTTAATAAGGATCTCGCTCTTGCTGGCGCATCACTCATCCTCTTTGCACTCATTGCAAGTGGAACACTTACCGACTTCGGTCCAAACGTTGGAACGCTAAACTTCTTTAACTTCTAACGTAATTTTCTGTAAATAATAGGAGAGCCTCCCGAGAAATCGGGGGGCTTTTCTATTTCCCTGTCACAATTGCGCAATGGAGATTCTGGGCGCACTGATTGCAGGAAGCGCAATTGGAGCAGTACTTGGATTTGTCGGCGCAGGCGGGGCAATGCTCTCGGTGCCAATTTTGATGTACGGCTTTGGATTTGATGCAAAGAGCGCAACAACAGCCGCACTTGCTATCGTCTTTCTTGCCGCGCTTTCTGGAGCCATTCCTAAGGCTCGCAAAGGTCAAATCCTTTATCGTGATGCGATAGTAATTGTTGCTCTAGGACTTGTCACCAACTTCGGATTTGCAACTATCGCCGATGAATTATCCGATTCTTTTATCGCAACCGGATTTGCAGCAGTGCTGATTTTGGCTGGGTTATCGATGTTACGTAACCCAAAATTTAGCGAGCATACGCGTATGCCGATACCGGTATTGGTCGCAATTTCGCTGGTGATTGGCTCCATCACTGGACTCTTTGGAATTGGTGGAGGTTTCTTGGCGATTCCAGTCCTCGTACTTTTCTTCGGCACTCCTCCCGCAATTGCTGCCGGAACTTCGCTCTTAATCATTGCACTCAACTCACTTATTTCATTCCTTGGCCATCACGCACTTTGGGCCAGAGTTGAATGGCATATACCTATTTTTATTGGGGCATCAGCCGTAGTTATTGCACAACTTGCATCACATTACTCATCAAAGACTCCGCAAGAATTTCTGCGTAAAGCTTTTGCTTATCTTCTGCTTGCCATTTCGATATTTACCATCGCCCAGACATGGATTTAACGAGACTTGGATCTACCCAGATTTGGAATTAGCTCTCGTGGCTGAGCCTTTTCACCTTAATAAATCTTGATTGCAGCGCTGCGCCGAACATCAGCAACACTGGGAATGCAAATGCGATTGGCAGCGAAGTCAGTTCAGCGATTCCTCCGATAATGGTGGGACCTGCAAAGTAAGAACCAATCGCAATTATTCCAATGCGCGCCAATCCAACTGAGGGCGCAACCCCAGGTATAGAAGCCGCAGCTAAATTGAAAGCGGGGAAGAATGGACCCATACCGAAACCTGCTGCACCAAAGCCAATACAGACAATAATCAAACTGGTCATTTGATGTGAATCTGCAAGTGGAATTCCGATGATCAGAGAGAGCCCCCAAATGCCGCCTCCAAAGATTCCGCCGTATTGCACAGTTTTCACATGTCCCCACATTTCAAAAAATTTATCGCCGAGTAATCGGCTGGCAATCATGGCTAACGAAAACACGGTGGCTGCCGCAGCGTTAAGACCCTTGCCAATTCCCATGTGATCTTGCAGAAGTATGCCGCTCCAGTCGTACGAGCCACCCTCTGGAATAAGTGCGCACATAAGACCAAAGCCAAGTCCCCATAAAATCATCGCTTCTTTACCGAAGAGTGGAACTTTAGATTCGAGTTCTTCACCTTCATTTCCTAGGTGTCCATCTAAATCCGGTGATAGCAAGTTGTGATTTACCCAAAAATAAGCAATAAATGCGATAGCTGATACAACAACTAAATTGACTGTTGGAGAAACTAAATTTGCTATGAGCCCGCCCAATAGCGCAGCGAAGAAAGCTCCAACGCTCCAGAGCCCATGAAAACTCGACATCCAACGACCCTTTGTGTGCTCTTCAATTGCGACTGCCTGTCCATTGAGAGCTACATCCATAAAGGCAACGCTAAAGCCACAGATAAATAGCCCAATACTTAAAGTAATGACAGATTGCGATAAACCCATGATCGTTACGCCCAGCGGCAGGGTAACTCCAGAAATGCGCACCACTATTCTTGACGAATACATGTGCACGATACGACCTGAAAGCTGTGCTCCAGGCACGGCTCCCAAAGTACTTGCCAGAAGCACTAACCCAAATTGGCCATCACTTAACCCCAAAGAAGTTTTAATCTCAGGAATACGTGGAATCCAGGCCATACCTGTAAGTCCCAAAAAGAAAAATCCTGCCCATACAGCGTTTCGAGCACGAATTCCTCGCTCGTAATTGCTCAATCCGCTTAACGACACAGACAGACGCTATCTCATAAAGTTCTCACATGGATGGAATTCTGGAAAAAGCAGCGGTCAGAAGATTTAAAGAGGCGGCAGACTCCCTGGGAATTAAAGGTGAAATCAATATCCTTGCTGAAACTGCGCGAACAGCTATCGATGCTGCAAGTGGGCTTGGTATTGAAGTTGGCCAAATTGCTTCATCTTTAATCTTCAAACTACCTTCTGGAAATCCATTATTGATTATTACCAGTGGACGCCATCGCGTAGATACAGAACTAGTCGCGAAATCATTAGGTATCTCTGAACTTGGTCGTGCCGATGCCAATTATGTAAAGGAAGTTTCTGGTTATTCCGTAGGCGGAGTATCTCCAATCGGCTGGCTCACTGCTCCTGAAATAACACTCATCGATCAAGCGCTCAACGACTACGACATTGTGTGGGCTGCATCTGGCCATCCTCATGCAGTATTTCCAACCAGTTTTGACGAACTCATTCGTTGCACAAGTGCTCAACCCATGGTGGTTGGAGATTAATTAAGTAACTCTGCTAAGAGCTTTTCTACTCGCCTTTTGATTTCGTCACGAATTACTCTCACTGTTTCAATCCCCTGCCCTGCGGGATCATCAAGCACCCAATCTTCATATCTCTTACCTGGATAGAATGGGCAAGCATCACCGCAACCCATAGTGATCACCGCATCCGATTGCTGCACCGCCTCAGGGGTTAATACCTTTGGGGTGTTATTTGCAATATCGATTCCAACTTCTGCCATTGCTTCAACTGCAACCGGATTGATGGAATCCTTCGGAGCCGATCCTGCGGAGAGTACTTCAACGCGACCTTGTCCAAGTTCACGCATAAAGCCTGCTGCCATCTGCGATCGGCCAGCATTATGAACGCAGACGAAGAGAACCGTTGGCTTGCTCATTATTTTCCTGCCTTTGACTTCGATGTGAGGTACTTGAATGCTGTGTAACCCAGAGTTGCACCCACAATTTGTGAGGCAATAAATGCTGGAACAGATGCGATATCGATTCCAGAAAATGAATCAGAAAGGCTTCTGGCAACAGTAACTGCTGGATTTGCAAATGATGTTGAGGAGGTAAAGAAATATGCCGCGCCAATCCAAGCTGCGACTAGGCGTGGAATCTTTTTATCAAATCCCTGCTTCGCCGCTAGAAAAATAATCAAAATCAGACCCGCAGAAGCAATTACTTCTCCAAGCAACAGATGTGATCCCTCTCTTAATTGCTGTGAAGGTTCTAGTGCTCGATGTTTAAACATGAGATTTGCCAGAGCAGTTCCGAAAATTCCTCCAGAAATTTGAGAGAGGAAATACCAACAGGTTTCGACAAATGAAAGTTCTTTGCGAAAAAATGCAATACCGCTCACCAATGGATTGAAATGGGCTCCACTTATTGGCGCGAGCAATGTGATTAATATGTAAAGCACAAATACCGTAGCTACTGTGTTAATTAGGAGCTGAATCCCAATGTCCGTGCTGAGATTGGTTGCCATAATTCCAGAACCTACGACTGTGGCAACCAAAGTCCCTGTCCCGAGGAACTCAGCAAATAACTTCTTCTGCAGCATGGGTATCCTTCAACTATGGAAAGTTCCGCGAACGTCACCGTCGCCTACTTTTTCTCAATCTCGAGAAAGAGTATTCCATTTGCATTCTGGAGTATGGCAATAGATCGGGTGCGAAGCCGAAAATTCACCGGGATTTCATTTTCGAAGTTACTTGGTACAGGTACTGGTAGAACTTTTACGCCTAGTGATGCTGACTTACTGCAATGGGGCTTGGTGGTTGTCATAGATAAGAGTCGCGTCGTTGCTTTTGATGAATCCTCCATTATTAGGGCTTGGCGCAAACGTGCTCAATCTGAATTTCGTGTAATCATGTCGCCCATTTCATCTCATGGTCAATGGTCAAAACGAGAGCCCTTCTCGCCGATAAATTCGCTCAGCAATCCAGATGCTCAGATAGTTGCGATAACTCGCGCCCGAATTAAGTGGAACCACAATTTTCGTTTTTGGAAGGCGGTTCCGCCAGTAGTCTCAGATTTGCATTCAGCACCAGGCTTAGTTGCTGCTATCGGTATCGGTGAAGCCCCACTTGGATTACAAGGAACTTTCTCACTTTGGGATTCCTCGAAAGCCATCAGAGACTTTGCGTATAAAGGGCAGGCTCATCAAGAAGCAATAAAGCAAACGACCGAAATCGGTTGGTATAGCGAAGAGTTATTTGCACGCTTTGAAGTACTCGAGACGCGTGGCTCGATTATTAAGAAAGTAGCCGATTAGGGCAGACTTACCCTGTGTCTATTCGCCATTACAACCCTCGTCGTAGGCGCCGTAGTGGTATTTCACCTCAAGCGCGCAATATTTTAATGGGGCTAATTGGTCTCACAATTCTCTTACAGATTTCGTATCCACTCATAGAAGGTGAACCGCTGCGCCTTGTAACGATTGCGACAGTAATCGTGTGCGCTCTGTCCATGGTGCTACATGGCCATCTGAGTTATGGGTTCAAATATTCTTCTCGCTATCTCCCGCTGACCTATGCCTTTGGTTTAGGAATCGAAGCGCTGGGGGTTCATACCGGATGGCCTTTTGGCGTTTACGAGTATGACGAATCACTTGGAGCGCAATTTTTTGGTGTGCCACTTGTTGTTCCATTTGCTTGGGTGATGATGGTTCATCCATGTCTCTGCGCTGCACGTCGTATTGCTGGGAATTGGGTATTCCTCTATGGCGGTGCACTACTCATGGCTTGGGATTTATTCCTTGATCCTCAGATGGTCGCAGCTGGCCGTTGGACATGGGAAGTAACTGGTGCACATGCACCATTTACTCCAGATATTCCATTGTCTAATCCCTTTGGCTGGCTACTCGCCGGAATAGTCATTACAGGTTTCTTGAATCTTGTACTTCCACGTGAACGTCGCAAAGAGGGCGCATCACTTCGCGCTGTGGACGCTTTACTGTTGTGGACTCTCTTCGGGGGTGTTGTTGGAAATTTGTTCTTCTTTGATCGCCCAGGATTAGCAATCTTCGCCGGTGTAATCATGGGTGCCCTTCTCGCACCTTACTTTTTCTCTAGTTGGCTGGGCAGTAAAGAATAGTTAATGTCAGTCTTAGCAATAGTTCTCGTTCTTATCACCTTCTTTATCTGCGTAATTAACTTTGTCACGATTCGCAAGCCTGAGAATGAAGATCCAGTCACAGAGTCAGTCGCTGTGCTGATTCCTATGCGAAATGAAGCAGAAAACGTCGCTGCTTGTGTCACCTCCCTAAAGGACCAAATCGGTATCAATCAGTTGCAATTTATTATTATCAATGACTCATCTACCGACAAAACGCTGGAACTAGTCCACGAATCAATTGGTGCGGATTCTCGTTTCATGGTTATTGACTCTCCAGAACTACGAACGGGATGGCTTGGCAAAGTATCAGCGCTACAAGCTGGATATGAGGCAGCCAGCGCCGAATTTATAGTGACGATTGATGCTGACGTCAGGTTAAAACCGAGAGCTTTGGTGCGAGCAGTAAATCAATTGAAGGATCTCTCATTGGATTATGTCTCTCCCTATCCTCAACAGATAGCTGGATCCTTCAGCGAAAAATTAATCCAACCGCTCTTGCACTGGTCATGGATGAGTACTGTGATACTGCGCTTAGTTGAGAAATTTCCAACTCGGTCTACTGCAGTTGCAAACGGTCAATTTTTCGTGGTACGCAAAGAAGCGCTCGATGTCGTAGAGGGATTTTCTTCAGTGTCTCAAAAGATTCTGGACGATATTGAGATTGCTCGTACCCTTATTGCGAGCGGATTTCGCGGTGTGGTAACCGAAGGCTCGGCAATCGCAAAGACTCGCATGTACACATCATTTAGCGAACTTCGCGACGGATATGGCAAATCCTTGAGCAAAGCTTTTGGAGGCTTCATAGGCACAGTAATTGCAATTCTCTTTATTTTTGCAGTTGGAATATTTCCACTCTTACTGGCTTTGAATGGATATGTCGTGGGAATCCTTACCTATCTCCTTGCGGTTCTCACCCGCGAACTTAGCGCTCTTCGCTCGCGGAGTAATCCGATTTATGCCTTTCTTCATCCACTATCATCAGCTGTTTTGATCTATCTAATAATTTATTCCTGGAGCCAGCGAGGAAAAATTCAGTGGAAGGGCCGCACCGTATGACCGGCCACGTAGGCAAAGTGGCTCGCCCCGAAGAAATCGCGGTTATTGGTGCGGGTATTGGCGGACTTTGTACTGCAGCCCGTTTAGCTAAAGCCGGACATCGCGTGACCATTTTTGAAGCATCAGATCGCACCGGCGGAAAATGTCGCACCGAATGGATTGGTCGCTATGCCTTTGATACAGGTCCATCACTACTCACACTTCCTGCTGTGTATCGTGATTTTTTTCAACGTACAGGTGACGTAATGGGTCGAGTCATAGAAATTGAAGAGGTAAACCCTTCTTTTGACTATAGATTTCATGACGGCAAATCTGTGAAGTTTGCAAACCTTTCTCGAAAGAAAACTTTGGCGGCAATAACGGAATCCTTTGGTGAAGCAAGTGCGCAAGAATGGGAGCGTGCAATGCAGCGCGCAGAGGCAATGTGGGATGTTTCGCGTGAACCATTTGTAGAGTCAGAATTGAAATCTATATTTTCACTTCTCAAACGACCTAAAGTTTTGCGGGATCTGTTGATTATTTCTCCCTGGAAATCTCTTCGTAGTCTTAATATACGTAGTCCATACTTATCCAAAATTATGGATCGGTATGCAACGTACAGTGGTTCAGATCCCAGACGTGCCCCAGCAGTACTTTCAACAATCGCCTTTGTCGAAGAAGCATTCGGAGCGTGGCACATTAAGGGTGGAATAGGCACATTGGCTGAAAAAATTACTGCACGCTGTGAAAAGTTGGGAGTCTCAATTCATTTGAATTCACGTGTCTCTGAAATTACTCACCATAAAAACCGAGTTACAGGAGTGATTGTTGACGGCGAATTGAAGCCATTTGATCGCGTTGTAGCCAATCTGGATGCGCAAATTCTTTACCAAAAGTTGCTACCCGGAAATCGCACTGCCGAGAAGGTGACTCGTACGCTTTCCAAGGCAGAACCATCACTTGCCGGATTTTCTTTGCTGCTCGGCCTCAAACCTAGCGACGAACCACCTTTGTCACATCACACCATACTTTTTCCTGAGGATTACGACGCAGAATTCGAATCGATTTTCACAAAAAAGACACCGGTGGAGCAACCGACGATTTATATCTGTGCTCCGCAGGATCCTTTGATGGTCAAAGATCCCGGTCATGAGGCGTGGTTTGTTTTAGTTAATGCGCCTCGACATGGCACCGATGCTGATGGTTTTGACTGGAGTAATAAAGACTTTGTACACCAATATGCCAATCGAATCATTGATCAGATTGAGGCTCGCGGCATCTCGATACGAGATCGCTTGGAGGTTTTAGAGGTTCGCACTCCACTTGATCTCCAAAATACTGTTCATGCTCCTGGTGGTTCAATTTATGGCACTTCAAGCAATGGAGCCCGATCGGCCTTCGCTCGTGCAAAGAATCGTTCACCAATAAAGAACCTTTACTTGGTTGGAGGGTCGGCTCATCCAGGTGGCGGTTTGCCTCTCGTTGGTTTGAGCGCTGAGATAGTGGCTAACGCAATTTTAGAAAAATAACTCGCATTACTTGTCCGAAACTCCACACCAATAAAATTAAAAAAACGTAAGACATAATTAATAGGCCAGGAATATCAAAGATATAGAAAATTAAAACAAAAGCCATAAAGATTGCTCGCACTGGTCTTTCGGTTATTGTGACAACGCCTATTTCGTGGTGACCCAGCGATGCCATGCGCGCCCGCGCATACTCTTGCACCGCCGCCACCATCCACATAGTCATTGCTAGCCAAGCAGGAATTCCAAGTCGCCATCCCATGTAGAGCCAGAGAGCTTCCGAAATACGATCAGCAAGGGAATCTAGAAGCGCGCCAAGTTGGTTATCTCGTTCTTGCACAATGGCCACACTTCCATCAATTCCATCAAAGAAGAGTGAAACAACAAGAAGTAATAGAGCAAGTGCGGCATATGTTGAGAACGCCATGGCGATTGCTGTCAACAACCCAAGCAGCGTTAAAACATTTGGAGAGATTCGTAAGGCGGTACAGACTCGCGCTGCCTGAAAAGAAATAGAGAGCCATCTAGCTACTACGCCCTTAATTTCTGCGCCACCATGGAGCTTGCTCCATCGATCCTTAAACTCTCTCTCAGTAATCGCCATGAACTATCTGGGATCTTTCAACTGAGCATAAATTTCGCGAGTGGCTGTTGAAGTATTCATTGTGTAGAAGTGAAGTCCGGGCGCACCAGCTTCAAGTAACTCTTGACAGAGTTTGGTGGCAATTTCAACGCCTAATTTACGTACATCATCTGGATTGTTCTCAACTTTTGCAAATGCTTCTGAAATCTTGGAAGGAATAGGAGTGCCGCTTAATTCCGCCATGCGATTGAGCTGTTTGACATTTGTAACCGGTAAAATCCCGGGAATAATTGGCAATTCTGAACCTTTAGCCGCCAATTTATCAACTAAAGATTTCCACTTTTCAACTTCAAAGAAGAATTGGGTTGTCGCGAACGTGGCTCCTCTTCGCTCTTTCTCAATCAAGACATCGACATCACGCGAAAAGTCATTACCTGAAGCAGGATGACCATCAGGAAACGCTGCAACTCCGATAGTGAATCCACCAAATTCAGCTGCCAGAGTTACCAATTCATCTGCATGGCTAAGTCCGTTAGGTGTTGGAGTCCATGGTGCACGCGGTCCGCCAGTTGGGTCACCACGTAGAGCAAGAATGCTCTTTATTCCTGCATCACGGTACTTACCCAAAATTTCTAGCAATTCGCCACGAGAGGATCCAACACAAGTTAAATGAGCAACAGTTGGAATATGAGTTCGTGCTGTGATTTCAGAGGTGATGCGAATAGTGCGATCTCGAGTAGAGCCTCCTGCGCCATACGTCACAGAGATGAAATCTGGGGCGATTGATTCAAGTTGTGACATAGCAGCCCAGAGTCTTTCTTCACCCTCGACATCTTTAGGAGGAAAAAACTCAAAGGAGTAGGTCAGTTGATTCTTCAGACTGCGCATCTCCACTGCGTCAGGGTACCTTTTCTCCGTGGATAAAGAGCTCTCTCAGAGCGCATCAGCGGTGCGCGATGTCATCAAAGAGGAATTAAGCCTTTATCTAAAAGAGCAACGCACCTATCTGACCAACATCGCTTCTGAAATGGTTCCTGTCTGTGATGCTCTTGAAGATTACTTAATTCAAGGTGGCAAACGTCTTCGTCCACTATTTGCTTACGCCGGTTATATGGCAGCTGGTCAAACGCCTGGCCAATCTGAGATTCGTGCGATGGCCAGCCTAGAACTTCTTCAGGCTTGTGCGCTCATTCATGATGATTTGATGGATGGTTCCGATACGCGACGTGGAAAACCGGCTATACACCGTCACTTCGAAAACTTACATCGCCAAAATAATATGGCCGGAGAAGCTGTGCAATTTGGAGAAGCTGCGGCAGTACTTTTAGGTGACTTGACTCTTGTTTGGTCTGATCACATGTTGCACAACTCTGGAATCGCACAAGGCTCGCTAACAGCGGCGCTACGCATACATGATGAGATGCGAATTGAATTAATGGCTGGTCAATACCTTGATGTGCGCGAGGCTGGCGAACGTGAACATAGCGTGGAACGTTCGTTGCGTATCGCACGATACAAATCTGGTAAATACACAATTGAAAGACCGCTTCATCTCGGTGCCGTGATGGCAATTCCTGATGACGCAGAAAATTTAGAATTACTTGGCGCGCTGTCTGGATATGGTCTTCCGCTTGGTGAAGCATTCCAGTTACGTGATGATCTGCTTGGCATATTTGGCGATCCTGATACAACAGGTAAACCCGCAGGTGATGACATTCGCGAAGGCAAGCGCACTGTGCTCATGGCAATGACTCTTGAAAAAGCACAAGGCTCAGCGCGAACTGAGCTAGTAAATAGTCTAGGAAATCCGAGCCTTTCGGCTGAGAAAATTGACGCACTTCGTAATCTCATTATTGATACTGGCGCCGTGACAGAAGTTGAAAATCTAATTGAGCGTCTCGCAGAACAATCTAGAACTGCTGCTATTGGCGCAGCAATTCACGAACAGGCACGCCCATTTCTCTTGGCTCTAGCTGAGACTGCAACCCGTAGGAGCCACTAATGGTGAGAAGAGTAAAAGGACCAACAGATCATGTCGTTGTAGTGGGCGCTGGGCTTGGAGGACTGAGCGCTGCCCTCCGCTTGGCTGGTGCTGGTCGCAAAGTAACAATCGTCGAACGTGAATCAGTTCCGGGTGGGCGTAATGGTTTACTCAATAAGGATGGTTACGCATTCGATACTGGCCCAACGGTGCTAACGATGCCTTCACTTATTCAAGACGCCTTTAATTGTGTCGGCGAAGACTTGAAGGATTGGTTGGAGCTAATGCCACTTACTCCTTTATATCGCGCGTTTTATGCAGATGGTTCACAGATTGATGTTCACGCAAATACTGCTCAGATGGAAGAAGAGATTCGTACGCATGTATCTGCAGAAGAAGCACTTGGTTATCGTAAATACGTAGATTTTGTTACCAAACTTTACAAGTATGAAATGAATGATTTCATAGACAAAAACATTGACTCGCCTCTCAACTTGCTCACGCCGAATCTTGCCCGTTTGATTGCACTTGGTGGATTTAGACACCTGCAACCAAAGGTGAATCAGTACCTCAAGGACCCACGTCTACAAAAGGTTTACTCATTCCAAGCTATGTATGCCGGCGTAAGCCCACAGCAAGCGCTAGCAATTTACGCAGTCATTGCATACATGGACTCCGTCAACGGAGTCTTCTTTCCAAAGGGCGGAATGCATGCTGTCCCACGCGCACTGGCCGCTGCAGCTCAGAAGCATGGCGTTGAATTCAAATACAACACAACGGTGACGGGACTTGAGAAAGAAAATGGCCGCGTCAAAGCAGTTCTCACTGACACTGGCGAGCGGATAGCTTGTGATGTTGTGGTGATGAACCCAGATTTGCCTGTGGTGTGGCGTGATTTACTCGGCAAGACTCCGCTCAACATTAAGCGGCTGAACTACTCACCATCTTGTGCCACCTTGCTCGTTGGTTCTTCAAAAAAGTATGACCACATCGCACACCACAATATTCACTTCGGAGAATCGTGGGATGGGGTCTTTGATGAACTCATCAACAAGAAAACCTTGATGTCTGATCCATCGGTATTGGTAACTGTACCTACCCATGATGATCCATCTCTTGCACCTGCTGGCAAACATTCTTATTACATTCTCTACCCAACCCCAAACTTAGATGCAGATATTGATTGGAATAAAGAAGCCGGTCCTTACCGTGACCAGATGATCGCAACTCTTGAAGAACGCGGTTACACCGGTTTTTCTGATGCAATTGAAACTGAAGTACTGACCACTCCCCTCGATTGGCAAGCGCGAGGCATGGAGCGCGGTGCGCCATTTGCAAGCGCACATACCTTCTTCCAAACTGGTCCGTTTAGACCACGCAACATGGCCGCCGGCTTTGAGAATGTTGTATTTGCCGGAAGTGGAACGCAACCAGGTGTTGGCGTACCTATGGTTCTTATCTCTGGACGACTCGCAGCAGAGCGAATAGTAGGTCCGGTTAAATAAATGGATGCAGCACTCGCAGCGTCTTACAAAGAATGCAAGCGACTTAATTCGCTTCATGGAAAGACGTATTACCTAGCAACGCTTCTTCTACCTGCACACAAGCGTCCATATGTGCATGCGTTGTACGGTTTTGCGCGTTATGCAGATGAAATAGTTGATGATTTAGCATCTACTTTGTCGCCACAAGAAAAGGCAGAAGCGCTGCGAAGTTGGAGCCAAGGAGTCCTCACAGATCTCAAGGCAGGAACCAGTGCCGATCACATTGGGCGCGCGCTAGTCGATACGGCGCGCACTTTTAATATTCCACATCAGCATTTTGTAGATTTTCTGCACAGCATGGAGATGGATCTAACTGTTACGGAGTATCAAACGTATGAGGATCTCTATGAATACGTATATGGCTCCGCCGCAGTGATAGGACTAGAAATGGTGCCAATTCTCGGATACTCCGATGAACGAGCTTTTGAAGCTGCGCAAAAATTGGGAATCGCTTTCCAACTCGCAAATTTCATTCGAGATATTAGTGAGGATCTAGATCGTGGACGCGTCTACCTGCCATTACAAGAACTGGCGGCGTTTGGTGTTGATCGCACAGCTTTGGAACGTCGCGTCTTAACCCCTGAAATAATTAGCGCCCTTAAATTTCAAATTGAACGAGTACGCACATTGCAAGCGGAGGCGGAAGTCGGGATTCAGTATCTAGATAAAGTCTCGCGCCCCTGCATTCGCGCAGCAAGTGAACTCTATTGCGGCATCGTGGATGAAGTAGAAGCAATCGGATATGACGTCTTCAACCGGCGTGCAAAAACTTCAACGGCACGTAGAGCTCGTGTTGCAGGTAGAGCCTACTTGCAAGCAATTGCGGCGCGCATTCGCTAAAGTAAGACCTCACGGGAGCCACCTTGGCTGAGAGGACTTCGCAGTTGTGAAGTCGACCGTCTGACTGGTCCGGTAATGCGGATCTAGAAATGGAGTTATGTGTGTTTTCAACTTTCTTCACTGCCTGGGGATATGAAGTTTCTTATCTTGAATTCATCGCCTCGATTGCATCATTCATTGGTGTCGGACTGGGAATCACCGGTAAACGGATTACCTGGCCATGGTGGGCTCTTAGTAGCGCTCTTTATGGAGCCTTCTTTCTCCAATATGAACTCTATGCAAGCGCTGCTCTGCAGCTAGTGTTTATCGCAGCAGCAGTTGTTGGATGGTTTGGATGGGAACCTACCGGGGCAAAACCGGGACCTTTGAAAACGAAGTATCGGATATATACGTTAGCTGCAATTTTGCTGGCTACTCTCGCACTCGGACCGGTACTCAAGGCGATTGGTGCGGCATCAACCTATGTCGATGCCATTCTCTTCTTTGGAAGCCTCTCTGCACAAATTTTGATGGTGTACGAAAAATATGACAGTTGGCCGCTGTGGTTAGTAGTTGACCTCGGGTATGTGGCTCTTTATGCCACTCAAGGCCTGCTCTTTACAACGTTGCTGTATGTGGCATTTACTGTCATGGCAGCGCTGGGATGGAGTTCTTGGTATGGATCTCATAGACGCGCTCTTCGATCTCTGTAAAGATGTAGAACGCCCCATCATCGCAATTGATGGACCCGCAGGTGCTGGCAAGACAACGCTGGCTACAAATTTGCATTTAGCGCTTCACAAAAAATTCACCTCTGCCGTCATTCATATGGATGATTTATACGATGGATGGGAGAAGGCACTTACGCCAGCGCTGTCAAAAAAGCTCACCTCTATTATGCAAAGCCATAAATCCCATGAAACTATTTCAATCTCTAAATTTGACTGGATTAATTCAAGATATTTACCTGAGGAAGAGATACCCCAAGCAGATTTACTCATTATTGAAGGCGTCGGAAGTGGACAGAGCGCTATTCGTCAGTTTCTGACAGCGCTTATTTGGATAGATATTGATAGAAGCCAGGGGCTTACCAGAGTTTTAAATCGTGATGGAGAAGCAATAAAAGAACCCATGCAAAAGTGGCTTGTAACACAAGAGCAACACTTCGCACTTGAAAAGACAGATAACGCGGCGGATTTTGTACTGACTACCTAGAATTGGCTTCATGTCTGATCTCACTGGCGAACTTATTGATGGGCGCTATCAGCTCATTCGCCAAATGGCTACAGGGGGCATGGCAAGTATCTACGAAGCACTCGATACCCGTCTTGACAGAAAAGTTGCGGTCAAAATTATGCACTCGCACCTTGCTCAAGATGAGCAATTTGTTGAACGTTTTATCCGTGAAGCAAAAGCTGCAGCAGCTTTATCTCATCCCAATATCATTGCAGTGCAAGATCAAGGTTGGAATCAAAATGGCACACCAGCCATCTTCTTGGTGATGGAGTTGATAGAGGGCCACACTTTAAGGGAGTATCTCAACGAGCAAGGTCGCCTCTCAGTGCAAGATGGAATTAAATTCTTATTGCCAGTATTAAGCGCGCTTGCTGCAGCGCACAAAATGGGAATCGTGCATCGGGATATCAAGCCTGAAAATATTCTCATTTCCAAAGAAGGTCGGATAAAGATTGCCGATTTTGGTCTGGCCAAAGGACCGCTTTTAGGCGCAACCATGACTGCGGAATCGAGCGTCATTATGGGCTCAGTTTCATACTTATCTCCCGAACAGGTGCAACGGGGAATAGCAGATGCGCGCAGCGATGTGTACTCAATTGGAATAACAGCTTTTGAAATCTTCACTGGACAGAAACCTTTTGAGGGGGCTGAGCCAATTCAGATCGCCTATATGCATGTGAACAATCGCGTGCCAAAAGTTAGTTCACTTGTCCAAGGAATTCCTGCTGAGCTTGATCAATTAATTTATGCAGCTACTAGCTCAGATCCAGATCAACGCCCCAATGATGCAACTATCTTCCATACCCACCTGCTTCAGATTAGCCAAAAACTAAACCCGCAAGAGAAACAGTTGAGTCTTGAGCTAGATATTCCTATCGAGCCGATGAGACCTAAGAAGGCGCCTAAAACACTTCGTAAAAAAATCCGTGAAATTACTGAATCTATTCCAGTTCCCACACCGCGTGAATCGACGGAAGAAGTAAGGAAACGAAAGAAGGCTAGCAAGCGGGTAAGACGTAACCGCAAAATTGCTTTGGTGATGGCAATCGCTGTTGGTGCCACTGGCTGGTATGTATTGATCGGTCCGGGCTCTCGCGTTGTAGTTCCTACAACGGTTGGTGCATCACAGAGCGAGGTAACGGCTGCACTCACTTCACTGGGGCTTACATCTGTGGTGGTTGAGCGCCGATTTAGTGAAGACATACCTGAAGGGCGCGTCATCGAAACAATTCCCGAAGCGGGAGGGCGAGTAGATCAGAACGCTGCCGTTAAATTAATTCTCTCCAAAGGACCAGAACGTTTTACCTTGCCATTGGTAAAAGGATTAACTCCCGTAGTTGCGCGGCGCTTGCTCAGTAAAATGCCACTTGCACTACAGGCAAATTCAGAGGAATTTAGTTCAACAATTCCTAAGGGATATGTCATTGATTCGAATCCTCCATCAGGAGAAAAAGTAAAACGCGGTTCGATGGTTGTTCTACGTATATCTAAAGGCCTCGAGCAAATTGCTCTGGCAAGCTATGTAGGAAAGAGCGCAGATCAAGCACTTAATGAACTTCAAGAGGCAGGCTTTCAAGTTGACTCAACCTACGCCTACAGTGAAACACGTTTACCAGGTGAAGTAGTTTCCCAAACTCCAGCCGGAGGTGGGACCGCTGATAAGGGCGCAAAGGTGGCGCTGGTAATTTCAAAAGGTACGCAATTTGCCTACATACCAAATATATTCTCGATTGAAGAGGCAAAGGCCATTCAAGCGCTAAAGGATCTTGATTTCAAAGTAATCGTAAAGAAAATTGGGAAAAAGAGCGTTAAGAAAGTGACAAATATTTCACCAAAGGTTGGCACTAAGGTGAAACGTGGCAGTACCGTAACCATCACAGTAGGCTAGGTAGATGCCAGCACCTAAGAAACCTAGAATCGGGGCGCATACGCCTACTTCAGGCGGAATGGCCAAACGCTCGATTGCGTATGCGGAGACAATTGGTGCAGAGGCAATTCAAGTATTCACCTCTAATCCCCGTGGCTGGGCGATGCCAGAGACAAATCATGAAGCAGATGAGCTTTTTCGCGAGAAGGCTTTAGCTCTTGATATTGAAACATATGTCCACGCACCTTTCTTAATTAACCTTGGCTCCCCTACCGAAGAGACTTACAAAAATTCACTCGCATCGACTGAATATTCACTTAAACGGGGCGGGGAAATTGGTGCCTTGGGAGTCGTGGTTCATACCGGCTCAGCGGTAAAAGAAGATAACGTTGAAAAAGCTTGGAAGCAGATTAAAAAGGGTGTGATGCCCATACTTGAATCACTCGGTGACGATGCACCTATGCTGTTGCTCGAACCAACTGCTGGACAAGGTCAATCCTTAGTAAAGCGTCTGGAAGATTTAGAGAACTATTTGAAAGCACTCGAATATCATCCAAAAGTGGGTATCTGTCTTGACACCTGTCATGTATTTGCAGCAGGTCATGACATCGCCAAAAAAGGTGGCATGAAGGAAACTCTCGACCTCCTTGTTGAAGTTGCTGGGCTGGAACGCATTCAACTGATCCACGCCAATGATTCGATGGATGTCTGCGGAGCGCTCAAAGATCGCCATCAAAATATCGGCGATGGATTTATTGGAGTTGACCCCTTTTCCGAACTGCTCAAGCATCCAGCCGTAGTAAATGCTCCCCTCATCTTAGAAACTCCGGGTATGGAGCCAGAACATGGCAAGGAAGTTGCACTCCTGAAGAAATTACGTGGATGAATTCGCAACATGATCTCAAGATGAAAGTTGCCCCATGGGCGCTCTTGGCTGTTTCAGCATCTTGGGGAATGGCATTTGTTGTGATGAAAGATCCTATTGAAAAACAAGGTGTTAATAGCTTTCTCTTCACTCGTTTTCTCGTCGCAGTCTTAGCGATGCTGGCAATTCAACCATCTGTTTTACGGCGCATCTCACCTGAGATTCTGCGCAAAGGATTTATCGCTGGCTTATTTCTCGGTGCAGGATATGTTCTGCAAACTCTCGGACTAGCCAGAGCAGGCGCTGCAATAACAGGATTTATCACTGGGCTGTATGTGGTCGCAACACCTCTCATTGCAGCGCTCATTTTTAAAGTTCGTATCACTCGCTTCACTTGGGCATGTGTTGCGCTAGCAACCGCAGGTCTAGCCCTTTTATCACTCAAAGGTTGGAGTTTAGGTTACGGAGAATTTCTAGTATTTCTCTGCGCCATCGCCTTTGCAGCTCACATTGTGACGTTAAGCCGATGGAGTAATGGACTGGATGTATATGCACTCACTATCGTGCAATTAACGACATGTGCGTTGATGACAGGTGCTCTCTCGCTCACTGAAGGATTTGATCTGCCGGTAAACACCAGTGGTTGGCTTGTCGTTTTCTATACCGCAATTATCTGCACTGCCTTGGCATTTATTGTCCAGACCTGGTCACAAGCACATATGAGTGCAACAAAGGTGGCGGTCATTTTGACGATGGAAGTAGTTTTCGCCGCGCTATTTGCGGTGCTCTTCGGAGGCGAATCGCTCACTCTCAAAGCGCTATTTGGTGGAGTAATGGTCTTGACCGCTATGTTTATGATTGTTCTCAAGGAGAATTGATATGGCGATAGATTTACGTTCGGACACTGTTACTCAACCCAGCGCAGGAATGCGCGAAGCGATTGCCTCAGCTCCAGTCGGTGATGATGTCTACGGCGATGACCCTACTGTTAACGCACTTGAGGAGCGCGCGGCTGCACTCTTTGGGCATGAGGCTGGTTTGTTCTGCCCAACTGGCTCGCTTGCAAACCAGCTCGCTATACGCACTTTAGTTAAACCTGGTGAAGAAATAATCGTCGAAACTCGATCCCATATTGTTCGCGCAGAGTTAGGTGCGGCCGCTGCATTTAGCGGAATTACTACCCGCACATGGGCTGCAGAACATGGGCTTCTTCGCGCAGAAGATCCATTGACCATCGCGCACGAAAACGCTGGACCTTATCTTGTCTCAACTAAGGCTATTGCAGTTGAAAATACTCACAACTTCGGTGGAGGGACTATCCAATCAATATCTGAAATTGAAAAGTTATCCGCAGCAGCGCACGCCCGAGGAATTGCGATGCATCTCGATGGAGCGCGAATCTGGAATGCACACGTGGCATCTGGTGTTAGTTTTACTGAATACGGAAAACACTTTGACACCATCAGCGTTTGTTTATCCAAAGGTTTGGGTGCACCGATAGGTTCACTCATGCTTTCTTCTAAAGAACGTATAGCTGAGGCGCGCATTTGGAGAAAGCGATATGGCGCTGGCATGCGCCAAGTTGGCGTCCTTGCCGCAGCTGGCCATTACGCACTAGATCACAACATCGCTCGATTGGCAGAGGATCACGCTCGAGCGAAGAAAATTGCTGTAGCCATCGCGGCAGTAGACGCTTCAATTGTTGATCCCAAGAACGTCGCAACAAATATTGTTGGCTTGGATTTAACTGCAATAGGAATCAGCGCTTCAGAATTAACAAATAGGTGTAAATCTGCTGGGTTGTTAATTAGCGCCTTGGGTCCGTACTACGCACGGTTAGTAACCCACTTAGATTTTGATGATACGCAGTGCGATGCGGCTATTGAAATATTAAAGCGCACCCTCGTGGCGCAGTAGCCATTCCTTCTTACTAAGTCCGTACGCATAATTTCCTAACGCTCCACCCGTTTTGACGATGCGATGACACGGTACGACAACCACAATCGCATTTTTTGCACACGCGCTTCCCGCAGCCCGCACGGCTGCGGGGCTACCAGCCCGATCAGCGAGCTCGCTATATGAAATAACGCTTCCGCCTTTAACTCTTCGCATAGCTTTCCATGCCGCTTGAGAAAATGGCGCACCTGGTTGTCTCACGGAGATTGAATTAAGAGCAGCAATATCCCCATTGAAATAATCGGTAATAAGGTCAGAGATGATGGGGATCTTTTTTACACTCGCTATTTCACGAATAGAGTCGTCAAAATCTAGACTTTCTTTTAACGCTTTCAGATTGGAAAGATTTGCTGCTACAAGCACATGCTCGTCAGCAATTAAATGCAGATTGCCTATCGGCGTTAAGAGGGTTGATTGAAGTAACGCCACGCTCGCAAAATTAGCGGTCGCGCAACATTTCAGCAACTAAAAATGAGAGCTCGAGAGACTGAGAGTGATTTAAGCGTGGGTCGCAGGCGGTCTCATATCTAGATTCCAAATCTTTCTCAGAAACTTGGTTTCCACCGCCAAGACATTCGGTGACGTCATCGCCGGTAAGTTCGATATGAATACCGCCAGGATGAGTTCCAAGCTTCTTATGGACTTCAAAGAAGCCACGAACTTCATCGAGCACGTCTTCGAAATTACGTGTCTTGTAACCGTTTTTAGATTCAAAGGTATTGCCATGCATCGGATCGCATACCCACAGCACTTGAGCGCCTGATTTGGTGACACCTTCCACGAGAGCAGGAAGAGCCTCGCGAATTTTTCCAGCGCCCATACGTGTAATAAAGGTAATTCTTCCAGGCTCATTATCTGGATTGAGCTTTGCGATAAGAGCTAGTGCATCTTCTACAGTGGATTTAGGTCCAAGTTTTACCCCAATTGGATTACGTACCTTAGACGCAAAATCTACGTGTGCACCATCAAGCTGACGTGTGCGTTCGCCAATCCAGATGAAATGTCCTGAAACATCGTATGGGAGTTGGGTGCGAGAATCTATACGAGTTAAAGCCTTTTCGTACTCAATGATCAAAGCTTCGTGGCTAGCATAGAAATCTACAGCCTTAAATTGCTCGGGATCTACTCCGGCAGATTGCATAAACGATAAAGCGCGACCAATTTCATTAGCCATCTGCTCGTATTTTTCACCAAATTGAGAATCGCGAATAAATCCTTTATTCCACTCATGGACTTGTCGCAAATCTGCAAATCCTCCGCGAGTAAAGGCTCTTACCAAGTTAAGAGTTGCTGAAGAGGTGTTGTAAACACGAACCAATCGCTGTGGATCTGGAGTACGGGCACTTTCAGTAAATTCAATATCGTTTACTGCATCACCTCGGTAAGCAGGAAGGGTTACATCCCCCCGTGTTTCGAGATCATTCGAGCGCGGCTTGGCAAACTGCCCAGCCATTCTTCCAACTTTAATTACTGGCAGACTTGAGTAATACTGCAAAACAGCCGCCATCTGCAGAATTGTTTTGATGCGATTGCGAATTGAATCTGCGGTTGCAGCCGCGAACGTTTCCGCACAATCTCCACCTTGCAACCAGAATGCTCGCCCTGCTGCCGCCTCTGCAATCTTCGCTTTGAGATCATCGCATTCGCCAGCAAAGACCAACGGAGGAAGCGCGCGTAGCTCAGCTACTGCTTTTGCTAATGGTTCACCATCTTTGCCACCTGGCCAATTTGGTTGCTGTGCAGCTACCAAATTGGGGTCAAAGAGGTTATCCAGCTGAGGGAAGTGAGCGTTCATAGGCATAAGGGTAGGCAATTTGGCTGCAATCTCGCGCTGAGATTAGCCAAAGAACGATGTGATCTCCTCATAGCGCTCGATAGGAACGGTCTTGAGGACATCGGTTGCCGAGGCCAGTGGAACACGAGCAATAGTGGTGCCATGAAGCGCCATCATCTTTCCAAAATCACCTTCATGGACTGCGGTAATTGCTTCCAAACCAAAGCGTGAGCTGAGCACGCGGTCGAAAGCAGATGGAGTTCCACCACGCTGAATATGTCCTAGGACTGTGCAACGAGTTTGGTGGCCAGTCTTGGCTTCAATTTCTTTGGCTAACCAATCACCGATACCAGAAAGTTGAACGTGTCCAAATGCATCAAGTGGCTGATCCTTTGTCACCATATCGCCATCTTGCGGAATCGCACCTTCGGCGATAACAATAATTGGAGCAGTGCCTGTCTTAAAGCGAGAATTTACATATTCGCATACTTTGTCGACAGAGAATTTCACTTCTGGGATCAAGATGCAGGCCGCATCTCCAGCAAGACCTGAATGAAGAGCAATCCAACCAGCATGGCGACCCATCACCTCAACAATGAGTGGGCGATGGTGTGATTCAGCGGTTGTGTGGAGGCGATCAATGGCCTCCATTGCAATATTCACAGAAGTATCGAAACCAAATGTGAAATCGGTGTTGTTAAGATCGTTATCAATCGTCTTTGGTACACCGACAACCTTGACGCCTAGAGCATCAAGCTTTGTTGCAACGCCTAGAGTGTCTTCTCCACCAATTGCAATCAGTACATCGATACCTTGATCGGCGAGATTCTGTTTGATTTTCTCGACGCCATTTTCAATCTTAAATGGATTTGTGCGCGAAGAACCAAGGATTGTTCCTCCCTTTGCCAAAATTGGCTTCACAGTTGCTAAATCAAGTGGCATGGTCAGCGCTTCTAGAGGACCTTTCCAGCCATCACGGAATCCTACGAATTCGTATCCATACTCCTTGATTCCTTTTGTGACCACTCCGCGGATAACTCCGTTAAGTCCAGGGCAGTCTCCGCCCCCAGTAAGAATTCCAATACGCATTGCAACGCTCCAAAATAAAGAGATTTTCGGCTGTAAATAAGCCCACTGTGGTCAACTCTGACTGGCACAGTCTAGCCTTTGCTCATGCCAAATCATGACCACCAAACCGGAAAATTAGTCGCAGGCGTGGATTCATCTACTCAATCGGTAAAAGTTGTGATTCGTCGCGCAGATACTGGCGAGTTAATTCGTCAGGGTCGTGCGCCTCACCCCGATGGCACTGAGGTGGATCCTACTCATTGGCTGAAAGCGCTTGAAAGCGCAATAGCTAACGCAGGCGGATTAGATGGCGTCGCTGCCATATCTGTTGGGGGCCAACAACATGGCATGGTCGCACTCGATGAATCAGGTGAAGTTGTCAGGCCAGCGCTACTGTGGAATGACACAAGATCTGCCAAAGAGGCAAACGATCTCAATGAAGAATTAGGTGGCGCTGCGAAAACTGCGGAACAAGTGGGTTCTGTCATTGTTGCAGCATTTACTGCATCCAAATTGCGATGGGTGGCAGATCATGAAAAAGAGAATGCTCAACGCATAGCAGCGGTTGCACTCCCCCATGATTGGTTGTCGTGGAAATTGCAGGGTGGTAAGAATTTCGATCATCTCTTTACAGATCGATCAGATGCATCTGGCACCGGATACTTTGACCCAGTCACATCTACATATCGCAACGATATTCTCAGCTCTGCACTGCGTACAGATCGCTCCATCATCACGCCACGAGTAATCGCGCCAGCTAGCTTTGGAGGAGAAACGCTCGCTGGAATTCCAATTGCTGCTGGAGCTGGTGACAACGCAGCGGCTGCACTAGGAGTTCAAGCTCAACCTGGAGATGTTGTAGTTTCGCTAGGAACTAGTGGTACCGCATTTGCAATCTCTGATACTCCAACACATGATCACAGTGGCGCAGTTGCAGGATTTGCAGATGCAACTGGTCGTTATCTCCCACTCGTCTGCACGCTTAATGCTGCACGAATATTGGATGCTGCAACACGAATTCTTGGCAAAAGCCACGACGAAGTAGGCCAGCTTGCTCTCTCTGCTCAACCTGGAGCCCAGGGTTTAACGCTTCTGCCGTATTTCGAAGGTGAGCGAACTCCTAATCGACCTACTGCCAAGGGAGTTTTTGCGGGAATGAATTTAAGTAATTCCAACCCAGAAAATATTGCCCGTGCCATGATTGAGGGAATGCTTTGTGGTCTCGTTGATGCAGTTGATGCACTGGTTCAACTCGGCGTAGATGTAAAGAGAGTCCTTCTCATCGGGGGCGCAGCAAAAAATCCTGCGATTTCGTCAATCGCTTCTGCTCTCTTTGGTCGTGAAGTGCTCGTGCCAGAGCCAGGTGAATATGTGGCAGATGGCGCTGCCCGACAAGCGGCGTGGGCTTTACTTGGCACTTCTGTGGCTCCACAGTGGAATTTAGGACCAGTCCATTCAGCACATTCACAAGCTACCCCTGATGTTGTTGAGCAATATCGTTTGCTACGAGATAGAACTCAATCTTGGTAAAAACTAAAAAAACAATACTTCTTCTTAACGATCATCTCCATCGACGCTATGGCGCCCTGAAAGGCGCAACACCTAAAACACACCAAATTCTCTTCATTGAAAGTGAGCGCATGCTCACGACCCGAAAATGGCATGTCCAAAGACTTTTCTTTCTTATGTCTGCACGTGATCACTTTTTGCAGGACTTACAAACTGAAGGGTTTGAAGTCACTTTTATCAAGAGCAAAGATACTCCGACTGGAATTACTCAATTCCGAACAGCGCATCCAGATAGTGAAATTAGCGCTTGCGAACCTTCATCTCATGTACAAATGCAGCAATTCTTGGACCTTGGAATCACTCTTATCCCCAACGATTTCTTTCTTACCCAGCGTTCACTGTTCAATCAATGGGCGCAGTCGCAGAAAAATTTGGTGATGGAGAATTTTTACCGCGCACAGCGGCAGCGACTCAATATTCTGATGGAAGGTTCTGAGCCCGTGGGTGGGAGATGGAATTACGATGCTGACAATCGTCTCCCGCCTCCCAAAGGTGACCATAAATGGCCGAAATATTTGGAACATTCTCGAGATGACATTGATAAGAGAATTTTGCAAGAGATTATCGACCGCAAACTTCCTGTTTTTGGACAACTCCCTGATTCCACTTGGGGTACAACGCGCCAAGCCGCGCTCAAGCAACTGGACCACTTCTTAAAAAACTGCTTTCCAGAGTTTGGCGCTTACGAAGATGCCATGACAACACAGAGTTGGGCGGTTAATCACTCACTGTTGAGTCCTTATCTCAATGTCGGGCTACTGCATGCGCAAGAAGTTGTTGAAGCTGCACTGAAAAGATTTAACAAGGGAGATATCCCGTTAGCTGGCGCCGAAGGATTTATTCGACAAATTATCGGCTGGCGTGAATACATCAACGGTCTCTATTGGTTCTTTGGAGATCTCTACCGCCATGAAAATGCTCTAGCCGCAAATCGATCTCTTCTGCCTCTCTTTGAAGATTCCAATAAAACAAAGATGAGATGTATCTCAACCACCGTTGCAGATATTGAAGCTCGAGCGTGGGTTCACCACATACCCCGGCTTATGGTGCTCAGTAATCTGGCGCTCATCACGGGCACATCCCCGCAAGAATTTCTTGATTGGATGCGTCGCGCTTTCATTGATGCAGCGGACTGGGTGATGGTTCCAAACGTGATTGGAATGAGTTTGCACGCAGATGGCGGAAAGTTGGCGACCAAGCCATACGCATCCGGTGGGGCTTATATCTCCAAGATGAGCAACTACTGTAAAGACTGTGTCTTTGATCCAAAGAAGAGAGTCGGTGAAGATGCATGCCCATTTACAACCCTGTATTGGGACTTTTTATCTCGTAACCGCGAACGTTTTTCCAAGAATCATCGCATGGCTCAGCAGTTAGCTGGCATCAATCGCCTGAGCGATTTAGAGCAAACCAGAGAACGCGCGCAAGAAGTACTCGAGCTTCTTTCGCGCGGAGAACTCTGATTCAATAACGCTATGCCGCTTACACCGGAAATAAAAGCTTTTCTGGAAGCAAGTGCCGCCGCGGGTCTGCCACAAGTCTGGGAAGCGCCCATCGAAGTTTTACGTCGCAATACCCAAGGTAGGCCAGAACTTGCGGGGCCTGCTCAACCTCTCTTTGAAGTAAGCAATCGTTTTATACCGGGCCCTACTGCGGATTTACCGATTCGCATCTACCGACCAAGAGAGAAAACTGAACGCACAATTATCTATTTTCATGGCGGCGGTTGGGTACTAAATTTCCTAGATATTTACGATGCTTCACTGTCACGTTTGGCGAATCAGAGCAATTCGACAATCGTGAGCGTTAATTATCAGAAGGCGCCTGAACATCCTTTCCCTACCCCGTTTGATGACTGCTATGCGACTCTGCTCTGGGTCATTGCCAATGCAGCATCGCTCTCTCTGAATATAGAAAATTTAGGAGTAGCTGGCGATAGCGCTGGTGGAAATTTAGCTGCAGCGGTTGCTCTTAAGGCACGTGATAATAAGATCCCGCTTTCCTTCCAAATCCTCATCTATCCATGTAACGATCTAAATTTCGAATCTAACTCATATTTGGAAAATGCGACCGGCTACGGACTATCAAGGCAAGCTATGCAATGGTTCTGGCAACAGTATCTGCAATCTGAAGACCACCATGACAATCCATATGCAGTTCCTGCCAGAGCTGCATCATTTGCCAATCTTGCTCCCGCAATCATTATCACTGCTGAATACGACCCACTACTCAGTGATGGCGAGCAGTATGCACAGCTATTGAATCGCGCTGGAGTGCAAACTCATTACAAGCAATTTGACGGAATGATTCATGGGTTCTTCACAAATGTTGCGGTGAGCCCTGTGGCTAGCCAAGCAATCGACTATGTTGCGAAAGAGTTAATGCAACTTACGCAGTAACGATGGCGCCTTTACCGACGACCACAATTCCACTGTCGGTGACGGTAAAACGTTGACGGTCACGATCAAGATCAACACCAATCTGCGCACCAGCTTCAACAATGACGCTCTTATCGATAATTGCCTTGCGCACGACTGCGCGGTCTCCAATTTTTACACCTGGCATCAAGACGGCACCGTCAACAAATGCGCCAGTACCAACATGAACATCGTATGAAGTAACGGTGTGATTGACATGTCCTCCAGCAATAATGGATCCCGCTCCCACAATCGAATCTTGAGCAATTCCATTTGCGCTGAACTTAGCTGGTGGAAGCGATGGCGGATTGGTAAGCAACGGCCACTCGCGATTGTAGAGATTGAATATCGGATGGATCGAAACTAAATCCATATGCGCTTCGTAATAGGCATCAATAGAACCCACATCGCGCCAATATCCTCGGTCGCGATCTGTTGCGCCTGGAACAACGTTATTGGCAAAGTCATAGACCTTGGCTTGTCCGGCCTTGGTTAACATCGGGATGATATTCCCACCTAAATCATGGCGTGATTCCACATCCTCTGAATCAAGTATGAGCGCTTCTTCCATGACATCACGTTTAAATATGTAGTTACCCATCGATACCAAGCACAGATCTGGGTGACCAGGCATAGCAGGAGGATTGTCAGGTTTTTCGTGGAAAGCCTTGATGGTGATGCCATCTTCTGCAAGTTCAATAACTCCAAATTCATGAGCCTCAGAACGTGGCATGCGAATTGCAGCAATGGTGATTCCGGCGCCAGTTTCCAGATGCTGTTCAAACATTTGGCTGGGATCCATACGATAAACGTGGTCAGCGCCAAAGACCAAGACATGTTTTGGATTTTCATCTTGAATCAAATTGAAGTTTTGCAATATGGCATCCGCTGAGCCGGTATACCAACGTGGACCAAGACGCTGTTGCGCGGGCACTGGAGTGATGTAATTCGAAAGCAACGTCGACATTCGCCATGTAGTAGTGATGTGGCGGTCGAGTGAATGGGACTTATATTGCGTAAGCACAGCAACTTTGCGCATACCGCCATTAACAAGATTAGAGAGAACGAAATCAATCAATCGGTACGAGCCACCAAACGGAACCGCTGGTTTAGCGCGATCTGCCGTAAGCGGCATGAGCCGCTTACCTTCACCGCCGGCGAGAACAATTCCAAGTGGAGTCTCATAGCGGGCCATGACGGAAGGCTACCCAAGATATTTCAATCTCACTAGAGCGAAGCGATACTCTACGCAGATGACTGCTACTCGAATCGGAATTGTCACAAAAGAGTGGCCTCCCGCAGTCTATGGTGGTGCCGGAGTCCACGTTGTTCAGTTAACTGGAGCGCTTCGCCAGATATCGGGTATCGAAGTTGAAGTTCATTGTTTTGGTGGAGCTCGCACAGATGGTGCATATGGCTATGACACCCCGGCTGAATTCGCTAACGCAAATCCGGCGCTGCAAGCAATCGCCACAGATTTACTTATTGCGCACCACTTGCAGAACGTTGATGTAGTACATACCCACACTTGGTATGCAAATATGGCCGGTCACACCGCTTCCCTGCTCTACGGAAAACCACACATCGTCAGCGCTCACTCGCTTGAACCGTTACGTCCCTGGAAGGCCGAACAACTCGGTGGTGGCTATCAAATTTCATCATGGGCCGAAAAAACTGCTTACGAAGCTGCAGCAGCAATCATCGCTGTCAGTGATGGCATGCGCAGTGATGTGCTGCAGGCTTATCCCAATGTGGATCCTGCAAAAGTTGTGACGATTCGCAATGGTGTAGATACAAATAAATTTGCGCCGAATTCTGATGGCTCAGTCTTGAAAGAATTTGGAATTACCGGTCGCTATGCCATGTTCGTGGGGCGGATTACTCGTCAAAAAGGATTGGCCCATCTACTTCGAGCATGGAGAGAAGTTCCTGCAGAATACGGATTGGTTCTGGCAGCAGGTAGCCCAGATGAAGAAACCATTGGTAATGAAGTCGCTGCCCTTATTGCAGAGCTGCAGGCAACGCGCTCTAACGTCTGGTGGATTAAAGAGATGCTCCCCCATGACAAGCTAACTGCAGCGCTCACTCACGCAGATCTTTTCTTGTGCCCGTCAATTTACGAGCCGCTGGGAATCGTTAATTTAGAAGCGATGGGTTGCGAAACTGCGGTACTGGCTTCGCGAGTCGGAGGAATCCCAGAGGTTGTTGCACATGGTCAGACCGGAGTGCTTGTTGACTACACAGAAGATCACGCAACTTTTGAAGCTGATTTAAGCAAAGCCATCTCTGAATTGATGGCAGATCCGCAACGTCTGCAAAAATATGGAAAAGCCGGACGGATTCGCGCACAACAACACTTTGGTTGGGACGCAGTTGCCGCTCAAACTGTTGAGCTATATAGGAGCGTTATCTCCTAAATGTCTCGTCGCGGTTGGTTTCTCTTTATTCTGGTGGGTTTTCTCTGGGGTATTCCTTATCTCTTTATCAAAGTCGCCGTCGATCCGGAAAATGGTTTTTCTCCAGCAACTGTTGTCTTTTTGCGAACAGCGATTGGGGCAGCGATTCTTCTTCCATTAGCGATTAAACAGAAGCAATTGATTCCATCGCTCAAAGGAGCCAAGTACGTAGTGCTTTATGCACTTTTAGAAATGATTGGTCCTTGGATTCTTATTGGCACTGCCGAACAGAAAATTTCATCGGGTCTAGCTGGTTTACTTGTTGCTTCAGTTCCGATTTGGGCAACAATTTTTGCCTCTATGCGGGGAGATAAAACTGTCTGGCACCACACTCGCCTCCTTGGAATCATTATTGGTTTTATCGGCCTCATTGCTGTTGTCGGTATTGAAAGCATTACTGGCTCAGCTGATCCGCTCTCCATTGCAATGGTTCTTATTGCATCTATTGGATATTCATATGCTGTAATGATGGTGCAGGGCGCACTCCCTCACGTATCTGGTATTGCCATCAATGCTGTTGCCATGGCAATCACTGCACTCTTCTATCTCCCCTTCACAGTACTGCAATGGCCAAGACACGAAATATCACAAGAAGCCATTGGTGCAGTCATTGGACTTGGGGTGCTATCAACCGGAGCCGCGTTTGTTGCCTTCTTCGCTCTTGCATCAATTATCGGTGTAGCTCGCGGTTCACTTGTGACATACCTCAATACCGTATTTGCTGTTCTTCTCGGCATTATCATTTTGAATGAACCACTCACCTACGGAATTTTGCTGGGTGTGCCTCTTGTATTAATCGGTTCTTACCTTGCGAGCCGAAAGCCAGCTTCGCTCAAAAATTGAGATACTTCAGCCATGCTGGAAGCAATTTTTTTAGGGCTAATTCAGGGGCTCACAGAATTTCTACCAATTTCTTCTAGCGCGCATATTCGTATCGTTGGCGAATTTCTACCCAGCGCAAAAGATCCTGGCGCAGCCTTCACAGCAATCAGCCAAATCGGTACCGAACTTGCAGTGCTGATTTACTTCCGTCGCGATATCTTCGCTATCGCCAGGGCCTGGCTCAGGCGAGATGGTTCAGCAGAAGCACGATTGGGTAATTTCATTATCATCGGCTCAGTTCCGATTGTGGTACTTGGATACTTTGGTGAGGATTACATCACCAATAATTTCAGGTCTCTGTGGCTCGTTGCAGTTGCGCTCATCTTGTTTGGGCTCATTCTGGGGCTGGCAGATCGCATAGGAAGAAGCGAGAAAACTCTAGTTCAACTTAATACGAGAGATGGTTTGGCCTATGGACTAGCTCAATCGCTCGCCCTCATTCCCGGTGTTTCACGTTCTGGAGCAACTATCGCGTTAGGACGTTTCTTAGGTTACAAGCGCGAAGCTGCTTTGAGATATTCATTTTTACTAGCGCTCCCGGCTGTATTTGGTAGCGGTCTTTATCAACTTCAAGCTGCAGTAAGTGAGGGCGCTTCCTCAGTCTATTCGTTGCCAGAAATATTTCTCGCCACAATTACAGCATTTATTGTGGGCTACGCCGTCATTGCCTGGCTCATGAAATTTATTGCAACAAAGAGCTTTGCGCCTTTCGTGATTTACCGTGTTGTGTTGGGTAGCGCCCTCTTGCTTGCGCTTGCAACTGGTGCAATTAGCGCTCAGTAAACCCAAGTCGTTCTAAGAGTTTTGGATCGCGCTGCCATTCTTTTGAGACTTTAACGTGGAGTCCAAGGAAAATTCGTGCTCCAAGTTCGCGCTCTATATCTTTCCGAGCACGAGTACCAATATCTTTCAGGCGCTCACCTTTATGCCCCAACAAAATACCGGTCTGAGAATCGCGCTCAACATGAATAGTTGCGTGAATATCAAAAAAGGGGCGGCTCCCTTTTTCATCCCGTTCAGACATCTCATCAATGGTGACAATAATTGAATGTGGAAGTTCTTCCCGCGCATCGCGTAGGGCTGCTTCACGGATGAGTTCACAGATGAGCTGCTCAATATTTTGATCGCTCTTCATATCTACAGGATAAAAGGCTGGACCCACTGGTAGCGCTGCTCCGATAAGCCCTTCGAGCACATCAATTTGATCATGGATAGCTGCGGAGATAGGCACAATTTCATCCCAACTGAAACCTTGTGCCAGGTCATTCACGCTGAGCAAGCGCGCTGCCAAATTCTTCTTTGAAACCAAATCAGTTTTGGTGACTAACGCGAATTTTTTAGCGCGTGGATAATTCGCAATTTCTGCAGCAATATAAGTATCCCCGGCTCCGGAAACTTCATCGGCTGGCAAGCACATGACGACAATATCTACTGAGTCTAAACTTTCATTGACAATCGCATTCAAGCGATGGCCAAGCAGAGTTTTAGGTTTATGTATTCCAGGGGTATCAACTAGCACAGCTTGAAAAGAATCTCGATTCAAAATGCCGCGAATTGCGTGGCGCGTAGTGTTGGGATGCGGTGATGTAATTGCAATCTTGCTACCAACTAGCGCATTGATTAGCGTTGATTTTCCGGTATTAGGGCGGCCAACTATGGCAACAAACCCAGATCGAAAATCAGACATGGGCATATTCTCTCATTACGAGAGTGAAAGCACCTAAAGTGAAGAGATAAGTTCGTATGCATCAGCAACAGAAGTAACAATCTCTGCCGCTCTCTCCCCAATGAGACGATGGCATCCTTCAGATGATGGCGAATTGATCGGACCAGGAATCGCCATCACGGGGCGCAGTAATTGCGCTGCATCTCTTGCAGTCCGAAGAGATCCGCTACGAAAAGCGGCTTCGACTACCAAAGTGCTTTGTGAAAGAGCTGCAATGATGCGATTGCGCGTAAGGAAACGATGCGGTAAAGCCGGAACTCCCGGTGCAACTTCACTCACTAAAGCACCGTTCTCGCAGATTTCTTCAAAGAGACGAGAATTGCCAGATGGGTATGGGTTATCAATTCCTGATGCAATAACTGCAATGGTCCTACCTTCTGCAATCAGTGCACCGCGATGCGCAGCAGTATCGATCCCATAAGCGCCTCCGCTGACGATGTCCCATTCGCGATCTACAAAGCCAGCTGCGAAATCTCCCGCGATACGTATTCCGTAAGGAGTGGGATTTCTCGTTCCAACGATGGCAAGTGATGGGGTTGAGAAATTTTCCAACTTTCCCTTCACAATGAGTGCGATGGGAGGTGCCTCTAATTCATCTAATTGGGTAGGCCAAATTTCATCTTCCGGAGTGATCAGATAAGCGCCAGCTTCAGATATTTTCTTAAGCTCTGCACTGCCTTCAAAACAATGCAATTTCTCAATCGCATTGTTAAATTTAATCCCGTCATACCCGCCATCTTTAAGCCGTAGATAAACTTCTTTAACGCCCAGTGATGCAATTTCCCGTGACCAGAAAACGTTTCCAGGCTCAAGGGAATAAAGGAGAGCCAATCTCATCTGCGCGATTTTCATAAATCAGCGCCTTCTCGTAAAGCATAAGCGCGCTTTACATCATCTAAAGTTGGTACCGAGTGTCCATGCAAATCTGCCAACGTCCATGATAAGCGGGCAACTTTATGTAGCCCTCGAGCAGTAATCAGTTCCCGATCTAACTCATCATGCAAGAAATTCATGGCAGCTCTTTCTGGGCTATATGTACTTCGCAGATCGCGTGCCGGTATTTGCGCATTAAGTTTCCATTTCTCACCGGAAAAACGTTGGGCAGCTGCTTGGCGCGCCGCAATCACGCGTTGGCGAATAACAGAGCTGGATTCTCCAAGTTCAGTCTGGGCCATTTCGACTCTGCCTACTGGCTCAACGATTACCCGCATATCTATTCGATCCATAAGCGGGCCTGATAACTTTCCTAGATAGCGACGTACTTGAAGTGATGTGCAGGTACATGCGCGACCCCTGCCAATAAATTTTCCGCAAGGGCAAGGGTTTGCAGCGAGCACTAAGAGAAAATGTGCCGGAAAGGTAATGTTTCCTATGCTTCGCGTAATCGTGATGGTTCCTGATTCCAAAGGTTGGCGTAGCGAATCCAAAACCCCTATCGCGCATTCAGGGGCCTCGTCGATAAAGAGCACTCCATGATGAGCCAGGCTGCAGGCGCCCGGTTTAATCACGTGCGAACCCCCGCCAACAATTGCAACACGTGATGCTGTGTGATGAGGTGAAATGATGGGTGCAAGTCGCGACATCGGTGAGCGATCACCTAAACCACCGGAAATGGAATGCACGGCGGTGACTTCAAGTGCTTGTTCGAGATCAAGCTCAGGCAAGATTGTTGGTATACGAGATGCAATCATCGTTTTTCCGGCACCAGGTGGCCCAATCAAAAGTAAATGGTGTCCACCGCTTGCTGCAATCTCTGCAGCTTCTCGTGCGCGCTGTTGACCTGCAACATCACTAAAATCTAAAAGCGAATCGGTATCCGTCCGTTGCAGATCAAGTTCTTGCGGTTGTGGCGCAACACCTGTGCGCGCCCATGTCAGCACTTCATGAATGGTTGAAAATGTCAGTATCTCCATAG
>JACCDM010052986.1_pt1 | contig 32830 bp, 26 predicted proteins | sample 7445851 | NCBI WGS metagenome assembly JACCDM01 (sample SAMN15323438, study PRJNA562643) | freshwater metagenome | isolation source: river surface water | place: USA:Blue River Watershed | collected 2017-08-16
TCAATTTCGGCCGGTGTAATTTCTGCCGTGGTCTTCACTCAGATTTTCTGGGGCTTTGATTGGTGGCTGGGTCTAGTTCTCGCCGCAGTGCTATTACTAGCAGCTGTGTTCGGTGATCTAGCTGAGTCTCTGATTAAGCGAGACCTTGGCGTGAAAGACATGAGCAGCCTGCTGCCTGGCCATGGCGGCATCATGGATCGGCTAGATTCAATTTTGCCCTCGGCTTTGATCACCTACCTTTTCGCGCAAATCTTTCTGCCGATTTAGACTTAGCCCGTGAGTTATTCCTTTCCGGCAGCTGCCCCAAATGAGCCTGGCTATGACAAAAATCAAGTTGATAGCTTTATTAATCACGCAAGGGCGCAGTATTCTGACCCAACCCTAGAGGTAGTCACCTCAAATCAGCTGAGAAATACCGAATTTGATTTGGTGCACGGCGGCTATGACATAACCTCTGTTGACACTGCAATGGATCGACTTGAGGATGCATTTTCGGCACGCGAAATTCAGCGACAGAAACAACAGCGTGGTGATGGAGCCGTACAAGATCGGCTTGAGCGTGTCAAAGAAATCGTGGTTGGTCGAATCTTGAGGCCGAAACGAAAGAGATTTTCAAACGTGGGTTATCTGCTTCGTGGTTACGATCGCAAGCAGGTTGATACCCTATGCGACCAGGTTTCCGTGCATTTGGCTTCAGGTACTCCACTGCAACTAAATACGGTGCGTAGGGCAATCTTTACGGCTAAACGCGGCGGATATGTTGAGAGCCAGGTAGATGCCTTCATTGATCGGGTTGTCGAGATTTTGCAGATTGAGAAAAATCGCTAAGCACCGTCTAGTTGCACTTTCAATAATCTTTGCGAGTGCCAGCGCTAGCCTTGCCTTTATCGACACGGCTTTAGCGGCAACCGATACAACCGCCATTGCAGCGGTAGAAAAACTCCAGGTCAAGGGCAAGGCGCCCAAGACTGGTTACGAACGCAGCCTGTTCAGCGACGGCTGGGGAGACATAGGGTCTTGCGACGCCCGGAATTATATTCTTCGACGTGATTTGAAGTCAGTCACTTTAAGAGATTCCTGCAAGGTTGACACCGGAACTCTGAAGGATCCGTACACCGGTAAAATTATCAGATTCAAATATGGAGTGGGAACTTCTAGTGCTGTGCAGATTGACCACGTGGTTGCACTAAGTGATGCCTGGCAAAAGGGCGCGCAGCAACATAGCGCCGCCAAGCGGTACGCGTTCTACAACGACCCGCTGAACCTGCTTGCTGTAGATGGACCAACCAACGCCAGTAAAGGGGACAGCGATGCATCCGCCTGGCTACCGCCAAACAAGGGGTATCGGTGTTCGTACATCGCTCGGCAAGTTGCCGTCAAACTTAAATACAAGATTTGGGTGATTGAGGCGGAAAAAGCGGCCATGAAAAGGGTCCTGAGTGCCTGTCCGAGCCAAAAGTTGCCAATTCGCTAGCTATGGCGCATCAATCTAGCCCAAGGTAAACTGGAGTTTTGCGGGCGATTTCTAGCCCGAAATGAAGGGCAGTTATGGGTAGATACGAGGCTGAAAGAACATCTCTTTCGCACCGGCTAGCCGGCGGCATCGACCAAGCCCTCGCTAAGACACCCTTTACCAGGCCCAAATTGCCGCGTCTGAAGCGCCATGCAACCAGGCCACTCTGGGGGTTTGTTTTCTCCGTAGGATTCCTGTTGGTAAGTATCGTAGATCCATACTCCGGCACCATGGCAAGCGCAAGCACTATGCAGGTATATGACTTCGAGGGTGGGTCCCCGGAGCAGACCTACGGCTATGCAAGTACCCAAAAAATCTCATACTCTCGAGGTGGATTTAACATCGTGACCGGTGATGATGCCGCGGCTATGTTCGTTGAGGCGGCCGGTGCCCCTGAATCCGGTACAGCAAAGGCCTATGCGCTGGAGTTGCTGATGTCAATGAAATACGGCGACGACCAGTATTCATGCCTGGTCAAGTTGTGGGAACGTGAGTCAAACTGGCGTCACACAGCTCGAAATAAATCTTCTGGCGCCTACGGTATTCCTCAGTCTCTTCCTGCTACAAAGATGGCTACCGAGGGGCCCGATTACCTTACCAACCCTGAGACTCAAATTCGCTGGGGTGTGAAATACATCAAGGGTCGCTACGGTTCGCCGTGCGGAGCCTTGGCTCACTCCGACAAACTTGGCTGGTACTAATGCCGCGAAACAATCGCGCAAAACGCACCAAGCGATCAGCAGAGCCTGAAGAACTTGATTTATCTTCACTGAGAATGGGAATTCGCAGGACGGAGATTAAGCGTGGGGTGGAGTACACGACTCAAACCAGCATCGGTGCGAATGCGGAAGAAGACAAATCGTGGATTTGTCCACATTGCAATTTGCAAATTTCAAAGGGACTCAGTCACATTGTTGCCTGGGATTCGGTGCGCGGCGTTGAAACTCGCAGGCATTTTCACAACGCCTGTTGGAAATCCTTTCAAGGGCAACTGCTTTGAGCGCAGAAATCTCGATTAGGTCCAGTGTTGAGCTTCCGGTGCAGCGCGAGGCCATTGATTTGCATACTGCTGATGGACTGAAACTAGTTGGTGAACTGGCAACACCAATTGGAAAACCACCGGTTGCAACACTGATTACCCTGCATCCCTTGCCTACACATGGTGGTTTCATGGACTCGCATATTTTGCGCAAGGCCTCTAATCGATTGCCTGAGTTAGCCGAGATTGCCGTATTGCGATTCAACACCCGTGGCACGGAATCACCCCACGGAAAAAGCCAGGGAAGCTTTGGCGAAGGGGTAACCGAACAACACGACGTTGAAGCAGCTATTGAATTCGCAAAATCAAGAAACTTACCGAACCTATGGCTGGTGGGCTGGTCATTTGGAACCGAACTGGCTCTTAAGTACGGGCACGATAAAGATATCGTCGGCGCAATTTTGCTGTCACCTCCGCTTCACCGAGCAAATGATGATGATTTAGATCAGTGGGCGGGAAATCATCGAAACCTTATCGCGCTGGTTCCGGAGCATGACGACTACCTGCGACCTGAACAGGCCAGAGAGCGTTTCTCGAGAATCCCGCACATCGATATAGTTGGCGTTGATGGCGCCAAACACCTTTGGGTAGGCGAGAACGCAACCAAACGAGTTCTCGATGAAATTGTGCTGCGGGTGAATCCAAGTCGTTATCCGCTGCCGGATAGTTGGACTCCGGCTTCTGCCTAGAAAGTCGTTAGCGCTGTTCTTGGTACGGAACCAGCACTTGGCGAATGATCAGGATTATTGAAGCGGCAATCGGAATCGCCACCAAGGCGCCAAGAACACCTAGCAATGCGCCACCGGCAAGGGCGGCAACAACTACAACTGCCCCTGGAACCTCTACCGCTCGGCTCATGATTCTTGGGGTAATCACGTATGCCTCAATCTGCATGTAAATCACATAAACGACGGCAACTATCAGGGCGGTCGTCGGCGAGACGCTAAGGGCAACCAGCGAGGCGATGATTGCGGAAGTAACTGAACCCACCAAAGGAATTAGGGCTAGCAAAAAGGCAATAAATGAAATTACTAAAGCGTATGGCACGCCGGTAACCGTCAGCAGGATGAAAACCAGCAGCGATTGAATTACACCGATAGTTACTTGGCTCATAACGTATCGACCCACCGAGCTGGCTATTTGCTCTGCAATGTCTGAGAACTTATCGCGTTTTGATGCGGCTACCAAGTTGTAGAGCCAGTTCTTGAAACTTTTCATCGAAGCCATGAAGTACAGGCTCAGAATTATGACGATTAGGGCTCCAAAGAAACCGTTGAAGATTGATAATCCAACTTGAACAACACCACCAAGCATCTTTGGCCAGTTACTGGAGTCACCAAGGTAAGCTCCAGCATTGCTAAGAGCATCTGAAATTGCGCCACCCAGCTGAGAGTCAAGTTTCACAATGAAAGGAATTTGGTTTACGCCGGTCAAGAAAGCAGGTGCAGTTTTGATGAAATTTGCGGTTTGCGATGCCAGGGTAGGGAATACCGCGGCCACTAGAAATGAAATCACTCCAAGTAGTGAAACCATCACGATCAATATCGCGTATCGCCGGCGAATACCAAGACTCGAAATTTTCGTTACTACCGGCTCTAGTCCTAGAGCGATAAAGATTGATGCTGCAACATAGGTGATGATGTTTGCCAGGGTAGTGACCGCACCGCCAATCACAAGTGCAGTAAGTACGCCTAACCCACCCAGAAGACCTATCTGGAAGGAGTTTGAGATTTTTGTGTTCCCCTGCATGACTACCAACCTATCGGCTATTGGTTAAGCGTTACTGCTTATGTTGCTGGTTGTGCCCTGAAGTACGTTGCGCAAGTTTCGAAGGTAAACCTCCACGGATTCGCGCTCTGCCTTTATTCGATCTAGTTCTGCCTTGGCTTTGTTGATCTGCGCTTCTAGTTCTTGACTAGATTTGACAGCGACAGATCGTGCCTCGGCCTCGGCCGCCGCAATAATCGCATCCGCTTTCTTGCGAGCGGCATCAGTGGTCTGCTGATTGATGGAAATCGCCGCCGCTTCAAGAGTTTCAGCCTCGAGACGAGCAGCATTAGCGCGAGTCAGTGCTGAAGAAAGTTGGGCGTTGGCATCATCAAGGTAGCGCTGGGTTGCTGCCACAGCTTCTTGGTGCTTGCGTAGGTATTCTGCCTCTGCCTCTTGACGACGAGCGGTTAGTTCCAGTTCCAGATCAATGCGCGCTTGCTCAGTTAGCAGGGACGAGGCCATTTCAAAATCAAGATTGCGGGTATTGTCTCTGAATGCCAGCAGTTTGCGCTCGGCTAGGTCGCGCTCGACGGCTGCTTTTTGAGCTTCGATTTCACGCTTGGCGGTAGCCTTCATTCTCGCCACCTCGGTTGAGATTGCGCCTCGGATTGAACCGGCCTCACGTATCGACTCTTCTTTTAGGCGAGTAGCCTCTGAGCGTGCTTGAGAAAGCATGTCGTCATAGTCGCTTCTTGCCGCAATCAAGATTCGATCGGATCGGCGTTGAGCCTCGGCAACTAGGGAGTCGTAGTATCCCTTGGCCTCTCCTCGGAGGTTATCGATTTCCTCGTGGAGGGCCTTTTTTTGCCGTTCAATCTCCCTTTGGGCGTCTTGGATCAGGTTTTGCGCCTGGTCTTCGGCCGTGCTCAAGATAAGGGCTGCTCGAGCCCCTACTCCCGAATATGTGGGATCGGCGGTCTCGGCGAGGGTGGCTTTGGCTTCGTCTAGGGCTTTTGTGGCTTCCTTGAGCTCAAGAGCTAACTGGGAGTTCTGGGCCGATAGCTGCATTAACTCCTTGCGCAGGTCCAAAATGGCGTCATCAACCAAGCCGCGTTCGTAGCCACGCATGACTACGGGGAATTGGGTCTCTTCGCCAGACAAAAGTTGGGCTCCTAGGCACTTGGTTAGAATAGTAAGGGCAATCCTGCCCGTGCCAAGTTTACCCTGATTGGATATCGCATGCGCTTTCTGATTGCAGCCGCGCTATTCGTGGTCTCGGTATTTACTCTGCTTTTTGGCCTTGCCGAGCGCACAATTTGGGCCCCTCCGGCAAACTTCACTGAATCCATCGAAATCAAGAGCTCAAAACCCCTGGCAATCGTTCCAGCGGAAACTCTGGCAAAGCACCCAGGAAACCCTTTTGTTCAAGCACGGGGATCAAAGCCTATTTTCATAGCCTCCGGCCGCGAATCTGACATTCGAGCATGGGTTGGAGTTTCAGAATACGAAACCATCCAATTCGCTGAAAAAGGCAAAAAACTTGAGAATGTTTCAAGTTTGGGGGCGAAAAACCTTGAGAACCCAATTGGATCCGATTTGTGGCGATCAGAAACTAAAGCCAACTCATTTGGCTCACTGCAAATCTCTCGCTCTGAAGAAGGTGCAGCCCTAATCGCGAGCGACGGCGTGAAGCCCCTTCCGAGCGAAATTGCAATCGTTTGGCCAATTGCCCACGATTTGACTCGATCAAATGTCTTATTGATTGCAGGCTCCGTGTTATTGGCCGCTGCTTTTGTGATGAATTATTTGGCATACAGGCACATGCGGAAGTCGCGCGGCCCCAGGCGTCGCACCCCAACGCCGCCAAAACCGCCGCGTTACAAGGTAAAGCGCAACAAGGCTAATGCTCCTGTGCGGGGTCGCAGATCGGCTAGACGCGCATTTATCTCAATTCCGTTGGCTATTTCTTTGCTTTCCTTTGGTGCGGGCTGTTCTAGCCCTACTCAAGTCGCACCTAGCCCTTCACCCTCTATAAGCGCAATCGACGTTCCACCCGTGGCCTTGAACGCCGATCAGGTTGACAAGATTCTTTTGGATGTCGAAAAGATTGCCGCGGATGCAGACTTGGTGAACGACAAGAAAATTTTGGTTTCAAGGTTTGCAGGCCCCGCCCTCGCACAGCGTTCAGCCAACTATATTTTGCGAACTAGATCAGCAAGCGTTGCGAAATTGCCGAAGATCGTGTCAAAACCAATCACCTTCAGTCTTCCTGCTGCCACCGATACATGGCCGCGCAGTCTGATGGTTGTGACCGATGAGGCCGGTGACGAAGCGTTGCCTCAAATGCTGGTTTTTGAGCAGGCCACACCTCGAAGCAAATACATGCTTTGGTACAACATTCGCCTAATGCCCGGGGCCAAGATTCCAGAGGTACCGGCGAGCGAGAATGGTGCAATCCCAGTAGACATCAAATCTCTCTTTTTGAAATTAGCTCCGGAGGACATTGCGTCAGCCTATGGTGACGTTCTGAACAGAGGGGCAGCGAGTCTCAGTTACGGACTATTTGACCTCGCCAAAGACGAGTTCTTCAAGCAGGTTTCGGAAAGTCAAAAAAGCCAGGTGGCAAATTTGAAGACTGGAACTATAAAGTTCACGCACACGCTGGGCAACAAAAACGTAATTTCTCTTTCAACCACGAAAGCGGGGGCATTGGTAGCTGTGTACATGACTGACACGTACATCATCAAGCCCAAGAAGCGCGGCTCTGCAGTTGCAGTTTCTGGACAGGAGAAGGTTCTGTTAGGCGCTGACGGTTCGACTCGTGGTGTGCGAAGCGTCTACGGAGATATGATGTTGTTCTACGTTCCTGCGCTGAGTGACACCGCTGGAATTCGACTGTTGGGTGTGACTCAGGGTCTAGTCAGCGTAAGGAGCCTATAGTGGCTGACTTCATGTCAAGAGCAAGCCTGGCAGGCGCGGTTGATCTATCAGGCCTTAAGAAGGCAGATCCAATTGCTAAGTCAGCAACCGCCAATCCGGCTGCACCAGTTTCTGCAATCAAGGTTCCTGACGTCACTGCGCAGGGCACCGAGGCAAATCTAAAAAACTTCGTGACCATTTCTGGCACGGTTCCAGTGCTGATCGATTTTTTTGCCGCCGACCTTGAGTCGAGCCAGCAGCTCAGCGAGAAGCTCCTTGCCTTGGTAAGAAAACTTGACGGCAAAATGTTTTTGCTACGAGTGGACACCCAGGCGTCGCTCAGTGTTGCGCAGGCGTTTGGCGTGAAAGAAGTGCCGAGCGTGGTTGCCTTAATTAAGGGGCAGCCGATTCCGCTTTTTGAAGGCGATCAAACCGCGGACACAATTCAAACCGTGCTGACCAGGTTGCTTCAGGTGGCTGAGGAAAACGGCGTAAATGGCTTGCTTGAAGTGTCTACCGAATTCACCGAAGAGCAAGTTCAAGAGTTACCGCCGAAGCACAAAGCCGCCTACGACGCAATTGATGCCGGTGATTATGAGTCCGCCATTGCTCACTATGAATCGGCTTTGAACGAGAATCCTGCTGATGCGATGGCTGTTGCAGGATTGGCTCAATCGAAATTGTTGCTTCGCACCAAGGGGATTGACTTTGAGGCAGTGCTGGCTAGCTCCCCAACTGACTTTGATGCAACCGTTCTAAAAGCCGATGCCTGCGTTGCCGTTGGGCACCCAGCCGAGGGATACCAGACCATCCTCACTCGCTTCGCTGTCGCAGATAAAGATGAGCGTGAAAAACTACGAAAGCACTTGCTTGAGCTTTTTGCTGTTTCTCCGCCGGATGCCCCTGAGTTAGCGGCAGCACGCCGGTCATTAGCAGCCTTGTTGTACTAGGGGTTAGATTGCTGGCTTGAACCAGACAGCACCAAGCGGCGGAACCGAAATCACCGCTGAATGAGGTTGACCGTGGCTACCTGCATCATTGGCTTTGATTGCCCCAAAGTTTCCCACGCCGGAGCCACCAAACTCAATGGCATCGGTGTTTAGGATTTCAGTCCAGGTGCCACTCTTAGGCAAGCCAAGCCTAAAGTTGTGGTGCGGGTGGCCAGCGAAGTTAATCACTACTGCGATTGGGTTATCGTTTTCATCGAAACGCAGGAAACTCAGCACGTTGTCATCTGCGTTGCCGCCATCGATCCAAACGAATCCGCGGTGTTCGTGATCGAGTTGCCACAGTGATGCATTTTCAACGTAAAGCTTGTTGAGCATCGAAACTAAAGATTGCAAACCACGGTGACTTGGTTGATCAAGAATCCACCACTCGAGACCACGTTCCTGGGACCACTCTGATTGCTGGCCGAACTCGGAGCCCATAAATAAAAGCTGCTTGCCGGGATGAGACCACATGAATGCCAAGTAGGCACGAACGTTGGCTAATTGTTGCCAACGGTCACCAGGCATCTTGGCCAGAAGTGAACCCTTGCCATGCACAACCTCATCGTGACTTATCGGCAGAATGAATTTTTCGTCGTAGGCATAAAGCATCGAAAAGGTCAGCTCGCCATGATGGTACTTGCGATATGCAGGATCCTTCTCGATGTATTGCAGCGTGTCATTCATCCAACCCATGTTCCATTTGAAGCCGAATCCCAGGCCACCGCCATCGGTTGGTGCGCTCACGCCACCCCAGCTGGTTGATTCCTCGGCGATCATCATGATTCCGGGGTTACGTCTGTAGGCGGTGGCGTTAACCTCTTGCATGAACGCGATTGCATCAAGGTTCTCGCGGCCCCCGTATTGGTTTGGAAGCCAGTCATCACCCTCGCGAGAGTAATCCAGGTAAAGCATCGATGCGACCGCATCAACTCGAAGAGCGTCGACATGGAATTCTTCTAGCCAGTAGAGGGCATTGGCCACCAAAAAATTCTTGACTTCGTTGCGACCAAAATCAAAAATGTAGGTTCCCCAGTCTGGGTGCTCACCGCGTCTTGGATCGACGTGTTCGTATAGTGCTTGTCCATCAAAGCGACCAAGCGCCCACTCATCCTTAGGGAAGTGGGCGGGTACCCAGTCAATGATCACACCGATGTTCTCTTCGTGAAGTCTGTCAATCAAAAACTTAAGGTCATCCATGCTGCCGAATCGCGAAGTCGGAGCGTAGTAGCCGGTGACCTGGTAGCCCCAGGATGGGGCGTAGGGATGCTCGGCCAGCGGCATGAATTCAACGTGGGTAAATCCCATTTCTTTTACATATGGGATCAGCTGATCGGCAAGTGTGCGATAGTCAAGACCAAGGCGCCATGAACCAGCATGAAGTTCGTAAATAGACATCGGTGACTTGAGCGCATCACGTTTACTTCTGGCCGCCATCCAATCTGCATCTTTCCACTGGTAGGTGGATTCGGCCACCACTGAGGCCGTTGCAGGTGGTAATTCTGTTGCCCGAGCTAGCGGGTCAATCTTGGTGATCCAGTTTCCCGATTTTGTGAGAATCTCGTACTTGTATTTAGTTCCTGCTCCGATTCCAGGAATGAAGATTTCCCAAACGCCCGAGGCACCCATAACTCGCATTGCGTGTGAGACACCATTCCAGTGGTTGAAATCGCCCACGACCCGCACCGCTTGGGCGTTTGGGGCCCAAACTGCAAACTTGGTTCCAGTGCTTGAACTGGATGCGCCTTGGATGGTTGTGACATGAGAGCCCAATGCCAGCCAAAGTTCTTCGTGGCGGCCCTCACTAATCAGGTGAAGGTCCAGCTCACCGATTGTTGGCAGGTGACGGTAGGGATCGTCAACGCGCCATTCAATCTCATCACCATCGCCCTCGTATTTTGCACTTATTCGGTAGTCCGGAAGCTTCTTCGAGGCTACAAAACCTTGCCAGATTCCATGACTTAGGTGCTCAAGTTGAATTGGTTCGTTGTCATCAATAACAACCGAAACGCTCTTTGCCAGCGGCTTGAGAGTGCGCACTACCCAGCCTTTTTCCAACGGATGGATACCCAGCAGAGAGTGCGGGTCATGGTGTGATCCATTTGCCACCCGGGCAATAAAGTCTTCGGAAATGTTTGGAAGAGTAATAGAAGACTTCTTTCTTAGGATTGCCATAATTATGCCGACTTTACGGTGCTGCCAATTTCAAAAACGTGTACCGGCTCTTTGAAGGCGTCTAGCCGAACGAAATTATCGGTCGTCCAAATATAGGACTCGTTGGTGATGAGATCTTTCACTTCAAAACTCGAGCCTTCGCTAATTCCCAGTTTGGCAAGGTCAAGATGCACGGTGGTTTGACGTACTGCGTGCGGATCCACGTTGGCAACCACAAGAATGGCGTCAGCTTTTCCGGTTGGGCTGTGCTCGGCCGCCAAATACTTTGAGAAAGCCAGAATGGCAGAGTCGTCAGTGTGGTGAAATTCTATGTTTCTCAGCTGTCGAACGGCAGGGTGCGCACCTCTAATTTGATTCAACCTGGCAATGTATCCAGAGATAGTTCTTCCGCTTGCTTCAGCGGCATTCCAATCCCTGGGTCGATACTCGTATTTTTCGCTGTCGATGTGCTCTTCAGCACCAGGTCTGGCAACCGACTCACATAGTTCGTAACCGGCATACATGCCCCAGCTAGGTGAAGCTAGGGCCGCAATTGCAGCACGGATTTTGTGTGCTGCCGGCCCACCAAATTGCAGATATTCGGTGAGAATATCTGGGGTCGTCACCCATAGGTTAGGTCTAAAAAACGCTGCGCTCTCGTGGGCAAGTTCCTTTAGATAAGACTCAAGCTCCCACTTCGTGTTTCTCCACGTGAAGTAGGTATAGGACTGCTGAAAACCAGCCTTGCCAAGGGCGTGCATCATCGCTGGTCGAGTGAAGGCCTCTGCAAGAAATACAACGTCCGGATGCTCTTGATTGACCTGTTGAATTAGCCACTCCCAAAAGGCAACCGGCTTGGTGTGGGGGTTATCAACTCGGAAAATTTTTACACCCATGGAGATCCAGTGATTCACAACCCGCAGAACTTCAAAATAAATACCCTGAGGATCATTGTCAAAATTTATGGGGTATATGTCTTGATATTTTTTTGGCGGATTCTCTGCGTAGGCAATGGTTCCATCTGCGCGCGTGGTGAACCACTCGGGGTTGCTTTTTACCCATGGGTGGTCTGGGGAAGCCTGAAGCGCAAGATCAAGGGCAATCTCTATACCAAGACCATTTGCTGTCTTAACAAACGCCTTGAAATCTTGCTCGCTGCCAAGATCAGGGTGAATTGTGTCGTGCCCGCCATGCGCGGACCCAATCGCCCAAGGGGAACCAGGATCTTGAGGTCCCGCGTTTAGCGTATTGTTTGGGCCCTTACGAAAGGCAACACCGATTGGATGAATCGGTGGCAGGTACAGAACGTTGAAACCCATGGCCGCCACGGCCGGCAAACGCTTTGCTGCGGTTACGAAATTCCCGGAGGCCCAGGTTTTCGTCTTGGCATCAAAAACGGCACCTTCGCTTCGGGGGAAGAATTCATACCAGGCTCCCACGCCAGATCGTTCGCGCTCAGATTTGAGTGTGAAACTTTCGCTAAGGGTCGTGAGGCTTCGAAGTGGTTCAAATTCCATAGTCTGCAGGATGTCATCGGACTCAACCGCAACTAGTTTTGCCTTTGGGGTTAGCTTTGGATCTTGCAAAATTGACAGCGCAAGTTCACAAATTTTGCTGCTGTTTTTTGATCGGTCTTTTTCGGCAAGGGCGCGCTTGAATACAGCGGCACCCTCCATCATCATCAATTCTTCATCGGAACCTACGGCAATTTTAATTGTGGCGTTGTGGTGCCAAGTGTCGAAGTCATCGGCGAAGGCTCTGATTTGAAAAGAATAGTTTCCCTCTTCCCGAATTAGTACCTTGGTGTGCCAAAGATCCGAGCCCAGACTGCCCGGTTTCATTCGATGCACAGTTGTTTTGCCGGTCGGAGAGTTCAAGAGCAGTTCCACACCAAGCGAATCGTGGCCCTCTCGAAAGACACTCGCGCTAAACGGAATTACTTCGCCAATAAATGCCTTGGCGGCCCAGCGACCGGATTCAACGCTGGGGGAGACATTCAGAATGGGGAGTCGCCCGAACGGCCGATCGTTCTGGTAGCTGATTTCACTGCTTTTGCTCACCCTTCATAACTTACTGATGTTTTTAGGGTCGTTCGGCCCAGACTCAAATGCTTTACCGACTTGTTAGATTGGCGAGGCTAGTTGACGCGCAAAAGTAGCATTGACGTGCCAGATAGTTGTACCTGGTCACCCGCATAGAGTTTTCTTGCTGTAATGGTCGGAGCTTCTTGGGCGCTATTCCAAAGTTCTTCGTACTCGGATGATCCATCAATTTTCGGCAGGGTCACCAAGGAGCTTGATTCATTTCCATGGATGATCAGCAACAGCGAATTCTTGGATCCATCGCCGAATAAACGCTCAGTGAATCTAGAAATGGTGCGGCACTCTGGATCATGCCAATTCTCTTCTGACATGATTTCGCCAGCAGCGTTGTACCACTTTAGAAGGTCGTGATCTTCGGAAGCAGTGTTGAAGTCCCCAAAGGATTTTGGGCGTAAAACCGGGTTTTCACGTCGCAACTTTGTGAGGTACGAAAACGTGTCTTCGAGGTCTTGTTGGTGTCTGGTTAAGTCCCAATTCAGCCAGGTCATCACGCTGTCTTGGCAATAGGCATTGTTGTTTCCATTTTGCGTTTTGCCCCGCTCATCACCAGAGGTGATCATTGGAATTCCCGCGGAGAACAAAACTGTTGCCAGAAGGTTACGAACAGCTTTTCGTCGCTGCATTCGAATTTCTTCGCTCGCGCCTTCGCCCTCGTGCCCGTGGTTGAAAGAGCTGTTGTTGTTTGATCCGTCGCGGTTACTTTCACCGTTCGCATTATTGTGCTTGACGTTATAGCTGACTAAATCGTGAAGGCAAAAGCCATCGTGCGCAGTTATAAAGTTGACCCCGCCCAATGGACCAGAGGGCCCATCGACGATGTCCCTAGAGCCTGCAAGCCGAGTAGCCAAATCGGCGACACCGTTCCAGTGGTTGCCGCCATTTCGAGCGGCAGCAATATCACTGAGCCAAAACCTGCGAACACTGTCGCGGAATCGGTCATTCCATTCGCTGAAGCGATCTGGAAAATTACCGGTTTGCCACCCTCCTAAGCCAACATCCCATGGCTCAACAATCATTTTTGTAGCGGCGAATGCAGGCTCATCATTAATAGCCCTCAGCAAGGGGTGGTTTGGATCAAAGTGATTTGCCTCATTGCGGGCAAGTGTGGTTGCCAAGTCGAATCGATATCCATCGACCTGCATCTCTTCCGTCCAATAACGAAGCGACTCAATCACCATTTGAACCACCTGCGGGTTCGCAAAATTCAGGGAATTTCCGCAACCGGTTGTGTCTTGGTAGTGACCGTTATCGTCTTGGCGATAGTAGCTTGAGTTATCGATTCCTCTGTATGAATAGGTGAGTCCACCGGCACCACCCTCGGCGGTGTGGTTGTAGACAACATCCATGATCACTTCGATGCCGTTTCGATGAAGTTCGCGAATAGCGGTCTTTAGCTCAGCGATAATCGCCTCTGGACCCGCTTGAATCGCTGCCGCTGTGGCGTAGCGATGGTGGGGGGTGAAAAAATTAATGGTGTTGTAACCCCAGTAATTAATCAAACCGTTTTTCAGTAGATGCGGTTCCGAAATCAGCATTTGAATCGGAAGAAGTTCCACAGCGTTTACGCCAATTTTCTTTAGGTGCGCGATTGTGCTTTCATGACCCAGTGCAGCATAGGTTCCGCGCAGGTCATCTGGTAAGGCTTTGTTGCCACGGGTTAGTCCCCTGGCATGTGCCTCATAAACTACGAGCTCGTCTAGCGGGATGTTGGGCTTAGCAACCCCCTGCCAATCGAACTTCCCATCGACGACTACGCAGTGATATTCTCGGGCGCTTTCTCGCACCACGGCCTTTGCGTAGGGTTCAATCAAAAATAGCGAGTCATTAAATCTATTTCGAGGCCCTTCTGGCCCGTCGACCCGCAGCGCATATTTGGTGCCGAGTTTTAGATCAGAATCTGTGGCTGACCAAATTCCTTGGTCGCCCCTTTGCAGCGGAATGCTCTTGACGACGCTTCGGGGATCATCGGTGTCTAGAAGGCAGAGCTCGATGGAGGAGGCAGTCTCTGAATAGACGCGAATTGTGCCTAAATCGCCGTTGAGGGTCACTCCCATTTGCCCGGCTTGGATAGCGGGCGCTAGTGACTCTGCTGTGGACATTCAACCATCCTAACCAGAGGGGGGTTTTGGGCAGGCTTATGGACTCGCCTGGAAAGTAGGCTTATCTCATGGCTATTTACCTGGATCACGCCGCTACCACGCCAATGCGGCCGGAGTTGATTGAAGGCTACCTAGCTCAATTGCAGGTAGTCGGTAACCCTTCGTCAGTCCACGGGTCGGGCCAGAAGGCCAGGCGAGCCGTTGAAGATGCCCGAGATCGGCTTGCAGTCACCCTTGGCTGTCATCGAAGTGAGGTGCTATTCACCTCTGGGGGAACTGAGAGCAACAATTTGGCCATCAAGGGGCTATTCCTGCAGCGTTTTGGGGAAGACCCCAATCGAAAAATAGTTATTACAGCTGGTACCGAGCATCACGCCGGGATTGACCCGGTTGAATGGCTTGAATCCGCTGAGGGTGCCGAAGCCGTGTGGGCACCCGTCGACACCATGGGTGTAATCGATTTGGATTGGTTGCGGGATTTTTTGGCCAAAAACGCAGAACGCGTTGCCCTTATCTCTTTTATGTGGGTGAACAACGAAACCGGCCTAATTACACCGATAGCCGCGATTACCGAAATGGCTGGTAAATACGGCATTCCCGTGCATTCGGACGCAGTGGCAGCCTTTGGCCACGTCCCGATTATTTTTAAAGAAAGTGGCTTAGCAACCATGGCAGTCTCTGGCCACAAGTTGGGAGCACCCGTTGGGGTTGGTGCTTTAATTGCAGCCCGAGCCGCCAAGCTCGCAGTTACCAGCCACGGTGGTGGACAAGAGCGGGGGATTAGGTCAGGAACCTTAAGCTCGCCCTTGGCATACGCCTTTGCAGAGGCAGCAGCGCTCGCCGAAGCCGAGCGAGAGGCACTTCATGATCGGCTGGAGTCATTTAAGCAGCAGATAGTCAAAGCGGTTCTAGAGGTTGCACCGAACGCAAACTTTACTCGAGGCGATAAACCTGGTTTTGCCGGAATAATCCACTTCACTTTTCCTGGTTGCAGCGGAGATTCTTTGCTATTTCTACTAGATTCCGCCGGAGTATCGGTTTCTACCGGGTCTGCCTGCCGTGCTGGGGTTGCTCAGGCATCGCACGTGATTATGGCAATGGGTAGGACCGAGGACGAAGCCAGAGGAAGTTTGAGAATTTCGCTCGGATATACGACCACTCAATCGGATGTTGAAGGCTTCATAACAGCATTTTCAGGGGTGTATCAGCGAGCTGTGAAGGCTGGATTGCCATCTCAATAGGCATTGAGCAAAAGTTAGACTTGTCTCATGAAGGTTTTAGCAGCGATGTCTGGCGGCGTTGACTCAGCCGTTGCCGCTGCCCGCGCGGTTGAGGCTGGTCACGAAGTGGTTGGCGTTCATCTTGCGCTCTCAAGAAATTCAGGAACGCTAAGAACCGGATCGCGCGGTTGCTGCACAATTGAAGACTCGATGGATGCTCAACGAGCGGCAAATGTTTTGGGTATCCCATATTACGTTTGGGATTTCTCAGAAAAATTTAAGACTGATGTTGTCGATGATTTTGTTGCCGAATATCAGGCTGGCAGGACTCCAAACCCATGCATGCGATGCAACGAACGCATCAAGTTTGCCGCTCTGCTTGAGAAAGCTCTGGCTTTGGGCTTTGATGCAGTCTGCACCGGACACTACGCAAGTTTGTTGACCGACTCCGATGGAAATCTTGAATTACACCGGAGCAATGAGGTGGCCAAAGATCAGTCCTACGTTCTTGGAGTGTTGACCGCCGAACAACTAAAACATTCGATGTTCCCGCTGGGGGCGAGTGCGTCAAAGGCCGAGATTCGAAAAGAAGCTGATCGCCGAGGTTTATCGGTTGCCAATAAACCGGACAGCTACGACATCTGCTTTATTCCAGAGGGAGACACCCAGGATTGGCTGACCGATAAGGTTGGCAAAGCCCCGGGTCAAATCGTAGATCGCGAAGGCGCTGTCCTTGGCACGCATGAGGGCACCCACGAATTTACCGTAGGTCAACGAAAGGGTCTCTCTATTGGTCGCCCAGCTGCGGATGGTAAACCGCGCTATGTGCTTGAGATCAGACCTAAAACAAATACCGTTGTCGTTGGACCACAGGCGGCTTTGGCAATTGCGGAAATGGCTGGTTCGCGCTTTACCTGGTGCGGCATGCCACCCAAAGAAACCTCTGAGTGGGCTGAAATTCTGGTCCAGGTTCGAGCACACGGAGACGCACTTGCTGCAAAATTCGCGATAGTCGAGGGCGAGATGGTGATTCGGCTAGAAGAGCCGCTGCTTGGCGTTGCGCCGGGGCAGACAGCGGTGCTTTACGCAGGCACAAGAGTTCTTGGCCAAACGACAATTGATCGCACTGTCAGTGCGATTCCGGTTGGTGCTTGATGGCTAAGGCTTCAAGTTCTTCGCTGAACCATGATGCAGCGGCAAAGCGAGTAGCCGAGTTAGTTGATGAATTAAATCGCCATCGACGCGCTTACTACGAGGGAAACACCGCTCTAATCAGCGATGCCGAATATGACGAACTGCAAAAGGAACTCGAGGCACTCGAGAATCAGTTTCCAGAACTAATCACCGGAGACAGCCCAACGCAAACCGTTGGTGGAGCAGTGAACCAGGCATTTGCACCGGTCGAACATCTGGATCGAATGATGAGCCTAGACAATGTTTTCTCCTTCGATGAATTTCGTGCCTGGGCCGAACGTGTGGGGGACGGACCATATCTCTGTGAATTAAAAATCGATGGCCTGGCGGTCAACCTTCGTTACCTAAATGGAGAACTAGTCTCGGCAGCAACTAGAGGTGACGGAGTCGTTGGCGAAGATGTGACCGCAAATGTTTTGACAATTAAGTCAATCCCAAAAAAGTTGAAGGGTAGCGGTCATCCGGCGCAGGTTGAGGTGCGCGGTGAAATTTTCTTTGGTGTCGAAGACTTTGCCAAACTAAATGAAGGTTTAGTAGCCGAGGGTAAGGCGCCCTTTGCGAATCCACGAAATTCTGCCTCGGGATCGCTGCGACAAAAGGATCCAAGAGTAACTGCTAGTCGGCCCTTGCAAATGCTGGTTCACGGCATCGGTGCCTGGGCGGATGCACCAGTCAGGAATCAATCTGACCTATACCACCTACTAGCAAAGTGGGGACTTCCCACCACCGATAAATTTCGCGTGCTGAATTCAGTTGATGAGGTTTTGCAGTACATTGACGAGTTTGAGAAGAAACGTCACAAACTTGAACACGAAATAGATGGTGTCGTTGTAAAAATTGACGCACTGGAAAAGCAAGTCCAACTTGGTTTTACTAGTCGTGCCCCTCGTTGGGCGATTGCGTATAAGTATGCTCCCGAGCAAGTTAATACCAAACTGCTCGACATTCGCGTATCCGTTGGAAGAACCGGCCGCGCTACTCCATACGCAGTGGTCCAACCGGTAAAAGTTGCGGGCTCGATTGTAGAGTTTGCGACTTTACACAATCAGGACGTGGTGAAGGCAAAGGGTGTTTTGATCGGCGACACGGTTGTGATCAGAAAAGCCGGAGATGTGATTCCTGAAATTCTTGGCCCTGTAGTTGAGTTGCGCGACGGAACGGAAAAACCTTTCGTTATGCCTTCACTCTGCCCGGATTGCGATTCACCGCTTGCCCCTTCAAGCGAGGGGGACGTAGATCTTCGCTGTCAAAACTCCAACGCTTGCCCAGCCCAGTTACGGGAGCGAGTTGCCTATCTTGGTTCTCGAGGAGTTTTGGACATTGAGGCACTTGGTTACGTTGCTGCTTGCGCCCTAACCCAGCCACTTGACGATGCCGCTGCGCCGTTAAAGTCTGAGGCTGACCTATTTGATTTGACTCTTGAGCAATTACTTCCAATTCGAGCAGCGGTTCTAGATCCCGATACAGGCCTGCCAAAACTTGACGACAGTGGGCAACCCAAAATTGTTGACTTCTTTAGAAAAAAAGATGGATCGCCAGCGGAAGTTGCACTAAAACTTCTTAAGAATCTTGAGGAAGCAAAGACTAAGCCGCTGTGGAGGATCCTGGTTGCACTTTCTATAAGGCACGTTGGGCCAGTAGCCGCAAGATCTTTGACCAGCTACTTCGGCAGCCTTGAAAAAATATTCAACGCAAGTGAAGAAGAGCTTTCTAAAGTCGACGGTGTGGGTCAAACTCTTGCGCAATCAATCAAAGAATGGATCGCAGTTGATTGGCATCGCGAAATTGTTGATCGTTGGCGCAAAGCCGGGGTGCTCTTAGAGGTTCCGGGTCACGCCGGACCAGGCGCGGGCGATTCGGCAGGGGGAGTATTTGCCGGCTTGACTATCGTGGCTACTGGATCGCTAAAGGCGTTTACGCGCGAAGAAATTGAAGAAGCAATTATCTCTAACGGTGGCAAAGCTGCGTCATCTGTTTCAAAGAAGACTTCATTTGTTGTGGCCGGTGAAAATGCCGGGTCAAAGCTAGCCAAAGCTGAGTCGCTTGGCGTTGAAGTAATCTCTGAAGAAGAATTTCAGCGGCGGCTAAATGGTTAGCAAATGGATGTAAAAAATCCTCGAGAAGTCACTTCTCGAGGATCATTTATTTTTTAAGGACTAGTTGTCTTCGAGCTGTTCCACCGCAGAGTTTTCGTCGGCAGCAACCATCGACTCTGTGGTCATCAGGTTTCGCAGGGTACCTAGGAAGTCTTCAATGTCTGCGCGCTCGGCCTTCATGCGGTTTAGGCGTTCTTCGCTGTCCTTGATCACGTTGTTTGCATAGCCTTCGGCCTTGCGACTCAACATGTCTGCGCGGCGACGTGACTGGTTGATCAAGTTAGTGGCGGTGCGGTTTGCGTCTTCAAGCATTTGACTTGAATTTTCTTGCGCGTCGCGCATGATGCTGTCAGCCTCAGAAATGAGCTGCGCTGCTCGGGCCGAGGCTTCAGCAAGCGTTGCGTTGGCTTCATCGGTTACCTGCTGGGCCTGGGAAACGGCATTCTGGTAAAGACGAAGAGCTTCTTGCTCAGTCTCGTCCCGCTTTGCCTTAATTTCTGCTTCAAGTTCAACTCGAGCCTGAGCAGTTTTCTGAGAAAGTTCGGTTGCTAGAGCACGGGCTTCTTCTGTTTCACGGTGCACCTGTGCACGAAGTTCTGCCGCGTATCTTTCACCCTCAGATTTAATTGCTGAAGCTTCGCGCTGCGCGGTACCAATCTTTTCTGCAGCCTCTGACTCACGGGTCTTTGCGCTGCTCAGAATTTCTGCGGCTAGACGTTCCGCGTCGATACGTGCCTCGTTTAGCTTTGCTTCTGCGTCCGCAATTACACGATCTGCTTTGGCCTGTGCCTTACGAGTAAGTTGTTCGCTTTCGGCTTTTGCAGTTTCACGAATGCGGATTGCATCTTGACCGGCATCTGACACAAGTTTCTTAGCTTGCTCTTCAGCAAGGCGCAGGGTCTGCTCAAATTGAGCACCAAGTTCGGCATAGCCGGGAGCCCCACCCTTTTTAACCTGGCTTTTTAGTGATTCAAGTTCTGCCTTTAGTGACTCAACTTCGCTAGAGGCACTGAAGTTGTACTCGCGAACGTGCTCGAGTTCGGCACGAAGCTCGGCCAAGACGCGGTCGACCTCGTCTTTTTCGTAGCCACGGAACGCAATCGTGAACTGTTCGTTTTCCAAGATATTGGGCCTTCACTACTAAGGGGGCAGCTGGTAGCAACTAGGGGGTAGGCACTACATTTGCTGGTCTGAGTTTACAGGGATTTTGCCTTCAAATGCCCGAAAATCCTAGGCGCTAGCGCGTTTGTTCGGGGAACTCCACATTTGCCCGTTTGGTAGGCTAAAGGTCAATCATCAATTCCCAGTGAGTGGATCTATGTCTGAAATAACCCCTGACCTGGTTCGGCACCTTGCCAACCTGGCCCGAATCGACGTCACCGACCAAGAAGTTGACCTTTTTGCCGGCCAGCTGGGCCTAATAGTTGAATCAATGGCCACCATTAAGGCTGCCGTTGCCGGCGATGTGCCAGCCACTAGCCACCCGATTCCAATGGCAAACGTATTCCGCGAGGACGTGGTTGAGCCTTCCCTGACCCAGGCAGAAGCTCTTTCAGCTGCTCCAGATAGCGCCGATGGCCGTTTCCGCGTTCACGCAATCTTGGACGAGGAGTAAGTCGCATGTCAGAACTAATTCGCAAAAACGCCTCCGAGCTGGTTGCCCTACTAAAAAAAGGCGAGGTTTCGTCTGTTGAGCTAACCCAGGCTCACCTAGATCGCACCGCCCAGGTCGATGGCGCGGTTCACAGCTACCTACACGTTGGCCCAGAGGCTGCTTTGGCGGCCGCGGCCGATATCGACCGTCGTCGTGCTGCCGGCGAAAAACTTCACGACCTTGCCGGTTTGCCGATTGCAGTGAAAGACAACTTGACTACCACCGATGCTCCGACGACTTCCGGGTCAAAGATTCTTGAAGGCTGGATTCCGCAGTACGACGCAACCGTGGTCAAGAAATTGCGTGCCGCGGGAATGCCAATTCTTGGAAAAACAAATCTCGACGAATTTGCTATGGGCTCGTCTACCGAATTCTCGGCCTATGGGCCAAGTAAGAACCCCTGGGACCTAAGTCGCATACCGGGTGGTTCGGGTGGTGGATCTTCTTCAGTGGTTGCATCCTTCCAGGCGCCTTTGGCGATTGGTTCGGACACCGGTGGGTCCATTCGCTACCCAGCATTCGTAACCGGAACCGTTGGCACCAAGCCAACCTATGGTGCGGTTTCTCGCTACGGACTCGTTGCCTTGGCTAGTTCGCTGGATCAGATTGGTCCGGTTTCGCGAAATGTGCTTGACGCGGCATTGCTTCAAGACGTTATTGCAGGCCACGACCCACACGACAGCACATCACTTCCGGAGTCTCTTGGCTCAATGACAGAGGCTGCAAAAAAGCTGGACGTCAAAGGCATGCGTATCGGGGTAATTAAGCAGCTGACCGGCGAGGGTTTTCAGCCTGAGGTTTCGGCGCGGTTCAACGAAAGCATTGAGTTGTTGAAAAATGCCGGTGCAGAAATCGTAGAGGTTTCATGCCCAAGTTTTGAATATGCAATTGCTGCCTACTACCTGATCTTGCCTGCAGAGGCTTCATCCAACTTGGCAAAGTTTGACTCGGTGCGTTTTGGTATGCGGGTTACTCCTGAGGGTTCACCAACAATTGAGCGCGTGATGGCTGCGACTCGTGAAGCTGGCTTTGGTCCAGAGGTAAAGCGCCGCATAATTCTGGGCACGTATGCGCTATCCAGCGGTTATTACGATGCCTACTACGGTGCAGCGCAAAAGGTTCGCACTCTTATCCAGCGCGACTTTGATGCAGCCTTTGCCAAAGCTGATGTGTTGGTCTCACCGACCGCGCCAACAACTGCGTTCAAATTAGGCGAGAAGCTTGAAGATCCATTGGCGATGTACCTAAACGACATAGCCACCATTCCGGCAAACCTTGCAGGTATTCCGGGCATGGCCATTCCAAATGGTATTGCCGAAAACAACATGCCTTCTGGGATTCAACTGCTGGCTCCGGCACGCGCAGATGCCCGCCTGTATCAGGTTGGTGCCGCCCTAGAAAAGATGCACGAGGAAGTCTGGGGCAAGCGAATGATTGACTTTGCGCCGGAATTGGAGGTGAGCAACTAATGGCTAAAGACGAATTGATGAACTATGAAAAGGCTCTAGAGCAGTTTGAGGTAGTTATTGGTCTTGAGGTTCACGTTGAGTTGAATACCAACACCAAGATGTTCTGCGGTTGCCGCAACGAGTTTGGTGACGAGCCAAACACCAACGTTTGCCCCATCTGCATTGGCCTTCCGGGCTCATTGCCAGCCGTGAATAAGCGCGCAGTTGAATCAAGCATCAAGATTGGTTTGGCACTGGGTTGTGAAATCGCACCTACTGGTCGTTTTGCTCGCAAGAACTACTTTTACCCGGACTTGGCCAAGAACTTTCAAACCTCGCAGTACGACGAACCGATTGCGTTCGAGGGTGCTCTTGAGGTAGAAGTGCCATCCGGTAAATCATTCACCGTGCAGATTGAGCGCGCCCACATGGAAGAAGACGCCGGAAAGCTTACTCACGTTGGTGGTTCTACTGGTCGAATCCAGGGTGCCGAGTATTCACTCGTTGACTACAACCGTGCCGGTGTTCCACTTGTTGAAATTGTGACCAAACCCGTATATGGTGCCGGGGCAGAGGCGCCTGAGCTTGCTGCCGCGTATGTTCGCTACATTCGCGAAATTGTTAAGGGTCTTGGTGTCTCTGACGCAAAGATGGAACGCGGAAACGTACGATGCGATGCCAACGTATCGCTTCGTCCTCACGGTCAAGAAAAGCTTGGTACTCGCACAGAGACCAAGAATGTGAACTCGCTTCGTTCAATCGAGCGCGCAGTGCGCTACGAGATTCAGCGCCAGGCGGCATTGTTGGCTAAAGGCACTGCAATCGTTCAGGAAACTCGTCACTGGCACGAAGACAAGGGGGCTACTTCATCCGGGCGTCCAAAGTCAGATGCAGACGATTACCGCTACTTCCCAGAACCAGATCTAGTTCCGGTACAGCCATCTAAAGAGTGGATAGAAGAACTCCGCGCGGGCCTTCCAGAAAAGCCAGCCGAGCGTCGCAAGCGTGTGCAGGCCGAGTGGGGATTTGCCGATCTTGAGTTCCGTGACGTAGTCAACGCAGGTTTGATGGATCAGATTGAAGAAACGGTTGCTGCTGGAGCAAAGCCACAGGCTGCACGAAAGTGGTGGACCGGTGAGCTGGCTCGTATCGCCAACAGCCAAGACAAAGACGTCATTGATCTAGAAATTTCAGGAGCATACGTTGCTGAGCTTGCTGGTTTGGTTGATGCCGGAAAGATTAACGACCGATTGGCTCGCGAGGTTCTGACCTACGTACTTGCTGGTGAGGGAAGCCCCGCCGAGGTAGTGGCCAAGCGTGGACTGGAAGTTGTTTCTGATGACGGTGCATTGATTGCCGCCATTGAGGCAGCACTTGAAAAGCAGCCAGATGTATTAGACGCAATTCGCGAGGGACGCATGCAGGCAGCAGGAGCGGTAATCGGTGCTGTTATGCAGGCCATGAAGGGCTCAGCTGATGCTGGACGTGTGCGTGAGCTGCTAATTGAAATGGCGAATAAATAAGACCCCAAAAAATAACCCCCGGGATTGATTCCCGGGGGTTTTTGTATTGGGGTGAGTAACGGGGCTTGAACCCGCGACCCCCTGGACCACAACCAGGTGCTCTACCAGCTGAGCTATACCCACCAAATGTTGAGGCGTCTTGCGCAACAACCAAATAAGCCTATCAGTTTGAGGCTTGTTGTATTCCTAGGAATTGTTTTTTGAGAGGCTTTCGGCCGCAGCCTTGGCCTGTTCGGTGGTTGGGCCCGGGGCCGGAACCATCACCGTCTGGCGGTAGTAGCGCAACTCGTGAATTGACTCAAGGATGTCTGCCAACGCTCGGTGACCGCCATCTTTTTTGGGCATTTGGAAATAAACCCTTGGGTACCAGCGTCTGGACAGTTCTTTGATTGAGCTCACATCAATGTTTCTGTAGTGCAGATGCTGGTCTAATTTCGGCATGTATCGGTTGATAAACATTCGATCTGTTCCGATGGTGTTTCCCGCCAGTGGTGCCTCTTTTGCATTTGGTACGAATCGCTTAATGTAATTCAGAATTAGCTCTTCTGCCTCGGCTAGATCAAGGCCGTTATCAACTTCGTTGATGAGACCTGACTCGGTGTGCATGTTTCTAACGAAATCATTCATGTTTGCCCAGGAATCAGGGCGAGGTTTAATCACGACGTCAAGACCAGCGTCTAAAATTTCAAGCTCGGAATTGGTGATTACGACCGCAACTTCTACTAGGCAATCTGACTCAGGGTTGAGTCCTGTCATTTCGCAGTCGATCCAGACTAGATTTTCTGAAATTTCAATCACAATCCAAAAATAGGGGAGGTCCGTGACAATTACCACGGACCTCCAATTCTAGACGGACTCGGCCGTGGCCTTCCTGCGCGCGTGGGCTTTCTTGTCTTTTCGGATGGCCTTGCGCTCTTTTCGGCCCTCTACTAACCAATAAAGTACCGGCACGATAACCAGAGTCAGAATGGTTGACGAGAACAGACCACCGATTACAACGACAGCTAGCGGCTGTGAGATGAAACCGCCGCCGCCAGTAATTCCCAGGGCCATGGGAGTAAGCGCAAATATCGTGGCTAATGCAGTCATTAAGATTGGGCGCAAACGCTGTCTTGCTCCGTCCATGATGGCCTGCTGCATTGGTCGACCTTGTTTACGATACTGATTGATCAGGTCGATCAGCACGATTGCATTTGTGACTACGATTCCAACCAACAGCAACATACCGATTAGCGAAGGAACCCCTAGCGGGGTATCGGTTATAAGCAACAATCCAAGGGCACCGGTTGCTGCAAATGGAATTGAAATCAAGAGGATGAGCGGTTGAATCAAACTTGAGAAGGTTGCCACCATCACCACAAATACGATCGCTACCGCGGCAAGCAGGGCCAGACCAAGTTGACTGAACGAGTCAGCCTGATCGGCGCTAATTCCACCAAGAGTTGCGGTTGTGCCCAACGGAAGGCTGACTGTCTCTAGTCGCTTGGTAACTTCGGCTGAGATGGCGCCCAGGTTGTCTCCGCTTGGTGTCAGTGAGACTTTTGCGGTGCGATCACCCTTTTCACTTGTGATCGAAACAGGTACCTGAACTTGCTCAATTTTGGCGATTGTCGACAGCTTTACCATTCCGGTTGCACTTGGAATGCTGATGTTTTTGACATCTTCTACAGTCTCAGGAATATCTGTTTGCACCACGTAGATTGCGGTCTCCACATTGTCAATGTTCACTTTGCCAATGCTGCTAGGGCGAAGCTTTGATGCCACAATTCCACCAACGGTAATTTCTGTGAGTCCCTTGGCCGCCGCAGCTTTGCGGTCAACGGTCACACGAAGAGTTCGCTGTGTTTCCGCCAGTGAATTGGTAATCTCGGACGTGTCTGGAGTTCCAACCATTGCAGCTTGAATCTTTTCGATGGCGCTGAGAAGTTTCTCGTCGTCTGGAGCTAGGACTTTTATGTCGATGGTGCTCGAAGAGCCAAAGCCAGGTCCACCACCGGAGCTGAACTTAACTTCGCCCAAGGAACTGTCCTTGGCAAATTTTGCTTCCAAATCGGACTGAACCGCAACGGCATCAGCATCATCAATTAGAGATACCTGAAGCGATGTCCCTCCGGCAGCGGCACCAAAGGCAACTCGCCCATCACCTGATGAACCAATCGAGGTTTGCACCACCTTGATGGTCTCCTCGGCAAGCAAAATGGTTTCGAGTTTTGCCGCGGCAGCATCTTTTTGTTCAAAAGTAGCCCCAGCGGGGAGGGTTTGATTGATAACAAATCCATTTGCTCCCGAGCTACCGATAAAGTCTGTCTTCAGGAACGGCACAAGTGCAAAGGTGAACACCAAAATTATTAATGAAGAAACAACGGTGATAACCGGGTGTTTTTGAGTGCCGCGAAGAATCGGAAGATATCCGCGCTGCAGCCAGCTCTTGCGTTCTTTTTCTTCCTCTACCTTTCGCGCCTGTTCGGCAAAAACCGAGGCTTCAAACTCGCTTGGCGAGCTGAGTTGACTTGGGTTCTTGAGGAACCAATAGGCAAGCACCGGAACGATGGTGAGCGAAACAAACAATGAGGCAACCAGTGCAATTGTGAAAGTAAATGCGAACGGACGGAAGATTTCTCCAATCAATCCGCTAACCAGTGCAATCGGTAGGAACACCGCAACGGTAGTAATTGTGGCCGCGGTAATAGCACCCGATACTTCCTTGACGGCATCTAGGATTGCCTGTTTTTTAGGCTCACCGTAGGAGAGGTGGCGATTGATGTTCTCGATTACCACGATGGAATCGTCAACCACTCGGCCAATGGCAATAGTCAAGGCACTCAACGTCAAAATATTGAGTGAGTAGCCAAATTGACCTAGACCGATAAAGGTAATCAGAACCGAGGTTGGAATCGAAATCGCTGTGACCAGAGTAGATCGAACCGACAGCAAGAACACCAAAATAATCAAGATGGCAAATCCAAGACCAAGTAGGCCCTCGGTAGTCAAGTTTTCTAGGGACTTCTCCACGAATGGAGCCTGATCAAAAACTGTCACGATTGTCACATCGCCAAGCTTTTTCTTTAGCTCTTCAATTTTGTCTTGAACTCCGTGTGACACAGCAACGGTGTTGCCATCGGGTGTTTTGACAATCGAAATGGAAAGTGCTTCTTTACCATTTGTTCTAGCGATACTGGTGGTCGGAGCATTTTCAAAAGTGACTGTCGCAACATCGGCAATTGTAAGTGCAGTGACTCTTGGAGCACTTGGAATGCTAATGCCGGCGGGCGCCTGATTGCTTCCGGTAAATCCAGGAAAGTTCGGCGATGCCGTAGGCGCAGCAGGTGTTGCCGCACTGCCAATTAGAGCAAGACCTTTAAAATCCTCAAGGCTATTTACGGGTGTGCCGACTTCAACAGAAATGGAACCGTTCTCGTCATCGATGGTTCCTGCCGGAATCACAAAACCATTTGACTGAAGGGCACTTACTACCGATTGTTGGCTAAGCCCATTAGCGGCTAAAACCTGGGACTTAAATTCCAGATTGATTCGCTTTTCCTTAACGCCGGCGATGTTCACATCTCGCACGCCTTTTACCTGCGCGAGTATCGGTGTTGCAATGTCGCTGAGTTTTTGCGCTAGGGCTTCGTTATCACCGTTATTCGCTGAAACACCAAGCGCGATGATTGGAACAGAGTCAAAGCTTCCTGAAAGTACGTTGGGTTCAACATCGGCTGGGAGGGCCGTTTTAACCTTTGAGATTGCCGCCGCAATTAGCTCGGAGACCTTTGCTGTGGTTGTTCCATATTCAAATTCGACTCGCACAATTGAGATGTTGCTTTGTGAGGTTGAAGTGGAGTTGACAAGACCATCAATCTTTCGAACTTCGTCTTCTATGACCTTGCTCACCTGGTTATCGACAACTTCAGGTGATGCTCCAGGATATGCCGTTACGATTGCAGCTTGCGGCACCTGAAATGAGGGAATCAACTCCTGCTTCAGCGACCCAAGAGAGATAAATCCGAACACCGCGGTGATGACGGTAATGAGCGCTACAACTGACCGATTAGCAATACTCAGTTTGGCAAGACGAAACACGTTGACCTCTTTCAGGTTGATACCTATAGGCTAACTGCCAAGCAAGAACGGGTATTCCAAACACTAAAACAATCAGGTTTTTCTCAGGAGAGGCTTGAAAAGCCTAAATATTCCGGCAGATTGGCCTAGTTTGACTTAGCTTTCTTTCGATTAGCGGTGATAACACTCACAATCGCCGAAACGGCAATCGAAGCCACAATCACAATTAGCGAAGTGTTGCTGCTGATTTCAGGCGCCCATTCAATGTGCTTTCCGCCGTTGATAAAAGGCAGTTCATTTACGTGCATCGCGTGAGCGACGAGCTTAAAGCCGATGAATCCCAAGATGAAGGCAATGCCGTACTTTAGGTACTCGAGTTTGTCTAGCAGACCGCCCAAGAGGAAGTAAAGCTGACGAAGACCCATCAGTGCAAAAACATTGGCGGTAAAGACAATAAAGGGATCAGTTGTGATTCCAAAAATTGCAGGGATTGAATCAAAGGCGAACATGACGTCGGTTAGGGCGATTGCAGCAAAAACCACAATCATGGGGGTAAAGACCTTCTTGCCGTTTACCAAAGTGCGAATTTTGGCGCCATCGAAGCCATCTGACACCTGGATGCGTTTTCTAAGCAGTTGAATCAGCTTGCTTTCAGTTTCTTCCTCATCCTCATGGCTTCTGAAGGCCTGGTGGTATGCGGTGTAAAGCAAGAACGCGCCAAAGATGTAGAAAATCCAGCTGAATTGCTCAATCAGGGCTGCGCCAACGACGATAAATATGCCTCGAAGAACCAGGGCCAGTACCACACCAACCATAAGTACTTCCTGCTGATATTTCTTTGGCACTGCGAATCGAGTCATGATGATCACGAACACGAAAAGGTTGTCAATACTTAGGCTGTACTCGGTAAGCCAACCAGCAAAAAATTCCGTGGCTTTGGTAGCTCCAAACAATTGGCCGATAATCAGGCCAAAAATCACCGCCAGAACGGCATAAAAAGCAACCCAAAGCGAAGATTCCTTGGTGCTGGGAATGTGAGGTCGCTTGAAGACAATCAGTAGATCGGCTAGCAGAATGGCGGTAATCGCAACCATAGAAATGGCTTCGAACCAGAAGTAGGAATTTTCGCTCATAGTTAGGTAAGTCTATTTGCTAGTTCTAGCCCATGCTGACGTTGACCACAGCGCCCAAATCATCAAAAGTGGTTGAAAAAGTAGACGAATAGCTCTTGCTTCATCGGTGTTTAATCCAAAGGCATCTGTTTGTGTCAAAAATTGCGAAATGTTCCCTGGAAAAATTGCCAAGAAGAATCCAGCTGTGAGCCAACCAATCTGTTTTCGATACTTCTTAATTGTCAGTAAGCCGATCCCTAAGGCAATCTCCACTGCTCCTGATGCCAGGACAACGAAATCAGCATCAAACGGAATCCACCCTGGCACCTGAGCTTGAAAAGTGGCTCTGGCAAATGTGAAATGACCAAGGCCAGCAAAAATAAGTGCGCTACCCAGCGCTATTCGGGCTATGACTTTGATGATTCGCATGAATGCAAGTTAGCACGTAGCCTCATTTAGACTGGTAGGCGTCGCTTCAAGCAATTTGCCCTCGTAGCTCAGTGGATAGAGCAAGAGCCTTCTAATCTCTTGGTCGCAGGTTCGATTCCTGCCGAGGGCGCCAAATGAGTAAAAACATTGAAGTTGCCTGCAACTACCTGTTGGCCTATGAAGCAAAGGATTTAGCTGCCATAGCCAAGATGATTCGCCCGGATGTCTGGTTGCAAGATTGGAACATTTCAGGCCAAGGGGAATCTTTTTTTCTAGGTGAGACTCGTAAAAACTTTGAGGCAGCTCAGCAGATCAATATTGAGATCCTCAGCATGCAAGAATCGGCGGATATGGTTGCGGCACAGTTGCAGATCACTATCAATGGGCATGAATTACTTGACGTGGTTGATGTGATCTCTTTTGATTCAGGAAATTTGATTCGAGGAGTCCGGGCCTACAAAGGTTAGCCAAGCAAAGACTTCATATTTTTGTAAATTAGGTTCGCTGCAAAGTCCGGCGCCAGGCGGATAAGGTTGCCCATTAACTTGGCATCGCTGCCAACGTAGATTCGTTTGGCATTGGATTCGATCGAGTCAACAATCATTTTTCCAGCAGCTGCAGGAGCGGTGACCCTTGCAGCAGCTTTCTTTTGGGCAGGGGTTAGTTCGCCTGATCCAAAACTAACTCCTGAGTTTGCCGAGATGTTGGTTCCAATTGCGCCAGGCCAGACTAAGGTCAAGGAAACTTTTGTGTCCTTGAGTTCTGAACGCAGTCCTTCGGTAAGCATGTTTAGCGCAGCCTTTGTTGCGCCGTAGAGAGTTTGGCCGGGAACGGGGGCATAAGATCCCATCGATGAAACGTTGAGAATATGTGCCTCCGGTCTAGAAACCAAACCAGGCAGGAAAGCCTTAATCATGTTAAGCGGGCCAAAGAAATTGACGTTCATTACTCTGTCAATGTGCTCAAAATCCAGTTCGTTTATTTTCACGAATGGCTGAATGATTCCAGCCACATTTAGCAGCGCATCGATTTTTCCAAGCTTGGCTTCAATCTCTGCAGGGAGGGCGGCCACGCGAGATCTATCGGTGATATTGGCATCAAAGGCGTAAAAATTTTTGGCATTCTCACCGGCAAGTTTTTTAGTTTCCTCAAGATACTCGTGCTTTAGGTCTAGGCCTGCAACTTTTGCGCCGCGGCGAAGTAGTTCTAGAGAAACTTCTCGGCCTATGCCGTTTCCGGCTCCGGTTACCACAAATACTTTTTCCTGAATCTTCATGGCTGTTTCCTTAGGCTAGTTCGAACTGTCCACCATCAATTTGACCTTGCTTTCGGTACAGATCGAGTTTTTGACGGGTGTCTGCGATATCTAGATTGCGCATTGTCAATTGCCCAATACGATCTTCTGGACCAAACGCTGAATCCTCGTTGCGTTCCATTGAAAGTTTTTCTGGGTGATAGCTGAAGTTTTCTCCGCGTGTATCGACGATTGAGTAGTCATCGCCACGACGCAGTCTTAGGGTCACTGAACCGGTGACCGCCGAGGCAACCCAGCGAGTGAGTGATTCACGGAACATCAGTGTTTGCGGGTCAAGCCAGCGACCCTCGTAAAGTAGCCGACCCATTTTGCGGCCTTCGTTGTGGTAGTTCGCAACGGTATCTTCGTTGTGGATTGCAGAAATAAGGCGCTCGTAGGCGATGTAAATCAGAGCCATGCCTGGGGCCTCGTAAATGCCGCGGCTCTTGGCTTCGATGATTCGGTTTTCAATTTGATCTGACATGCCCAGGCCGTGACGACCACCAATCACGTTAGCCTCGTGAAACAGTTCAACCTGGTTCTTGAACTCTTTGCCATTGATTGCAATTGGCTCACCCTGTTTGAAGGAGATGGTTACATCTTCGCTTTCGATTTTCACCGATGAATCCCAGAACTTCACTCCCATAATCGGGTTTACCAGCTCCATTGAAGAACTCAGAAGTTCAAGGTCCTTTGCCTCGTGAGTTGCCCCCAACATGTTGGCGTCAGTTGAGTACGCCTTTTCAACTGAAGTGCGGTAGGGAAGCTTGCGAGCCTGCAGCCACTCTGACATTTCGTGGCGACCTCCGAGTTCAGATACGAAGGTGCTGTCTAGCCAAGGTTTGTAGATGCGCAAGTTTGGGTTAGCCAACAATCCATAACGGTAGAACCGCTCGATGTCGTTGCCTTTGTAAGTACTTCCATCGCCCCAAATATCCACGCCATCCTCGTGCATGGCGCGCACCAACATTGTTCCGGTTACTGCTCGTCCAAGCGGCGTGGTGTTGAAATAAACCTTGCCCCCGGTGCGGATGTGGAATGCGCCACAAGCTATGGCAGCAAATCCTTCGCGGACCAGAGCGGCGCGGCAGTCAATTAGCCTGCCCTGCTCGGCACCGTACTCTTTGGCTCGATCTGGAATTGACTCGATATCGTCTTCGTCGTATTGGCCCAAATCTGCCGTGTAGGTGTAGGGGATGGCTCCATTTTCTCGCATCCAGGCAACGGCCACCGAAGTATCTAGACCGCCAGAAAAGGCAATTCCAACTTTTTCACCGACTGGGAGAGATTCAAGAACCTTAGACATGGATACAAGGTTACCCGGAATAAGCGATCCCAATTAGGCATTGATAACACCATGAGCCTAAAAGAAGCCGAATTGACCATGTTGGACGGTCGCAAGACCACTTTTGCCGAATTTGCCGACAAGGCGGTGCTAGTTGTAAACGTGGCTTCCAGATGCGGGTTGAGCCCCCAGTATGAAGCGCTAGAGGCACTTCAGAAGAAATATGGCGGTAAGGGATTCACGGTGCTGGGCATGCCGTCAAATCAATTCATGCAGGAACTTGGCTCGAGCGATGCAATTAGCGACTATTGCTCAACCACCTGGGGAGTGACCTTTCCAATGACAGAGAAGGTCAAGGTTAACGGAAGAGGCAGGCACGAGCTTTACAAGTCTCTGGTTACAGCCAAGGATGGTGCTGGACTTAGTGGGCCCGTGATGTGGAATTTTGAAAAATTCTTAGTGCTGCCCTCTGGTGAAATCAAGCGATTCCGACCAACTACCAAGCCCGATGCGCCGGAGGTAATCGAGGCCATTGAGAGCGCCTTAGAGAAATAGGACGCTAAAGCGCAAATTCTCCTAGGTCGACCCCCAGGTAATCAGCAATCACATCGGTGACTAATTTGTGGTCAAGGCGTTGGGGTAGACCGGAAACTGTGGCGGTTGCCACGATGCCGACACCGTCAACTCGAATCGGGAAGCAACCTCCGTGCCAGGCGTAGTTCTGCTCATCTAAATCACTTACGCGATCCACAGCTCCGGCGAAGTTAATTTCAAGACCAACAAGATACGAACTGGTATGCACAAGATTGACCAGATTGCGTTTGCGACGGGCCCAATCGGTGTTTATTTCCGTGGTACCCGGCATTGCCGAGAAGAAAAGAGGTTCGTCTTCCCGACGAATGTCGATAACCACCCCGGGCTGGTATTTCTCAGCTTCTTCGCGCAGGGCAACACCAAGCGACCAAGCATCGGATTCATCGAAAGACCTAAA
>JACCDM011513803.1_pt1 | contig 32718 bp, 46 predicted proteins | sample 7445851 | NCBI WGS metagenome assembly JACCDM01 (sample SAMN15323438, study PRJNA562643) | freshwater metagenome | isolation source: river surface water | place: USA:Blue River Watershed | collected 2017-08-16
ATAATTCAACATCTTCGTCAATGATATCATCATTAGTGTTACCTCTTTGTGTATATTGAACAGCAGTTCCAGAGGTAGTTACTTTATCAGTATGTATAACTTCTAGATTCTCTGCTCGTAATACTGAGATATGACCAGAAGCGGTGGTGTTTATTGCGGATGTTATATCACCAGCAGAACGACCATCTTTCTGTGTACTGAATTGCATTGAAGTAGCCGTTGCACCAGTATAGGTTTCTTTGTAAGCGTTCCAACCATAAAGACTACACGTACCAGAACCAACAGCAAATCCAGCAACAGTGAAATTGACATCATCACCTGAGATTGAAGCGATTGCATAACGTCCAGCAATAAAAGTTCCTGAACCTGCAAACGCTCCCATATGGATAAACTGTCCAACATTCTCACTTGTGAATGTGTGTGAAGGAATATTAACAGTAATGCTAGTTGCAGAGTTAATAGTGTATGATAGTCCATCACCAATAACATCTACTAATTCAACAACAAAGCTATTGTTTGCATTACGTTGAGATAGGGTAATCTTGTGACTCATTCGTAGAGAACCATTAAATGATTCCTTGCTACGAATAATGACTTCACTTCTAGGTGTTGTACCTGCAGTAATAACTAAGTTTCCGTTAGTTTGATTTACTGTCTGTCCAGTACCAATACTTCCAATTATATCAAATAAATCAGGATTTACTCCACCAGTAATTGACTTAGCAAAAGAAGCCCTAAAGGTTCTTTGAGGTTTTTGTGCAGTAGGTACTGAAATCGTTGTACTCTTAGGATTTCCTGATACTAACGACAGTGCATTACCAGCTAAGTCCTGAATTAATGCTATTGTTTTGTCTATAATTATTGCCATAAATTTATTTGCTCTTACTTGTAATAACCCACACCTCATCTTGTTGGAAACTTTCCATGGTGAATGCTGTGTATTGGAATAGTATTTCTACTTGTTCTGATTCATAGTCAACCTTTTCAGTTCCACTTGGGTTTACTATTACTTTGTTTGCTGTGTTGTCTGTTTTTTTAAATGTAAACTTTGCAGTACTTGTATTGCTTGGTGGAATGATTATTTCTATATCACCACCAGTACAATCTAATAGAAACAAATGTTCCCCAAATACTAAGTCTGATATATCAAGTGGGAAGCCAAGATATGAAACTTGGTTCTTTTCTGATTTAAGTTGGTAGTTGTTTTGTATGTCACCAATTTGTCCTTCGTGTTCGTTAAGTTTATTATCTAGCTTTCCTATAACAGTTTCGAGTGTATCAGTATCTGCTTCTATTTCGTTATAGAAATTTCCTTGTGAAAGTAATTTAATTTGTTCAGAAGCTCGTGTTCCATCTAGTACGTCTTTGTCTACTTTAGTAGAAACATCAACTGTAACAATCGCACTAATAGGGACATTAAAATTTGTTCTAACTGGATTACTTCCACCAAATTGGAATTGATATTCTGAACCAACGTTTCCAAGAAGTTTAGCTTTATATTTAATAACTACTCTATCAGTTGATAGCCATTCACCATCATTGAATAATGCAGAAGCAGAGAATTGCTGATATTCAGAAGTTGTTGGGTTAACCGCTGGTGTTTCGTTTGAAGTCACTAACAATGTTTCCGTACCTCCATTATCTCGCTTGTAAACTTCAAAATAAAATGAAGCGTATTGAGTTGAGTTACCACCTATCTTTGCAATGTTACCAATAGTAGGAATTGTGAATATTCCCAAGTCGCCAGAGAAAACTCCTGCTTCTGATATTAAAGCACCTACGAGCTGGTTGTCAGTAGTAATCTCTCCTGTTGGGACGTCTACTGCAACAGTGTCGTAATCAGGGTCTGCGGTAGATGTTACCATTTTGTTGTAACCGAAGTCACCGCTTGCGGTAGTTGCATAGAATACTACGTTTGAGCCAAGGTCTGATACATTTACTTTTTCATTAAGTGCTTCTTGTAAGTCTGTTTGGTTTGAAAGAGTACCAGTAATAGAACCCCATGTTCCACCACCGCCTGTTATTTCTACCCATTCGCCATTTCTTCGCCCGTAAGTTTTGCTATTAGTTGGTGCTTCTTGTACTCCTCTGTAACCACCTACTATAATATTTTTATCAGCCTTTTTAATCTGATTAAGTATTTCATCAAACCCTTTAATAGCTGATATGTCAAGTCTATCATCACCCTGCAACAGTTCGAGCATATCTCTAATTTCATCTGGTGTAGGTTGTTTAGGTATCTCGAACTCAGGTGCTTTTACTTCTACAAGTTTTGCAATCTTTGCGTAATCCTTTTCTGTAATGATATAGTCCTTACCATCTTTAGGTTTAATCTTTGCTATCTTTTTCTCTGACTTAGTAACATAGTCATTTATAGACTTTTCAAGATTGTCTTGGTTGTTAGATTTTAACTCTTGAATAGCGTCTTTAAATTCGCTAGCTATCTCTTGACTTAATGTATCTATTGTTGTGTTGTATCTCTCGTTAATCTCTTCCAAGATTTTCTCGATAGAAAAATCAACATCAAGTGAGTCATAATGTTTATTAACTATTGTTTCGACTACGTCTTTTATATCTTTGAACGAATCAGTGATTTTTTTGTCTTGTTCGTTTAATCTTTTTATTAGAATTGCATTTAATAGATTATCCATAGTGTTTATTATACCACATAATATGCAGTATCAGATACCCGAACATTTCGGATACCTTAACTGAATGTTATTTGCAAAAATATGTTTTATGTATTACCATAGATATATGGAATCATATTGGCTTATATTCTTTATCATTTTAATTATGATAGAAAAAAATTAATTGTCTTTTTCGTTTTGAATTACAGCACTTGAAGTAAATCCTCCCTTAGGTATTTTAAGCTTGATTACTTCTGCCATTTCTTTAGGTACTTTTCCTTCTGACAATTCTTTTGCTAGCTTAACCTTTTTTGCGTCTGATAGTTTATCTAACCATTTAGAGAATCTTAACTGTACTGCTGAGCTTTCAAGAATCTTTTTTCCAGCAACCAATGCAATACCTGCTAATGGAGTTCCAAAAGTAGAACCTACTCCGAACGCTCCAAGGTCGCCTATTCCAATATTTGAACGTGTTAGACCTCTTGTGCTTCTTTTTTCTATTGCATCTGTAATAGAACGTGAAGTTGCAACATCGTTGTTTAATGATTTAATATCTACTCCATTATTATCAAGTACTTCTTTTTCAATTAGTTCTTTAAGCTCACTTCTTACGTTTGCAAGTCCTTGTTTAATTTCTGTTTCTGCTACATCACCTGTTACAGAATAAAGCTTGAATGTATCGTCCATCAATTCTTTCGATTTTTGAATATCAGACAATGTAATTTCTTCTTTTTTAAGAAGGTTCATTGCTTCATTTAATCGTTCTTCATTTCCTAATGAACGTGAACGTTCAACTACTTTTTCTAGTGCTTGTTTGTATCGTGGAACATCGTTTGATAAGTATGTTTTATCAACGTTTGAAATTTCATCTCTTACTTTATTATAAGATTCATCACCTAGTTTTTTTACACTTTCAAAAGTAGCATCTTTATTTTTACCTATAAGATTCTTTTGAGCTATCCATTCACCTACCTCATTTCCTGTTGATAGGTTTATATTAGAAACATCGCCCTGTGTTAAATCTAGTGCTTTTGAAACCTGGGAATTTATTATTCTTTCTTTTGTTGGTATAGCTTCTGATATCCCAGTTTTTTCTAGTAGGTCTGAACTAGCTTGCTTAATCTTAGCTGGAGTTTTTGCTACTTCTTTGACTCCTTTTCTACCTATTTGACCTGCAACTTTTGTAGCTCCTGCAATTTCGCTTGCTCCTGTAATTTCACCTGCTATCAGTCCTAAGTCTGCTATACCTTGAAGTGTATTTTCTATTTTCTTCAATTGTTTAGGGTCTGTTTCGTTAACAAGTGCATCGGCTGCTTTTTTAACCATAGGTATATTAGCATAAGCTTCAATACCTTTTGAAATACCACCACCTATTTTATCAAGAATGTTTCGTGCTTTTTCTGGTAGAGATTCATACCCTGTTGATGATACAGCTCCAGCTATTTCAGCAGAAGCTGATAGTCCACGAGATAATGCCGAACGTCCAGCAAATTCTCCACGCCCAGCCAATGCTTCATTTACATTACTTGCTCTATCTTGAATATTACCTGTAATACGCTCTACAACGTTACCTGGTTTATTTTCTATCAACGAATCTATGTAAGCATCATCAGACATATTGTCTGGTTTTACATTACCAGAGATAATACCCAATGCTTTTTTCTTTTGTTCTTCTGAGAGTATCATATTAGTAGTTAATTAGTTGTTCATAGATTTCATTATCTGATAGTAGGTCTGATGTACTGACGCCAAGAGCTTTAGCTGTATTCTTTGCAGTGTTTAGTTTATCTGGTGACATTCCAGCAAGTGTATTCACTCGTTGTTTTACATCACCATATTGCTCATTTTTCTTTACCTCGTTATAGTCATTAAACAATCCTATTTCTTTAGTTGCACCAGGGTAAATAGTTTCTATTGCTGCTGTACTAACATCAAGCTTTGACTGTATACCTTTTCTAATAGTTTCCGCATTGTTGATTGTTCTTGTTTCTCTTTTTAGTGCAGATACTCCTAAGTCTTTAATCATTCTGTCCATTTCATCTTTTTGCAATGCTCCTTGACCGTTTGCAACAGCTAGTGATGGAGCTACTACGTTATTTAAAAATGAGTTAAGATTTGCTCTTCCTACCCTACCAGGATTCAAGTCCTTTTTAATCATATTCTGGTACTCTTTAATTACTGCATCAACCTTCATTAACGAAATTGCTGATTCCCCATTCTTGCTATTAACTATTTCTTTAACTGTTTTCTGGTCTATATTTTTACTTGCTGAAGCTACTGCTGCTTGTTTTGCAGCTTGAATTTGTTGTGATTTAGCAGCTGCATCAAGTCGCATATTAGAAAGCTGTTGAGTTTTTAATGCCATGTTCATTCTAAACTCTGCACCAAGATATTTACCAGCTGTATTTATAGCTTCACCGAAGCTTTCTGAATTACTTATTGCGTCTAATGCACTAGCAGGAGCGTTTGCCCGAGCTGCTTCAATAGTAAGTCCTTCTATCTTTTCACGTTTTGCTTTTTCATCAGCATACGCTTGTTCTGTTTGTTTAATTTGCAACTGAAACTTCTTGTCTTGTTCTTTGTTTAGGATTTCTTTATTCTCTCCATAAACAAACTGTTGGAACTCTAGTTTTGATTTTAGCTGTGCTGTTTCCGCATCAACCTTAGCTTTCACCCACGCCTGTGCATCTTCCAAGCGCCCTGATTGACTATCACGAATTATTGACAAGTTTGCCAGTTCTCGTGTAGCTAATACATTGAGTCGATTCTGTTGTCCTGAAATAAAACTTGATGCAATATTCTGCCCTTCTAAGTTTTGCAATTCAGTACGGTATTGCTGTGTCTTTGATGATATAAGACTGTCAAGACGGGTAACATCTTCTCGCAATGTTTTAACGCCCGACTGTTCCTCCATTTCAATTTGTCTATTGGCTTGATTACCAAGCAAGTCAGAAATTTGCTTAATATTTGCCATACCCTCATCACGAGTTTTAGTAGCTTGTTCAATATTTGCTTGTGCTGAAGCTATAAATGGTTCAAACGAAAGTGTAGGATTCTGTTTAGGCTTGTTTGGAAGTTTAACAGGTGTTTGGTTAGAAAAAGCAACGTCTGGTGATATCGCTGTTTCTTTTGCCTTATTTGCTTCTTGATTTGTGTTAATTAGTTTTTCGTCCATATATTTATTATACCATACTAAGGGGTAATTCCCGTTATAATTCCATCAACAACTGTAACAGCACTAATAGTTCCAGAATAAGTTATTCCACTTCCAGCCGTTACACTTGTTACTATTCCATTTACTATTTCCAGACCTCCAACTGCACCTGTATGATTTGCTCCAGTGTATTCTGTAGGAACAAGAGAGCTGTCGTACTTGTTTACTTTTAATTCTTTACCATCTAGGAAGTCTAAGATAATGTCATTGTCTTTTGTGTTAATAGTAAACCATGAGCCTAGCCCATCTACCTCATTACCAATACCAGTGTTTCCATAACTTCTTGATATTAAGCCAACTTGTTCTGAACTTTCGCCAGTTCTAATCATAATCAACTTAACATCTTTATTTGTATCTGTGCTAAGTCTGTTACCATTCTCATCTACATCATCTATGTAAATAAGATAAGAAGCTGTTGAGCCGTCAACGCTTGAAACTACCGAGCTTATATCTGTGGTTAATCGTTTCTCATTCCCTCCGTCGTGTCCTATTTGTATTACATTTTGTTTACCAGATTCTTTTTCGTTAAAATACATACTGGTAACATTGTCAAATTCAGGAATAAGAGATTTACGAGATTTTAGATTAAAGTTTTTCTTTAAAATAACTTCCCCCTTATCACTTCTAAATGTTTCACGTGAAGTGTTTTGTTGATTAACTATTTCTGTGTTCAAGTCTTTTTTAAACTTCTCGAACTCACGTCGAAGTGTCGATAGCTCTGATTCAAGCTTTGCTATTTTAGTATCCTTATCCATATTATTGTTCTAGTTGAGTTACTTGGATTTTCAATGGCAACTGAATAGGAGTGTTACTATCTGTCCATTTTAATTGAATAAAGAAGTTAGCTTCACCTTGTATATCAGGATATACTACTATCTTTTTAGTACCTATTTCATAGTTATCACTATTTACAACATTTACTGATTTTGTCAAAGTTTCATTATCTACATAAGTCGTAATAGTTATGTCAGTATTTTCAGTAACACCGCCAGCGATAGTAAATGCAAGTGACTTTACATTAAACTTTCTAGGAATCGAATATAGATTAGTTCTAAAAATTGAATTAGCGTTTCCACCTGATTGTGATAACAAATCTTCTGAACCTATAACTATATTGTTTAGCCCCTTAGTAGCCAAGGCAAATGATGTAACTTGTTTATTGTTTGGTGTTCGTGCAATGTTATGCACTCCTTTTGGTAGTAATCCATTACGAGAACCAAAAGCCATGATTGAACCAGATGTTTCGGGATAAGTTGTATTAGTACCCCATAGAACACGGTTGTTCTCTCCATTAACAGCACCAGCAAATGGAGGTAGCCCATCATCTACATAGTAAAGTTCATCTATCTGGTCACCACCACGATACAGTGAGAACGAATAACCTCGTGTATCACCTCCCCACAAAAATGGAAAACCGTTGTGAGTTAGTAATGCAGTAGCGTTTGGAAAAGGTAGTTTAATCTCTCTATAAAAAGTAGAATCAAATGTATCCCATAAGAACATTGAAGCGTGACCTTGATTGATAGTGTCGTCCTGTGATTTAATAGCAAGTATTGAAATATCAGTTCCTATATTAGATAATGAAGTTGGGTAGTAATCAATAGGAAGTCGTACAGTATTAAAATCTACCATTCCGATTTCTTCACCCTGACTGAATGATTCAAAGTATGCTACTGTATTACCTGCAATTTCGATATTCTCATCTTCTATGAAAGAACCCTTTGGATTAAATACAGCTAGTATTGCAACTCCTTCTGAACCCTTAGAAGCACCCTGAAATGGATATTGAATTATCTTTACAATAGTTGCTTCTGCTTTTGATGTTCTTCCTACTATTACTGAATTAGCTTGAATAGTAGCAGCGTTCGCTTGATAAAGTCTTATTACACCAAATGACTTAATAGTATGTAGCGTACCTATATCAAAAGATGAAACATCTGAAATATATAGGTTATCATTCCCAGATACAAATGAAGCGTGGTTAGGTATTCTGGTAATACCGTTTATTGGGTATTGTTTATTTTTTAGTTTTTGTAATCCTACCTTATCGTAATATACTTGAAATGCAAGATTCTTTTGTTGAAAATCTGCTGGTATTTCCCAATCAATACCTGTATATCCATAAAGTGAACCTGATGTAAGAGCTGCTGCGGTTGTTGAAGTTACTTCTATATATTCACCAGTTCCAAATGTAGATTCGTTGTCAAACTCTATCCAAGAATCACCTATAAAAATAAGAGATGATGGGCTTTCCATTGTGAATACTTGCAAGTCTGTTGTTACTTCAAATTCTTGTGTATATAGTACCGTTCCTGATGGTTCATCATCAACCCCTAGTCGTCTTATTCTTACTCTTATGGTATGAGTACCAAGTGAAGACTTCATCTGGAATCTTACTCTGTTAAATGAGTAAGTGTCATTTTCATTACCGTTTATATATTGTGCAATAGAAGAGTAAGTTTGTCCATTACCGAATGTAACCACATCTTCGTTTGTATTAGTTGTCCTTAGGTTAAATATTCTTGTTACATAGTTTGCGAGTAAGTCAACTTCATGTGTTTTATCATCACATTTAATTCTATCAAGGTCTATATCTTTAATAAGATAGTAATATCCATTGTAATATACTGCTCCATTACCATGAGCGTCTGTTAATGTTATAACAGAACCTGTTATTTCTAAGTTTCCATCAAGAAAATACACTTTTCCTGTATCAGTGTAGATTAGGTGTTCATCTGTTTTAGAGTTTGGAAGTATCCACATAGGGTTTCCATCTATAACAGACAAGGTTTCATGTGATATAGGGGATAATGTACCAGCTATTTTTTGAATAGTTGATGACACGTCTGCATCTGGGTCTATTGCTATTGATGACAGATAGTCACCACCTGATAGGTAAGAAGCTGATTGACCATTGTAAATACTTTCTATTGTGATTGTGTTTTCTTGCATATTATCTCTTATATACACACATTAATTATGTGCATATCAGAAACAAGATGTCCTGATTAGGCGTCAAGTCCTAAATAGTAGTTTGAACCCTTTACTTTCCAAATATGATTTACTCTATCTGGTAATGATGAAGATATAGTACAAGTTTGAGTACCTGAGCTTGTTGGGCGAGCAGTAATCATAACTTTATTTACAGTAGGAGTTCCAGTTGGTGTAAATGTACCGTTATTGCCTGTCGAACCTGATACTACTAAATCAAAAGTATTTGTATCAAGAGTAGCAGATTGAGATACGATATATCCAAGGTGTCCTTGTGCTGTTATGTCTTCAATAGAATTTTCGCTACCAGTACTTGTTGTAACTGTTCTAGCCCCAATACCATAATATGTACCAGTAGGATAAAATGTTTTAAGTGTACTATTACTAATACTTACTCCTGTTTGAGTTAATGAAGTTAATTCTAGTGTAGTTCCATCAAAAGAATAAGTATATAATCGGCTGTTGTATTGTATAACGAATGAATCATCTGCGATTACCTTAATGTCGGTTCCTACGTTTGTTACTGTTCCAGTAGTTCCAATTATAGATGATGTACCAGATGAAAAACTATATTTTGATACAGTTGCTGTACTAGATGTTACAAATATTTCAGAAGTATTATTAAATACCGCATTAACTGCAGAACCAACAGAAATTATTACATCTGTAAATGTAGCATCGTTTGATACAATTCCTGCAGATAATACCGCTTTACTTATTCCCACATTATTTGAAGCAACAGATGCAACATAAAAAGATGTAGCACTAGCTATAAGAATATCTTTTGGAACATATCCTGTTCCTGGAGTTTGGATAATATTGTCCTTACTTATATTTACCCATACTGAACCGACTTTCAAAAAGTATGCTATGTATATATCTGAACCACCAGAAACATTGTATGCTACTAATGCAGATGTTGAATCTATAAGTTTTACAATGGTAGATGTTGCATTAAAAGTAGAAAAAGCTAGTGTATTTACTATCGTATATGCACTTCCACTCAATGTTATTTCTTGAAAATACACGTTGTTTGCATCTCCATAAGCCCCAACAAAGTTTACTCCATCTAATGTATCAATCGACTGAGTAGTTGATAGCCCTGTTAGTGCTGTATAAGTTGCACCTTGTTCATGATTAAACTTAAATTCACTTTCAAACGAATCAACAAACTTACCTTGTGTAAAAAGTCCTACATTTTGCTTTGTTTCTACAGCTGCTTCTGATATTGCTGTTGATATAGCAGAATCCATAGTCTGTTTATTCACAGCTTGGGTATTTGTCGTTGGGTCTGGTACTATTGGTGAACTAGAAAATGTTTTAACTCCTGCTACTGTCTGGTCACCTGTTAATGCTACCTGTGCCTCGTTAGTTACGTTTCCAAGTCCTACCTGTGCTTTTGTAACAGAGTGAGGGTTAGCAGTATTTTCTTCATGAGCAGTAAGGTTATCTTGTACAACCTGAGAAGAACCAGCAGTTTCTGCTTTCTCTCCTAGTGGAATATCTGAAAGCTTGAAGTCAATGCTGTTTATATTTGTATCATTAGTAATACCTACCTTATCTTGTAATGCTTCTACTATTATAGCAACAAGATTATGCTCATTTGGGTGGTCGTTTACTACTGGAGTATCATTCGCCCAATTCTTTTTTATTGTTTGTTTATTTGTTGGATATGCCATATGTTTAACTTCTTAATTGGTTTTCGTATTCAATACCATCACCTATTTTACCTGCGTATAATGTAATCTCTGATTGCCCCTCAACACCACCTGCTAAGATTCCTGTCTGACCAGCAAGCCATGTGAATCCAGAGTTTTTAAATTGATTGCTCCATTCTGTACTCATTAGATTCTAAAGGTGTTACTTGCTCTTAAAACAGTTCTCTCATCTCGACTACGACGTGAGTAGTATTCTTTTATTGCTTCCTCATCTAGTTGAATAAGTTGAGCAATATCGTTTTTGTTTACCTTTCCTTTTTCTACTAAGAATGGAAGTGCCGCCTTTCTCGCAATATACTCATTGTGAATTTCAGGTATACCAAGTTTGATAGTTGTATCAGTTGGCAGTACTTCTTTTAATGTACGGTTATAGTAAATCTTTAGCCCTTTCTCAATGTTGACATTACTTGCTGGATATAACCAAATAGAAGAATATTGCTTATCATAATATACAGGGTCGCCGTTTATATTCATGAAGTCTGAAAGCGATTGGTTTTCACTCCCGCCGAGATAACCTGATGCCTTACCTATTAAATCACTTGACGCTAAGTCTGACTGGTCAATAGGTGATAAAGCAGTCCATTTACCATCGGAGTTTTTTACCTCTACTCTAATAATCTCTAGAAGTCCATTAGGGAATGTATAATCTTTCTTTCCTATTTCTAAGTCAGTAGTTGCAATAGGGTAATCATTGAAGTTTCGGTCATCTTCTTCCCACTTACCATCTGTTTGCATTGCAAGTGAGAAATAAGCGTTTTGAGCCTGATTAACACGTCGAGTCTTTGACTTTATAGGAAAAGAGTTATTGTCTGTTGAACAGATGTCATCCATCTCTTGAACAATACCGTTCCCGTTTGTAATATCATTGAAATACATATACTTATATTATACCACAAAAAAACACCTATTTGGTGTCTTCTGTTAATTGTGCTAGAAACTTTGTCCAGTCTTCTTTTGAGTTCTTTGCTTGTTCAATTACCTCTGCCGTAATATCAATTACTGTACAGAATGGCTTGTCATCTTTAATGATAAACTCGCCTGGCATTTCAGTATCCTTAAGTGTGTTCCATACATCCATTAAAGCCATTGCATTTATCTTTTCGTTGATTTCTTTGAATCTAGTTTGAGTATCTTGTGTCTTTCCGCCTTGTAGTTCTTTAATAGCTTCTGAATGTTCTACAATCTTTGCATTGATTTGTTCAAGTTCAGCCTTAATTTCAAGACGCTTTTCGATAAGTTCTTTTAATCCTTCTTTTTCTATAAACATATGTTATCTATTATTATCTTATAACTTAGTTATTATACCATATGCAATATATATAATGCAAATAAAAAAACCGCCTAAGCGATTAATTTATTAAGCTAAATCGAATTTAACAACTAGACTTTCGTTGTTGTTCCAAAGGATTGAGTTGTAGTATGTGTATGCTACAAATTCTTTTCCAGTTTTTCCTGAAACTCCCTTTTCTTCAATTTGGATTCCTCCGTTAGTACCTGTTGAGAATACTCGTTTGATTCCTGCTAGAGCTGTGTTAGCTGGTAGCTGTGCATCTCGTACAACGTAAAGGTCAAATCCCATAAGTTGTCCTGCTAGTCCGTTTTTAAGAACTGCATCAGCGAATGAGAATCCATTAGTTGCTCCCATAACTTGGAAAGCTGGAAGTGAACTGTTACCAATAACGATAAATAGTCCGTTCATTGCTTCTGAGTATCCTGAAAGTCGTCCTGAAGCGTCTGCAACTGAAGCGATAACGTTTCCTGATGTAAATCCACCAGTAACAGTAACAGTTTCTCCTGCATTAGCTTCTAGAGTAACAAACAAGTCACGGTCGATAGCTTCAACAATCTTTGATGTAGCTCCCTTTAGGAATTCCATTGCAAGGTTGTATTGTGCAAAACGTGATTCGAAGTCAAATACATGCTTGCTGTAAAGAGCTTCTTTGTTTACTTCTAGAGTGTTGTCAGTAGTTGTAAGTGTTCCTACTGTATAAGTTCCAGCAACTGGTGAGTTAACTTGAACTGAACCTAGAGTTTCGTAAGGGTTTGTAAGGAATTTAACTCCATCTTGGAAGTCTGAAATTTCTCGTGCAACAACCATTGACTGCAAGTATTTTTGCATGATTGCTGCTTTCTTTCGGATTGAAAGTGTAGTATTTGATAATGCCATAGTAAGTTTATAAGTTTAGTAATGTTCTATCGTTTGTGGTTTGTAATAAGCATTGAGATTTCTTCATCTGACAAGTCATCATCACTAAATAGCCGTTCTTTTGATTTTTCTATTGAGATAGTTTTAGACTTTCCACCTCGTGAGGCTGGAAGGCTTGCTTTTTTCATCTCCTCTTGTTTAATTCGGTCGTTCTCTAGTGCTAGATAAACTGGATTCTTTTGTGCTTCAATGAGAGAAATGCCTTTAATTTGTGCTATATTCTCAAGAAGGTCAAGTTGTTCTTCTGAAGTTCCCTGTGCTTTCAGTACAATACGTTCGATAGATTGTTCTGGTAATTGTTTAGTTGTAGTTTTAACTGGACTTCGCTTATCTGACTGTTTCTTTTTGATAATAGCTTTTTCAGCTCGTTCTCGCTTTTCTTTTTCAGCTAGATATAGTGCTTGGTAATCAGTTGAGTCTTCTGAATCATCCTCATCGTTCTCATCTTCCGAATCAAACTCTTCTTCTAATTCTTCTTCCTCTAAAATATCGTTTTCGATATAATCGTTTTCTTGTGACATAAACGCTAAAATGTTAAATGGATATTATGCCTCCACTGGCTTTTGTAAAATGTATTTGTTCAGCCGAACTATACTAAACGGCAGGGGATAGTTAGATTCTAGGTTTATATACCTGCTCTTTCTTTTCCCCGTATTCTTCTTCTAGTTGTTTAATAGCTGTTAGTATTGCATTCTTTGCTAATACATAACCATTAGTGTCCTTTCCTAGCAGGGCGTCATCGCCTGCATTCTTATGAACAACTGACAAAAGGTACTCGCGGATTGCTTTTGCCTTCTCTGGGTTGTTACCTATTTCGTGTAGATAATTCATGTTACTGCTCTGGTTGTTCAGCTACTTCCTGTGGTGCTTCTTGTGTTGGAGCTTGTGGAAGTTTTGGCTGTTGCTGTAAATCAAGAGGTGAGATGTCTGCACCTGATAGTTCAATAATCTGTGAGAATATCTTGAACAATGTAGGGTCTTGTAGAATCTGTGGAGCTTGTGCTACCTGTAATAGAATGTTTGACAAACTGTCTAGAATCTGTTGTTTGTTCTTCTTCTCATTAGTGATTAATATAGTTGCATATCCTTCAAATCCTTTGAAATAGTTTTTAGGTATATCTAGGAAACGTTTTTGTCCATACTGTCTATTAGCTTGAACAAGTGCTTGTATCTTAGCTTCAAAGTCTTCTGCGTATATATCTTTACCATTTAATATATCCTCAATAACCTCTTTGTTTGCCTTATCAGTAGCAATAGCATTGTCTATTTGATTAAGCTCTTCCATAGAATATTCACCAGCTAGAATGTGTTCTCGGTTTAACTTTGTAACTAGGTCAGGAAGTATCCAATCATTGATAATCTCTTCTAAGAACAATCCTACTTCCTCAATACGATAAGTAAATGTTGAATTACCTTCTTGGTTTTGAATAGCAAGACTTCTGAAAGGTGTACCAGATGGCATAGTTTCCCCAGTAACAGCTTCATATGTTGATGTTGCTCTTTCCGCCTGTCTATCCCATTGCTCGATAAGTCCACTGAATGCAGGGAATGCTGATGGTGACAAGTTAAGTGATGATATAGATTCTCCACGATTGATTCGTAGAACTTCTCCGTTAAGAATATTAGAGAAAGCGTTTGACTTATTAAGTGAGTCACTGTCTGATACCATTACGGTCTTACCAGCTAGCTCAACAGCGTTGTATTGAGAAATAACATAGTTGTTAATTACCCGCTGTGATTCAAGTGATGATTCAACAATACCGATACCAAGTCCAAATCCTTCTCGTTCTTCATATGATAGGTACTTGTATGGTATCTCATCTACTTGTTCTGAGTAGAAAATCCATTGTGGCTTCTCATCAATTACGAATACAAAGTGTCGTTGTAGTGAATAAGTAAAGTTGTCATCATCTGAGTAATCCTCATCAGTAGATTCTAAATATGCAGACGTTGTGAAATGTCCATGTACTTCCCATACTTCAGCTTGTATTTCGTTAGAGTCCTCATCTTTCTTGAGCTTTTCCATTGCTTCACGAACATCATTCCAAATACCCATCTTTTCTGATAGTTCAACTGGAGTTAGAAAGTGACGCTCGATAATAGCACCGCCAAGAATATCTTTTTGGTTAACAATAACATTACGCCAGTCTACAACTTCTGTTATGATATCGCCTTCTTCATCGTAAGACTTCTTAACAATTACCCCTCCATATTTAGCACGTGTTCTACCTAGTTTGTTTAGGAATTGACTGAATCTGTTTTGTTTAGCCCAGTTGTAAAACTCTTTTCGTAGTACCTTAGTCTTTACAACATCCTTAGGACTATCTGATACAATGTCAATATCTTTCAAGTCTACATCGGTTGAACGAACGGCTACGTTAAGTCGGAAGTTAATAGCGTTGTAATACGGCAAATAACGTCCAATCTCATCAATGTTACCATTACGGTAAACAGAGTTGGTAGCAAATTCCGCATCAGCGATAATCTCTTGAATGTGCTTTTCTAGTCCATCAACAATAGGTTGAGGTGAATCATAGTGAGCTTTTATTTCTTTTAGTTCATTAAATAAAATCATAGTGTTATAGTGTTTTGTTTAGTCTTACCGTTACTTCTTGCTCGAAGCCTCTTTGTGTTACTGGGTAAATCTCAAAGTACATTCGCATTATCAGACAGTCAAGATGGTCAGGACTTCGCCCGATTAAATCTTTCATATCGTCTTTCTTTATTATACCATACTTTTCTGGGTTTTCCTTATCAGACTTTAGAACCGACAATTCATCAATAATTGCTTGTTTATGTGTATCAGTCTTGATTGCTATTTGGTGCATATTGATTTTATTAGCCAAAGTAAATGCACACTCACTCTTAAAGTTAGTATAGTTGTTCTTTAATCCTAGCTTGTTAACACTTGCTGATGTTTGTGAGATGAATCCTTTAACACCTCGTAGCATGTCTACTAATCCACCACCTACACCGTTCTCATCTATTACTATCTGTGAATAAGGTATGTTGTGTTGAACAGCAAACTCTTTTATCTTTTCAGCTGTGACGGCTAAGTCTTGAATGGTATACTCGATAGTTTCCATTAGGTTATCGCCAACCCAGTAATGTAATACTGTTCTATCCTTTCCGAGTCTTGCAACGTCTACAACTAGATATTTCTGTGTCTTTTCAGGTACAGTGTTAGTAAACAAATCAGACATGGCATCATAGGTTACAAGCATGGTAGGGTCATCGTCATATTCCCAGTTACCGTGCAATAGTCTTTCCCGCTGGTCTTTAGACAGAGTACGTCTTAAGCGTTCTAGGTAGCCCTTGTCAATCATCTTGTTGTCTTCTGGCAATGCTTGAATAAAAGCTTTCTCGATAGGTAGCTCACCTTTCTTATTTACTTGGTAGTAATCAAAGTACAAAAAGTTTTTAGATGGGTTACAACTCATTAGTATTTTACCTGTTAGGTTATACTTTTCGTTCTTCCATCGCCCAACTGAAGCAGATAGGTTGTTCTTAGCATTAGTTGAGAACTCTCCAGCTTCCTCAATCCATCCTCGTGTCATCTGCATAGAACCAAAACGCTCGAAGTTAGGGTCAGATGGCATATCTTTAGCATCTAGCAAGAATACCTTTGAACCATTTGACAAGTAGAATATATTATCCTGTGCATTAAAGTTAAAATGCTTATCAGTTACACCCCAGTGAGAGAACACTTCATAGATAGATGGTATGGTAAACTTCCGCAAGTCATTCAATGTCTTACGAGCTATAAAGTAATGAGTTTCAGGATAGATGAAAGCATCTCCGAATATTAGAGAACAGCCGAGATAGGATTTTCCAGAACCTTTAGAACCTCCATACACTATCTCTTCTGTTACATTATCAACCCAAAGCTTTGCAACCTCCTTTTGTTTCTCATTACCATTTGTATTGAACTGTAGTTTCATTAGAGTATTTCCATACCAGTGATAATAAGTTCACCAGTAAGTTCTGTTTTATTATCTGTTTCTATCTTTGTAGAGAAATCGTTTTTCATCTTACGTTCAGCCCACCATTTAGTCATCTCTTTTCTTTTATCTTCCTCGTTAGATTCCTCAGCTATTTGTTGTCGTATGTTACTCATTGCAATACGATTTATAGCATTTTCCCAATTCTGCAATTTCATTCCAAGTGCTGGTTCTTCTTTTACCCAGTTAGAAAGTGTTGCTGGTGCTAATCCTATCATTTCACAAGCTTTATTACGAGAAAAGCCAAGTTCTAAACTATCCTGTAAACTTTGAATAATAACATCTCTCTCTTCTTTTGTCCATGCCTTACCTTGTGCCATATATCCATATTATACCATAAAAAAACACCTTTTGGCGTAGTTTAGAAAGTATGATATAATAGGAGAACAACAGAATGGAAACTATCTAATTGGGGAACTAGATATAAAACTTACTCCGAAACCTAAGCATAGTATAAGGTTCTCATGGGAAAGCATGGAAAAACGACTTGACCGCTTTGTCGTCCGTGCCGTCTAATGAGTATCGTATCTATGAGCTATACAACTGACAATGAAAGCTAGTGTCGAGTTGATGTAGTATTTACCATTCCTTCACATTGTTTTTAACTTAGTATTAGAAGCTAAGAAAGCGGTGTTTACATTGTATATGAATTATTTTGCGACATTAAAAAACACCTTATAAATTAAGGATATTTAAGTATTTTAGTGTTATGTAATTATTTTGCGACTTTAGTTAAAACCTAGTTGATTACTGTTCTCTGGTGTATACTCATGTATCTCAATGAATATTTCATCGGGCTTCTTGTCTTTCTCTTTTTTAATTACATCTGCGATAGATGTTGCAGGTATATACTTTGTTACTCTATACAGTTTAAGTTTATTTCTCATGTGTATACCCAGTTGGACTTGAACCAACAACAGACGAGGAATAAGCTCGTTGCTCTACCATTGAGCTATGGATATATAATGAATCATACAGGATTCGAACCTGTGTAGACCGAACTGTCGTGCGACCTATTATTTAAATAGTTATCGCACCCATTTGACCACTCTGGCAATGATTCATTGTTTACAGTTTACAGTAAAGTGTAAACCAACTGCTTTATTTGCAGTGTGTGGCAGACTATTTTTCTCTTGGTATTTATTAACAAGAAAGTTTATAATCGTAAACTCCTAATACTTTTTTACCACACACTAAAAACAAAGTTTAGTGCCTTTAGAGAATGTATTAGCATACAACTAATAACGGGTTGTAAGTATCCGCCTGATAAACAGGTAAGATTAGGTAATCATTTCAGATTACAAGAGGATGTCTAACTTTTTATTTTTCTTTGCATGAACATTGCTCTGAAAACTTTGCCTCCATGGATTCTCATTCCACTGTGTCTAATTTCCACCACTAATCTTACCTAACCACCATATATGGTCAAGTTGAAGTAGGTCATCGTGGGCGAGTTTCTTTATACTACCACTAGGTAATACAACTAAACAATTACGGTTTATATGATGACGACATTTCCCTTATCTACTTCAACCTAACCACCAAAGATGATTAAGTTACAACTATTTCAACTATTCGGTATTTCCAGTAAGTTGAATAAATCGTATCAAAACATAACATTTATCGTATCATGATGATACGATTTTAACGTCATTTCAGACGGCTACTTATTAGTAGCTAGGTGGTAACCAGTAGAAAATTCTTAGAAAAACTTCATTACCACCTAGCTAACAACAAGTGTTATTAACTTACTTACAGTATAACATCTCTGCGTAAACTTTCAAATTTATAGATTAACTTATCCACATCTTCTGATGTCTTTTTTAATAGAGCAACTGATACTAGAAATTCCGCCTGTTTAAGCTGGATAGTTTCCAAGTCTTCCTTTCTCCACTGTTCTATAAGTTCCAGTTCTCGCATGGTAGTATTATACCATATCGTATTTTTGATTACAAATTATTTTATGCTATCAATCTTTCGTTGTAAATTAGCCAAGCCACGCCATGCAATAGCAACTTCAACGTGTAATCCATTCTCATCATAATCATGTCCATTCTTTAAGTCTATGATATGACGTACAAGAGAGTCAAGTTCATCTGCTGATTTGCTTTTATCCCAGTGTAATTCTGAATCAGGATTGTGTTTGTTATTAGCTACAAGTGAATGATTAGCTACGGCTAGTAATGCTTCTTGAAAATATCCAAGTACTCCTGAAGTTACAGGGCACTGTTTTCGCTCATCAGATGTTAAACCTTTAGCAAAGTTTTCTAGTGGTATTGCTTTCATATGTTTATTCATTACCAAGTATTAGTGTCTTCTAATATGTTTTTCCTTGTTGCTACTACTACATCTTCAAAAAACTGTCGTACTTCTTCTTTATATGGTCGTAATTTTCTAGGTACTATTACTTTTATCTCTGGTGTTATGTATAAATGTTCCATGTTGTTATTCATTACCTAATAATCCCAATACCATCTCGCAAAATTCATCTGATTGATTTAGGAGGTTGTCTTGTGAGAGATTGTATTCAAGTTTTGCAGTAGTTGCATAGATTTCATCTTTAAATCTAAAAGTAATATTACCATGGTTGAAATAAAAGTCACCATAGTCATAGTTAATATCGTTCATTGAGTGTATCGCCAAAAGTATGTCTGCTAGGCGGATAGGTTGTCCGATGATTTCCCACATCTCTTCTTTTGCAAAACTATTCCGTCTTAGATATTTTTCATCGACTATTGGAGATAAAAGTACCAAGCTATCATTTGTTGTGTAAACTTTATAATCAGAACCATTACCAGTACCTCTTACTTGGTAAATAAATACAGGTAAATATCCGTGATGTTTTAACTCACACCCAAACCCCAACTCTTTCTTATGAGGTAGTATCTCATAGATTCGTTCTGCTGTTTTTTCTTGGATTGTCATGTTAATTAAAACCATAGGTTTCTATACCATTTACCGAATAATTTATATCCACGCTCTGCTCTTTTCCAATTTTTTGGTGATTCATCTTTCTCTCCATCTACAAGATATTGGAATGACCATATCATTTCTTCTAGAATTTTATCCCATTCTTCACTCGTAAGATTCATTGGGTAACCATAATTTCTTTTCTTAAATTGTTTTAATACAGGTAATATCTTTTTAGCTAGGTAATAGTCTGCATTGAATACATCGCAACACCCTGCACCATATCTGTATCTAAGGTATAGGTTTTTAATGAAGTGTAATTTTCCACCACTTCTGAATGGGTTTAGTTCTTGGATTGTCATAGTGTTATTCCAATTCATCTACTAAATATCGTACAACAGATACAACTTCTTTCCTTGTCATTGTTATTTCATGTTCTTCGCCTTTTGTGTCGTAAAGAACAACTGTTATTTCTTTGTCTTTCATAATCTTAATCTGTATATCCTTAAGATAAATCGGTATTTCCGATTTTACTATGGATATGTTAGTTGTTAATAAGTTTAACAATATCATCTATAATTTCTTTATAGTACTTACCAAAATTTTCTCGATAAATATTATGATTACAAAACAATAAATCTTTAATATCGTTTAGTATTCGTTCGTGTTCTTGTTTGATAACTTCTTGGTCGTGTTCATTTGCTTTTTGATTAAGTAGTTACATTCTCTCATCAAGTCGACCTTGTTTATATCCATTTTTATACTCCTGCTGTATCATATGTTCGGCGTATTGTTTTAATACTGCTATAAACCAATCTGTAGCAAAGTCTACTGGCATTGTATCATCAAGATGATTTCCACGCCCACCGTAAGTCATATTTTCAACAAATTTATTTTTTATTTCTTCAATTTTCTTTTCATCGTGTTTCACACTAATCTTTCAAATAAATTTCTAAGTCTTCCTTGCAGTTGTCTAGGACTTTCTGGCGGTCTTGTTCTGTTCTGAATACTAGGTTTCCTTTTGAATTATTTAAACAAAAGTATTGACAAAGAGTAGGTCTATCTTCTGTATGGAACCACCCTTCAATTTGATATTTATAATCATCGTTAGAGACATTCCAATCAGGAACATATACCAAGTCATTCTTGTACATATACTCGTGAATACGGCGTAGTGCTTTTTTCTTATCTAGTACTCGTTGTGCTTCAGTTTCTGTTTTGTAGCAATTTCCAATTTCAAATAATTCTCTATCAAAAGGAACATTATTGTTAGTTATAGTTCTAATTAGATTACCCTTAACTAAGTAAGTATACATTTCTCCAATCTCTGGCGTCCACCCAATACTACTTTCAGTCTTTTGTGACTTCATTAGTTCTTGTAATTGTTCATCGGTAACTTTGATTGTAGTACCGTTTTCTAGTGTTAGTGTTTTCATGTTATTCACAAATTAGTTTCTGGTTAATAGTGTCACTTTCGCAGTGGTTCATAATGTAGTCATTACGTTTATTCATGTAATTAGCATATACTACAACTGATGAGAGTATAAATGCTATGATAAATATTTTTGATAGTTTTTCCATGTTAGAATGTAAAATTAGATGAGCTGTTAATAATGTCAATTACGTTTTCTACTTCGGCGTTCCAGTCAGTATTGTAAAGATAGTCTTCGTCATAATATCTTTCGATACTACCACGCTCGGTGGTGATTTTTACTTTAATCATGTTTGCTTTCTTTTAATGCTGAATAATCTCCAAAGCTTTCGCCGATTGCTAGTTGTTCTTCAATAGTAAGTTCTTTCCAAAGTTCATCGAAGTTATCATAGCTAATTTCACATGGTACTGTTGTATCCTCATTGATATACATACCTGCTGTATAAAGTGCTTTCATTTCTTTAAAAGCGTAATTCTTAAAATTGTCTGTTGTCATAATGTTATCTTGATTAACGATTAACATAATAAATATACACCCAAATAAAAAACAATGCAAGCTTGACATTACATTGATTTATTGTATTTCTATAATTTATTAAATTCAACTTCTGCTTTTCTTTTTGCCAGCAGGAGCGATACATCCACGTCTTCAAGCTCGGTTACTTCAAAGTCATATCCATTCCAGTTGTATACATATCTTTTGTATTCGCCACTTAGTAGCTCCTGATATACTTTTGTCTGTATCCGTACCTTGTTCAGGTTAGAAACTTTCAAGTGTGACAACGGGCTTTTAAATTTCTCTTTTTTCTCTTCTTTGAAAGTATCGTTGGTTTTTATGTCGGCGATAATCTTACTATCAAAACTTACAAGGTCAATAGTTCCACCTAGCTCGTATTCTTCATTAAACAGGCGGTATTCACTCTCCCAGTTGATTATTCCGAACTTCTCAATAAACTTATCAACGACTAACAGCAAGTGTGGTTGTGTTGGTTTTAATCCATATTTAATCCATAGCTCTACCGCTGCGTGTACAGATGTTCCATAGTTGTTTGCTATGTCACGTTTCAAATCCCATTCGTTTAGTATGTCATCTGATTTTCTACCAGCATACTTTCCCTTACCAGCAATCATACTTGCAACTTTTGGAGCATTAAACTCTGGTGTGTATTCGTTTATTAGTGTGGTTACACTTTTTAATACTCTATCACCTAAGTAGTATAAATGCTTAACGCTATCAAATCTATTCATATACTTTATCCATATACACGGAATCAAAGTAATCACAATTATACCGAAATTCTAATTCTGTTATAGGGGAGTTACTGTCTTGCATATATGATAATTCTTTTTCAAAGTCGCTAATCATTTTATCAGTAAAAACACCTGATTTAGATTTAGTAACTACTGTATACTCTGTTTTATCTATATATTTTATTAGCCTCATTTCATATAATCCATTATGTTCTGGGAAAATGAATTTTTCTTTTATTATTTCTTTTGTCATATTATTTATGGTCTTCTGGTTCTGATAATTCTATACCCCAACCTTCGCCGAGTCCTTTTTTCCAATAGTTCATCATTGCTTCAATGTGTTTAGGTTTCATTTCTTCGGTAGATTCTATGCCATATGTTTTTTTAAGAATACTCTTTTCTATCTTTTTTATAATTTCCCAATCTGGCATAACAGAGTGCGACATCTTTGAAAGTAAATCACCAACACTAACATTTATTTCGCAAAGGTTATCTGCGACTTCTCTCCATCGAGCGTGGTTCATATCCCTTTCTTTTTTTGAAACTCTATAAAGTTGTTTTTTATTTTCCATGTACTACCAGCAGTAGGTACGTTAATCAAGAAAGTGCTGGTAGTACACGAAAAACAAATCGTGTTAAAATGTTTGTTTACAAAATTTTCCTTTAGAATCTCTTTTTCTATCTGGAATATATCTAATATCTTTTTTGATATTATCTGAAAGTGATAGCCATTGCATATTTGAATAAATATATCCTATGTTTGTATCTATCCTATCAATTGATGGAGCAAGGTTTCTTTTAAATCCTGAAACTTCCCATTTTTTATATATTTCTAAAAAGTTTTGTAAATTATTTGAACACCATAAATCATATTCTTTTCTAGATAAAAAGTCCATATTAAATACTTTGTAGTTTCTTTTACTTTCTTTCGTACTTCTTGAAACTATCCCTTTATATCTATGATTAAATATTCTTTTTATTGAATACTTTTGTCTTGACTTATCATATTCATGATAATATTCTTTATTTTTTAAATAATTACTAGAAACATCTTTTTTATTACATTCCTTGCATTTATTTACATATCCATCTTTTGTTTGAGGGTGTTTATAAAATAAAGATATATCTTTTTCTTTTTTACATTTAAAACATTTCTTAGTCATATATAACATCAGTTTTGGAACTTAATGTAGGTTCTATTTAAAAGGTATGTCGTCTGGGTTTACATCATCAGGGATTTCTTGACTTTCGGCTGTTCCTTCTGATTTTTTAATACTCCAAAGTTTTACATCTTGGAAGTTTTTCCCGTTGTACTCTCGAACACCAAATTTTAGTTCAGCTTCAACAACAGTTCCAACAGGATAGCTTTCATTAAATGAGTCTACATACTTTGTGTATTCTCCTTTTTTGAAATAACTTGCAACAAATGAATTAGGGTATTGTGTTGTATTTTCTTCTAGTACAACTGATACAGTTTTCCAATCATCTTTTGCTAAAACTTCTGATACGCTTTTTACAATATAATTCATACTTATTTTAATTAACTTCCTACCTTATGTAGGGTATGGAGCATACTGAAAAACTTCAGGGTAAAAACAGTATGCTCTATACCTAACACAAGTTAGGATTTTAACTTATCTTCCATATCTTTTGTAATGTAAAACTTCTCTCGTAGCTTTTCAACTGTATACGTTCCTGCTTTGACTGATTCTTTTATCTTATCCCAGTTTTCGTACTGTTCATTAAGTTTTACTCTTTCAACAGCTTTGTTTCCGTCATCATCTTCCGCCTGTAGCAGGAATAGTGATTGTAGAAAGTATCGGCGGTAGTATGTAATTGCACTTCCGTTTTTTTGTGAATCGGTAGTTTCTGGCAATGGTACTTTTTCATCAATAATGATTTTGTCACCATCGGCAACTACTGTTCTAATAGCTAGCTTTCCGTCAATGTTAGACAACGGCTGAATGACTGTTAGCTCGTGTTCTTCCAGAAGTGGTAGTAGCTGTTCGATAATTTGATTAACGTCAAAATATGAAGACTTGAAAAATGGATTCTTTTTATCCTTTGCAAGTTTACCTATTTGAGTTTGTACTTTTAGTATTTTATCCATAATAATTTTTCTTGATTAACTGATAATCGTTTCCATTTTATACCAACTCTCTATCATCGTCAAGTGATTGATAGTAAATTAAATCATTAGCATACGGTTGTTTTAATATGTCAAGGTTGCCTTTCATTTTAGCTTCCATAACTATTTCTATCGCCGCCTGAAATAATGCTTCACCTATTGCCTTATCGTTTTCATCAAACGCTATAACTTCGTGCCACTGAATTTTTCCGCTGTTATATAAATATGTAGGTAGTTCTTGAATACTAACTTCATCGAGTGTTTTAGTCTTTACCGCAAAAGTTATATTGTGCTTTTGAAGATTACATTCTTCTAAAAAATCTATATTTCTTTTTGGTGATTTATAATACATTTTCATATAAACATAATATACCTTTCATAAAATATTGCAAGTAAAAATACCGAAAGGTTATCTCGGTATTTCTAAATTAAATTTTAGCTTGAATTAACAAGTTTTCCTACATAAAGTACAGCTTGCTTTCCTAATTCCATATCGTATACATATAATGCGGAATTTTTCTTAGCTCCAACGTAGCCACTATCACTGTGCCAGTCATCTTCTTCTGACATAGAAGGAATGATAATAATCTCAGCAAACCCACCGACGTCTTTCATAAACTCATGATGTAGATGACCCATAATAAATACAAATTCGTCAATCTCATTTATGTTTATACCAGATGTACGAGCTTCAGCGAGAATTAGTTTATGAACTTCTCGTTCTGTTCTTGATAAGCTAATTTTATCGCCGTGAGATACAATAAAACATACCTTTCCATATTGTAAATACACACGTTCAGTCATTCTGTGAATAACATTTACTTGCGGTTCCTTTTCATACAATTTTACTAGGAAAGTTCCAAGTAAATACGATGTATTGTTGTCATGATTACCTGGAATTGACACTACATCAACAGGAGCAACTTGAGCAAACGCTTCAATCAATGCCATTGTCATATCAACGTACTGACCTAATTCAATACGATATGAACCAGCAGTTGAATTAGCTTGTTGAGTTCCTCTTGTTGTAGTCTGTAATGGATTATCAATGTGTAGGTTATCAGTACCAACTGGCAATAGGAACTTTTCGGGAATCCCAAATGCTTGTAAATGTTTCTTAACTAATTCCGAAGCATGTTGACTTAATCTTTCTTTTGCTATTTCTCTGTTGTATATTTCTTTACCAAAAGCGTCATAACAAAGCTTCATGTAATGAACATCAGAGATACCAACAAATGATACCGTATTACCTTTTTTATAACTACCAAGCTTAAGTGGCTTGATTTTATTTTTAGGTAGGTATTGTTCAATGTGATTTTCAAAAGGCTTAAGTTGTCCATGATGGAATTGCCACCATTTCTCTGCTGCATTCTGAATTTCTACCCACTTACGTTGTTCTGTCTTTTTGTGTATCTGTCTTTTAATCGACTGGATATTTTCATCAACAGCATCTTCAACAGTAAGTCCTTCCATAATCTCTAAGTCTGTCTGTCCAGGCATTGACTTAGTCATACCGTGGTGTTTCATATACTTAGCTACCGCCTTAGCATGAGGGAAGTCGTAACGCATGGCAATTTCTGCTTGTGTTTCTCCTTTACCTTCATATTGGTCTGAATATGCACGCATAATTCTTTTGTGCATATCAATAGAACATACATACTGACCATATTCACCTAATTCTGTAATAACAGTTTTGGTTGTATGGTTGTATACTACATGGTCTGACATAACTTCGATACCAACTTTCTTTTCTTTAGCTGGCACATCGTTAGTAATTCCATTCTTAATGTAATCTTGGTATCTTTTTCGTATTGATTCAGGTGTTCTGTTTCCACCTAACTCCTTAGAAATTTCAAGCCAAGACTTACCGCCTTCGACAGCTAGTTTAATAGCTTCGTCTTCTTGTTTTGTGTACTTCATGATTTTATTTTTAATGGTTCTTATATATTATACCACGATTAGTCAAAGTAATTTGTGCAGTTCTCACATTCATAGATACTAGCAAAATCTCTTTTAGATAAGTAAAGGGTTGAAACTTGCTTTCGACACTTAGCACATTTTTGCATACTCTTTTAATACTTTCATATTGATAATTTCTACGTTTGTTTTATCTACATACAAATACCCAAATACTTGACGTGCTTCTTCTTCTGAATTAGCCATGATTGTAGCTTGTTTATTTTTTCCTGTACATAGGAATACGTCTGTTTTAATTAAATCGTTCATGTTTATTATTTGTTATACTTCCATTCTTGATAAATATTTTTATACTTCACATAGTCATTCACTTTATTTTCAACTACTCCTGTGACAGTGTATAAGCCATTGACTATTTTATAATTCGCCAATTTCTTATGATTGAGATATATGCTTTCAAGATTAACCTTGTTGTTTGTTTTATCCAACAGCATATTTATTATCTTTGATTCTTCAGATAGCTCATAAGGTTCAAAGTGTCCTAATGGTTTTACTTCAAATTCCTCGTCTAGTGTTTTTCCACCTATTGCCATAATGTTACTTAGTTAAATGTTTTAATATAGTTTCTAATGTCCACTCAATGTCGGAGTGATTCTTTTCGACATACTTTGAAGCTAATAACAGTTGCTCATCAGTATACGCAGATAACTCCTTAGCAACTTTCATATGTCTTTTCGTAAATATATTGAACTGCTCCATGTTCAATATTTTCTTTTTAATACCTTGAAGTTTCATTTTCATAAACCAGCCGATGATTTCAACATGACGTTGTTTGCTGTTTTCCCACTTCTTGATTTCTTCTTCTAAAGAGAACAAAGGTGGACTCTGTCCACTATCTACGTTAGTAGATAAACTTTCTTTTGATACTTTCTTTTGTGTGTGTAAATTTTTCACACCCACCTGTGTAGATTTTACACCCCATAAGTCATCATTTTTGCTAATTTCTTGCATTTCTGGGTATGTAGATTTTACATAGGTATACTTTTCGTTTATCTCAATTTCAGAAGGATAACCTGGTTTTCTTTTAATAATTACTAGGTTTTTCTTTTCAAGTTCTCTCATTGCGTCAATGATACTTTTGTTAGAAAGTCCAGTACCTCTATCTAAAACCTTTCCGCTACTAGTTGTAATTCCACTTTCTAGTTGTCCTACCGAGATTTTGTCTTTTCTCTTTTGGAATCCGTAAGTCCTACGGCAAACATACATCAGGCACTTGATTTCTGATTCAGACAAATCTGGCATTGCGAAGTCAAGTATCTCGTTTGGTATTTGCGTAAAGTTTGGTAACATTTTGCTCATACAAAAAAGATACACTTTTTAGGTGTATCTGTAAACGTGTAAATATGTAAGTACAATACTATTTTATAATGTCAATACCATACTCCTGACATCGGGAAAATGGTACTAAGGGGGTACAATTTGTACCCTACTTTATATCAATTTAAATCGCTCATATGAGTAAAAAAATATCAAATGAGTAAGTTGTCGTATATGATATTATCGTGCCTTAGAACGCAATATAGAGCGTAATACAGCGATTTTATAGTCCCAACTACTATTCTATAAGTCTTCTACTACCTCTTATTAAGTGAGCTACTGTAGAATAAGGCATATTATATACTTTTCCTGCTTTAACGTATGTCATTCCAGAATTTACAAGATTGATAACTTCTTTACAAATTTCATTACTGTATTTTAAGTTATATCCTTCGTTTTTACTTAATGGAATCATTAACTTATTATCAATAGCATGTCTAATATTTTCTCCGTGCGTAACCCATTCAAGATTTGAATAGTGATTATCTATCTTTATCCCATTTTTATGATTTACGCAACGTTTATTTTCTGGATTTTCTATAAAATGAGTTGCTACAAGTTGGTGTAATTGAAAGTTTTTTCTTTTCCCGTCTTGTTGTACTGATACATAAATATATCCTCTTTTCTTATTAAGACTTGGTGTTAATTTTCTCAATTTACCTTTTATGTTTGAATAAACATTTCCATTACTTTCTATTATGTAATTACTAAAACCATTAATACTTTTTTTATGTGTTGTGTTCATTACACCTATTGTAACATATTTTGTAGAATTTCAAAATTACTCAAATAAAAATTCTTGTCTACTTTTATAAGTTTGTTTTTTTCTTTTTCTAATTGAGAGAACCATTCAAGACCTTTTATCTCAACTATCTTTGAAGCCCAATAGCTTTCGTTGTGGTGTAACATTGCGTGGCAATGATTGCATAATGGGATAAGATTGTCCATGTTATATCTAAGAATAGATGATTTACTTTTATGAACATGGTGGTGTGCAACTTGTGTATTGTAAGTACAATTATCATTACCTATAGCTCCATTCAAAAGACAAACAGGGAATCTGCTTTTTATAATAGGTGTTAAAAGCTTATCGCATTTTGCTTGTAATAATGTATTCTCACTTTTTGATTTTTTCCTCAGCGGTGTTCTTTTCATATTTTAAGTATATCATAAAAAAAAATAACCCGTTAAGGTTATTCATACCGAAACTCCGTATATGTCAAACGATGACTACGAAAGCCCTAGTTATTTGCAAGTACTTTTACTTGCTTAGTTCCTGTTACTTTGAAAGGACACTTCATGTCTTTATCACAGCTTATGTCGATTCTATAATCGTATTTTTTAGCTAGCCTATCAAGACAAACGTATAACTTCCCGTCAATTTCTACTTTAGTACCAAGAGCAATTCTACGTGGACAAGCCACAACGTCGTCACGTCCGCATATATTATCGCCAGAAGCTGCAATACATGGTGTTGAGTCGGTCTGCCCTGGTACAGTGTTGTAACCAGTAACTTTTGCACTAAAAACTTCGGAATACTTTTGTACTTCTTTAACTTCTTGTACGGGTACAAGTTCCATGTTTTCAGTTCTTTCTTTATCTTCCGCATTTGTGCGAATACCATAGGTAAACGCTATGACTACGAAGGAGAGTAATAAAATTGTTTTTATGATTTTACTCATGATTGTCAGCTTTGCCATTGATAACTTTTGCGAACAAAAGAATCACTATATTTCTCATTACCTGACCAAAATAGTATAGCATAAAAAATAAGATTACAAGTATTTATTTTACTTTGTAGCTTGAATACACAAATCTACAATCTTTTGTACTTTGTATTGATTGCAAGTATTAGTGTTGTTAACGTATGAATTTGTTTTAATCATTGCTATGTTTGGAATGAATACAAAAGCGAATAATGAAAATTTAATAATGTTGTTTATGTTTTTCATAACACTATTATTATAGCATAATCAATAAAAGTAAATATTGACAAATAAAAAATACCATGTTGTTTTAATACATGGTATTAGTAGATAGAACACCTCCTTTCATTTAATTTCACCTAGTAAATCTTGCGAGTGTTTATCGCCCTTAAACATATCTGATTTAACAAGTTCTGATATGTCATCATTTTTCTCATCAAAGTCTATTGACATTTGCTGTACATAAACAGGTGTATAGAATCTATCAATTATATTCTTTACTTCTGTTTCGAGTTCATTTGTCGGAGTAAATGTATCCATTAAATACTCCTTGCCGTTGAGGTTTAACTTACCCTCTACAAAATCTAAGTTTACTTTATAACCCATATTATATTTTTTAAGTTCATTACTATTATATCATAAAACAAAAAAACACCATACGGTGCTTTAATGCTACTTTGATATTGGATTACAAGAATAACCAGATATTCCTCTACGATAATCGTTTTATAATATAAATTAATTTCTTGTAATGCAACCGACGTTATTGTCGGTGCTTTCACATAATATCATTTATTTAAAATGCCTGCAATTGACAATATATTGTTTTTATGTTCTTTCCACCACTCTTTAAATTCTTCTTTTGTCATTATTCAATAGGACGTGATGTAACGTATCGCAAGATAAAGTTAACTACACCAACAATTGAAAGAAGAACACCAGCGTCACCTCCTGAAACTTCTATTGATTCAGATACCGCCATTAAGATTCCTACAAGTGAAGTCGCAATAGCAATCCACATTGTTTTACTTGAATACCATTTCTTTGTTTCCATAATTTTGTTAATTAAACTTTGAATAAATATAATCCCAACTTGTCAGAATAACGAACATCCATGTGTACCCACGTTACTTCATCTTCTATCCATACGTTAGGTTCTGGGAGTTTCTGATAATTTAATTTTATCCATTCCCTAAATTGTTGTGCTGTCATACCTACTACATCGAAGTCGACAGCTCTACCAAATCTATGTTGTGATTGATTAGTTCGATACCAACCATCATCATATCCTCGGTAATTGAATTGCTTACCATTTACATTCACGGCTAAACCTAGTGTATTACGAATGAAGTCTAGGTTCATCAGCATACGCTTATCTAGGAATTGCCAAGCTGTTTCTCCAAATGTATTGAATATGTTAGCTGGTACAAGTTCTTGTAGCTTGAAGTGTTTAGGTATGTATAGATTTTCCTTAAATGTTCCTGGAAGCTTCACTTCATTATATGACACGAGCGATGGAGTAAGTTGCAATTGTGGTACTTCCTTAGTAACAATAAGCTTGTCAAAGTATGGAGAGTATCGTGACAGGGTAATGTCATAGTTACCACCATCTATAAGTGGAAAACTATTTTTATAGTAAGGTTTCCATAGACCTTCTACGAAAGACCTATCCATCTCATCAAGTACTTTAATTTCTTGACGTTCAAGAATGTTTCCTATTGCGTGTACCATTTCATGTATTACCGCGTTCTTTTCATATGAGCTTGGCATTTCAATATACTCTGTATTAGGGTATAGTGGATTATGAAAGGTAAGTGGAGCAATATAATCAGTCTTTTGTTTGGCTGGTATTACCAGTGAGCTAGAATCATAGTAGAAATAGACTACTTGATATTCACCCTCAGGAACAATTCCTTTTTCACGGATAAGTTGTTTACTATCTAGTGTACAAAAAGCACGTCTACCTTCTGATGTCATACCTGCGTACTTTAATGTAACAAGAATATCGCTTTCTATTTCATCAACAGTAATATCTAGCTTGTTTATTCCGTGTGCTTTCGGAAACTTTGTCTTATAGTAATCAACGAGCATTTTCTTATCATCGTTGATTTTCTTCTGATTAGCTCCCTTGTTTTTTATAAATAAAACTTTCATATTATTTTCTAGTTAGTTTACTAATATCTAGCCCTATCATTGTAGCTGGTATTAACAAAACGTATAAGTCTATATCCTTATAGAATACGTGTGATAATAACATTATAATCATAAGACCAAGTCCAGAAAATTTAACTGATTTTTCTATGAGCGTAAGCTCTTCCTTTTGTTTTTCGCTCATATACTTTTTGTATAAACTTGCTTGTAAATGGGCTGATAAAGTGACCTACGATTATACCTATTGCGAAAAATACTAACCCATACAGGTCTATCATTCCAGCTATTACTGTTCCAAAAGCTTTTAGCTCTGCGTTTTTTAATAAAAATTCTTTCATAAAACTATAAGATAGATGAAACTTGAATGTTAGTAATAGTGAATGAAGGAGTAGTACCTCCAATAGTCCAGACCATTCTAAATGTTCTTGGTAGAATAGATGAACAACAAGCTGTTGTACCTGATGTTGCAACTCCAGCTACTGGAGTGATTCCAGGATAAATTGTTATTCCATAAACTCCAGTTGTAGTAATAGTTGCAGTTGTAGCTCCTGGAATATCAAACCAAGTTGTTCCTGAATCTGCAGAACCTTGTACCTTAAATACTGCTGTTGGTGATGTACCTGTAACTGTACCTACGTTAACGACAATTTGAGCACCTTTTACATAGGTGTTAGTTTGTGTTGCTCCGTTACCTGTTGCTGTTTTTGCACCAGTATCTCCTGTTAGGTTTACAACAGGATTAGCAAATGATGTACCTCCGTTAGCGGTAACTGAACCAGAAACAGTAGCAGTAATAGAACCTCCTAATACCCTTGTAGGTAATCCATCAGAAACTCCTTGAGGTTTAACTGACACAATACTCATTTCTTGAGGAACGTAATCTTCAACAGACACGAAACCAATAGTACAAGTAGTTGCTGTTGGAGATGTTGTTCCGTTTACTGAACGAATTTGAATAAATAATTCAACATCTTCGTCAATGATATCATCATTAGTGTTACCTCTTTGTGTATATTGAACAGCAGTTCCAGAGGTAGTTACTTTATCAGTATGTATAACTTCTAGATTCTCTGCTCGTAATACTGA
>JACCDM010950418.1_pt1 | contig 32703 bp, 29 predicted proteins | sample 7445851 | NCBI WGS metagenome assembly JACCDM01 (sample SAMN15323438, study PRJNA562643) | freshwater metagenome | isolation source: river surface water | place: USA:Blue River Watershed | collected 2017-08-16
ATGAAGGGTCAAAATTTTGGCGATTTAATGGGTCATTTGGAATCATTGATGGAATTTAAACCTCCATTTATTGAAGTGACCTATCATCGAGAGGAATATATTACCAAAGTAGAAAATGGTGTTGTAAAACGAATACCAATTCGGAAGCGTCCGGGAACCTTAGGGATCTGCGCAGCTATTATGCATCAATTTAAAGTGGAGGCTGTGCCTCACGTAATTTGTGGCGGATTTACCAAAGAGGAAACAGAGGATTTTTTAATTGATTTACATTATTTAGGGATAGAGAATATATTGGCATTACGTGGTGATCACGAAAAAGGTCAAGATTCGTTTATACCCAAAGATGGAGGGCATGCATTTGCGAATGAATTGGTGGCTCAAATTAATGAAATGAATCAGGGTAAGTTGTTGTATGAGGAAACTGAATCATTTCCGACTAATTTTTGTGTTGGTGTTGCCGGATATCCTGAGAAACATTATGAAGCGGTAAGTTTAGATGTAGATTTAAAATATTTAAAGCAAAAAGTAGATGCGGGGGCAGATTATATCGTAACCCAAATGTTTTTTGATAATAAATATTATTTTGATTTTGTTGAAAAATGCAGATCAATTGGTATCAATGTGCCGATTATTCCAGGTTTAAAACCTTTATCTACTGCTAAACAAGTTCAAATATTACCTGAAATTTTCTTTTTAGATATTCCAGAAGTGCTTAAAAATGAAGTACAAAAATGTACATCAGCAGAGCAAATTAAACAAGTTGGCATTGAATGGACGATCCAACAAGGAAATGAATTAATGAAGGCTAATGTGCCAGCACTTCATTTTTATACAATGTCAAAGTCTGACAGCGTGAAAGCAATAGCCAAATCACTTTTCTGATTTGGCTTTTTCAATTATTTCATCAGCTCTATTATGAGCATCTAGTAGTAATTTTGTTACTTTTTTATCTGCTTCCTTTTTTAATTGATCCGCCAATTTTTTAGCAGCAAACTTCGCTAACGGATTGCCTGCTTGTTCGACTAATTTATCTGCTTCAGCATAGGCTTTTGATTTAATTTCTTCGGCAATCGCTTGTGCCTTTTCTAATTCTTCATCTGCTTTTTTCTGAGCCTGCTCAAGTGCCAAATTCTTTTGCTTTTTGATTTCTGTTTTGATAACTTCTTTGGCAGCTTCGGTTGCGGATGAATTGCCAAATATGCCAACTTTAATGAATGGCTTTGTAACAGTACCTGTAATGTTAAACTCTAATGGTATTTTACTAATGATGCCTCCGATGGACGAGAGTGATGTTTTTATCTGATAGTTTAATGTTTGATCTAATCCATTGCTTCCAGAGACAGCAAATGTTCCGATGCTGGTAGGTAGATTAAAAGGTTTGAAAATTAAACGGCCATCTTGAATGACAAAATTAAATTTGCTTGCTTTAAGCGTTAATTCGTTGGCTCCTTTCCATTTTGCTGTTTTAAGCAATTGATTAAAAATTGCGGATCCGCTTCCATTAATATCAGACGTTTGTAGAATTCCTTCTGCAGAAACAGACGAAAGATCTACATCAAATACTTGATTGAAATTTCCTTTGAACGTAAACGAAGGCGAAATGGTACCAATTAAATTTCCAGCAATTGGTAAATAGGTCTTTACAATAGGGAAATGTTCGAACGCTTTTTTGATGTCTAAGTTTCTGATATCTAGTTTTAGATTACTGCCTAAATGTTCTCCGTGTAGAAAAAATCCGAATACATTGCTTATTCCTCCTTTTACTTCAAAAGGTGTTTCTAAGTATTGAAAATTCGATTGAACTTGAAGATTATTGGCATTAAATTTTCCTTCTATCAAAGGCATTTGAATCGATTTTTCTTGAAAAGTGCCAGCGAAATTTCGAACGTTTGCAATTCCTTTTACATGGCCTTTACCAGCTTTCAAAGCATTCACTGTACCTTTAAATTGCATATCTGCTTGAAGATTTCCTGCATAGGAAATTCCTTCCTGTGGAAAGAGTTGTGAAATGGTTTTTAATTGAATGTTTCCTTTTATTCCTCCTTCAAGTGCTGGATCACCCATTGGGTTTTGAATGAACAGATGAGATTGAATGTTTTCTTGATTGATAGAAAAATCAAAAGGTTGTATAGAAATTGTTGTTGCTGAAGTGATACCTGTTTGATTTTGGATTTTCAATCCAAGATATAATTCATGGATTTTTTCGGGTTTGTTTGCATAGCTAAAAGATCCGTTTTCAATATGTAATTGCATGTCAAATGTTGGAATTCGAGTGTCAGTAAGCTCACCAGAAAGTTTACCTTTTAATGATGCATTACCAGCTGCTTGTAATTCATCAAATTGCTTGGAATAAAAAGATGGAATTAATGAAAGGAAATTTTTTACTGTTGCATTTTCAGTTGTAAAGTTTAATTCCATGTTCATGGAATTTTTGGGCATGGCTAATCGATAGGTGAAATGAATGGGAAGTTCATTTAATAGTAACATATTTTTTTCAAACGTAAACTCCATTTTTTTGAAATTCATAACAATAGGAGCTTCAAGGCTTGCTTTTACATTGCTTAATATGGGTTTACCAAGGAAACTAAGATTCCAATTTTCCACTTCCGTTTTACTATTCAATGTAAATAATTCCTCTTTGAAATTTCCAGAACCTGTGTGTTGTACGCCTTTTAAATGGGTGAAAAACCTTCTCGATTGGTCATTATAAATGATTTCTGTATTTTCCAATTGGTATTGTGTCAATTGTAAATCAAGCGCTTTTGATTCACTTGTTTCTGATGCCGCTGCTGATGGTTTTATGATATCCCAGTTTGCTTTGCCATCAGGTAAAACCAAGGCATTTATTTTGGCATTTTTTATCTGTAAATCGTTAATTTGAATGGTCTGAGAAGAAATATATTTCCATAAAGAAATACCTAATTCAATGGATTCAACTTTAGCCAAAGTATCATTTTTAAATTCATCTTTTCCAATAATGTGCAATCCTTCAACCTTTAATTCTGTTTGTGGGAAACTGGTAATTAGACTTAAACTTACGTTCTCTATATGTACCCTTGCATTTATTTGCTCATTTGCCTTTGCAAGTAATTGTTTTTTGATTTCGTCTTGATAAATCCAACTTAACATGAAAGACAAAGCAAAAAATCCTGCTAAAAAAATGATGATATATTTTGCTAATTTTGATTTCATACGAATAATTCCCATTAAATTTATAATTCATTAACGCAATTATGAGAGTTTTGGTTTACGGCGCTTCTGAGAATCCCGAGCGATATGCATACAAAGCTACAGCTTTGTTGTTGCAACATCAGCATGAAGTAGTTTTGGTGGGTCATCGTGAAGGAACTGTTTTTAACATACCCATTCATAAACAAAAGCAGTTTGATCCTATAGATACAGTTACGTTATATGTGGGACCTAAAAATCACGAGGGCCTTTTGGATTATTTAAAAGTCTTGAATCCTAAACGGGTCATTTTTAATCCTGGTACAGAAAACCAAGATTTAGAAAGTGAATTAGAACAGTTAGGTATACAAGTAGAAGAGGCCTGTACACTTGTATTATTGCATACAGGCCAATTTTAAATTATTGCTGGATTAATTTGAAATCAAATTCTTCCATGATAATATTTGCCAATAATTTTTTGCAGGCATTCGTAACAATTTCACTTGCTTCTGCCTCTGAATTTGCTTCCACTTGTAATTGAATGTGTTTGCCAATTCGTACATCAGCTACTTGATTGATCCCTAAATTTGCAAGACCAATTTTTACAGCTTTACCTTGTGGGTCAAGGATTTCTTTTTGAGGCATTACGTTGATTTCTGCTAAAAATTTCATTTTTTACGACTATTAAAGATAAAAATAACTCCAGATAATAGGATGTAACTAATCACGATTAATGGAATAGCTACAAATTTAAGCAATATTAAGTTGATGACACAGAAAATCAGAAAAATGTATCGCATTTGATTTGCGTTCCATTCAAATGATTTAAATTTAAAGGCCATCAAGGGTAATTCAGAGACCATTAAATAACTCATGATAATCGCATAAATTAATAGTCCATTAAAATGTAAAAAGTAGCTTGCAAATTCTGGTTGAAAATGTAAAATAACCGGAATGGAAGCAATGAATAGTCCATTCGCTGGTGTTGGTACACCAATGAATTGATCTGTTTGTCGAGTGTCAATATTGAATTTAGCTAATCTATAAGCTGATGCTAAGGCTAAAGCAAACACCATATAAGGTTTATAAAATCCTCCTAATCCGTAATAACACAAACTTGTACACGATTTTTCCACTAAATGCAAAAGCATAAAACTTGGTAATACTCCAAAAGAAACCATATCTGCTAAGGAATCTAATTGCTTACCAATTTCTGAGTAGGCGTGAAGGAGTCTGGCTAAAAACCCATCAAAAAAATCGCATACCAATGAAATTCCAATGCAATAGGAGGCCCACAATAGGTTTCCTTGCATGACAAAAACAATGCCTATACAACCTGCTAATAAATTACCAAGTGTTAAAAGATTGGGTATTTCTTTTTTTATGCTCATTCGAATCGTACAAATGGATTGAGTTGTTTTTCATCACCAATTTTTGTGGGTCCGCCATGTCCTGGATAAACCACTACATCATCTGGTAAGGTATAAAATTTAGTTTGAATACTTTTGATTAAATCATCGTGGTTGCAATGAGGGAAGTCAGTTCTGCCAATGCTTCTTCTAAATAAGACGTCACCTGAAAGTAGGATTTTGTCTTTTTCAAAATAAAAGGCCACATGTCCGGGCGCATGTCCAGGTACAAATAATACTTTTGGCGACAAATCGCCAAAAGTTAATGCTTGATCCTCATCTAAATAAAAATCTATCTCCGTTTCCTGATAGTGAGGGAAGCCATAAAATATTGCCCTATTTTTAACATCATGCAATATGACAGTTTCCTTCTGATGAAGTCCGAACGGAATTTGGTAAATCTCTTTTATGGATTGTGCGCCTAACACATGATCCACATGTGCGTGTGTATTGATGATCGCTTTTGGCGTAATTTCTTTGCTTGAAATAAATTCTCGAAGGATCGTTCGTTCCTCAAAGGTGTAACAACCCGGGTCAATGATTAAGCCATCTCCTTGTTCATTCCACACAACATACGTGTTTTCTTGAAAGGCATTAAAACAAAAAGATTTTACTTGAATCATACTCAAAATTTGCAAAAAAATGTGGGAAAAGGAAATTAGCGACCCAATAAAAAGATTGTAGGCTTTTTATGCAGATCTGGGATTTGCGATTTCCATTGTTGAATACTCAGTGTTTTAGAAAACGAATCTTCTCCTTTTAAATCTGCTGAGATACTTAATAAACTTTCTGGGAGACAAGTTTGCAACAAATCTTCCAAAATCGCATTGTTTCGATAAGGCGTTTCCATGAAAATTTGTGTTTGACCGGTTTTTATTACTTCCTTTTCTAATTGTTCTATTTTTTTGATTCGATTTGGTTTTTCAATTGGTAAATACCCATGAAAAACAAAACTTTGACCTGAAAATCCTGAAGCCATCAAAGCCAATAAAATAGAGGAAGGACCAACTAAAGGCTCCACCTCAATATTCATTTGATGAGCCAATTGAACAGCAAGAGCCCCTGGGTCTGCTACACCCGGGCAGCCAGCTTCTGAAATAACTCCTACCCATTTACAATTGCTTGACTTTAGACCTTGAAGTATTTTTTTTACATCACCTAATTTACTGTCTTTTGTCAATTCATAAAAAACCAAATCTTCTATTTTAATGCCTAATTTTAATTCACTGATAAACCTTCTTGCAGTACGTGTATTTTCTACTAAAAAATGGTTGCAATGTAAAATGGTATCTCGAATTTCGGCAGGAAGTGTTTGCGAAGCTGTATTTTCTGCAATTGGACAAGGAATTAAGAATAATTTCATATGATTTGCTGAAGAGCTTTTAAAAATGCTTCGGGTTGATCTGCCTGTACCCAATGCCCTGCATTGGGTATTTCTATGATTTCGAAATTTGGAAATATTTCGGCAATTAATCGATGATCTTCAGCTAAAATATAATGTGAATCTTCCCCTTTGATAAAAAAAGTTGGAGTTTCAGAAGGATTACGATGAAATAATTCATGACCTACCACATCAATATTTTTCGTAATAACTTTTAAATTGATTCGAAAGGCAAATTCATTTTGATCATTTCTATACAGATTCTTTAATAAAAATTGTCTTACGCCCTCTTTCTCTTCAAATCGTTTCAAATGTTCATTTGCCTCTGATCTACTTTGTAAATTTTTAAGGTCTAAGGAATTTAAACCATTTAATATTTGCGTATGATGAACTGGATAAAATTTTGGAGCAATATCTACCACAACTACTTTTTGTGCAATGTTCGGGTAGTTTAATTCGAATTGCATCACCGTTTTTCCACCCATGGAATGTCCAATTAAAATTGGATTTTCCAATTGATGATCTTCAATAAATTCCTTTAGATCCGCTGCCATCACCATATAGTCGAATTCATCAGACCATGGGCTTTGACCATGATTTCTTTGGTCTACCAAAAATACTTGATGGTTTTCTGCTAATTGTTTCGCAATACCTAACCAATTGTCAGATGTGCCAAAGATTCCATGTAGGATAATGATTGGAGTCCCTGAATCGCCTACTTGTCTATAGAATAGTTTCATTTGACGTAAATGGCTTTTTCTTTTTGTTTGATTGTTTGTCCAATTTTCCAAAAACGTTGACTTTCAGAGTGCATTAGTTTTTCAAATTCCTCAGTGGAATTAGAATCTACTGCAATGAGTAATCCACCTGAAGTTTGTGGATCTGCTCCAATATAGGTTAAATGTACATCATTACACTCGTCAATTCGGTGTTGATAAGAAGCTAAATTTCTCTTTGTTCCACCTGGAAAGCAATCTTGTTGTAAATAGTGTGATACATTTGAGAGGGTAGGCAACGATTCTGAATTTATTTCAGCTGAAATGCCTGATCCATCACACATTTCTATTAAGTGTCCAAATAATCCGAAACCAGTCACATCTGTTAATGCTTTTACGTATGGAAGAGGTCCGAGAGCTGCTCCTATTTTATTTAGTTCTTCCATTTGTTGAACAGCAGCCTCTAAATCTTTTGAGTCAAGGATATTTCTTTTTTGTGCGGTTGTTAAAATGCCCACACCAAAAGGTTTCGTTACGTATAATGTACAATTAGGGGTGGCAGTATTATTTTGTTTTAGATGTTCCTTTTTTACTTTTCCTGTTACAGCTAATCCGAAAATTGGTTCGGGTGAGTCAATTGAATGTCCACCTGCTAAAGGTATTCCGGCTGCTAAACAGGCATCTCTACCACCATTAATTACTTCTCTTGCAACCTCTGGTGCCAATTTGTCAATTGGCCAACCAAGAATTGCGATGGCAAGAAGGGGAGTGCCTCCCATGGCATAAATATCAGAAATAGCATTTGTAGCAGCAATTTTGCCGAAATGATAAGGATCATCTACAATCGGCATGAAAAAATCGGTCGTAGAAATGACAGCTTCTCCGTTACCCCAATCAAAAGCGGCGGCATCATCTTTACTTTCATTTCCAACAATCAGATCTTTCCAAATAGTTTTGTGATCTGAATGAATTATTTTTTCTAAAAGTTGCGGGGAGATTTTACAACCACATCCAGCTCCGTGAGAGTAGGATGTCAATTTTATTGGATTTTCTTCTGCTTTCATTGAATAAATTTGGTACAAAAATATTCTTTAAAAAGTTAAAAATTAATTTTCTGTTAAGAAATTAGGAAAAATGTGATTATTCGGGCATTTGAGTAGGGAAATTTATAAAAAAATATTCGTTTAGTACTAAAAGTCAAGGAATTGTATACTTGTCATAAATTGAAGTTTTTGGAGTATTTAATTTTTATAAGTTAATTTGCATAGTCAAACTAAAATTCATTTTATTACTAAATTCCAAATTTATGCAGAAAAGATTTACGTTTAAGTCTGTATTGTTGGGTGCAATTTTTGCACTATTTGCAATACTGCCTTCTGGGCGAGTTTTTGCTCAGGGTTCAACAACTGCTGCGATGGCAGGTGTTGTTGTAGATGAAAAGGGAGAAGGTCTTCCTGGAGCTACAGTTATTGCCGTACATGAGCCAACTGGTTCTCGTTACGGTGCATCTTCTCGTGCTGACGGTCGTTTTAATATCGTTAATATGCGTGTAGGTGGTCCTTACAAAGTAACAGTTACATTTGTTGGTTATAAGGATGCTGTTCAAACAGGTATTGTTTTAACACTTGCTCAAGAGTTACGTCAAAACTTCAAATTAGAAGTTAGTCAAGCTCAATTAGAGGAGGTTAAAGTAATTGCTTCTCGTAGTTCAGTTATTAACTCAGGTAGAACTGGTGCTGCTACAACAGTAGGTAATTCACAAATTACAACTTTACCAACTTTAAATCGTTCATTGGGAGATTTCGCTCGTTTAGATCCACGTGCAAATGGTTTAAACTTTGCAGGTAGAAATGCTTTATACAACAACATTACGGTGGATGGAGCTTATTTCAATAATGCATTTGGTTTACAATCTACTATTGGTTCTCAAGCAGGTGCTTCGCCAATTTCAGTAGATGCGATTGATCAGTTTCAAGTATTAATTGCTCCTTATGACGTTCGTCAAGGTATGGCAACAGGTGCTAACATCAATATTGTTACTAAATCTGGTACTAATAATTGGACTGGTTCTGCTTATTATTTCGGAACTAATGAAGGTTTAGTGGGTAATAAGATTGGTGATGTAACAAACCAATATGGTAAATTCCAAAGAGGACAATTTGGTGGTCGTTTAGGTGGAGCAATCATTAAAAACAAATTATTTGTTTTTGGTTCATTTGAACAAGAAAATGAAACAACTCCAGGTTCAAACTTTGTTGCTAGAGCTTCAACTGCTTCTCAGTCTGCTAGTGAGTCACGTGCTTTACAAGCAGATATGGATCGTTTAAAAGATTTCTTGAAAACTAAATTCAACTACGATCCAGGAGCATACCAAGGTTATGATAAAGAGAAGTATTCTCAAAAAATTAATATTCGTCTAGATTGGAATATTTCTGATAAGCATAAGTTTAACTTCAAGTATAATTACTTACGTTCTTATTCAGATATTAGTCCATCTTCATCTGGTTCTTTGACAAATGGTCGTTCACCATCATCTCAGGTGTTGCCTTTCCAAGGAATTATGTACCGTATCAATAACAACTTAGATTCTTACATAGCTGAATTGAACTCGACGTTCTCTTCTTCAGTTGCTAACAATTTAACAGTTGGTTATACGCAAATGCGTGACTTCCGTCAATCTCCAGTTAACAATACTCCATTCCCAACAGTTGATATCGGTAATGGTGATTTGACTGAGTTAACTACATTCGGTTATGAGCCATTCTCGGCGAATAACATTTTGAATTCAGATATTTTCCAAATTTCAGACAACTTAACTATTTACAAAGGAAAGCATGTTTGGACTTTAGGAGCGGCATACGAAACAAATGCATTTAGCAATGGTTTTGCGCCAAACTACTATGGAGCTTATCAATTTAAGTCAATTGACGACTTTATCAAAAATGCTTCAGGTGATGCAACTGTATTACCAGTTAGATATCAGCAACAGTGGTCAAACTATTCTACGTTCCCATTTGCTGAAATGAAAGGTTCAACTTTATCTTTCTACGGTCAAGATGAAATTTCTGTTGCTAAAGGATTGAAGTTAACATTTGGTCTTCGTGGTGATGGAACTTCGTTCCCAGTTTCTCAGGAAGCAAAATACAATAATACGTATGTTTCTGGTTTAACTTTCCGCAATGGAGCTCGAATCGAATCTACAAATAAATTCCCAGATTTCACTTTATTGTGGTCTCCACGTTTTGGATTTAACTGGGATGTGAAAGATGATAAAACTACTCAAATTCGTGGTGGTTTAGGTATCTTCTCTGGTCGTGTTCCATACGTTTGGTTATCTAATCAATTATCTAATAATGGTGTATTGTTTGGTTCAGAAAACTTATCTTCTGCAGCTGATATGGCTAAGCATCCATTTAATCCAAATGTTGATGCTTATAGACCTGCTATCTCATCAAATGTACAGCCTTTAGCTTATAACTTAGCTGTTACAGACCCTAACTTTAAATTCCCACAAGTTTTCAGAACAAACTTGGCAATTGACAAGCAATTAGGTGAAGGATGGATTGTTGGTTTAGAAGGTATTTATACGAAAGATATCAACGCCGTTTATTTAGAAAACATCAACTTACCTAACGCAATGGGTAAGGCAGTTGGAGCTGACAATCGTCCAATCTGGTATACATTTGTTAATGGAATCCCGACTGCATCTACAAAGAATTACCAAATCTATGGTAATTCGAAAGGAGTGAATGCACCGTCTACAGGTAACTCTGTAACGAATCCAAACATTTCTGATGCGATTGTGATTAAGAATACTAACTTAGGTTATTCTTATGCATTTACTGCTACTGTTTCAAAAGCATTTAACAATGGTTTGTTCGCAAGTTTAGCGTATACAAATTCTGATTCTCGTTCAGTGAATGATGGTGGTTCAATCGCTCAATCTCAATGGAGAGACCGTGTAGTTTCTGGTGATCCAAATGAGAATGTTTTAGGATATTCTTCTTATTTACAGACTCACCGTTTCAATGCCTACGGTTCTTACAAAATCAATTATTTGAATGAGAAAGCAAGTACTACTTTTGGATTTACTTATTCAGTAGCTCCAGCAGGTAGATACTCTTATGTGTACTCTGGTGATATGAATGGTGATAACCAAACTTCAAATGATTTGATGTACATCCCACGTGGACAAAGCGAAATTATCTTGAAAGATTTAACGGGTTATACTGCAGATCAACAATGGCAAGATTTAGACAAATTTATTTCTCAAGATCCATATTTGAGCTCAAGAAGAGGTCAGTATGCTGAAAGAAATGGTGCTGAATTACCTTGGCAAGCAAACTTTGACTTTAAAATCATTCAAGATTTTTATGTTAAAGTTGGAGGAAAGAAAAATACAATTCAGTTAACTTTAGATATCTTCAACTTCGGTAACTATGTGTCACCAAACTGGGGATTAGGTCAGTCGGCAATCAAAACTGCTGTGTTGAACTATGTTAACAATGACGCCTTAGGTCGTCCAGTATTCCAATTCCCATTCCGTTCAGGTACTACTCCATTGAAAGAAACTTTCCAAAGAAATCTTGGTTTAGGTTCTAGATGGCAAGCACAATTTGGTTTACGTTATATCTTTAACTAAGATCAAATTGAATACGCAAAAAAGGCTTCGAGAAATCGAAGCCTTTTTTGTTTGAAAAAATAGCTGCGGATTTAAATCCGAAGCTAATAACATTCAATTTTTCCACTTTCCACTTTCCACTTTCAACTCTCAACTCTCAACTACATTTTATTAATCCACTCCTTAATCAATTCAACCCCCTCCTTATGTATCATAGTTCTTCCGAGTTCAGGCATCATAATGCCTGGGTCTTTGGAATTCATTCGGAAATATAGAATACTTTCTTTTGCCTTACCTGGGAAAATATCAAATAGAAAATTCCCTGAACCTCTCCCTGCTGCAACAGGACTTTTCATAAATCCGTATGTCGTAGCATCTTTATTACTCCAAGATAAGTTTAATCCACTATTTTTTGCAGGACCAGCAGAATTATGACAATGAGCGCAATTAATATCCAAATAGGCTTTTGCTCTTTCTGCAAGTGGAGCCTGTAAATCTTGATAATTTACAAGTTTTGGCGCATTGATTAATTGTGCTTCAGAAATATCCAAAATACCCATTTCTTTTAATGCTAAGAGCTGATTTTTCGTTTGATGAGAATATGTGTATTCTTTGTTTAATTGTCTCGCAGAAGGACCAATTGGGCTCATAGTGCCATTTACTTCATGACAACCTTTACACTGATTTATATTAGGCACTTCATAGGTAAACTGTAGCAACTGATTTTTATGATTTTTGAATTGAACAGGAATTGAAGCTCCTGTAATTTCTAAAGTTGCATCGGTTTGCCCTTCATTCCAGACATATGGATAAGCTTTCCAACCTTCTGATTCATGAATTAATAAGCGTGTTTCAATAATTCTTCTTCCTAATTCAGGTTTAGTTTCGTTGATAGGATAATAAAAGTTTTTAATGATGATTGTACCTTTCGGGAAGTCCAACACCTTCTCTGAATGATAATTAATTTTAGTTCCTTTGGGAATTTTTATAAATCGAGCTTTTGAAGCGTAATCCGTAAATAAAGCACTGTTTAAATCGTAGGGTATTACACCATCATTGGGTTCTAGATTTTTTATGTCACCTTTAAATAATTCATAGCTTGATAATTTCTCGGGAATCGAAGGTTGAGCGTGTTGGAATAATGCCAAGATTACATAGCAGCAGAAAATACTTAAAAATATTTTTATTACTGAACTCATTTTTACAAGATTGGCCGTGCCGTTTTGAAAATATTTAAATTTTTGTTTTAGTACAAATCAAAATGATTTGAAGAAAGTCTACACTCGGCACAGCCGAGCGAAAGATGGTTAATGTAAAACCTTATCGTTGATATAGTCACAATCATATTTGCTGATATCCCAACTTTTATTTTTGAAATTATGCTCTGCGTCTAAATTCATAAATGTTTGATTCGTATTATTTCGAACACAAATTTTAAATTCTGGGAATGGTTCACCGGATTGGTTCAGTTTTTTGGGATCTAAAATTCCATCATATACGATCATCGGCGGGTTTTTTCCAAATTTTAAAAGAAATCTGTACATTTTTCCAAATCGGCCTCTCGATGGCACTCTTCCAGGTTTCCTTTCGAAAAAATTGTCATGTATGTAAATTCCAGCAGGGTAGGGATCGTATGCATTATCTTTTATAGGAATCTCTGTCATATAATAACTGATAATACCTGCACCCATTGTTTGATGATTTATCACTTGATTTTTAAAGATTTCAACATGATTTGTTGCCAAAACTAACACTCCAGTTCCTTGAGGTACATTTCCAACGATATTTCCTTTGGGTGCAAAATTGGGTAAATTATTTTCCTGAATAAGATTTTCATGCACCAAAACATGTCCTCCTTTTTTTTGTACTAAATCAGGTAAATCAAATACTAAAATTCCTCCTGTATTACCTATTGCACGATTGTTAAATACTTCTGCATATAAAGAATTTTCAATTTCTATTCCTGCAACATTTTGAGTAGCTAACGAATTTTTTACAATTATGTGTTTAGATTGTCCCACATAAATTCCTGCATCTGAAGCTCCAATAGCAATACAACTATCTATTGTCACTCGTTCACACATTACTGGATAAAGAGCATAACTACCGTTGCTAGCCTTTGGACCATTTGTCCATTCTGCTTTTACTTTTCTGAAAGTAATATCATTTACCTCCATCGTTTTAATTAAATCACCTTTAGCGTTTTGTGTCGTTAGATTTTCGATGATTATGTGTTCGCAATTGGTGATTTTAATTCCTTCAGCACCTGAAGTTTGATTACTAAAATTTAAAATACTTTTGTCAATACCCTTTCCTCGAATAATGACATTTTTTTTACCTTCTAAAGATAATGTTTTTGTTAGATTGAAATTGCCTTCTTCAATCTCAATGACTGAATTGTTTTCTGCCAATAGAAATTTAGTCTGTAGTTTTTTTTCAAAATCAGCTTGTCCAAAAATTGGTGTAATAGCAAATACAATAAATAATGAGATTAAACTTAAATAGGTTGCTTTCATAAGATTAGTAAAAAATAAACTTCTTGATAATTTTTATTTTTTCCAATTTTCAGAGGTAAAATTATTTACATTTGAAAAACCTAACCAAAATAACAATGGAAAAATATGTACAACAATTATTGGCAGACTTGAATGCTGCACGTCGTTCTGGTCGTCTAATATCAAAGCAATCCTTTCATTCTCTTGAGGATTCAATCGAGGAATTAGAATCCTATTTTGGGATTCCTAAAAGTCAATTAATAAGTGATGTGATTGGTTTAACAGCAGAATGGTTTCCCCCTGCGGAACAACTGAATTTACAACAAATGCAAAAGATTAATGTCGCTTATGAGAAGTGTTTGCAATCTTGGAATATCATTGTTGATTTACCTAAATCATTTCCGATCAACAGGAAATATCAATTGCTAGTATTTTCACTTAATCGAAGAGTAACCATCATGCGGTTTGGCTATTTTCATCTTGATTTTTGTGATCAACATTTAGAAGCTTGTCCATTAGGTCCATCCCACTGCTCATGCCAACATTTTTTTAATGATATTCAATACCATTTAAACGATTGGGATGAAGAAGAGGAATGGACCGATTAGGGTTTAGTTTTGAGGTCTTTGGCCAAATCCACCACCACCTTGACGCATTCTTGCCTGCATTTCTTGGTATTTTTCCAATTGCTCAGGAGTTAAAATGCTTTTTAAGTTCTCAATCATTGCCTGTCCATTTTTTTGCATGGCCTCACGCATTTGATCCATTCCTAATCCAGATTGACGCATCTCCATCATTTTTTCAACATTTGATTGAAGTAATGGCCAAATCTTTTTGGATTGGTCTTTGGAAAGTTTTAATTCTCCTTCTAAACGATCCATTTGTCGCTGTACCATCGCTTCTGGATTAAAATCCTGAGCCTGAGTTGCAAAATTACCTGCTAAAAGTGCAAAGGTTAATGCAAGTACTTTTTTGATTGTTTTCATGTGTGTATTATTTGTTATAAGGTTTAAAATATTTTTTTTAAGATTTCATTAAATACATCCGTTGACTCTAAATCATCGGTACTTTTATTGTTCGAAATAAAGATTGGATAAAAGGATCTATCTACAAAAGGACTACCATGAGAACCCTTTATTAATGTTGCATCCAAAGGGATAACATTCATCAAATATCTAAATCCTGATAATTTTCTAGCTAATTTATAAGCAGCTTTTAACTTTATAAATGGATTTTTGGGATCCATAAACATTTCTACTGGATCATATCCTGGTTTTCGATGAATATCTACTAACCTTGCAAAATCTGGCGCTTTTTGATCATCCATCCAATAATAATAGGTAAACCATGCCTGATCCTCAGCAATTAAAACCAAATCTCCTGATCGTTTATGATTTATCTGATATGGTTCTTGGTCTTTTTTGTCCAGAATTAGTTTGATTCCATTTAATTGACTAATCTCCTTTTTAATTTGTTCAACTTTAGATGAATCTTTAATGTAAATGTGAGCTATTTGATGGTCAGAAGCTGCAAAAGCTTCTGAAGCTCCTGCATCTAATAATTCCAATCCTCTCTCTTCTCTAATGGCAAGATGTCCCTTTTCTCTTAAAAACCGATTGATATGAATGGGTTGTGAAACTGGATTAATACCATATTCAGAGAGCAAGATAATTTCGGCTCCAACTGATTCAAAATGTTCCACCAACTGTTTCACAACTTGATCAATTTCTCCTAACTCTTTTTTGATTTTTGAAAAATCATTCCCAAATTTTTGTAAACAATAATCTAAATGTGGCAAGTAGATTAAATTCAATGTAGGATTATAGGTTTTATCTACATAAATGGATGCATCCGCTATCCATTGAGTAGATTTAATATTTGCATTGGGTCCCCAAAAATTAAATAATGGAAACGTACCTAATTTTTCTTGTAATTCATCCCGTAAACTCGCCGGATGTGTATAACAATCAGGTGCCTTTACTCCATCTGCATGATACTGTGGTCGAGGTGTAACCGAATAATCAGCACTTGAATACATATTGTACCACCAAAACATTTTTGAACAGGTAAAATTGGGATCTTTCTTTTTGGCTACTTCCCATATTTTTTCTGCTTCAACCAAATGATTGGATTGTTTCCAAAATTTCACTTCAGCATCCGAATGATCGTACCATCCATTTCCAACAATTCCATGCTCAGCAGGTAATTTGCCAGTTAAATAAGTGCTTTGCGAAGTCGTTGTAAGCGCTGGCAAAACAGGCTTTATTTTCTGAAGACTATTTTTTTGAATATAATATTTAATAAAGGGCGTAAATTCCCCAATCACACTTTCACTTAATCCAACAATATCAATTACGGCAGTTTTTTTCATTTATTGTATATGGTCTAAAACCCATTGTACTTCTCTTGCAACTGATTCTTCTATTGGTTTTTGAAATTCACTTGGTAAAACTCCCCAGGTATATGTTTCAATTTCTAATTGCTTAGTTATGGAATTTAATTTTTGATAAGTTAATGATTTGACAATCTCAGACTGCGTTGATCCAATATTTTCATAATTTTCTATAAAAATTGGCACATGAAAATGAACTCTAGCTTCTTTAATTTGGTCATTAATATGTTCAAAAGCTTCATCTAAATCGCTATATTCTATAATTTCATTAGATCGATTCAATGCTCGCACTTGATGCAAATAGATAGGTTCTTTATATTGCTTTAATGTGTCCATTTGCTCTTCAAAATGCTTCGATAAATCTACTTTAAGGGCAGAACTGATCTGAATTTTACCTACTCCAATTCCTTTAGATTTTAATTCATCTAAAGTTTCTTCAATTGGATCATAACTAATCGCATAATGACAAACATCAAAACAAATTTGAATATGCTCTTTCAAAATATCCGTGTACTCTGGATGATTTTGTAATAAAACATGTTCATACCAATCCATAAATTCACGATGATTTCCTAATAATCCATCGGGTTCTGGCTCAATGTCCAAATGAATAGATTTACCTGTTTTCTTTTTTAAAGTATTTAAAAACAAGGCTAATTCAACGATGTGATTGGTTGAAATACGAAATACCTCCGGCATTTCATTTTTGTTCCACCAAAATTTATAAGATAGGGGTGAAGTAGAAATACCTGCTGTCTCCAACGTTTCTGGAAGAATTTGTACTAAAATTTCAGCAAGTCTTTTCGTATACTCTAATCGGTCTTTTGTGGTCCAATCTGGACGATGCACTTCATCTTTTACTTTCGAATGATGAAAACCACCAAATGGAAACCCATTTAAAGTAAACACAAATAGATTTTCAGTATTTAACCAATTTTTTAATTCATCAATGTACGCTGGAACGGATAGTAAATCAATTGATGCTTGATAGGCAATTCGAAGCCCAAAACCGAAAGCTTGTTTCGGACAAACTTGGGCCTTTACTTTTGGGAGATTATTTTTTAATTCTTCAAAGTGTTCTTTCCAGTTTTCACCAGGATGAATATTACTACAATAGCCTAAAATTCCACTTGATGTGATCATTGAGATAAGTCTTTTAATATGTCAACCGCTTTTTTCATTTGGTCGAAATCAATCGAATGAACTTCAAATCCTTTTCCTATTTTTTCCAAAAGAGTGATCGTCAACTGACCACCTAAATGTTCTCTGAATTCATTTAATCCATTAAATAAATTGATTTTATCGTTTTCTTCCAAAGCCTCATGGTAAGTAGCAAATCCTAAATCTTGAAACAAATACACCACATTTACAGCTTCCTCCATATGTATGTATCCCAATAATGCAGAATAAAGCGTGTCTAAACAAATTCCTATGGCAACTGCTTCCCCATGTCTGATTTGAAAATTACTTAAATATTCTAATTTATGTGCAGCCCAATGACCGAAATCTAATGGTCGTGCGGAACCAGTTTCAAATGGATCTCCACTAGCAATATGCTGCATATGAAGTTTTGCACAACGGTAAATTTGTTCTACCATGGTGTCTTTTTTACCTTCAACTAGTTCTGCAGCATGATCTTTAATCCATTGATAAAATTCAATATCTTTGATTAAAGCTACTTTTATGGCTTCTGCAAGTCCTCCACGTAAATCTCTGGCATCTAAGGTTGATAAAAACTGAAAATCATTAAATACTGCCACAGGTGGAGCAAATGTGCCCAAAAAATTCTTTTTCCCTAAATAATTAACACTGTTTTTTACCCCTACACCAGAATCGTTTTGCGACAACACAGTTGTTGGTATTCTGATCAATTTAATTCCTCTATGGGATATAGCTGCTGCATATCCAACCATGTCTAAAAAAGCACCTCCTCCTATACAGGCTACAAAAGAATGTCGATCAATACCATGTTCATTAATTGCGCCAATGACTTCCTCGTAGTATCTAGGATCATTTTTGCATGGTTCACCACCGGCTAATACCAAAATTTCAGGCATTAGTTCGGCAAATTTTTCATTTGAAAAATACTTTACTATTTGAGGAATTAAAGATGAATGGGTGTTACTAACTGAATCGTCAATCACAAAAAGTATTTTCTTTTGGTAATCTCTTGTTCCAAAATCTTCAATAAATTCTTTAAAAATAGAGTTTCCTTTTTCAAACAGATTTTCGGTAAAAAAAACCTCATATCTGTAAGGAACTGAAAATTCTTGTATAATCGACTGTTGTTTCATTCTTAAGTTACGGCAAATTGCTTAGCCAAAAATTTGGATAAAAATAAAAGGCTAAAGACAAAAATAGCAATAAACCATTGTTCTCCTATACTTGCCCATCCTGCATTCATTACAATAAGCGACAAAACTCCTGATTTTACTGCCTTGCCTATGTTGGGACCAATCGGATTTTGAAAAGCTTTTAGCAATGGTGGATATATCAAATAAGCATGAATCGCTACAAATGGTAATGAGTAAATTAGATGATCGTGTTTTATTGAATAATGGATTTGACCCATTTGAATAAATAAATAAAATACCAATGCGACTAGCATTGGCCATTTTTTGCTTCCATTAACTTCACCTTTACTGATTAATGTAATCGCAGCAATATAGATCAATGGCAATAAAAGTAAATGGGAATATTCCATAAAATTGGTAGGATCCCAACTCATACCCAAGCCTAAATTAAAAGAGCGACATAATCCCATTATTAATGGTCCAAAAACCAAATAATTTTTTGCAAAAGCATCATATAATAATATGAATGCAACTAAAATAGTTGCCAAAAATCCTGAAAATAGACTATTGGCAAAGGCTAGTCCTATTCCAATGGCAAACAATAAAATACCTCCTCCAATGGCAGTATTCATGGAAAGTCGACCGGAGGGTAGTGCTCTTTCTGGCCTTTCAATTTTGTCAAGTTCAAGATCAAATACATCATTCATCACAACGCCACCGGCATATAACATCATGCTACTAATTCCTAATAATAACATTGGGTAAATTTGATGTGTCGATATTCCAAAATGAAAACCAATAATCGACATTCCTGCCAATATATCACTCAATGCTGTGATGACATTCGCAGGTCTACATAGTTCTAAAAAAGCCCTAATTTTACCCATTAGCGAATGAAAATAGATGATTTATCAACACGTGGAGATTGGCCACCTCTTAAAATGGTATTTCCATTGAATTTTTGAGATTGATCAATTTCAAATCCATTAATAAAATCTGCTTCATTGATTTGTCCACTCTGAGCAAATGCTTTTAAAGCATTTTCATACGTTACTTGATAGATTTCTTTCTCTGAAATACCATGAATTTTCATTAAAGCTGCCGTTTTAGGGATTGCCATTGGGTCGGAAATTCCCCAATCTGCTGCTGAGTTTACCATAATACGTTCTGAACCATATTGTTTAACGATTTCTACCATTCGTTCATTTCCCATTTTGGTAAATGGATAAATGGTAAATGCCGCATAAAATCCTTGGTCTAAAACTGATTTGACTGTTTCCTCGTTATTATGGTCAATGATAATCATTTTCGGGTCAATTTGATGTTCCAAGGCAATTGCCATGCTTCGTTCAGTTCCTTTTTTCTTATCCCTGTGAGGTGTATGCACCTGAACTGGTAAATCAAATTCTTTTGCCAATTCGAGCTGTGCTCGATAATATTTTTCTTCTAAAGCTGTCTGGTCGTCAAATCCAATTTCTCCAACACCAACAACACCTTCCTTTTGTAAATACAAAGGTAAAATTTCCATTACTTCCTCAGCCAAAACCTCATTATTTGCTTCTCTCGAATTTAAACCTATTGTGCAATAATGTTTGATACCAAATTGTGATGAACGAAAACGTTCCCAACCAACTAAGCTCGAAAAATAATCCTTGAAGGAAGCCAATCCAGTTCGTGGTTGCCCTAACCAAAAGGCTGGTTCAATAATGGCAACAATGCCAGCATCTGCTAATGCCTCATAATCATCAGTGGTCCGAGAAGTCATGTGAATATGTGGATCAAAGAATTTCATTCCTTGAATATGATCTCGATAATTCAATGGCGTTTGGTCTGTGGAACTTTCAACACCACTTGACTCAAAATGGGATGGATTTTTATGATTTTGGCACATAGTCTTAATTTCCTGTATAAATCGGTTCGTTATTTTCTAAGGTTGACCAGTGAAATGCATTGAATTTTTCAATAATTTCTCGGTTCGAATCTTTTATTTCTTTACAAAGTGGGTATTTAGATTCATATAAAACTAAACAAGCTGCTAATTGATCCCTTTCATCTGTTGATTGAATCAATTTTTTTAGATCATTTGCTATCGTTTCATTAACAAATGGACTAACCAATCGCCAAACTTGTGAAGGTACTCTTCTACCTGCTGCCCATCGTTCGTGCGCAAAATCAGATAATGTTTCAGCTAATTTGGCATTTCTTCTTTCATCTAATCCAACGATTAAATGAATTGGCTTATCGTTAAAAATACATTTTAGAATTAATTGGTTCCAAGCCGCCTCTTCAAAATAATGATAAGCATATGGGTTATAGAAGGCAATGGCATCAAATATATTTCCTACATTTGATCGAACAGCATCTTTAGCTCGGTTAAGTAAAGATTCCGGTTGCGTCGAGACCAATAAAAATTGAATGAGAGCAACAGATTCATTTATTTCAGCTGTTTCAAATAAATGATCCATCCATTTCTGATATTCTACATCTGTTGCTTTTTCAGAAAGATGACTTAATAGGTATGCTCTTACGATCGCCTCTTTTGAAAGTTTGTCTAAATTCCAAAGTCGATCAAATGATTTCCATAATTCTAAAGTAGATAATTCTTTTTTTTCAATTTTGCGACTTGATAAAACAAAAGCAAGTGCTAATTCTTTAGCATTTGATTCCATTTTTGAAGTCAACCATGACCTCTCTGTATCTGTAAGGAAGCGATTTAAATAGGTTAAAATTTCGGCAGATTTCATCGTTTATTCATCTAACTACATATACGAAAATAATCAAATTTGGTCAAAATTTCACATAAATCTCCTAAAATGATTAAAATCATTAATTCTAAAAGAAAATTAGATTTATTTCATTAAATTACCTTTTGAATTATCTCTAAATTAGAATATTCTTTGTTTCAACCCATGAAAAAAATACAAACTATTTGCTACCTTCTTTTTGCATTCCTTTTTTATTGTCAATCGTCTTTTGCACAGTTTTCTATTCGTGATGTTAAATCATATTCCTTTCCGAGCGAATTGGTTACTTCTTTAAAAGGTGATCAGATTGCCTTGGCTATGAACGAAGAGGGTGTTCGAAATATTTATGTTGGAGAGGCCCCAAGTTACAAATTAAAAAAATTAACCAATTTTCAATTAGATAATGGTCAAGAAATAACTTCTATATCTATTAGTTCCAATGGGAAATGGGTCGTTTTTGTATTAGGTGGTGAACATGGAGGTAACTGGGATCGAAGTAAAGCTGTAAATACTAATTCATCAAAATTGCCTTCGGAAGTTCGTGTTTGTCAAATTGCCTTTGATGGTGGACCCATTAAATATATTTCGGAAGGAGATTATCCAACAATTTCTAAATCAGGTGAAGTAGTTGCTTTTATTAAGGAAGATCAACCTTGGGTTTGTCACTTAGATTCACTATCCGGTGATGATTTTCTGGAAATTCCTCATCAATTAATTCAAACACGTGGTAAGGTTTCAGATTTACAATGGTCGCCAACTAAGAATCAATTAGCTTTTACGGTAGACCGTGGAAATTATTCGTTTATTGCTTATACAAATCTTGGAAAAGAATTAGAATCAGAAACAATTAATTGGGTTTCTCCAAGTTTTCATAAAGATTTTAGTCCTCGTTGGTCTCCATCTGGAGATCAAATTGCTTTCATAAGAACAAGTGCCCAGGGTGGTGAACCAGATTCATTATCCATTCGAAAGCCTAATTTTTGGTCTATTCTATTGAGTGACTTAAAATCAAAAGAGGCAAAATTAGTTTGGGAATCACCTAAAAATAATCGTGGTACTTTGCCTCCAACGGATGGTCGGGCAAATTTGCTTTTTTCATCAACCGAAATTATCAATTTTACAAGTTACCAGGATGGATACCCACACTTATATAGTGTTTCAAGCAAAGGTGGAAAAGGCACTTGCCTGACACCAGGTAATTTCATGGTAGAACACCTTTCATTAAGTCCCAATAGGCGTTCAATTACTTTCGATGGTAATTTTGGAGCAGATCCAAATGATTTTCATCGTCGACACGTTGGAGTTGTTTCTATTGATAAACCTGACATGAAATTCCTTACCACAGGAACTGGTAATGAATGGAGTGCAAAATTGACTCTTAATCAAGATGAATTTATTTACCTTGGTGCCAATGCACAAAAAGGACCACAATTATTTGTCCAGACAAATGTGCAAACAGCAACTTCCTTGTCTGCTCATCTTTACCCTTTAAAATTTCCAGAAAAACAATTAGTTGTTCCAACATCTGTTGAATTTAAATCGTTGGATGGTTTAACTATTTATGGCCAAGTTTTTGACAATGGAGATGGAAAAACAAATAAACCAGCAGTAGTTTTTGTGCATGGTGGGCCTTCTCGTCAAATGTTGTTAGGTTGGCATTATTCAGATTACTATGCAAATGCATATGCCCTAAATCAATACTTAGCGCAACAAGGATTTGTGGTTTTATCTGTCAACTATCGTTTAGGAATTGGATATGGATTTGAATTTCAACACCCTGCTAATTTTTTAGTTGCTCCCGAATATTGGGATGTAAAAGCAGCAGGCGAATGGCTTTCTAAACAATCAAATGTGAATCCTAAGAAAATTGGTTTGTGGGGAGGATCTTATGGTGGATATTTGACTGCTATGGGTTTAGGTAAAGATTCAAAACTATTTGCTGCAGGTGTAGATATACATGGCGTACATGATTGGCTTGTTTATAACGAAAAGGCCTTATTCGGAGAAGCAAATAAAAAAGCACCTGATGCAGATTGGGCAGCTAATTTAATCGCAAAAGGTTCTCCGACTTCCTATGTAAGCAGCTGGACTTCACCTGTATTATTCATTCATGCTGACGATGATAGAAATGTGGCTTTTCAACAATCAATTGATTTAATCAAACGATTAGAAAAGAAAAAAGTAAAAATGGAGACAATGGTTATCGTAGACGATAATCACCATTGGTTTAAACATGAAAATGCTGTAAATGTATTGGAATCAACTGCTGAATTTCTCAAAAATCAATTAATGAAATAGAAATTCAATTGGATTGAGTAATTTTGCAACATGAATGCAGAACGTCCCATTACGGATTGGTTACCTTTAACCAAAAAAGAAGTTGATAAGAGAGGTTGGGATCAACTGGATGTCATTCTGATTTCTGGAGATGCCTATGTGGATCATCCTTCCTTCGGTACGGCCGTAATCGGACGTATTATTGAAAGTGAAGGCCTTAAAGTGGGTATCGTCGCTCAACCAAATTGGCAAGATGATCTTCGCGATTTTAAAAAATTAGGCAAGCCAAAATATTTTTTCGGAGTTACTGCAGGTTGTATGGATTCTATGGTGAATCATTATACGGCTAATAAGCGCTTGCGCTCCAATGATTCTTACACGCCAGGTGGTGAAGCGGGTTTTCGTCCAGATTATGCAACCATCGTTTACTCTAAAATTTTAAAAGAGATTTATCCAGATGTTCCTGTATTGATTGGTGGAATTGAGGCTTCCTTGCGTCGAGTTACGCATTATGATTATTGGTCTGACCAATTAATGCCTTCCATTTTAGTTGATTCCAAAGCCGATGTGTTAGTGTATGGGATGGGAGAACAGCCCTTGCGTGAATTGATTAGAGGTTTAAAGGAAGGCAAAGGGTTTAACGATTTGCACAGCATCAAGCAAATTGCCTATTTGCAGGATGCAAATAGTGTTTTGTCAAAATGGGAGGAAACCGAGACTGTAGAACTTGCAAGTCATGAAGAATGCCTGTCTGATAAAATTAAATATGCTTCTAATTTTAAAATTGTAGAAGTTGAATCAAATAAATGGCAAGCTAATCGAATTTTACAAAAAGTAGAAGGTCAGTTACTAGTGATTAATCCACCTTTCAAAACCATGGATGAAAAGGAAATGGATAAATCATTCGATTTACCTTATACCCGTTTGCCTCATCCAAAATATAAAAAGCGAGGTCCCATACCGGCTTTTGAGATGATCAAGTTTTCGGTCAATATGCATCGTGGTTGTTTTGGTGGATGTAGTTTTTGTACAATTTCAGCGCATCAGGGTAAATTCATAGCATCAAGAAGCGAGAAATCTATTTTGAAAGAAGTGGATTTTATTACCAAACAAGATGATTTCAAAGGGTATATTTCTGACCTAGGTGGACCTTCTGCAAATATGTATCGAATGAAGGGAAAAGATGAAGAAATATGTGCGCGATGCGTTAGTCCAAGTTGTATTCATCCTGTTATTTGCTCTAATTTAGACACTTCTCATAAGCCACTTACCAATTTATATAGAAAAGTAGATGAGCATCCAAAGATTAAAAAAGCCTTTGTTGGATCTGGAGTTAGATACGATTTGTTGGTAGACGATTTTAATAAAAATAATCAAGATGGAAATCATGATGAGTATATGGAACAACTGATTACTCGACATGTATCTGGAAGATTAAAAGTAGCACCTGAACATACTTCCGATAATACACTTCGGATTATGCGTAAACCATCTTTTAAATATTTCAAAAAATTTAAGGAGAAATACGACCAAATTTCCGAGAAGCATCACTTACGTCAGCCTTTGATTCCCTATTTTATTTCATCTCATCCTGGTTGTGAAGAAGTTGATATGGCAAATTTGGCTGCAGAAACGAAGGACATGGGTTTTCACTTGGAGCAAGTGCAAGATTTTACACCAACACCAATGACAGTCGCTGAAGTTATCTACTATTCAGGTGTTCATCCATATACCTTACAGCCAGTTAAAACGGCAAAAACACGAGAAGAAAAACAAAATCAAAATAAATATTTTTTCTGGTACAAATCTGAATTTAAAGATTGGATTCGTAATCGACTAAATAAATTAGATCGACCAGATTTAGCTCAAAGATTATTGGGTTTTACAAGACAACAAAATCAAACAAATAAAAAATGGAAGTAAGAGATAGTAATGGCAATTTATTAAATGAGGGTGATACAGTAGTGGTAATCAAAGATCTAAAAGTTCGTGGGTCTTCAGGAGTTATTAAAAGAGGAACAGTAGTTAAAAATATTCGTTTAACTGATGATGAGGACGAAATTGAAGGAAAAGTTGAAAAAACAGTTATGGTTTTGAAAACTTGTTTTTTGAAAAAATCTTAATTTTCTTCTTCTTCAGATTCGTCATGTGAAATGTCTAGTTTTTTGCTAGCATTAATTCCCATTTTTCTCAACGACTCAACTTTAGAAACTAAATTTCCTCTTCCCGAGTTTAATTTAGAAAAAGCTTTTTGGTGAGCAACTTCTGCTTTATGGAGATGTTTACCAACTTCTTGTAAATCATTGGTGAATCCAACAAATTTATCATACAAGTCTCCTGCTTTTGCAGCAATTTCAATAGCGTTTCTAGTTTGATTTTCAATTTTCCAAACAGATGCAATGGTTCGTAAAGTAGCTAATAGGGTAGAGGGTGAAACTAATACTATTTTTCGTTCCCATGCATAATTGAACAAATTGCTATCTTGACTAATTGTCAATGCAAAGCCTGATTCTATAGGTATAAATAATAATGTGAAATCAGGAGTATTTAAACCCAGCGCAGTATGATAATCCTTTTGTGCCAATAGTTTAATGTGTGATTTTAGAGATTCTAAATGATTTTTTAACTGCATTTCTTTTTCAATCGAACCCTCTTCAGCTGTACAATAGGCTTCATAAGCTTTTAATGAAACCTTACTATCAATAATGATATTTTTATCTTCTGGTAAAAAAATCACAGCATCAGGTTTTATGGTCTCTTGATGTTGGTTTTTTGTCACAAATTGTGTTTTGTACTCTCTATCTTTTACCAGTCCTGAACTTTCTAAAACTCTCTCCAAAATGATCTCACCCCAGTTTCCTTGAAATTTATTTGAACCTTTTAGCGCATTCGTAAGATCTTCTGTTTTTTGTGTTACTGTTTGATTAAGAGTTGTTAAATTTCTTATTTGTAGCAAAAGTTCTAAACTCTGTTTTGTGGTTTCGGTTTGATTGTCTTCCACCTTTTTCTCGAAATCCTTTAGCTTTTCTTTTAAGGGTTTTAAAACATCTTCTAATCTTTTTTCTTGCTGATCTTGAATGATTTTCCCTTGTTTTAATACTGACTCATTTGAAATATCGCTTAATAGCTTTGTTAAACGTACTTCATTCGTATTCTGCTCTTCAAATTTTATTTTGAGTTCAGCTATTTGTCCTTGTAAAAATGCATTATTTCTGATGTGCTCTTTTACTTCATTTTCTGCTTTTGTTTTTTGTAAAAGAGCCCATATACATACGACAATACTTATTAAGCTAAAGACGATTAATACTAATTCCATGGAGGTGATTTTTTATCCAAATATCCGAAGAATAAAGGAATCGTCTGTGACAAAAATGAATTATTTGTGACAAAAAAAAGCCAGTCAAAGACCGGCTCATTTTTAAAATACCTAACCACTAATAATCTTTAATATGTTTAAGCAATAAATTGCCTGTTATTTCTACTGTAAATTTAACATTTATTTTATAAAAAAAATCAAGTCCACTATAATTTTATGCAAAAAAAGCATATTTTCATCAAATAATTGAGAAAACACAATTTTTCAGTCATGAGTATGACACGCTTCTTTAAATTAATTTTCTTACTAGTTGGAATGGTATTTGTTTCCTTTTCTACCTCTAGTGAATCAGAAAAATCAAGCAATTCTATTGTCCTAACTGAAAAACAAAAAGTTCAAATGGCAGCTTGGGAGGAGCTTTCTCCAACGGCTAGAAAAATTTTAGGAAGTTATCAAGGAATTGTTCGTGACAAAAAATGGGGACAATTGTTGGATTCCATTCATGAAAATTTAGATAAATCAGAAAGCCAACCTGTAAATGGTGTTTCTTTTACGCAATACTTAGATCAATCCGATTTAAACTTTGTTGATATTTCTTATGTAGGTTCAAATGGAAAATTAGCGGAAATAAAATTTGATATTTTCCTTGAGGAAGGCGATGAAGTGAAATCCTTAATAAATGAATTGAAATCTTATTTGACAATCTTAAATGGAAATGCAGAAAGCTCTCAATCTAAAATAACTTGGAAAAATGAAAAAACCCGAATCATTTTAGAAGATGTAAGTACTTCCAAAGATCCGGGTCTTCAATTACTATTTAAGCTCGAAAATTAAGCCTTCCAAATCCAGCTTCTGCTATCTTCTTTTAAGCCTAATCGAATATCATTGATTTCTTTATATACTTTTATTGAAAAGGCATCAGCAGCTCTTTCTGGTAGCGTGTAATCTTTTCCGTTTAAACCAATGCTTTGAATCGGGGCAATAACGGCGGCGGTTCCGGCGCCGAATGCTTCAGTTACTTTACCTGATTCGATACCTTTGACTAATTCATCTATTGAAAGAGGTCTTTCTTGTACATCCATACCCCAATCTTTGGCGATTTGTAACACACTTTTTCGTGTAACACCATCTAATATGGTATCACCTGTTGGAGCAGTTACAAGTGCACCATCAATGATAAACATAAGGTTCATCGTACCAGCTTCTTCAACATATTGGTGCGTTGCAGCATCTGTCCAAATAATTTGGTCGTAACCTTCTTTATTTGCTAGCATGGTAGGGTATAATGATCCACCATAGTTTCCTGCATTTTTAGCAAAACCAACACCCCCTTTTGCTGCTCGAATATAATTTGTTTCAATTTTAACACGTAAAGGTTTTGAATAATAAGAACCTACCGGACAATTGAAAATAATGAATTTGTAAGTTGTCGATGGTGTTACACCCACATATTCATCTGTTGCAAACATAAATGGTCGAATATAAAGTGAGCAACCTTCCTGAGCAGGTACCCATGCTTTATCTAATTCTAATAATTTTTTTAAACCACCCAAGAATAATTCTTCAGGTACCTCAGGCATGCACATTCTTGCAGCCGACTTATTAAAACGCTTCCAGTTTTCTTGTGGTCTAAAGACTAAAATCTCTCCATTTGGAGATCGATAACCCTTCATTCCTTCAAAAATTGCCTGTCCATAATGAAGTGACATCATCGCTGGTTGGTAACTTAATGGACCATAGGGTTGAATGGTAGCTGATTGCCAAGCCCCATCCGCATACTCTGCTACCAACATGTGGTCTGCAAAGCTTTTTCCAAATCCAAGATTATTAAAATCTACTTCGGCTAATCTCGATTTCTCGATTGTATGAATGTTAATTTGCATCATTATTAAATCTATTTGCCAGATTTCCACGGAATTTCTGGAATGTTTAATTCCAAATGTAGATAACGGCTTAACATAAAAAGGTAATCTGATAATCTATTCAAAAACGCAATTGCGATTTGATAATCTTTTTTATTTTCCGTTAAAACCCAATGTATTAATGTTCTTTCTGCCCTTCGGCAGACAGCTCTTGCAATTTGAACTTGCGCGATGGTTTCGTGTCCACCAGGTAAAATAAATTGCGTCAAAGGTTTTAATGAACTATCAATCTCGTCAATCATTTTCTCAATTAACACAATATCGTGCAGAGAAAGTAATTTCATGTTGCCCAAAACGACAGCACTATCTGTTGAAATATGGGCACCGAGACTAAATAATGTACTTTGAATTTCTTGTAAATTTTTACCTTTACTAGCAGGTATTTTTGTGATGATTAAACCCAAATAGCAATTTAATTCATCGATCTCACCCAAAGCTTGAATTCTGCTTTCAGATTTGGATACACCTTGACCATCGGCTAATGTCGTATATCCTTGGTCTCCATTTTTAGTGTAAATTTTCATCAAATTTGAAAGCTATTAATACAAATCTAAAATTTTACGGCTTAAATTACAAATTCAATTTTTACTAAATCATTAGTTCAATTGGGTATTGTGTTTTAATTTTGTGGACATTTAAAATAATTATGGCAATAGATCATTTTGTTTCGAGGTTTTGGCGTGTGGTTTCGATCATCGCTTTTGGTATAACTTTATTGTTTACCTACAGAGGATTGCCAGATCCAACAGCTGTACATTTTGGGGAAACAGGAAGGGGAGATGGGTTTTTACCTAAGGAAGAAGTGTTTTATTTAATGGCTGGAATTATAACTTTTTTAAATGTTTTGGTGCTTTTATTGATTAAAAACTTAGAAAAGGTGCCTTCTTTTTTGAATATTAAACTTTTCGCATCTTTTGAAGCTGTTGGGGAGTCGACTGTTCGTGCCTCTGTAATTAATTGGGCACATTTTTTAGCAGCAGCATTGAATACGTATTTAATTGTCGTATTAAGAGCCTTGTTATTGTTAAATGACGAAAGAACATTTGATCAGGATTTCTCTTATATCATTTGGTTGGGATATGGATTGTTGCTTTTATGGTTGATTTATTTACCAGCTAAATTATTTTTGAGCCCTAAGGTGCAAAAATCATGAGTATTGAGCAAATGCCTGAAGTATCTATCCAGGAGTATGACTATGAATTGCCATCGAGTCGAATTGCAATTTTCCCAAAAGAGCAGAGAGACCAATCCAAATTATTGGTATTTCAAGATCAACATGTAACTCATCATGTCTTTTCAGAGCTACCTGAATTATTACCTTCCAATTCTTGTTTGATTTTTAATAATACAAAGGTTATTCCAGCCCGAATTTTGATTGAAAAATCAACTGGGGCTCAGGTGGAATTATTTTTACTTCGACCAAATCTTTCAGAAAATTTTACAGATTTGTTGCAATCCAATCAACAAACTATGGTTTGGGAAGTATTGGTTGGAAATAAAAAAAGATGGAAAGAAGGGGATTCCCTTTTGAAAAAAGTAGTTGTAAATGATGTTGAAGTGACGGCCTTATTTCATTGGAAAAACAGAGAAGAAAATCTTGTTGAAATTTCATGGGATCAGTCGGTTTCGATGTCAATCCTTCTTGATGGATTGGGGAAAACTCCACTGCCACCTTATATGGAGCGAGAAGCAAATGAAGAAGATTTGCAACGATATCAAACCGTTTTTTCAAAGGAGGTTGGTGCAGTAGCAGCTCCAACAGCTTCCTTGCACTTTACCGCAGAGTCGTTTGCTGCTTTAGAACGAAAAAACATTTCAACCCATTTTTTAACTCTTCATGTAGGGGCAGGTACTTTTTTGCCAGTTAAAGTTGAGCAGGTTTCTCAGCACCCAATGCACCGTGAGCAAGTAGTGATCTCAAAATTGTTTATCCAATTTCTGTTTGGTTTTGATGGTAAATATGTGCCAGTTGGCACAACGGCCATGCGAGCCTTGGAAAGTCTATATTGGTCAGGAGTGTATTTGATAGAGCATTTTGGTTTTAGAGAGGATTGTTTGATTATACCAAAGGAGTATGCCTATCAAACAAGAAATTTGATTGATACCAAAACAGCCCTAACGGCTGTTTTGAATTATTTGGAAAAACATCAACAAGAAAATTGGGTATTTGAAACAGAAATTTTAATCATGCCAGGATTTCAATTTAAATTTTGTGATGCCTTAGTGACGAATTTTCATCAACCAAAATCTACTTTATTAGTATTGATTTCCGCTCTTGTGGGAACCAAATGGAAAGAAATATATGAATCAGCCATGCAAAATGACTATCGATTTTTGAGTTATGGGGATTCATCTCTATTGTTTAATCAAAATGTGCAAGATTTTCATTAATTTTGTAGCCGTTTTACCGTAAAAAGAATCAAATGTCTTTAAATTTTATAGAAGAATTACGCTGGAGAGGAATGTTGCATGATATGATTCCAGGATTGGATGAACATTTGCAAAAGGAAATGACAACAGCCTATATCGGTTTTGACCCAACAGCTCCAAGTTTACACATTGGAAATTTAGCAGCTATCATGTTGTTGAAACATTTTCAGTTGACGGGTCATAAGCCAATAGCTCTAGTAGGAGGTGCAACAGGTATGATTGGTGATCCTTCAGGAAAATCTGCTGAGCGTGATTTTTTATCTGAAGAAACCTTGCGAGCTAATCAAATTGGCATTAAGGCTCAATTAGAAAAATTTTTAGATTTTGAATGTGGTAAAAATAGTGCAGAGGTAGTCAACAATTATGATTGGTTTAAAGATTTTACTTTTTTAGGTTTTTTACGTGAAGCAGGAAAGTTTTTGACAGTAAATTATATGATGTCGAAGGATTCTGTTCAAAAAAGATTAGAAACTGGACTTTCATTTACAGAATTTTCTTATCAATTATTACAGGGGTATGATTTTTACCATTTGTACAAAACTAAGAATGTTCGATTGCAAATGGGTGGTTCTGATCAATGGGGTAATATTACTACTGGTACAGAAATCATCCGTAGAAAATCGGAAGGTGAAAATGAAGAAAGGGCTTATGCATTAACTACACCATTAGTAACTAAAGCAGATGGGACGAAGTTTGGAAAATCAGAAAGTGGAAATGTTTGGTTAGATGCATCTAGGACAAGTCCATACGAGTTTTACCAATTTTGGTTAAATGCTGCAGATGCCGATTGTCCTCGATTGATTCGAGTATTTACCCTGTTTTCTAAAGAGCAAATAGATTCTTTAGAAAATGAACATGCCGAGGCTCCACATTTGAGAATTTTACAAAAAGCAATTGCTGAAGAAGTGACAACGAGAGTACATGGAGAGAACTTGACTTCATTAGTGATTGAGGCTAGTATCTTGTTGTTTTCTAAGGATGCAGTTGAATTAATTGAAAATGCTTCGGACGAATTATTAGCGCAATTACCAGTCTTGGATGTAGTAAAGGAGGATTTGTTAGAATGCAATAATTTGACTGATTTGGTATCAATTGGTACAAAAAATATAATTTTTTCTTCAAAAGGAGATGCGCGTAAAGCAATTCAAGGAAATGCTGTCAGTGTTAATAAGGTGAAGGTAACTGATCCACAAACCGACTGGAAATCAATAGTTAAGCTAAGAGGCGAATACCTATTAGTAGGGAATGGAAAGCAAAAAAATTATCTGTTACGATTTAAATAGTGAAAAAAAATTAAAATTTTCTTTACGATAAATTTGGACAAAAGAAATAAACCTTGCATCTTTGCACTCCCAATCACTGAGTAAAAGTATTCAGTGCAATTAAAAGAAGAGATTTCATCTCGATTTTAAAACGTTCTTTGAAGTGTTGATAGAAGTAGACGATTTACTGTGCTGAATGTACAAGACGCGCAGTAGATTTAATTAGTAGCATTCTAAAGTATTGGATAGACAATTCTTATTTTAAAATAAGAGCAA
>JACCDM010170244.1_pt1 | contig 32699 bp, 30 predicted proteins | sample 7445851 | NCBI WGS metagenome assembly JACCDM01 (sample SAMN15323438, study PRJNA562643) | freshwater metagenome | isolation source: river surface water | place: USA:Blue River Watershed | collected 2017-08-16
AGGCAAAATGTTCAGTATATAAACAATTACAAAAAATAAAAACTAATTACAATGGCAGTATCTCAACCAGGTAATGTTCAACCAACTGCAGGCCAAGTAGGTCGCCAGTTCGTTTCTGACTTATCTATCTTAAAACCTCAATACTACGATAAGTTTATTGAGAAGTATGGTTCTCAAAACTATACACAATTATTGGAAGCTTTAGGTATGAAGGCTACAGTTCCTTCTCGTGAATTCTTCCACTTTGAAACAAAGGGTAAATTACATTCAGCTGTACAATTAAATGGTGGTGCTTTAGCTTCTGTAGCTGCAGGTGCTGCTATTGATGTTGAAATCGCTTCTTCTTATGTAGATAATGGTAAATCTCCATTACGCGTAGGTGAAGTTGTTGAGAACGCTGCAACTGGTGTTCAGTACAAAATCACAGCTGTTGCTTCTGCAACTGTTTGCACTATCAAGCCTTTATTGGCTACTGTAGATGCTAACGATGATTTAGGTGCTAACTCAACTGCATTCTTATTATTCAGAGGTATCACTGAAGCTGGTGAAGCTTCTAGCAAATTCAACTCTTTAACAGGTTTGACTGAGAAGAAGACTTTCTACACAACTGAAATTCGTGAAGATTTCTCTATCACAGATCGTGCTAAGATTGAAGAATTATACTTTGAAGTAAACGGACAAGCTTACTACACTTACAAAGGTTTAGATGAAGCTGTACGTCGTTTTATGAACAACAAAGAGTTCAAGTTAATGTTCGGTAGTGCTGCTACAAACATCACTGGAACTGTAGGTACAACTGGTTTGATTCCTCAAATCAAAGCTGGTGGTCAACAATACGCTTGGGGTGGTGATTCTGAATTCACAATCGCTGACTTCCACGCTATCGCTCGTTTAGCTGACTTTAATGGTGGTGCTTCTGAGTATCACTTCTTAATGGATAGCTACTTAAGAACAGCTATTGATGATGCTTTATTCACTAAGTACCAAAATGGTGCTATTGTTTGGGCTAACGCTGGTGGTTCTCAAGATGTAGCTGTTAAGTATGGCTTTGATTCATTAAAGATTGATGGTACAACTTTCCACTTGAAGAAGTACTTACCTTTCAATGCTGAAGCTGTATACGGAGTTGCTCCTTCAACTAGCTTGTACAAGAATAGCGGTATCTTAATCCCAATGAAAGAGGGTAGAGATGCTCAAACTGGAGATAAAATCCCTTCATTACGTATGGTATACAACGAGGTTGAGCCAGGTAAAGAAGTTAAAGTTTGGGAGACTGGTGCATTAGCTAAGACTCCAACTTCAGACAAAATGGAATTGAATGTACATCATATGGCATACTGCGGTATCCAAGTGTTTGCTGCAAATCAATACATCAGCGTTACTTACGCTTAATCTTTACAGATTATATAGAGAACCCCACCTATGGTGGGGTTTTCTTTTTTATGTATATTTGTGACACATATAAATTAAACCAATATGGCAAAAGCAAAAAAACAAACCATTGATGCAGATGGTAATATTGTAGAAGTGGAAGTTACCACGGAACAATCTCAAGAAGCTGCAACATTTATCCCAGAACCAGTTAAGAAAAAGAAGGAAAAACAGTGGTACGAGTATGAACTTACTGAAAAGCACTTTGTTCCTGGAAATACAAGACCTCCTTTCCCTGAGAATTACATCATCAAAAACACAGATGTTATTTTTGACCACATAACAGGTACAGAAAGAGAGATTAGATACCTAGAGGGGGTGAACACTATTTGGGTAGATGAGCAAGAAAAATTATCAGATTCTAAGAAAAAGCAAAGACCTGAACTTAGATTTGTTTGGGGTAAAATGAGAGTGCCTGCACAAAAGACTGCACTAGTACACTTTTTGAATGTTAGCAATATGAATAAGGCAAATCCTCATAGATTGCCTGAATCAAGAGCAATTTTCAAATTAGTTGACGAAGAGGCTATTGAGCAAGCTAACTACAAGAAGTTTGAGAGCGAGATGAACGCTACCGAATTAGCTAAGACAGCTCCTTATGATATTATGTTACCTCACGCTAAGTTCTTAGGAATCAATGTGAAAGACAAGGAAGGAAACTTCGTATCAGAAATTGCATTACGACCATTGTACTACAATATCGCTAATAAGATGGCTGATACATTCATTAAGACTTACAACAACCCATCTGTTTTATCTAAGTTTATCGTAGATAGAGCAGTTGAAAAGAATATTATAAATTTGACTCACGTTAAGGGTCAGGCTGTTTGGAGTGATACAAAGACATTTATTTGTCAAATTCCAGACGGAAAGAAACCAGCGGAATTTTTAGCTGAATTCTGTTTAACAGAAAAGGGCAGAGATTTTTACGTTGAAATTAAGAGTATGGTGAAAGCCTAAATGCGCTTTGTGTTATATGGTTTCATTGGTTAAATTGCCCCTATTTCTATAGGGGCTTTTTTGTTTATATTTGCAATATGAATATTAATGAAATATACAAGCTAGTTTCATATATGGTAGATAAGTATCAAGGTACTTATTTATCTCCTGATGACTTTAATATGGCCATCAATGCAGCTCAAAGACAATACCTTAACTTTTTGACAGGTGAAACTGCTGAGTTTAATCAAGGTACAAGAAGACCTCAAGGTGGTTTTTCAAATGATGTAACTACTGGTGGCTCTTTATCAAATTTCTTAAAAGAGGGTACACTTACTATAGCAACACAATTAGCACCTCAACCTACAGATTTCTATAAGATATCTGCAATGAGAACAACTGATGATGATTATGCGATAAGACGTGTAGGTGCTGATAAGGTATATGCATATATAAATAATTCTATTGATGCTCCAACATTAACAGAGCCTATTTATACTGAGATTGGAAGTAACTTTAAATTCTGGCCTAGTTCTTTAGCAACAGCTAAGATTGTTTATTTCAAAAAACCTGTTGATGCTAAATGGGCTTACACAGGAGATTTGGTATATGATGCCGGAACTAGTGTTCAATTAGAGTGGCCAGAGAATGACCATATGGATATTGTATATAGAACTTTAGGTATTGTAGGAATCAATTTAAAGGATGGCGATTTAATTCGTATATCTCAAACAGTTAAAAACGATGGTCAATAATGACTAGAAGAGTAATTATAGAACAAATTAGACGTATCTTCTACGGAGGAGTTCCTAATGATGATGCTAGCTTATCAGAAAAAGAAGTAAACTTATTATTGAATGAAGCTATTGCATATATTGCTAAAGTAAACTATACAGATGCTATTAAGTTAGATGGTATAGAAACTGTTGCTGATTCTTTTTACGCAACATTTAAAAACTTGGCTATTACAAGAGATAATGACACTGGTTATTATTCTTTAGACTTACCTCAAGTCCCAGTTGGATTATCTAGAGGGTATGGTATATCTACAGTTACATTCCCTACTAGCACAGGATTGGCTAAATCACCAATTCCTATTTCTGTTAGAGAATTAGATTATTTAGATAATTTAAAACAACCGCCTAGTAAGATATTTTATTGGGCTGAAGGCAAAAAGCTTTGGTTCAAAAGCTGGACTAACTTGGTTGGGAAGCTTGCAATAGTGAGAATGGTAAGCACAGAAACAACTGATTTAGATGCAGAAATTAATGTGCCACAAGAATATGTTTCAGACATTATTGATTTAGTTATCAATAAACTTAAAATTAGAAAAGGTACACCAGAAGATAATGTAAACGATGGTGTAGATAAAGCATAATTAATATGGCAAAAGATACAGCAAAATGGGTTCCTTTATCAGAAGTAATTTATCAATACTTAGACCAGTCTAAACAGACTACTGCTGAGTATCGTAGATTATGGACTGTAGGAGTTCGTGGCGTAGAAGAAATGGGTATGGATGTATATTCAACTCCTAAAACAGTTAAGTTAGTAGTTAATCCAAACAAGACTGTTAACTTGCCATCTGATTATATTGGATTCTCTAAAGTAGGTGTATTTAATGCTGAAGGAGAGGTTTCAACTCTTAGAAGAAATAGAAATCTTACATCTTATAAAATCAATCAATCGGATAGAACTGATAGTAATACAGATAATACAACTGGTAATACATATAGATTACAAGACCTTGCATATGTAAACTACTTTGATGGTGCTAGATATGTAAACATATTTGGCGCAGGAGCTGTTTTAAATAGCGCAGGTAGTTTTGATATAGACGAAGAACAGGGTTTAATTTATCTTGATAACGAATATGGTCACGACTATGTTGTATTAGAATACCTTTCTTCTCCTGCTGATGATGTAGACTATAAAATACCTATTCAAATAAGAGAAGCTGTTTTGGCTTATGTAGCTTGGAAAGATATTGAACTTTTGCCTTTAGGTAGACGCGCTAGCTTAGGCGACAAGCAATTACGCAGAAAAGAATATTACAACCAAAAGAGATTAGCTAATCTTCGTGAAAACACATTCTTGTTAACAGAGGCTAATGATGTTATTAGAATGGGTCAGAAACTTGTAGTTAAGTCATAATATGAGAACTCAAAAAAAGAGTTTAACTGGTTTTATGAATCTTGACGATTCAAATGATGTGTTACCTCAAATACATCATAAGTTGTCTAAAAATGGCGTTTTTAGGGGTAATAGTGGTATTATTAAGTTTCAATCCATAAGAGGAAACCAAAAGGTTACCAACTCAAATTTGAAAACAAATAATCGCTAAAATGAGTACAGAGGCAAAGACATTTTCGGGAGTAATGAATTTTGATGACCCAAGGGATACATTCCCTAGAAATCATCATAAGGAATCTCGTAATGGAGTATTTAAAGGCAACCCTGGATTTGTCAAATTTGAGTCAATAAGAGGAAACCAAAAAATAACTAATACAAACTTAAAAACAGATACTCGTTAATGAATCAGCCTAAGACATTAGATGGCATTATGAGCCTTGACGAGACAAATGATGTTATAGGTTATTCTCATCATAAAGAGGCTAAAAATGGCGTATTTAAGGGCAATATGCCTAATATGCATTTTACATCTATAAGGGGGAATAAATCTGTTTCTAACAATACGCTTCCTATATATAATTGTAGATTAGAAGGTAATGCTGTTTATATACCTCAATGTAATTTAGTAGGTACAGCTACTTATATCCCTCAATGTGATTTACAAGGCAATGCAGTTTATATACCACAATGTGACTTATCAGGCACATCTGCTTGGATTGGTAACAATACTCCTCAATGGATAGACCAAGGATATACTACTTGTGTAGCACCTTGTAGCACATTCCAAGTTCAGAGAGATGAAAATATATACTCTCCGACATATAATAACTTTAGAGCTGGTTCATTATCAGAAGGTTATACATATTACGGAACTATATCACCAACTCCAGGAGCTTGTAATACTATAGAGAATTGGCAAAACACAGGAGGCACTAGATGTAATAATTGTGTAAGTCAAATAGAACAAAGGGATATGAACACTTGTTCTCCTAGTTATAATACTACAAGATGGATAAACGGAGGTTCTGCTTGTAATACAACGCAAACTTGGGTTGTAGTTTTTGGCTCTTATACTTGTGTTGGCAATAATAAACACTATATAGAGCAGCAAAATAATCCTTGTGCTCCAGATTACGGAACTACTAGAACTGGAGGCGTTGCTGAATACAATTCTTGTTATTGTATTGGGACTTCTCCTATTTTAACAAGTCAATTGTATAGTGTTTGTTGGGATTGCGTAAGTTATACAGTTTATAGAAACACAAACTCTTGTTCACCAACTTATTTACACTATTATGTAAATGGAGAAGACCAAGGGACAACAGCTCCCGCCGAATCTTCTTGCAACACAAGTCCTAATTGGATTGTAGTATTTGGCTCTTATGTTTGTATAGGGTGCACTACCTATCCAGTATACAAAGATTTAAATATATGTTCTCCTAGCTACTTGCATTATCAAGTAAACGGAACAGATGTAGGAACTAGCAACCCATCAACAGGAGCTTGTAACACGGAACCTAACTTTGTAAATGATGGGTCTAATACAATATGTATGGGGTATAATTTACATCAAAGAACTATAGACAATAACCCTTGTTCAGCTTCTTACGGAACTAACGGCGTAGGTGCATTAATAGAAGCAAATAGCCCATCTTGCGGATATGTTACCACATCATTTAGTGGGTATGCATCTTTAGCTGGCTCTGCAGAGGTTTGTGCTACTGGCGAATATGGTCAAATCTCTATACAAGTTTTAGGAACTAATTTATGCGATTGCACAAAAGTTACTAGCTTACCTAGCTTCGTATGGTCTGAGATGTTGCCAGATGATGAGTTCTGGTTACAGGCAAGAGTCGCTGGTATATTCAAGTATAGAAAATTCAGAAGAGATGGTTCAGCAAACACAGCTACTCCTATAGAAGCTTGTGGGGATTGCTAATATATAGACAAGCATAAAATCGTATCTTTGATAAAATTAAATAATAATTATGGCTCAGATTGTAGATGTAACAATTACCACAAAAGGTTCTGATACAGGTAGTTTTACAGTGACTCCAGTAGACACTTCTGGCAATGCCGTGTCTGGAACTGGGTGGCCTAAAACATCCCAATCTTTTACACAAGGAGTTACTGTTAGATATACTGATGTGCCTGATGCTGCGTATCAGATAAAAGTTCAATCATCTGGATTATGTACAAACAGTATCACAATGCGTTTTAAAAGCTAATTAAAATAAGAATATGCCATCTACTAATCAATGTATAGGTTCTCATTATGACGAGTTAAAACACAGGGTATTTTTCTTTAACTATAACTCTGCTGGATATAATGGCATATACATATATGATGTAAAGACAAATGCCATATCTCCATTATTAATATCGTATGTAGATAGTGCAGAAGACCTTTTTAATTTTGACCCTAAATATCCTATACCTTCTGTAAATATTCTTTATAGAACAGAGGAGGATGGAGATATACTTTATTGGACTGATAGATTGAATCGTCCAATGAAATTAAATATCAAAGAAGCTATTGACAAATTGTATGGTACTGCTTGGAAGAAAGAGTATTTAACAGTGGCTAGAAAAATGCCATTATTATCTGCTCAATGTCAATATTCTGACGATAGTTCTAGGAACATTAATACCCTTAAGAACAAGGTATACCAATTCAGATATCAATGGGTTTACAAAGATGACACAAAATCTTGTTGGAGCCCTTGGAGTAAATTATTTGCTCCTTCTAATGTAGATATGCTTTCAAACGAAATCAACCCTACTAAGAATAATGTTATATATGTAGATATGCCTTCCGTTGGAGGTGATATCAAAGAGGTTAGAATAGGTGCTAGACATAGCATCGTTGACGCATTTAGTGATACTTTTTTAGTTGACACTTTAACGGCAGCTCAATTCAATGCACTTACTACTGTAAATGGACTTAAGAGATATAACTTCTTTAATACAGAAGCTTATCCATTTATTGATAAATCAGAGGATTTATTTTTATTTGACTATGTCCCTGTTAAGGCTAATGCACAAGAGTTGCTTAATGGTAATGTATTGATATATGGCGGAATTACAGAAGGTGTAACATTTGATGTTCCGTTCACAAACAACGAGATATCTTTACCTTATGTAGAATTAGTGGCAAATGCTGGTGGTGGAAGTTCAAGCGATAAGCTTGATACAAGTGTCGCTGATTTACAGCCATCCAGTCCTCCTTATAGCAATGGTTCTTATTATATTTATTTTACAGGGACTCCAGACATAGGCGACTCAATAAGTTTGAATATTACAATGTATGATACTGGCGGACAAACTCACTATGCGTCAGCAAGCGTTAGTTATGTTGTGCCAGCTGGTGGCACTATTTCAAGCATTATGTCTGCATTGGTAGCTTTAATTAATGCAAATTCAACTGTACAAGCTTTTAGAGTAACAGCATCTATTCAATCAAGTCCAGCAGCTATTAAGCTTACTGGTTCTACATATACAAGTAATGGAACTCAGAACACTAAAGTATTAGCTGTTCAAGATAATGTAGTATGGTCTAACCCGCCATCTAACGGAACTACTAATGAGGTAAATACAGCTATATATAAACATAAGTCTACATATAGATTTGGGTTGGTTTACTTTGATGAATTTGGGGTAACTAATGGTGTTGTAACGGCATCTAATATGAATGTTAATACGCCTGAGATATATTCTCCAAGCGCAAGTACTACTCCTTTGGTAGGTACATCATCTCCTACAATACCAGCTATTACATTTTCTTTGACACATACTCCACCTAGTTGGGCTAAGTATTTTTCTTTTGTTAGAACAAACAATCTTAGCATTTCTGACTTTAAGAACATAAAAACAACAAGTGCATTTTTAGGTGGGACAGAATATGGGTATCTTGATATTACAGGATATAATAATAATACTTCTGGATGGCCGGTATATGAGTTTAAGAAGGGAGATAGAGTAAGAGTTTTAGGTAAATATGACGGGTATGCTACAGTAAAAGATTATCCTATTTTGGATTTATTGACAAAGCATCCTTCAACATCTGCGGCAGGACATTTTATAAAAGTGCCTTATGACAATAGTACAGATGTTACAGCAAACTGGCTAATGTCTCAATGGGGAACTGTAGGTTATACTGAATTTTCTATTGAAGTTTATAGCCCATCTATAAACGCTGACCCAGATTCAGACTTACAATTATTCTACGAGTTTGGCGAGTCATATGAAATATATACAGATGCTAATGGGAATCGTTCTCATAAAGGAGCTACTCAAAACCAAGTAAGAGGTACAGGTGCTCAACCAGCATTATACACTTTCAAGAGGGGTGATGTATATTCAAGACAGAGATTAAATTATATGTGGATTGTAGACCAATCTGTTTCAGATAACTATAGTTCAAAAGTAATAGGTAATGGTAGAGCGTTTGGCAAGGATGAGTACGCAAAGCAAATATATTATCCTACTACTGTTAGATATTCTCTTGAGTATCAGCCAAATACAAGCATAAACGATACAAATAGATTTTTAGTTGCTAATCTTGATGAGTATGATAGAGAGAAAGGTGCGATTCAAAGATTAAAGACAAGAGGTAGACAGATGAGAATATTCCAAAGCAGAGCTTGTGGAGTTGCTCCTATCTTGCAAAATATGCTACAAACAGCTGATGGCAATACTGTTGTTTCTCAAAGTACAGAGATTCTTAATAAGATTCAATATTACCAAGGCGATTATGGTATGGGAGAGCAATACTGTTCTTTAGCTTGTTCAACTCAGGCAGACTATTTCGTAGACCCTGTTTTAGGTGCTCAAATAAGACTTTCTGCAGATGGTATGACTTCTTTGACAGAAACATACAAGGCTCACTTTTTCTTGACTGAAAAGCTATCTAAATACCAAAAAACTAATTATGCTGATAAATTTGGCAATGGTGGATATGCAAAAGTTTTAGGAATATATGACATATTTGAAGAAGAGTATGTTGCTTGTATGCAAGGAAGTGCAGATGGCTTAACAGACTATACAATAGCTTTTTCTGAGACTAGAAATGCATATAGTTCATTTTATGACTATTATCCTGAATGGATTGAGTCAGCTGGCAACCTTTTGATTACTTGGAAAAATGGAGAGTTATGGACACATAACAATACTTCAGCTTATGCTAATTTTTATGGAACTCAATATAATCCATCTATAAAACTAGTATTTAATGAAAGCCCTAATGTGAAAAAACATTACAATACAATTACTACTTTAGGTAATACAACTTGGGTTGCAAGTACCAATGGGGACATCAATACTAACTTAAACCAACAATCAAAACTAATAGAGTCCGACTTTAAGACAAAAGACGATAAGCGTCACGCTGCATTTAAAAGAGATGTGAATAGTGCTGGAGGATTATACAATGGAAATGTTTTAAAAGGAAGCTGGATGGAAATAAACTTAAAGCCAGTAAATCCGCAAAGTTTAGTAGATTTGTACTATGTAGAATTAGGAATACAACAACCTTTAAATAATAGATAATATGCCAGATTTAAATAATTTAATACCAGAGTCAGAAAAATATAAAAAAACATTTTGGCAAAAGCCATTAGGATTGCTAATGACTGGAGGCATTGGAGCTATTATATCAAGACATCAGCAAAAATTAGATATGGCCAAGTCTGGTCAGCAAAAAGCATTGACTAATATTGGAGCTATGCAAATGGCTCCTGAATCTCAGGCTGCATACCAAGCTTCTCAAAACTTGATGAGTCAGGGTATGGGGGAAGCGTCTAAGGCTATGGCAATTCAAGAGAATGCTAGGATGATGAACACGCAACTTGGTGCTGCTGGTGGTCTTCGTAGAAAATTAGGTGTTATATCAGGTTTTAATTCCAATGATTTTGCTACAAGATTAGCAGCACAAAATGAAATGCAAAGACAGCAAAATGTACTTACTGGCATTCAAACCGGTCTTCAATTTGGTGGTCAGAAAACAGCATTAGACCAATACAAGAATGAGGCATTTATGAATTATTATTTAGGTAAGCAAGCTTCTACAAATGCAGCTATGACTGGCGCATTGAATGCTGTTGGTAGTATTGCTGGTGCGACAATAGGAGCTGCTGGTAATGCAGGCGGATTTGGTAAATTATTTGGAAAATAATAGTACTATAAAAATATAATATGGCAATCAATTGGAACTTAATGCAACAAGGAGTTGACTTAACTGGTTTAGGTCAAGGAATTGCGCAAGGTATAAACTTAGCTGTTGAAAGAAGAGTTCAACAAGATAAAATGTTTGACTCTGAATGGAAGGAATTTTCTAGAATGTTTGACCCTTCTAAGATATCCGAATCAGACAGAAATGATTATATACAAGCATATCAAGAAACTCATAAGATTGCTAAAGAACTTAATAGAGTAGAAAAAGGTGGCTCAACAGATAAAATAAATGAACTTGACTTACAATTACAGAAAGCTCAAAGTAAAATGGCTTCTATATATGGAAGGTCAAAAATGAAGAATGAGAAAGTTCTAACAATCAATAAAGAGATAGAAAGATTGCAAAAATCAGGATATGTAGTTCCTACTGATTATAAAATATATAGAAACTCTTTAACAACAAAAAGAGCATTAGATATTACAGATGACGAGTTAGAAGGTGATTTCAAAATAGATTTAATGCCTACTCCTAAGCAGAACGCTGAGACAATGTCTATGTTTGATAAGTCAAAGACATCTTTTGTTAGATTGAATGAAAAACAAGAAACTATAGATTTGCCTGTTGTTGGCAAGGTTACTATAAATAAATATATGCCAGGGTTTGGTGCTGATGAATCTTCAATTAGATTGAATGAAAATAGCATTGAAAAGACAAACCACATAAACTATGGTGTTGATACCCTTAAATGGTTGAAACAGAATCTACTAATGCCTGATGGAACTAAAGAGAAAGAAGGAGCATTATCTTTTGCTCAAAATTTAATGAAGAAAGCTAAGTTAAATTCATTAGACCAAATACAGGCAAAACATATAGCTGCTGATTCTTTAGGGTTGTATAATATTAAACAATCTGGTAAAGAAGTTATAGACGATAGTGATTTAACGATGAAGATGAAGAAATTCTCTATATTGAATGCTCAAGAGAAGAATAGAATATCAGAAGGATTCTTAAGAGTTGCACAAGAAAGAGCAAATACAGATAAAGACCTTTCTAGTGATATGAGATTCTACTCATTTATAATGAAAAATGATAGCGTTCCAGTTTTAAGAAATTCTCCTGTAGTTCAGAAAATGTTAAAAGATAGAGGAATGGACCCTAATTCATTTGCTAATGCCGTTGAGTCTTATCATCAAAAAGGATTATCAGGATTTGAATCTGCTATACAAGCATACGAAGACCAGAAGGCAACAAAGAACGAATAGGCGAAAATGGCTAAAAATGGTTAGATTTGCGTTAATATAGAACGTACAATATGGCCTATTCAGAGCAATCCAAAAGACCTAGCGCAGTTACATTAAAGACTGTATTAGATAGAAGTAAAGAGAGTCAAAGTTTTTCTCCATATAAAGAGAAATTAGCTGAACCTATCAAGGTTCAAGCAGAAGCTCCTGATGTTACTGAACAATTACCTATTTCAGATAATTTTTCAGCCGATATGGTAGATGCTACTACTATTGGCGGTGATGGACCTAAGCCTAAGACTATTCCAGAAAGAAGTATGAACCCTAAATTTGGGGCAAAGACTCCTTCTTACGATTTCTCAACTGGAGTTTACAAGCCATATGCAACTGATAAGCCTTTTTATACTGAAGAGGCAATGAATGCTATTACTAATCTTGCTATAGATATCACAGCAGATCAAAAGTATTCTGGTAAGTACAGACCTTCTAAAAGCAAAGAAGATTACAAAAAAGATTTACTTATAGGCTTTAAAAACGGAGATTATGTATTATCTCCTAATGGTGGATTAGTTACTAAGCCTGCCGGCTTCTTCCAGTCTGGCGCTGATTCGTTTATGGAATTTTTTGACAATAAGTCAAATGCAATCAAATACTTTACAAAGGGAGAAGAAGAGCAATCTAGTATCTTAGAAAAAGAGTTTGTAAAATCATTATTGGCAGTACCAAAAGGAGAATCTAGTACAGGTGGTGCTATTGTCGGTGGTATAGGAGCTGGGTTAGTTACTATGACTGGTGCAACAGCCGCAGCTGGGGTTACATTAGGTTCTACAGTTTATAGTGGAGGTGCTACAACTCCTGCTGTATTAGCAGGTGTATCAGCAGCTTTGAATGGAGGGTATATGGCATTTGGTACTGGGTATGAATCAGAAAAAGAAGCATATATAAGGGCTAGAAATAACGGAATGAATACTAAGCAGGCTATGGCTGCTGCAAAAAGAGGAAGAGCTACTCATTTAACTACATCATTTGCCGAGAACGCTGTTTTGCAATTAGCAGGTACTAATATTAATACTGCTTTAACAGCTGCCCAAAAAGCTGCCGGTAATAGCTTATCAAAATATTTGACAAAAACAGCTTTATATAATGTTCCTGATGCATTAGCTTCTTCTGGATTTGGCTCATTAATGGAATATACTAGAGCAAAAGAAATTGAAAGTGCAACTGGAGATAAAGATGTAGACCCTAAAGGAAGAGCATTAGAAGCGTTTAAATACGGAATGTTATTAAATGGATCTATAAAGACATTATCTACAACTGTAGGTGCTACAAAAATTGCTACAGGTAATGCGTTGAAAGCTAGAGCCTTAAATATGGCTGCTACTGCGGATAGAGACTTTGTGAAGAATAGACTTGTAGAAATGAAGCAATCCGGAGAAATAACTCAAGAAGTTCACGACCAGATATTAGCTCAGGTTGACGAATTCACTAAATTAAAGAAAGATAATCCTCAGATTACAGAAGATAAAGCTCCTACTGTTATAGGTTTGATGCTTAAGAAAAAGAAGCTACAAACTTCATTCAATAAGATGGATGCTAAAGACCCATTAAAGGCTTCTACTCTTGCAGATATTGATGATATTAATACTAGAATAAAGAAAGCGTTAAGCTCAGATGACGAGTTAGCTGGAGAGAATGATCCATTAACAGGTTCTAAACTTATTTCAGAAGAAGATAAGATACAAGAATATACAGACTTAATGTCTAGAAGAAAAGAGCAATATGCTGTTTTTGCTCAGGCAAACAAGGACAATCCTGAATTTGCATTTAATGATGGTTTTGAGGCGTTTAGCAAGAAGATAGACGAAGAGCCTAACTACTTATCGGATTTATATAATAAAGCCAAGGAAATGAAGGTAAAGGGCCTTCCTGACGATTCTGAGGCTACAATCATATCATTAAAAAATAAAGACTACAAAAATGCCACTACAAACACCGAAGGACAAGTCCAAGAAGGCGATGCAGACATCCGTGTCGGCCAATATAAGGGAGCTGAAGGCGAGCAAGCACAAGCGACCAATGAAGCAGATAATAGCAATCGCCCTATCGGCAGCGAGACGCAAGAAGTAAAAATCCCTAAATCTTTTGATACCCCTGAAGGTAAAAGAGTATTAGGAGAAATGGAAGGCCAGGTAGAAAAGGTGGTAAAAAGAGAATTGAAAAACTTTGATACTACCAAGGAAGCTACTAAGGCTAGAACTGAAACAGCTATTTTAGAGTATTTAAGAGGTACTAAATTATATGAGGATGCTGATGATGTAGCAAGAGAGGCTCTATATAGAGATGCTATGAAGCATTTTTTCAATAAGAGATTTAAGCCTGCTCCTAATGTAAATGATATACTTGGTGTAAAGACCCTTAATGAGAAGTTTACTACAGATGATAAGTTTGCTTTAAAGAGGCTGTTTAAGACATCTGGCAAGACTATTCAATGGGTAAATAAGACTCAGAATGAAATCAAGGCTACATTTAATGATTTAGCTTCAAGAGGTGTTCTTTCTACAAATGCTGCAAAGAGTTTAGTTAATAAGTTCTCTAATATCAATTTATCTAGTACAGAGTCAATTAACAACTTTATTGACTACGCCTCTAATATGTTTAATAAAGCTAACTACGATAATGATATTGCTCAGGCAAATGCATTAAGAAGCAAAATAAATGAACTTACTAAGTCTAAATCAATGGAGATAACATTGAGAAAGGCTGCAAAAGAATTTGGTAAAATCAACCCTGAAGATGTAGATGATTTAGCAGGATACTTAGCAAAAGCTCAGGAGGTATTTGATGGAGTTAAAAGACCAAGAAAAGTACAAAAAGGAACAGCTATAGAGTTTCAACAGCCATTTGAATTAAACGATGTGTTTGATTATGCTGCCACTCATAAAGAGAATATGCAGAATAAGATGAAGGCAAATATGCTTGAAGACTTTTCTGACTTGGTAGATGATGGTGTTATTTCAAAAGATATGTCATTTGATGAAATGAATACTATCGTAACAGCTATTGAACAACAAGACCCTGCAACTCCTATTCAGACACCTCAAGACAAATTAAATAACATTCGTTCATTCTTAGATAGAAGATTTTCTAACCTTTCCGGCATAGCAAATTCAATATTAAACAAAGGGGTTGATGGTTTTGGAAATAAGGTTGAATTAGATATACCTGAAGAAGATAGAGCATTATTAAACTCAATAATGAAAGCCGGCATCAAGAATATGAAAATTAATGATGCTTATAGAGTTATTGAGGGATTAGGAAACTTTGTTACGAACGGAGAGCACTCTGGTTTACAGAAGCCTTTATACAACTACTATGGCGATATGCAGGCTGAGTTCAATAGACAAAATCCTATTAAGGCAATAACAAAACACGGAAAGACATCAATGGATGTTATGATAAATCCTTTCACCTCTTTGCCATTATATATGTCAAAAATGTTTGGTGTTAAAGATGTTGAGTTTGGTAAAATGTCCGGATTGAATGATTTTAAAAATTCTACATCACAAGCTTTAAAAACATTATCTTCATTTGAAGAAGGATTTAAGAAGATTTATGAAAATCTTAAGCCTAATGGGTTAAGATTTAATTCTCAAGATAATATACACGAAATGGGATTGTATTCCCATATGGTTAGAAATGCTGGTGGAACTATAGATGATATTGCTGATGAGTTTAGAGTAAGAAAGAGCTTGCTTGATGATAGTATCAAGAAAATGATTTCAAGTGATGACAAGGATATATCTAAGCTAGGTTCTTCATATAAAAAGACATTTGACAAGTTATTGAAAGATGCTAATTCAATTGAAGAAGTTAAATCTAAGATGGACAAAACAAATATAGACGCTGTTCATTACTGGATTGATAAATGGAGTGATATGTATCCTGAAATGCAATCTCACGCAAAAAACTTCTACAATAAAGATTTAGGTAGACAAAATAACTTTACTCCAGATGTATTTAAGTCAATGATTGCTGAAGCAAAGAAGGTTGATGAGGATATGTTTGAAGAAGGATTTATACCATCTATAGCTGATATGATATTTAAGAAGGAAAGTGGAAGATTTATGCCTTCAAATATCCAAGAGAAAGCTCCTGAAGGTAAATATATAAGTCTTGATTTCTTATCTGACACAAAGAATACGATGAAATCTACTTTGATAGACTTAAATACTTCAAAGTATGTTGCTCAAATGGATTCTTTTATCAAGTCAAAAGGCATAGCCAATTCGTTTGATAGTCAAATGAATGCATTAAATATGGAGAAGAGATTTAAGAAGTATGTAAACTCTGTTAGAGGTAAATCTTCTTATAGTTCTGATATTGTTGATGGAAACTCTTTTACTAAGACAGCTTCAACATTAGCTGCTATTTCAGCTTCTGCTACACTAGCTTCGGTAAGAGGTGCTGCACAACAGCTATCTCCATTGAGTAAGTCATTTATGCAAACAGGGAAGCTTGGTATAAAAGAAGTATTATTTGATGATAATGTAAATAGGTTAATTAATAATTCTGGTAGAGATATAGCAAACTCTTCTATAGAAGGTCAGTTGAATTTTAATATTTCTGATAGATTTATGAAATCATCTAAAGCTGATGCTAATGTTGTTTCAGGTTTCTTTAAAGATGCAGCTGCATTTTATGGCCAAAAATTCATAGGTAATGCCGATGCTTTAGCTAGAAGAGCTGCATTCTGGTCTCACTATACAAAATACTTAGATGACAATGGTGTTAATACTTCTAAAATAGATTGGTCTAAAGTAGAAAAATTAGACGACTTTGCTGCTGATTATGCTCAAGCTCAAGTTGATAAAACTCAGAATGTTATTCAGACAGAATTGAAAGGAAGCGCAATGTCTTCAAAAGACCCTAATGTTGGTTTTATTAAAAACTTGGTTATGCCTTTATCTGATTTTATGATGAATCAGAAGTTATCTTTCTTTAATAATGTGGGCAAAGCTACAAGATGGTCTTCTAGCATTGAAGATAGGATTGATGGTGCTAAAAATGCTTTTGGTACAGTGTTAGAAACAACTGTATTTAATAGCATTAGAGGTTCTATAGGAAGTCTTTACCAAATGGGTGCTGATGCGTTAAATGATTATGAGCCATCAGAAATTGAAAAAGAAAGAAGAGCTAAGAAAAGACAAGAAACTTCAATTAGAAATACTGTTACTGATTTAGTTTCTCCAATACCAATGCTAAACTCATTAACAGAATTGGGCACTGGCAAAATAGTAGATTTATATTACGAAAACTTTACAGATATACCTGAACAATTAAGACCCAATTTAGGTAAAACAATAGACAAACTCCCTGGACAAGAACTTGGATTAATTGGTATATCTGCTAGTGGAATAGCAAAATCAGTTGATATGTTTGAGAGTGCTTATTCTGGTGATATTGAAAAAGAAATACAAGGACAAGAGAAGAAATATAAAATTATTGAAGGAGATAAAGCTAGAGCAGCTGTATATGGAACAACTATGTACTTACAGTCTATGGGCTTATTTCCTGCTGATTTTAAGCAAGTAGCAAATGAAGGGTTCAATAACATCAAAAAGAAAGCATTAACAGAAAATGAGAAAAAAGACTATGACAAGGTAATGCAAGAATTAGCTCCATTGGCTAAAAACAAGTTTAAGAATGTAGATGGCAAGACTATTTTTGATGAAATTCCATACATTCTAACAAAGAATGACCCTTTGGCTAAAGCAGAGTACCTTATTGAATTAAAGAATAAGTATGGTCAAGAATCTCTTGATGGATTTAATTTCATAATGAATAAGTACAATACCAATAGAGATGTAAAGAGCCAAATTAACTTAGTTAATAAAAAAGATATGTTTGCGATGATTGCTATGGAAATGGATGACCAAGACGCAATTGATATTGCAAAGGCTATATCTTACCAAGATAGTGATGTGGTTGTTTACAACTTATTTAAGAAGAGAGAGGATATGAAAGATAACCCTACAACATTCTATAAATGGATAAAATCTGCTTTGGGTGGTGGTGCTATAAGCCAGGATTTATTGGCAAAATATGCAGTATACGCAGAAGAGAAAATGCCTGATTTTAGCTATGACAAGCAAATGTTGATTGATATGTCTAGAGAAGTTGAGGGCATAAGGAAGCCATTAAGATAAATAGTTGTTTTTAGGTATATTTGCATAAACATTTCAATATGCCTTTTATTACAGCTATAAGTGTTACCCAAGGAGCAGACTGTAGCCAGTTTGTCTTAAATGACGCATCTACTTATAATGTAGAGGCTACTGGAACATTTTCCTTGAGAAAGCTTACAATACAAAAATCAGATGGCACTTACCTAGTGTCTGGCGGTGTTACATATAATAACTATACTTGGCCATTCGCTGCTGGTAATTCAATTACATTGACAGGTCTTGACAAGGACTACGCCTATACAGCTACATTGACATTGACATCAACAGCACCCCAAGGTGGTAGTGTATATACTAAGAACGAGAAGTTAGTATTAGTTTGCTTTATTATGAGCTCATTCTATACGAATGCTCATAAGATGGCTATAAATCCAGGATTAGAAAAAGACTATAGATTTGTAAAGGACTTGCAAAGATTGTTTATAGAGCAAGAATCAGCTAAAAAAGCTGGTATTGATGGAGACATTGGAGCAGCTCAGTCTTGTCTTGATAGAGGCAAAACTATATCCGACAACCTTAAAATAGGATACTAAAATGGCTTATAACTCAAGTCAAATAACAGATGTACTCTTAAAAGCAGACAAGACCTTGTATCGTCTTGGAACTGATGCGTACAATGATATGTTCGCTGAAGATAGCGAAACACTTGATTATGAGAGAGATATAATTTTCTTATATAAGAAGGCTGTTGAATATGGAGACGATTTTTATGTAGGAACATCTACATTGGACAAAATTGTAGAGGTATTAGAAGCTAAGTGTAACATATATGGGTATGGGAAACTTTCTCCTTTGTACTCTGACTTGGTTTATAATAACTCTATAAGTTCAGCTTCCCCTTATGTATTAAAAACTACTCCTTTAGTACTAGGCCCCGGGATGACAGGTTCAACTGATTTCTCTGGCTCTAATGTTTCAATAAACTTGGACTTTGCATATATAAAAGCTCAAACAAGAGAGAACTATGTGCACGACCAACAAACAGCTAGTACTAGCTGGGTAATAACTCATAATATGAATAAATATCCTTCAGTAAATGTGGTAGACACAGCAAACGATGAAGTTACTGGGGATGTAAAATATAATTCTTTAAATCAAATCACAATAAGCTTTACTGCTGCGTTTAGTGGGAAAGCATTCTTAAATTAAAACAAAAAAAATGGCAAAAAAGTTTTTAGTCAATTTAGACTTAGCGAAAAACCAGATTCTGAACGCAGCGATTCAGAACTTATCATCTGCACCTAGTTCTCCTGTGGCTGGTCAGATTTACTACAACACATCAGACAGTAGAATGTACTTTTACGATGGGAACACTTGGGTAGATATGTCTGGAGACATTCGTGATGTTCTTGGCGGATTTGGCTTATCAGCAAATACTACTGAAGGTGTTGTTACATTAGATGTTAATGTTGATAATTATACATTAGAAATATTTAATGATTTTTTACAAATAAAGGATGGTGGTATCGGAACTACCAAGATTGCAAACTTATCTACTGACATTTCTTCAAATAGCGGGAGCACAGCTATACCTACGGCAGATGCCGTTAAGCAATATGTGGATTCAGTTGCAGGCGGATTAGGTAATTTAGAAGGTGGATGGGATGCTTCTACAGGTTCTTTTCCTACAGGTTCTAATCCAGTTGCAGGAACTAAAAAAGGAGACTACTGGTATGTAACTGGAGCAGGAACTATAGATGGAGCTTCGTTTGATATTGGCGATGTGATTGTCGCTAAGATTGACAACGCATCTACAGTATTTGCTTCTGATTGGATACAATTAGAAGTAAATAGAGACCAAGCTACAACAAGCACTATGGGCCTTGTTGAATTAGCTACTGCACCTGAAGCATTAGATGGGTTAGATTATGAAAGAGCAATTACACCTAATACACTAAAATATGTATTAGATAATAGGACAGGTGGATATTCAACTTTAATTGGTGGTGCTGGAACTTCTTATGATATCTATCATACTTTAGGAACTACTGAAGTTATTGTTGCATTATATGATACTTCATCAGGTGAAGAAGTTATAGCTGATGTTATTGTATCATCATATTTATACATTACAATTAATTTTGCAGTTGAACCTGCACTAAGCTCTATCAAGGTAGTTATTAAAAAATAATAGATGTCTAAAAAATTCTTAAGTGGAATAAATATTACTGGTACGGCCACTCTTAATACAGTGGCCAATGCTGGTTTGGATACTGATAAGTTCCTAGTACTTGATGCCACTGGGAATATAGATTATAGAACAGGTGATGAATTAAAATCTGATATAGGAGCTGACAGAGTTTCTAGAGTAGAACACGAGGTAAAACTAGGAGAATCTATGACATTAGGTACTCCTGTTTATGTTCCTATAGCTCAAGACTCTGGGACAAATATGACTGTTCTCAAAGCGTCTAATGCTTCAGAATCTACATCATCTAAGACGATGGGTCTTATTGCTTCATCTGGCATTACAAATGATTTAGTTCAAGTCGTAACAGAAGGATTGCTTGAAGGTATGAATACAGGTAGTGCTTCAAAAGGAGACCCTGTATGGCTAGGTGTTGATGGGGCGTTAATATTTGGTTTAGCAAATAAGCCATCAGCTCCAGCTCACTTAGTATTTATTGGTATCGTTACAAGAGCGCAAACTAATAATGGAGAAATCTTTGTTAAGGTGCAGAATGGCTTTGAAATGGGCGAATTGCATAACTATGCAGAAGGCTCTGTTCAGGATAATGAAGTTATTGTTTACGAGTCTGCTACAAGTTTATATAAGCCTAAGAGTATACCTACTATACTTGGATATACTCCTGTTTCTCAAGCTAGAACGCTTACTATTAACGGAACTACTTATGATTTAAGTGCAGATAGGTCTTGGACTATATCAGCAAATGTAAATGCTAGAGAAGAAACTGAATTCACAACTGATGGAACTACAGCTACATATAGTGCTACATATACTGTAGGTCAAGTAGATGTATTCTATAATGGTTCTAAGTTAGCTTCTACTGAATTTACAGCTACCAATGGTACAAGTGTAACACTTGGATTTACTCCTCCTAGTGGTCAGATTGTTGAAGTTGTTGCTTGGGAGACTGGTGGTGGTATTGGAGGTACAGGAACTACTAATTATATACCTAAATGGACTGGAAGTGGAACATTAGGTAATAGTATAATATATGACAATGGAACTACTGTTTCAATAGGAACTACTACTAGCACATTAAAGTTCAATGTAAATGGAGATGTTTATGCAAGTGGAGGATTCTTTGCGTCAAACTCTTTAAGTTTTATTGGCTCTTTAAATAATACAAGTGGTATATCTGTTAATGGTACAACTGGTAATACATCATTTAGAGCAGGTGGTAGTGATATTATAACTGCGACTAATGCTGGTAATGTTGGAATAGGTACAAATTCTCCAACTCACCTTTTATCTCTTTATAGTTCAACTCAAGTTGATATTAAGTTTCAAAATGCTGGTGCAACAAGGGCTTACATATGGGCTAATAGTGGAGAATTAGCTTTCAATAGCTTAACATCTAACCCAATTAAATTCTTTATTGATGATGTAGAAAGGGTTAGAATTACCGGTGGAGAGACTAGATTAGGGAATGGAAGCTATTCACCATATTTAAAGTTTAATTCTGGAGGTAGTACGAATTATGCTGGTGTTATCAATATGGATTCAAAATCAGACTACTTAACTATAAGTGGCGGTAACTCTACTGGTTATAGTAGTGGTGGAGGTATTACTTTTATTGGTAACGACAGATATGGAACCAATACTGCTGGTATGGTTAATATATTTGCAGGGAATGCTTCGGGTAATACATCTTATGGATATATAGCTTTTGAAACTGCAAATACAGAAAGAGCAAGATTTAATTTTAGCGGGCATTTTCTAATTGGTCAAACATCTGCCAGTGGTAACGCTAACGGCATTTATTTTAGGCCGGGGATAGAAAGTGGATTTATTGTAACAAATGACATTGCTTTACAATTGTCCAGACTTGGAAGTACAGGGGACATACAGTCTTTTTATAGCGGGTCAACTAGAGTTGGCACTATCTCTGTATCTGGTTCTAACACCTCATACAATACATCTTCTGACTATAGATTAAAAGAGGACTTAAAAGAATTTAGCGGTATTGATATTGTTTCCAAAATAAAAACATATGATTTTAAATGGAAGCTTGATGGTACAAGAAACCATGGTGTGATTGCTCACGAGGTTGCCGAGGTTATGCCTTATATAGTAATGGGCGAAAAGGATGGCAAGCATTACCAAGGCGTTGATTATTCTAAAATAGTTCCAGTGTTAGTTAAAGCAATTCAAGAACAACAATCACAAATTGAAGAATTAAAAGCTAGATTAAATTAATAATATGAGTAAGACAAAAGATTTAGGACACTTAGCGCACTTGATAACATATGATTCAAGTGGTAATATAACATTACCTGCTAATCTTACTGTTACAGGTACATTAACTGGATATGCTACAACAGCATCTCTAGGGTCATATGCTCCTACATCTAGAACTATAACAATCAACGGAACATCTTATGATTTATCTGCTGATAGAAGTTGGACAATAACTTCAATGATATATCCTAGTGCCGGTATACCATTGTCTACAGGTGCAGGATGGGGAACTTCTATAACTAATAACTCTGCTAACTGGAATACAGCTTATGGATGGGGTAACCACGCTTCTGCTGGATACTTAACAAGTATTAATTCTAGCCAAGTAACAACAGCTTTAGGATTTACTCCTGCATCTTCTTCACACCAACACGATACATTATACTACTCTGGCTCTGCTAGGTTATGGACTGGCTCTGATGGTACAAGAAACTCAGGATGGGCATATCATCAGGATAATGGTACAGGTATTCACTGGCCTAATAATGGCTGGCATTTATATCCAAAAAATGCTTCAGATTTTTATGTAAGGTCTGGTTCAAGTGATGCTTCTATTCAATTTATGAGAAGCGGTACTACTGCAAACTATATACATAATGCTTCTGACAATGCAATTGGTTTTTTAAGTACAGGTAGAAGTTGGATTTTAAGAGTAACAGATGGAGGAGATGCATATACAACAAGTACACATTATGCTGCAGGTTATAGAGGTAGCGCGAATGTAGGTGGCACAGGTGAAGCTACTTGGCATCCCGCAGGTATTTATTGCGGTGGTACAATGTGGCAATATGGTACACAATATAGAAATGGTAATACTACAAGCGGTCAAGGTTGGACTTATTTAGATTGGAACTACGGACATTCCATTGTTGGTGTTTATGCTTCAACAAGATTCCAAGGTGTTTGGGCAATGGGCGATTCCTATAAATTACCTGCTGATGGAACAAGTACGGGAAGTTTATATGGTTTAGCTTGGTCTCATCCTAACGCTGGTGGTCAAGCAGGATATTTAGATAATCACGGATTATTGGTAATACTTAATGGAACAACTTATTCAGCAATATCAAATAGTATTTGGGCGCGAGGTAATGTTACCGCATATTCTGATATTCGTGTAAAAGAGAATATTGAAATTATTGAAAATGCTATGGATAAGATTAATTCTATCCGTGGCGTTACTTTTACTAGAAACGATTTGCCTAATACAAAAAGAAGGCACGCTGGTGTTATTGCTCAGGAAATTCAAAAAGTATTACCTGAAGTTATTGAAGAAAATCAATCAAATGGTCACTTATCTGTTGCTTATGGCAATATAGTTGGATTAACTATTGAAGGATTGAAAGAGCACGATATTATAATTAAAAAACAAGCAGAAGAGATAAAGCAATTAAAAGAGATTATTTATGGCCTTACAAAGTAGTGGTGCGATAAGTATAGATAATATTAGAAATGAATTAGGCACAAGTGATGGTAGCCTTAGAAATCTAAGTGCAACCGCAGGTAAAAGCACACCTGATTCAATGAGTGAGTTTTATGGCTATTCTCACGCACCTGCTTATGTACAAATGAATATGCCATATGGAGGTCAAACTTATGATGGTTGTTATATGAGTATGGACTCTTATGGAGAATTTTATGGAACAGGTAGATATGGTGAATATATTGGGCCTTGGGGTAATTATAGAGAATACAATACTGAAGGACACGGAGGTACATTCTTAACTTATGGTGGTGAAACTGCTGCATATGTAAGAGCTGGCAGTACTGTTACAGTTTACTCATACACAAATGGATATGGAAACTGCCCCTGTCAAACAATGTATGCAATAATCAATGTAAATGGTTCAAGAGTTGCAACTGTTCAATGTACTTGTGGATGGCAACAAGCTGTATATAGCTTTACTGCTTCTTCTGGAGCTTCTTATTATATACAAATTGGAGCTTGGTTTGGATAATAAATTAAAATAAAAATAAACATATGGCACTAAAAATTACAAAACAAATTGGCACTAACAGAGGTATAACAGACTCTGCATACATCAGAATCGTAAACTATTCTATTAATAAGAATGGCTATTTAAACTTAAATACTCAAATGTTCTCTTCTTCTGAAGAAGCAAGTGTTGATTTGGATAAGGTTGTAGCAGGTATGGAATGTTTTAATTACGAAATTGGGAATATGTTTAAAATACCTTTAACAAAGACATTAACAAGAAATGTAGAAAAAACAGTAATGGTTCAAGAAGAGTATGAAAGAAGTATCCCTATTATGGGCGAAGATGGAAATTTCACAGGAGAGTTTAGAAAAGAAATGGCTATGGGTGATGTTCCAAGACAAGTTGAAGTAGAGGAAGAATATCAAGTTCCTGATATGTCAATTATTGAAAATAGAGACATTTTTGCCTTTGGATATGAGAAGTTAAAGGCAAACCTTGCAACTTTGTTTGGAGCAGAAAATGTAATAGACTGTTAATTATATAGATATGGCAAATACAAAAAAATGGGTTATTGCAGCATTTGATTGCAAACCAACAGAAGGAGAATTAACAGATGTAGCATTCGTAGTACACTGGCGTAAGCAAGCTACAGAAGTAGTAGATGACAAAACTTATACATCGGATATGTATGGAGCTTGTCAAGTAGGATCACCAGACCCTGAGTCTTTTGTTCCGTTTGAGCAATTAACAGAAGAAGTTGTTGTCCCTTGGTTAGAAGCTACTTTAGACGTAGAAGCTATTGATAGCGCATTAGATGCTCAGATTGAGACTCAAAAGAATCCTCCTGTAGTTACTAAAAAAGCTCCTTGGATTACTGAAGAAACTCCTGCTCCTATAGCGGAATAATTCTTATATTTGCTCTATAACAAAGCAAATACCGATGAACAAGATTGAGGAGATTTTCAAGGCGTGGTCAATCTGGTTTAATCCAGATGACGCTCAATCAGCATTAGCAGCAGAAAGAATACAGATATGTGACGCTTGCGAGCACAAGAGAAAATTGCCTGCGATTCATTGTGGGTTATGTGGATGTGCCTTAAAAGCTAAAATATACAGCCCTGTAAAAGGAGCTTGCCCAGACGGAAGGTGGAACGAGGTAGACGAAAAACTTTTAAACCAATCATAATATGAAGTTAACATTAGGAGAAATCGTTAATTTATTTGACGAATTAAATGGCAAAGTAATTGACCATAAAACAGGCCAAAGAGGCAAAGGTGTATTAAGCCATAAGTTAAGCATTCGTGCTAAACACATTTTGCAAAATGATTTAAACAAAAAGATTTCTGAAGATGTAAAAGGCTTTGAAGAGTCTCGTTTAGAATTATTTAAAGAATTGGGTGAACAAGAAGGCGATATGTGGATTGTAAAGCCTGAGCATCAGGAAGAATTATACAAGAAGATTGCAGAATTAGAGTCTATTGAAAAGAATGTAGAAGTTCCAAAGGTAAATGCTGGTGAATTATACAACATTGAAACAGAAGACTACTGGCCTATCTTATTAGATAAGTTATTAGCTAAACCTGAAGCAAAGGCTGTGGAAGCTGAAGAAGTAAAATCTGAAGCTCCTGTTGTACCTTTGTAGGATGAAAATTACAACCCAACTAAAACATAAACTTAGCCTCCTTTTGGGGGCTTTGTTATTTACATTGAGTATTAATGCGCAAGACATCAATGTGTCTGTAACTAACAGCATCAAGCTAGGCGATTTGGCAGGTAATAGAAAGATAGAGTTTGGCGTAGCTAATATAATCAGCGAGATAGTTCAAGACAAAGGTTACAGCTTGAACCCTTCTTCCAAAAACATTATCTTTGCCGAGTTGATTTATATGGACGTATTGAAAACTCAAAGCAACTTATCAATATTCCATAAGGACAACACAGATATCGTTATCAGAATTAAAGGGTATGTAGAAAAGGATGGTAAAAAGTCCAAGGCAATCCTAGCTGAAGGTAGCGCATCTGAGGTGTCAACTTCAACACTCTTTGTCGGTACAGACGGAAAATTTAACCAACAAAACCTTAGCACAGCACTTAAAAAAACTTGCTATGAATTGTTGGAAAAACTACCTCTTTAGTGTTACCTTTTTATTTATAAGTGTAACATCTTTTAGTCAAATTAAGTTTAGAGCCCTATCTTCTACTGGGGGAGCCTGGTTGGGTAGAGGCACAGAGTTTGAGTACATTGTACAAGCAAACGGAAATGGTAATAGCAGTACTAAACAGCTGTTATTTGATATCCAATACGACCTTACCAACTTTGAGCTAGTATCTGTTAACCATACAGGTACTGGTGGCAATGGTGGCATTCTACCTCAAGGTTCTACAATTAGCCTTACGCACTACGACTACAATGGCTATAGCTTTGTATCAAGTGCAGCTAATACTACAGCTAATGGTACTACGAACTATTACAATTCTAACTACCAATACAACGCTAATATGTCTAGCAGTATCCTAAGAGTTACGCTGAATTGGGCTACTAACAGCACTATGCCTTATGGCTCTTACGATAGAATGATAGTTGTCAAGTTCAGATTAAAGGCAAACTCTACGGCATATACATTTAACCCTATCAAATTAAACTTTGTGGCAGGATGGAATGGCAGTGGCGTTCAGGATGCAACTATTATGGAGAATCCTTTGTCTACTGCTGTTTATATGAACCAGAACTACGGAAAGTATGTAAGTGCTAAGGTAGATGTGAACTCTAACCTATACGCTTTATCTAACCTAAAGGTTTCTTTCTACGATACTACTACAAAGACTGGTCAGTTATTTGGCGTTACTTCTACAGGTGATGTAGACATCAACCAAAACTTGCTTTCTCCTAATACAGTATACGATGTGTCTTTGATGTATGAAATGGATAAAATGTATGCTATCTACAATAGCGCCATCACTATATCAGACTTCACGAATATCCAAAAAGAGTTCACACAGAATGGACTAGCTTTAAACGGAGACTTTGGTAATATCTTGAACACAGGTCAATCTTATTTCGCAGGTGATATCAATAGAAACCAACAGATAGATGCTGGTGATTTACCTAAGCTATTAGCACAAGTTGTGGGATTAGATACGCTGTTTAAATTACCTTCTACATATACTACAGGTACAGGTGGATATATGAGTATGCCTACTTGGAAGGCTGCAGAAGTAAGCACAATAGGTGGTAATACAGAATGGGGATATGTAACTCCAAACGCAAATGGAATAAGCAAGCTATATATAGATATGCGTAAGTTTACTTCAGGTACAACTCCTAATATGTATAGTAGCGTACAGCTATTTGACTTGTATACTGGCCCTATGGAATTTGAAAGTAACGATGCTACTTGGGCTATCTATAAAATACCTTCTACATTGGCTAAAGTAACAGATGGTACTTCTACTTATGTAGCGTATATCAGAAATATTAATGGAGGTCCTGATTATGGCTTAAAGGCAGAGTTTGAATTTACGAGTTCCCCTAGTGAGGCTTGGGGTGCTATAACAAAGTCTAATTGGAAGACAATGACAATGCCTCACGCTTACTTTAAGACAGGTACTTTAGGTACAAATGCTATATTAAACTTGAAGTATCTTTTATGGGCAGATGTGAACCGATCTCATTCTTCTCAGGTAGTTACAAGTACAAATGGTAGTGCTATTATCAAGACAAATGCAATACCTAGCTTACAAATGAATATGGCGTTCAACGAGGTTACTGGTAAGATGGCTGCAGCTACTACTGGACCTTTCGTAAATACACTTGTAGCGTATACTTCTATTGATGTAAATATTCCGAATGTAACAATTACTTCTAATAATTTTGAGATACCTGTATCCGTAGATACCAAAGGAAATAAGGTTACTGGTTTGCAACTAGAATTCAGTTACAATCCTAGTTTAGTGAAGTTTGAAGAGATGGCTACAGCTGTCCCTAACGGATGGTACATATTTGCTAATACAAAAGAAGGCGTGGTTAAGTTCGGTGCGTTAGACCAAAACAAGCAAGAGTCAATAATAGGTGTTAGCACTCCGTTTAAATTGAAGTTCTCTACAATAGGGGCAGGTGTTGATGTTGCAACATCAGTTAAGGTGTCTAGCGTTATGGATGCTAGTGATGTAAACGGCAATCAATTAGGTATTAACTTAAACTCTACACAAATAAAATTAACAGGATATAATAACTTCTAATATGAAAAAATACACAATCTATGCGTTCTTACTATTTGGATGTACAAAGGTGGATGTTCCGATGCCACAATCAATTGACTTGGGCGTTAAATCAGCAGGAGCTTCTATTAAATCTATTAGCCAATCTGGGAACATTGTTACAGCCGAGTTTCAGACTACTGTAGGGGCTAAATATTCAATGCAAGTAATACCCTTCGGAAAAGAAGAACCTGTTAAAAAAGAAGGCTTTACAGCGAGCGATACGCTAACAAAAAAGGTGTTAAATTTGTCAGAATTACCGAAGAAAAACTATGACTTAATTTTCATAGACATCAGCGGTAACGAAACCAAATATCCTATCATTATAAAATAAAATATATGTCAGAAGAACAAGAGAGCACAGGCTCTAGTCTAAAAAAAACGATATTAGGTACTATAGCTACAGTTGTAACGGCTGGTGGGGCTTGGTTAGCTTCAACTTTGTTTGGTGGAGGAGACGATAAACCTCAACCTGTACAAGCTGCACCTGTAATTAATATCCAAAACACGCAGACACAAACAGCTGCTCCTGCGGGTAAAACTGTTATTATCAATAAAGGTGGTGAAGTAAGCAAACCAGTAGATGCACCTAAGCCTAAGAAAAAGGAAGGTGACGAATTTAAAGAAGAAGCTCCAAAGTGGTAATATGGCAAAGAAATCACCAAAGCCAAGAGCAAAACGCAGTGTGCGTTCAGGCGTAAAGAAAGCTCAATTAGTAAAAAGTAATCAAGAAACAATCGCAAGCATATGGAAAACAATAAACAGCAATCAGGCTTTAAAGACCTTTTAAATAGTTTAATGGAAAAAAGATGGTATGTAACAGCCATCGTATTAGGTCTATTCGTATTAATCCTTTTAGGAATATTCGTAGCAATCGCTACAGGTACAGCAATGGCAGCAGAATGGAAGGAGCTGTTATTGTTATTATTAGGTGCATTCATTGGTAGTTATGGTAAGATTATAGACTACTACTACTCTGATGCTGACAAAGACAAGATGTTAGTACAGAAGATGGATGAGGAAGATGGTGTTACTTTATCGCATACAAACGATATGAAGGAGACGAACAAGACTCCAACGCCAATTATCCCTGATGCATTTATCAAAGGCGCTGAAGCAGCAAGAGATTTAGCTGTTACAGAGAATAGACAAAACTTTGAGTTAAAGAAAGACGAGCAAGAGCACAGACAAGAAATGGAGAAGTTAGAATTTGAATACCACGCACACAGACAATGTGAGCATATCTGGGGTGATTCTGATGGAGACGGAGAAGAAGAGTGTCAAAAATGTGGTCTTTTGAGAGACAAATAAGAAATATATTGCTTATTTGAGCGATAAATGGTCATTAAAAACACAAAAAACAGCAAAATGAGAAATATATTGCTTATTATGCTATTACTTTTTACTGTAAATAGTAAAGGACAGGTAGCATCAACTAAGACAGAGAACTATAAGGCTAGCTTTGAGACTAAGATTGACATTAGTCAATTTATGGATTACGATGGCCCTACAATACCTATACAAATACTTAAATGTGGAATCAATGATGAAATGTATGAAATGTACCCAGAACTTAAAGAGAAGAGGGTTGGTTTGGGCGTGGCAAACATCTCTATGGAGTATTTGGAAAATCTCAATCGCTTCACTTTCACGGAGGACAAGACTGAAATTAAGAACCGAATGGTTAAACAGTTCCAAGCATCTCAGAGTGGAATTTCTCAAGATAAGCTTGATGCAAGAGGTAAGATAAGATTAGCACACTACTTCGTAGAAATTGAATGCTACGATTATTCTGTTTCAGAAGATGAAGAGATTAGAGTGAAGGATGGTATTAAGGAAACAGTAGTTACAAGAATAGGATTACAAGTAAGATTTACCAATGCAGAGACAGGGGAAATTATAGCAGCTTCAGGGCTAGGTGAAGCTAAGACTACAAGAGAAGCGAGTTTATTAAACGACACTAACTTAGACCCTGTTAAGTTTAACCAATCTACTATAGGAACAGCCACAAAGAAAGCACTAGATATTGCGTGTGCTCGCATCCTTGCTAGAATGGTTAAAAAGAATGTCTTTACGAAATAAGTTTATTTTTATTTACATTTTGGTAGTATTACTACCGACATTGTCATATTCTCAAGTTCTTACGAATACTTTCGTAGACCCTTGCAGCAAAAAGGTCACTGTGTTTGTAGTGCCACTGCAGGGGACTACGATTGTCTTTATGGGGAAGGCTAAGTTCTTTACTTCAGCAGATGTTCAGAGTGGTGCTTTTATGACTTGGATAAACCAAGTGTATGCAGAATATTCAGCTCCTTGCCCTGTCAATCAACTGACTCAACAAGTAACACAACAAACAGTTTCAGCATCAGTATCGGCTGCCGTTAGTAGTGCTGCGTCAAGTGCAGCTTCTTCTGCCGCTTCAAGTGCTGCTGCGAGTGCTGCTAGTAGTGTAAGTGTTCCAACGCCTGCTCCTACGCCAGCTGCGCCATCTTCTAGCGCACCAGCTGCCTCTCAAAGTAGTGGTAATTCTAGTTCTAGTTCGTCTCAAAGTGAGGGTAGTTCTTCTGAAAGCAAGTCGGAAGCAAGCAATGACTCCAAGAGTGAAGAGTCCAAGTCCGAAAGCAAATCCGAGAGTAAGAAAGAGGAGAAAAAAGAGAGTAAGAAGGAAGAAAAAAAGAAGAGTAGTGCCAAGGCTGGCCAAACGCCACTTATTTTTTCTTCGGATATGAGTAGTGTTAAGCAATTGAGTGGGGATTTTAATTTAATGGCCAATCTGGGCGTTTCTAGAGCCTCTATGGCGGGTGATGTATCTTATGGTTCAACGCTAACCATCTTCTCAAATTTAAAACAATTTGCGCTTTCTTCACGCTATTCCAAGATGGATATCCAAAATGGGCAGTTATGTGGTATCGGAACAATGTCATATACCCTAGCTTATAATGCAGGGAGTCTGTTACATATAGCAGGAAATTCATATGTGATGATGAAAAACAGCTATATCTACGGATACGCATTAAGCCTTATCAATACAACCATACCATTTGAGAATACAAAACAGCAGTTTTGGACATCCTCTATAGTGGTATTCGGTATGAAGCCTATTGCCTACAGCAAAAGACTAGGTATTACACCTGAAGTTTTCCTTATGTCTAGCCCTTTATCCTACAGCTCAAAATCAGACGATTTAAGCTCCGTGAGCCAATTAAGCTATATAATCGGCTCATCTTTTGACATAAGCCTCTCAAAACGCTTTAAATTGGCCTTAAATGTGAAATATATGGGGCCTATGCATACAATAGGGCTGTTAGTCGGTACTAAATTTAATTTGTAAATTTGTCGTATGAAATTACTTAAACTAGCAGCGTTGATGATAGTTGGAGCTTTGGCCCTGAACTTCATCGTTAATGGTTTCCATAATCCATTGAAACCCAATATCAAGTATGTGGATGGTAAGCCGTATGAAGTTATCAAGCACGAGATTGATACTATTGATATCGTAAAGACTAAGGTTATTACTAAGCAAGGTAAAGACATTTACCACGATACGACAATCTTCGTACAAATTCCTATGAATGTAGATACCTTGGCAATTATCAAGAACTACTTTGCTAAGAATGTCTATAAAGATACTTTACACTTGCCTGATAGCTTAGGCTATGTAATCTTGTTAGATACAATCAGCAAGAATACGATTGAGTCTAGAATGTTCTCAGCTAGTGTTAAACAGCGTACGATTAAGGAAACTACAATCGTGAAGGAACTACCAAAGACAAAGATATTCTGGGGTGTAGGTATGGGATTTGATAAGACAAACTATATCCACCACATTCAGGGTAACTTATTAATTAATACCAAGTGTGATAAGCTGTACAATATCGGAGCAGGTGTTGACATCAACAAGACTCCGTTTATTAACGCAT